>Ga0116193_1000145_pt1 | contig 69377 bp, 58 predicted proteins | sample AD_UKC115_MetaG_FD_89892 | JGI IMG/M metagenome (GOLD analysis project Ga0116193, IMG submission 89892) | Active sludge microbial communities of municipal wastewater-treating anaerobic digesters from Hong Kong - AD_UKC115_MetaG | ecosystem: Engineered > Bioreactor > Anaerobic > Digestate...
GTGCATTAGAAGGCGAGACTTATTATACAGGTATTCCGTATGTTATAGGGTATGAGTTATCAGATGCGGTGAATATTATTACGAATTCCTCTCTCGTTGTAGGTTCTATTACAGAGGAATGCAGTGATTATTATCCCGTTGGGGTGGTTTTTGACCAATATCCTAGTAATGAAAATATAATTGAAGTTGGTTCAACTATAGCTCTTTGGGTATCGACAGGTCCATGCAGTGACAATAATGATATTTTTAACAGTTGTGGATGTGGCTGTATTGGAAACAAATCAAGTCTAAATGGTAATCAACTATTAAAATATCTTCTAGACTTTTTATTAGTAGGTATGTCGTTATTAACGCTTGTGGGAATGAAAGGATATAGCAATCAAAAGAAAAAGTATATAGAGATTTGTAAAGAGGTTAGAATTAAAAAATAATTTTCTTACCAAATCCAAAGTTAAAATAAGATTTTTTCATTGGGAAAAGAGAGTAGAGGGTGTAGATACTCTTAAAAGAGAGATTTCTATGCCCTCACTTTATAATTTTTTGCTAATTATATAAGGCAATAAATATATAATATAAATTCTTTCTTAATGTAGGTTACAGTCTAATAAGGTAACCATGATGGCTTTTTGTGCATGCAGGCGATTTTCTGCCTGGTCATATACTAATGACTGGGGGCTATCAATTACATCTGGCGTTACTTCTAAATCTCGATGGGCAGGAAGGCAGTGCATAAACTTTGCTCCCGATTTTGCTAATGACATCAATTCTTTGTTTACTTGATATGGAGCGAAGATTTTCATTCGTTTTTCCTGTTCATTTTCCTGTCCCATGCTTGCCCAGACATCTGTATATACCACATCGGCGTCTTTAACTCCTTTGGCTATATCGTGAACAATGGTCAGTCGTTCTCCAACCTTTTGTTTTATATTGTTTAGCAAATTTGTATCACCTGAATATCCTTCGGGACATACGAGTCGGAGTCGAATGGGAAAATGGACTATTGCTTCTGCCCATGAATGAAATACATTGTTGCCATCACCCACAAAAACTATCTGCAAATCTTTCACATTTCCTCCAAAGTGCTCTTGTAGTGTCATCATATCTGCCATAATTTGGCAAGGATGAAGTAAATCGCTCAATGCATTGATAACAGGGATATGTGCATTTTGAGCAAGGCAAATCAAATCGTCATGACTAAAAGTCCGTGCAACAATCAAATCCACCCACCGTTCTAAGTTTTTGGCTACATCGGGAATAGATTCTCTCTCACCTAACTTCATATCCATAACAATTGTTTCACCCCCAAGATGAAACATACCTACTTGAAAAGTGAGTTTTGTCCGCAAACTGGGTTTTTCAAAAAACATTGCCTGTGTTTTTCCATGCAGCCAGCAATGAGGCAAACCTTTTTTTTGCATTATTTTTAATTCACTGGCAAGGTCCAGCATCTTATAGATTTCTGCACTGGAAAAATCGAGAAGCGAGAGAAAATCCTTTACCATCCCAGGTCTCCTAATGCTTGTTGTAATGATTGTAATGCTTGTGTTAGTGTGTCCTTTTCAATTATCAATGGGGGCAAAAATCGTAATACATTGGGTCCGGCAGAACCAGCAATTATGCCTTGTGCCAATAGTTGATTAAGAAGAGGCGATACAGGTTCATCAAATTCCACACCTACCATAAGTCCCCGTCCACGGACCTCTTTTATTTTGTTATGGGATTGGGCAATTTGTTGAAGCCCGTCTATAAAATATCTGCCTAATTCTTGCACCCCTTCCATAAAACCGGGTTTTGTCAATTCATTCAAAACGGTCAAAGCGGTTGCTGTGCTCAATGGATTTCCCCCAAAGGTGCAAGCATGTGAACCGGGACTAAATCCCTGCGATACTTCCTCTGTGCAGCCCATAGCACCAATTGGAACGCCATTTGCCAGTCCTTTGGCTAAAGTCATAATGTCAGGCAAAACCTCATAACCTTGATGTGCAAAAAGGTATCCAGTCCGACCCAATCCTGTCTGAACCTCATCAAAAATTAGGAGTAATTGATTTTTATCACAAATTTCACGAACTTCTTTTAAATAATTTTCTGACGGCATACGAATTCCACCTTCGCCCTGTATAGGTTCCAGCATTACAGCACCTGTATCATTCGTGATTGCTTTTTGAAGTGCTTCAGAATCATTGTAGGGAACATAAGTAAACCCAGGCACCATGGGTTCAAATCCTTTGTGATATTTCGGTTGACCGGTTGCGGTAATTGTGGCTAAGGTGCGGCCATGAAACGATTGTTCCGCTGTAATAATATATGGTCGTGGTGTCCCTTTATTTGCCCAATACCGCCTCACAATTTTTATTGCTGCTTCATTTGCTTCTGCACCCCCATTACAAAAAAACCACCTTTTAGCAAAGCACAGTTCACTCAATTTCTTAGCCAATAAAACCTGAGGTTCAATATTATACAAATTAGATACATGAATCAATTTTTGAGATTGTTCAATAATAGTCTGGGTTACCTTCGGATGACAATGTCCCAGATTACAAACCGCTATCCCTGAAAATAGGTCAATGTATTCTTTCCCATCCGCGTCCCATACATGAATCCCTTCACCACGAATCAGGGCAAGGTCTCTCGAACCATAAGTATTAATTAAGTATTGGTCTGCTAAATTTTTTATTTCGGCGTTATTCATATTCCTTTTTACCTTAAAAATTTTTTTGTTAAGTTTTTACATATTATAAAACAAATTTTGGTGCACTCTTAAAAAGAATGCACCAAAAATATTTCAAAATAAAAAGGTGAAATTCTCCTGCATATTACGAAGTTTTAGTGCTGGAAGTGGCTTCCTTGCTATTGCTATTGGTGGTCTTACTTTCCATAGATGATTTCTCATTCCCATCGGTAGTAGCCTTGTGATGTGAACTATTTCCATTATTACCCTTTTTCTTGTAATCTGTTTCGTAAAATCCACTACCTTTAAAGATAATTCCTGCTCCTGTGCCAATCAAACGATGACACTTTCCTTTACATTTTCCACAAATCACTTTTGGTTCTGCTTTAATTGAATGAAAATAGTCAAACTGATGTCCACATTTTTCACATTCATAAGTATAAGTAGGCATGCTCATCGCCTCCTTTATTGACATTAAATAAATAATTCCCTATTTACCTCTAAACGGAAACATAGTTCGGTTGGTTGATAATAGGATATAAGGCTTTTTAATAAAAATAATGTTATCACTTCCTTTATTCAAAAATCAAATACTTGCAAAGGTAATACTTGTAAATTGGATATTTTGAATTTGAAAATCCCTACATTTCAGTATCTTAAATTTAATTGTTGATACATATATGTATTTTTATACACATAAGATACAGGCTCTCAATGTTTAAATAAATCTCAGAACGCATATTTGTGGGTATTTTTCTAATAAAACAATAGCCGAAAGTAAGTTTGGCATTCATATTGCTATAAATATAAAACATAAAAAGGATTAATCTATTTTGTTATAATATATCTCAATTCAAATTTTTCTTAGAAAGGCATAAACTAACAAAAGGCTTGAATAATGAAGAAAATTGAAGCAATTATTAAACCCTTCAAGTTAGAAGAAGTGAAAGAAGCACTTGCCGAGATTGGTTGCAAAGGTCTGACGGTCTCCGAGGTTAAAGGATTTGGACGGCAACATGGGCACAAAGAAGTATATCGTGGTGCGGAATATGTTGTAGAATTTGTGCCTAAAATAAAAATTGAAGTGGTGGTTGTAGATGAAATGGTTGAGACGGTTGTAAAAGCCATTTTGAAATCTGCTTCAACCGGTCGAATTGGTGATGGCAAAATATTTATTACCCCAGTAGAAGAAGCCATACGAATAAGAACAGGAGAAACAGGAGATATTGTGGTCTCTTAAAATAAATATCCTGTAAAAAATAAACAAATTTATCAATATATAAGGAGTATTTATGTATAAGGATTCATCACCTAAAGAAGTATTAGAGATAATTAAGGAGAAGAATATTCAGTTTGTTGATTTGCGGTTTATGGATTTTCCCGGTCTCCAACAGCACTTTACCTTTCCAGTTTCGCAAATTGGCGAGGAAGTGTTTGAATCGGGCATAGGCTTTGATGGTTCAAGTATTCGTGGCTGGCAAAGTATCCACGAAAGCGATATGCTTGTATTGCCTGATTGCCGAACTGCCTTTATTGACCCTTTTTCTGATATTTCTACAATGGTAATTTACTGTAACATTTTAGACCCAATTACAAAAGAAAGATACTCACGCGACCCACGGAATGTATCTCAAAAGGCAGAGAATTACCTAATATCTACGGGGCTTGCCGATACATGCTATATTGGTCCTGAGGCAGAATTTTTTATATTTGATAATATTCGTTATGACCAAACCTCGAACAGCGGATACTATTTTATTGATAGTGAGGAAGGGATATGGAACAGTGGTAGAGATGAGAGCCCAAATCTTGGCTATAAACTACGCTATAAAGAAGGATATTTCCCCATTCCACCTTCAGATGCGACATATAATATTCGTAGCGAAATGGTTGCCTTAATGTTAGAGTGTGGGATAAAGGTAGAATGTCATCATCATGAAGTTGCCACAGGTGGACAGGCAGAAATTGATATGTGTTATGCACCATTAACACAAATGGCAGACCAATTGACCCTTTACAAATACATCATTAAAAATGTGGCAAAGAGGCATGGGAAAACGGTAACCTTTATGCCTAAACCTTTGTTCAGCGATAATGGCTCAGGAATGCACTGTCATATCTCATTATGGAAAGGTGGAAAGCCACTATTTGCAGGTAATAAATATGCTGGCTTGAGTCAGGAAGCACTCTGGTTTATTGGCGGCTTACTAAAACATGCACCTGCTCTTGTCGCTTTGACCAATCCCACAACAAACAGTTATAAAAGATTAGTGCCCGGCTATGAAGCACCTGTAAACATTGCTTATTCTGCACGCAATCGAAGTGCCTGTTGCCGTATACCGATGTATTCAGTCAGTCCAAAAGCAAAGCGAATCGAGTTCCGAGTTCCTGACCCATCTTGCAACCCTTACATGGCATTTGCAGCACTATTAATGGCAGGTCTGGATGGCATTCAGAACAAGATGGACCCAGGTGAGCCGATGGATAAAGATTTATATGATTTACCACCGGAAGAAAAAGCATTAATCCCGCAGGTGCCGGGCAGTCTTGCACAGGCACTGAGCTCTTTATCTAAAGATTACGAATTCTTGACCAAAGGTGATGTTTTCACAGAAGATGTATTAAAAACATGGATTGAATACAAACGAGTCCGTGAAGTGGAAGCAATTAATCTGAGACCACATCCTTACGAGTTTATGCTATATTTTGACATTTAGAAAAAAGGTATAGATAAATTTCTCCTTATTCTTTAATGTCTATCAGTTGTTTATTTGTTTTTTGGAAGTGGATTTATTGTGTATCTAAACTTGCAAAGGTGGGACCTTTAACCATTTTTGTTCATGCCAACTCTGGTAGGCTAATTCAGCAAGTTGGACACCTTTTGCCCCTTCTAATAAGTCCCAAAGAAATGGGATTTCGTCTATAACATGGAGTAAAAATAGTTTCCATTGTGCCTTAAACGCATTGTCATACACCTGTCGTTCAGGCACTTTTATCCATGAATCATAAAAATTAATAGGTTGAGGTATATCTGGGTTCCATACGGCTTTTGGCGTTGCGGCTGCGGGCTGAATGTAGCACTCCCTCAAACCTGCAACCGCAGAACCTTTTTGTCCGTCTGCCTGAACTGTAAGCAAATCGTCTCTCCGAACCCGAGTGCACCATGAGGAATTGAAGTGGCATATTGTCCCCTTTTCCGTGATAAAAGTTGTATAAGCGGAATCTTCAACATCACAGGTATACGGTTTCCCGGTTTCATCCCATCGCTGGGGAATATCTGTGGTGGCAATGCAATTTATATCGCTAATAGTTCCAAACAGGTTGTCTATTATGTATCGCCAGTGGCATACCATATCTTGAATAATTCCTCCACCTTCTGACTTTTTATAATTCCAGGAAGGTCTTTGGACAGGTTCAAATTCGCCTGAGAATACCCAATACCCAAACTCGCCACGAACCGCGTGTATGCGACCAAAGAAATCCTGACGAATGAGTTGCCACAGTTTTTGTATACCAGGCAGCCACAATTTATCCTGGACAACGCCATGTTTAATGTCCTTTTCCTTTGCAAGTTTGTAGAGTTCCAATGCCTGCGATAAACTCGATGCAACTGGCTTCTCACAATATATATGTTTCCCTGCTTGGATTGCTTTCTTCACCGATTCATATCGTAATCCCGTAGTTTGTGCGTCAAAGTAGACAGTATATTTAGAGTCAGATAGGACATTATCCAAATCCGTCGTCCAGGGTAGGCTTGAAAATTTTTGGGATAGTTCTATAAGTTTTTGAGGATTCCTACCAACAAGAATGATGTCTGGTAGAATATTCTTCCCCTGTTTTGTTGGTACACCTCCTTCGTTAATTATATCTATCAATGAGCGTTCCAGATGTTGGTTTCTGCCCATTCTACCTGTTACGCCATTCATAATAATACCTACTCGGATTGTATTCATTGCAAATAATCTCCTCTTAATTCTGACTTTTGCCAGAAGTATTATTATTGTCGTTGTTTTTACTCACCTCAGAATTTATTTTGCCACTTTTAGGTCGTTTTTCTGAACCGGGGTATAGTTCAGTAAACTGGTCACGATATACCTGTCGTATATATGACCAGAGAAAATAAACCAGTGCATTTCTTAATTCGATAGGATTATTAACGAACCGCACTGCAATAGATAATGGAATTCCTAATATTGGATTGGGTGGGATTTTGCGGACAATAACACTATTAAAGGCATAGATGTTTCTGTTAATAGGCAGGTATATACGGACAGGATTTGTTATTGGTAGCAAATGTTCCACAGAAAAGTAAGCGCCTGTGCTACTTAAATTGAGTAATGTGGCTTCAAAACCAATGCGATTTTCTCCATATTCCATCCGGATAGGTTTATCTATAGTCACACGCCAGGACAGACGGCGTTCCATATATGTCCGACTTCCTACACGCCGTAAGTATAGTAGGTCATTAAATTGACGGGGCAAATTAAGTGTGAAGAAATAATAAGTTGCCTGAAAAGAATCAAATTGCACCTGCAAATCAATGTAAACTCCGGGACCTATCGGTTCTTCCAGAGGGTATCTTATGGCTACCCAGTCCTCTCCTATTTCGCTAATAACGACAGGAACAGACCATTGCCCACATATAAATTGGGCTTCTGTTCCTCTGGAAAGGACATACATCATTTTTATCTATTCAACCTCTTACTTCCTGGTCTGCAAAAAAGTTCCATGGAGAAATATTATGTGCTAATTGCCATATCCATAATATTAATTCTAACAGATGATAATCTCCCCATAAACACGACTCACCACAAGGTATACTCTTATCCGGTGGAATATAATCCCATCCATTCGGACGGTGATATATTGAATGCAACAAAAGTCCTTCATGGGTTACCTCAATAGACAGAAAATTTTTTAATAAAATTGTTTTCGTTATATTTAATCCTGCCTGATAATATTTTCTCCCTTCACCTTCCTTTCCCAAATATGAGCCTAAGCGAAGCAGTGCCTGGGCTACTATTACCGCAGCGGAACTGTCTACTGGCTCAACATTATTATAAGGGTCTGCTGGAAATTGTTGGTATTTACCAATATAACTCAAACCAGGTGCACCGGTATCCCAGAATGGGATTCCGTCCAGTGTGGAGTGCTCTATATAGAAATCTGCTGTGGCTATTGCAGATTGTTTCAACGATTCTAGCCAATCTTCATAATGAACATACTCAACCCAAAATTTCTGCGGAATAAATGTAAAAAATTCCATTTGTTCTATACATCCTAACATTGCCCAGGCAAGACCTCGTGTCCAGGTGCTAAATGGTGAATAACCTTGTTGCGTAGAGGCACAACGGTATTTCCCTGTTTTTACATTGAACAGGCTTTCATGTGCTACACGCCCACGCACATCATAGACATCTCGTCTGTTGCCAAAATAAATATTGTATTTGATTGTGTTTCGTATATGTTGCATTGCACGGTCTAACAGTGAAACTTCTTGATCCCCTTCAGTTTTTAACACCTGCCCTAACAGCCATGCCAACTCCAATACTCGACAAGTGCGGATAGTGTCCACAAACAAAGAATGTGCTCCATTAAAAGAATAGATAAACCCTGTGCCATCCTCAATCTGTGTCCAGCGGTTACTCTGCACCGCACCTGATACACAGATTGCCAATTCATACTGCCTAAGTTCCTCTCGACTGCAAGGATATTTCCCCTGCAATCCCATACGCCATAAATGCCCATAAGCAGAAAGCGTGTTAAAACCGTGGTCATGCACCCCTGTATGTGTCAGATATGTATCCAATTTATGAATCTTATCGCGAACCCTGTTTAGTAGAACCTCCTTGCCTGTCAACTCGAAGAGGATAAGGGACATACCATACAAAAATCCGCGTGTCCATTCCGTCCAACCCCAGGAGCGATACTTCCCAGCATGAGTAAACACAGGTGAAGTATCTTTATCTACCCAATTATCAAACAGAAATGTAACCTTATGGTTTGCCTCAGGTAAAAAATGTTCTATCACAGGGATAATATCCTGTTCTGTAAGAGAATCCTCAATTTCCATATTTCTGTATTCTCATTCTATTAATGTTGAATAGATACCAGTTTTACTTTACATATTAAAATAACTACAATAAAAATATATTCTATTAAAATACCCTTATGCAAAGTTTAAATTCTGTCATTTCGATAAAAAAATGGTGATTTCTTTAATTTTTTAAGCCTTGAAGCAATAACTCAAATAAGTTGCCTTCTCTATGATTATACCTAAATTCTAATTCTTTTATGTAATAGATAAACTTTTACTTATATCCACCATGGAATTTCATCAATTGCTCCTTAGCATAACTCCTAAATCCTTCTAATATCGAACTATATCTAATACCCTATTCCTTCTTACAACTACCACATTTATATTTCTATCTACGAACTCTTAACATCTTTTTGCCTTTACAAAAAGGACATTCTTTGAATGTCAAAAGTATCCCTTTTCCCATCAAAAATTGTATTGTACTCTATTCATCTCCAATATACTTTGATATTTTCATAAGTTCCATTTCCCATTTCCCCTTTCCCCTTTCCCCTTTCCTTTTAACTATCTTTTTATTCTATATCTCCCCACCATTGGCTTACTTTATACAATCACTTTTAACTTTTTGTAAATAAATTCAAGACAATTATTGTTGAAATTATGAGAGAAATGTTTATGATTCTATTGGACCGTTATAGAAATTTATACATTTTGTTCAGCAGTTGCACGCGGGAAAGAGCCTAAAACTTTTAGGTTGCGTGCCCTATCGCTAATTTTTTCGATAGTTTCCTGCACTTTCTGGTCTTTGATATGTCCAAGAAAATCAATGAAGAAAACATATTCCCAGGGAGCCTGTCGTGAGGGACGTGATTCGATTCTTGTTAGATTGATATTTGATTCTGCAAAAGGCACAAGCAGGTTATACAATGCCCCTGGTTTATCTTTAACAGAGAGGAGCAGTGAGGTTTTGTCGTCGCCGGTAGGTTCTACTATTTGATGTCCCAATACCACGAAGCGTGTATAGTTATGAGCCATGTCCTCTATTGATTCTACGATAATCTCAAGGTTGTAAGTTTGTGCTGCTAATTTGCTTGCGATTGCTGCGGTAAACGGCTCTTCCGCAGCACGACGGGCTGCTTCGGCAGTGCTGGATACCTCAATCAGTTCTACACCCGGAAGGTTAGCACGCAGCCAATTTCGACATTGCAAAAGTGCATTGTCTTTTGAATAAACTCGACGAATCTGGTTGAGTGGACAATTTGCAAGAAGATTCTGAGAGATTCGCAATAATACTTCATTAATAATTTTGAGGTTTGAACTTATAAAGAGGTCTAATGTATCACTAACTGAACCTCCAATAGAACTTTCAATAGGCACAATGCCATAGTCAATCCGTTGTCTTTCTACCTCAGTAAAGACATCTGCAAATGAAGGGAGAGGATGATATTCTGCCGTGCTACCAAATACGCGAAGTGCTGCCATGTGACTAAATGTATCCTGTGGTCCCAAGAAAGCAACACAAGTAGGTTTTTCCAAGGAGCGTATAGCACCCATAATTTCACGGTAGATAGAACGAATTGCCCGCTCATCCAGAGGTCCGTGATTTAATTGCAGCAATTTTTCAATCACTGCTTTTTCGCGTTCAGGCACATAAATTGGTGCATTTGATTTACTTTTTATGTGACCTATTTCCTGAGCACAAATAGCCCTTTCATTGAGAAGACTAATTATCTTTTGGTCAATCTCATCAATTTTTTTTCTTAATTCATCAATATTCAATTTTTTCTCCTCTCGATAATTTCCATAGGTGCCATGTTTGCCATAAGTACAGCAATTTTACCAGAATCAAAACGGACTTTTACTTTCATTTTACTGCCTTTGCCCTCTGTATTCAAAACAACACCATACCCAAATTTAGCATGCCAGACTTTTGAGCCTACCCAATAATTTTGTTCTTTTCCTTTTTTTTCATAATCATTTTTTTGTTCTGAATAAGTTTCTACATCTTTTTTTTGTTCTTTTTTTATTTCTTTTTTATCCTCTATACCATATACTTCTAAATTTTTTAAGTCCATCTCAAATAGGAATCGGGACATCTCTCTATCAGGTATCACTCTCCCATAATAAAGTCGTGAGGCAGAACCTGATAATACAAGTTTTTTACGGGCACGGGTCATAGCCACATAGCAAAGCCGTCGTTCTTCTTCGAGGTCTGTTGCGGTATCATCTTCATCAAGATAAGGGAACAAGCCGTCTTCCAGACCTGTGAGGTAGACATAATCGAATTCAAGTCCTTTGGCACTATGACAGGTTAAAAGATGGATAGCATTCTGCTTGGGCTGTGAAGTATCTAAATCTGTCATTAGTGCTAATTCCTGAAGGAATTCAAGTAGCGTTTTCCCTTTTGTTGCATATTGTTCACAAATGACGATGAATTCCTGTATGCTCCTTTCTCGGTCCTTTCCCTCTTTCTGAGCCATTTCATTAATGTAATCGAGATAGCCTGTTTTTTCAAGTAGGAACTTGACTGTTTCCCCTATAGGTTTCTCTTTTGAATATAGTTTTATTTCGTCAATAAGATGAACAAAATTTGCCACAGATTTACGAGTTCTTAAAGGGAAAATCTCATTATGTTCTATTTCTCGGAGGACCTGGAATAAGGGCACTTTCTTTTGTTTTGCATATTCCTCAATTTGTTTTAAGGTTGTCTCTCCTAAATTGCGATGCGGGATATTAATAATTCTCCGTAAGGCATCGTCATCACTTTCGTTGGTCAAAAGTCGCAGATAAGCAATAATATCCTTTATTTCCTTTCTCGCATAGAAACGGATACCTCCGATAACGATATGGGGGATTCCTCTTCGGCGGAAGGCTTCTTCAAAAGGACGGGATTGGTGATTAGTGCGAAATAAGATTACTATCTTTTCTAATGGATATTGATTTTTTTGAATGTCATTAGCAATCCATTCTGCTTCGTCCTCGTCTGTTTTTGCCCAGTAGAATTGTATCTTTTCACCTTCTTCATTTTGCGTCCATAATTTTTTACCCAAACGGTTTTCGTTATGTTCTACAAGTTTATTGGCTAAAAGGAGAATATTTTTAGTGCTTCTGTAATTTTGCTCTAAACGGAATACAGAAGTTTCTGGAAATGTTTCTGCAAAGTTCAAGATATTGTTTAAATTACTACCACGCCAGGAGTAGATACATTGGTCTTCATCTCCAACTACAAAAATACGGTTATGGTGTCCCTTTAAGGCTTGAACAAATCTAAATTGAGCATAATTAGTGTCCTGAAACTCATCTACCAACACATCGGTAAAATAGTTTTGGATTTTATCTTGAATTGAACTGTTCTCCCCTAAAATTTTTACAGGTAGGGAGATTAAGTCATCGAAATCAACCAGACTCTGGGATTGGAGATAGTCATTATATACATCCCACAATTTAGGGAAATGTGGATTAGGAGGAATGATTGTATTATTTGTAGGGTCAGAAATATTTTGTTTGTATCTACTTATCCAGACCTGTGCTCCGCGTGGAGTAAATTGTTCCAATAGGATAGGGTCTGCTTTTAAGATTTTTTTAATAAGAGAAATCTGGTCTTCATCATCTATGAGAATAAAATTACTTTTCAAACCTGCATAAGCGGAATATCTCCTTAAAAATTGCAAACCAAAGGAGTGAAAAGTTCCTACCCAGGGCTGTTTGTCTGAATTAGGGATTTTACTTAAAACCCTTTTTTTCATTTCATCTGCGGCTTTGTTTGTAAATGTAACAGCAAGGATTCGCTGAGGTGGCACTTTTTTTTCATTTATGAGCCATATAATATGTTCTACAATGACCCTTGTTTTGCCTGTCCCTGCACCTGATAGCACTAAAACGGCTGAATTATCTGAACATACAGCCTTTATTTGGTCAGGGTTTAAAGAAGACATAATTTAACAGTTTGATTGCTCACCAGAGAAGAATTTTTTGGATTGAATTTTTATAATATTACTAACTACCCGCAGTATAGCGTGTAAGGGCTTGCATATAGTTTGCGCGCTCAAATGCAGCAGGTTCATTCACAGATTTCTGGCTCATACTTCCCTGCATTACCTCGATGGAATCATATTCTCGTTCATTCATCCATTGTTCTAATTTTTTCAGAACAGTTCCCAGATGTGGTATGCCATATTTGAGTAGTGCGGAGGTCATCATTGCTACTTTTGCACCTGCCATCATAGATTTTACTACATCTTCGGCAGTATGAACGCCACCTGTAATAGCAAAATCCACGGGGATTCTTCCATACAAGATAGCAACCCAGCGTAAGCGGAGCAGGAGAGAACTTGATGTGCTTAAATTAATGTGAGGTGTAACCTCTAAATTATCCAGATTAAAATCAGGCTGATAGAAGCGATTAAAAAATACAAGTGCATTAGCACCTGCATCAACAAGCCTTTTGGCTATATTTGGCAAGGAAGTAAAGTAGGGACCAATCTTTACTGCAAGTGGAATAGTTACAACTTTTTTAATTTCTTTTACTAAATCAACATACATATCTGAAATATAATTATCTGTCATGTTCGGGTCAGTAGGGATAAAGTAAATATTAATTTCGAGGGCATCTGCACCGGCTTCCTGTATTTTTCGTGCATATTCCACCCATCCACCTTTTGAGACACCGTTTAGACTGCCCATTATTGGAATAGAAACTGACTGTTTCGCCTTATGTATATGTTCGAGGTAGGCATCCGGACCCATACGGAAATCGCCTACATCTGGAAAGTAGGTAATGGCTTCTGCAAAACTTTCTGCCCCCAATGAAAGATTGCTATCCAATTCATTACTTAATAATGTAATTTGCTCCTCAAATAAAGAATGAAGAACCACTGCGGAAGCACCTATATCCTCCATCCGTTTTATATTATCTATATTATCGCATAGGGGAGACGGTGATACGACAAGCGGGTTTTTAAGGGAAAACCCAAGATAATTTGTTGTTAATTCTGCCATAGTCAAACTCCTTTTTTATAATTTCATTCAAAAGAATTATATCTGTGTTTCTGACATTGTTTTTTGAATATTTTCCATTTCTGACTGTAATTCATCACAGGTCATAGAGGCTAAATGTTGATATAATCTCCAACGCATTTTAATATCTTTTTCTGCTTCTTGAAGAAGTTTTTTTGCAACTTCTGGATTGCTTAACGATAACATCTTATATCGAGTCTCATTGTAGACATAATCTTGCAATGGCATGGAAGGTTCTTTTGAATCCAATTGGATTGGATTTTTCCCCTCATTTAACAATAACGGATTAAACCTTACAAGTTGCCAATGACCTGTGGCAACTGCTTTCTTCTGTTGTTCTAAACCCATTGTCAGGTTGTAGCCATGGGCAATACAATGGCAATAAGCAATAACCAATGATGGACCAGGATATGCTTCTGCCTCACGGAAGGCTTTTATTGTTTGCGCATCGTTAGCACCCATAGCAATACGGGCTACATAGCAGGTGCCATAACTCATTGCCATTAAAGCCAGATCCTTTTTGGGCGTAGGCTTTCCACCCGCAGCAAATTTTGCAACTGCGGCGCGAGGTGTTGCCTTTGAACATTGCCCACCTGTATTGGAATACACTTCGGTGTCTAGAACTAATATGTTTATATTTCGATTTGTAGCAATTACATGGTCAAGTCCACCATAACCAATATCGTAAGCCCAACCATCACCACCCAGAGACCAGACACTTCTTTTTACAAGCACATCTGCAATACATGACAATTCTCTTGCCTGTGGCGAATCTATACCATTCAATTTTTGTTTAAGCACACTTACACGCTGTCTCTGAGATAATATACCCTCTTCAGTTGTCTGGTTTGCATTTAGTATTGATTCAACTAGTTCTGTGCCAAGTTGAGTTTCTAATTGCTTCAATAAGTATTGAGCGTAATTCAATTGTGTATCTACTGCTACACGCATACCTAATCCAAATTCAGCACTGTCTTCAAACAGGGAATTGTTCCATGCTGGACCTTTACCTTCTGCATTGGTCGTCCATGGAGTCGTAGGTAAGTTTCCACCATAAATAGAGGAACAACCTGTAGCATTTGCAACTATCATACGGTCGCCAAACAGTTGGGATATTAATTTTATATATGGTGTTTCACCGCAACCTGCACAGGCGCCGGAAAACTCAAATAGTGGCTGTAATAATTGTATATCTTTGACTAAATTTAGATTTAACTTTAATTTATCGAGGTAAGGGATACTCTCGAAGAACTTCCAATTTTCACTTTCTGTGTTGCGTAGAGGTGCTTGCAATTGCATGGTAACGCCGCGTTTTTTGACCTCTTTCTTATCTTTTGCGATACATACCTCATAGCATAAACCGCAACCTGTACAATCTTCAGGAGACACCTGTAAGGTATATCGAAGTTGTTTATATTCTTTCCATTTTGGTTCTGCGGATTTGAAGGTTGGAGGCGCATTTTCCAAATATTTGGGGTCATATATCTTTGCCCGAATAACGGCATGCGGACAAACCATTACGCATTTCCCGCATTGGATACATACTTCTGGGTCCCATACAGGTATTTCAAGTCCGATGTTCCGTTTTTCCCACTTTGTTGTGCCGGTGGGGAAAGTTCCATCAGGCGGTAAGGCACTTACAGGGATTTCATCTCCATCACCTGAGATGATTTTCCCTAAAATGTTCTTTACAAAATCAGGAGCCTCATCTGGAACGGGTAGAGCAAAATCAAATGAACTTGTTACTTTATCTGGAACTTTGACCTCGTGAAGATGGTCGAGAGCCATGTCAACTGCCTGCCAATTTTTTTGAACAATTGCTTCACCTCGTTTTCCATAGGTTTTTTTGATGGATTCTTTAATGGCTTTAATTGCTTCGTCTTTGGGAAGGATTCCACTTATAGCAAAGAAACAGGTTTGCATAATCGTATTGATTCTTCCGCCCATCCCTGCTTCACGAGCAACTTTAATAGCATCTATAACATAAAACTTGATATTCTTCTCTATAATCCGTTTTTGCGTTGTCTTCGGCAGATAATTCCAGACTTCATCAGGACTGTATGGACTATTAAGAAGGAAGGTAGCATTCTTTTCTGCCACTTTTAGAATGTCGTATTTTTCTATGAAACTAAATTGATGGCATGCAACAAAATTAGCCCTCGAAATCAGGTAATTTGAATGGATTTCCTTAGGTCCAAACCGTAGATGGGATACGGTCATCGAACCAGATTTCTTTGAATCATAAACGAAATATCCCTGAGCATAGTTGGGTGTGTCTTCGCCAATGATTTTGATAGAATTTTTGTTGGCTCCAACTGTTCCATCAGAACCCAAGCCGTAGAAAACGGCACGAATAACCTTGGGGTCTTCAATAGAGAAGTCAGGGTCATACTCTATGCTTGTGTTGGTTACATCGTCTATAATGCCGACTGTGAAGTGATTTTTCGGTTTATCTTTATTTAATTCATCTAATACACCTTTAATCATGGCTGGGGTAAATTCTTTTGAAGATAAACCATATCTACCGCCAATGATTTTTGGCATTGCTACAAGTTCCGTTTCACCTGCGGCAAAACACTCGTTCAAAGCATTGACTACATCTAAATATAATGGTTCGCCAGGGGCACCTGATTCTTTACAACGGTCTAATACGGCTATTTTCTTTACGGATGTAGGAATGGCTTTTACGAATGCTTTTGAATCAAATGGACGGTAGAGGCGGACCTTAACGGCGCCAACCTTTTCTCCATGATTGACTAAATATTCAATTGTTTCTGTTGCCGCTTCACAACCGGAACCCATCAGAACTAATACTCGTTCTGCGTCCGGTGCACCAATATAATCAAACAAATGATACTGTCTTCCAACAAGTTTAGCAAAACGGTCCATATATTCCTGAACAATGGAGGGACATGCTAAGTAGAATGGATTACATGCCTCTCTTCCTTGAAAGTAAACATCTGGATTTTGTGCTGTTCCACGAATAACAGGGCGGTCAGGATTGAGTGCTCTTTCACGATGTGCACGAACATATTCTTCATCAATCATGCTTCGAATATCTTGCTCTGTAAGCATTTCTATTTTGACTACCTCATGAGAGGTTCGGAAACCGTCAAAAAAGTGAAGGAAAGGAACACGAGATTTTAATGTTGCTGCCTGTGCAATAAGTGCAAAATCCATTGCCTCTTGCACAGAGGCAGAAGCCAATAAAGCGAAACCTGTAGTCCGTGCTGCCATTACATCTGCATGGTCACCAAATATAGATAGTGCATGAACCGCAAGTGAACGGGCAGATACATGGAATACCGTCGGAGTTAATTCCCCTGCAATCTTATACATGTTGGGTAACATTAACATTAAGCCTTGTGAGGCGGTAAAAGTTGTGGTTATAGCCCCTGCTTGCAATGAGCCATGAACAGCACCAGCAGCACCAGCTTCGCTTTGCATCTCAACTACTTGCGGTATGTTTCCCCAGAGATTTTTGCTGCCTTCAGCTGCCCATTGGTCCATAAATTCACCCATAGGCGAAGAAGGGGTTATTGGATAAATAGCAGCCGCATCGTTTACTTGATATGCGACCGTTGCTACTGCTTCATTACCATCGAGAGTATGCATAGGTCTGTTCATAATCTTTAACTCCATATTCATATTTTTATGGTTTACATCGAACTTTAAAACAACAATCCCCTCTACGGAGATTAAAACTTCGATTCGCTTACACAATATAATGTATTATTGAACTTTTTTAAGAACAATTGCAATTCTAACAAAGAAAATATTTATCCTGCTGCCAATTTTTCGGCTGATTTTTCTAAAGATTGTTCCTTCTGTAAAACAGGTGAAAGCCCATTTTCGGGTAATCCATAAGTGTCGTAGTTTTTAACCGTCTGTATTAATATAGTTAAACCTGTGGATAGTGCTTCTTCACTCATAGCATCTATTGTGTCATAACGCGTATGATAGTATCTTGCAGGAGAAGGGTCCATCGCAACAAATGCTGTGGCAGGGGTGTGATTCCTTGTAAATACAGTTGCATCAGACGAGCCCAGATAAACGGACATGTTTTTTAGTTTAACTCCACATTCTAGTCCGGCTTGATATAACAGTGAAATAACACCGGGGTGATGGGGTAATAATCCGTTTAAATCGCGAACTGCTACCCCCATATCTATTAAGTCGCTTATCGTATCTACTGCAATTACAACGGTAGGTATGCTTTGTAATTCGTCTTTGTGCTGTTCAACAAATGCCATTGCTCCGCGAAGTCCCGCTTCTTCACTCCCTGTGATTAGGCAATCAATCTCAGTATTTTGTATCTCTAATGGATGTTTGGAGAACCATTTTAATACTTCAATAGCAAGGCAACTGCCACTAAGGTTATCATTTGCACCAGGAACTACATAAGAGAATCGGATAAAGTAGACAGCAATAGCACCATATAAAGCCCCGGGAACAATGGAAAGTTTTCGAATAATTTCGGGAATAAATAACAATTCTTGCCCCCTAAAATGTTCATAAGAAAGTAAAAGTGAAATTACAAGTAAGTAGACCATGCTTATAATTAAAATTACAGCAGCAAGTTTAATATAAATCTTTCCCCATTGATTAAACCTCATTTCATAAGCACTATCCGCATGACCACATAAAATAATCCTTTGCTTTATAGATTTACCTGAAGGTATCCATCGTGCAAAGACATTGTTCGATTCTTTTTTGGGTAAGAAGGGGTCTAATAGTCGGCGATATTGTCCAAATTGAAACCATACAATTAATAAGGATGTAAAAATACCTGCAAGCCCTAAGTAAGGATGAAGATTAATAGCGAAGGAAGAAAAGAAAACAATTATGCCTGTTAAGGGTAAGAAGAAAAGCAGACCTATTGGAGCAACAGGAAAAGGCTCTATGGAAACCGAAGTCGCATTCTCGTCTAATTCTTCAGCCAGATATTTTTGTGTTTTGTATTCACTTTCTGACCCCGGCTCACGAGGTCCAAAATTGTCTAAAACATATTGGATTTTTTCAATAATTTGAAGACTGATTTTTTTACTTTCTTCTTTTGTAATTAGAATATTTTTTGCCACTACTCATTCCTTTATTTATTTAATCGGGACAAATCTTTTTCTGACTTCCTCACGGAGTTGATTTGCCAATTCTTTTCGGTCAGTTCCGTAAATAGGTTGTTCACCAAAGATTACGCGTGCTTTAAATCCACGATAACCTAATAATCTGAAAATGTGATAATAAAATGGCTCAGGTCGCCACCAGGTAATGAAATAACTGACAGGTGGAGTTCCGTCAATATTTTCATAAGTAATAGCCGCATAATGAACAGGCATATTGCACTCTATTGGGGCACTTAAAAGTGCAGAACGGAAAGGTTGAACATCTTTCCCACAAGAAATACGACTCTCTGCAAATACAGCGACTCCATCCCCCATTTGTAATGCGTGTTTTATTTCTTCATTAACCCTTTTGGTGTCTAATCTATTTGTTCGGTCAATAAAAATTATGTATAACATCTTTGAGACAAAACCGATTATAGGCCAGTGCTCGACATCGCCTCTCGCTACAAAAATACAGCCTGTAGCATAATGAAGTAAAAGGGTATCTATATAACTTATATGATTTGCAACGATAAAGCATGGAGGTTTTGGAACAGTTCCTTCTATTTGCACTTGTATCCCTGTAGTCTTTACAAATATCGTAGCCCATAAATGTAATAAGTGCTTTCGAATTTTGCGGTCAACTCGTTCTGAAAAGTAAGAGATAGGATAAATCAGGCAACGAATTACAAAAAATACCGTGGCTAATATAAAAAATAGGAAAATTAGCCTAAACACTGCTCGTAATTTAGAACCTGATTTTTGTAGATATTTCTTTTTCATAAAAGCGATATTATTTTAATAGAACATTTTAAATCTTAATAAACTAATTGTTAGAGACTTAACAATTATTATATAAAATAAAAATTATGAATTTCATTCAAAGAATTTTAGAGGTTATCTGTTTTACAATGAGTATTTCTACTTTTATATAATAATGGAACTATGTTTTATATTTAACTATTTTTTAGAGTTCTAAAGGAGTAATTATTTGTGAATAAGAAAATATTAATAATCTTTTTTGTGATTTTGTTTATTGTAGTTGGAGTTCCATTTTTAACTGTTATAAAAAATATTATCGCAATACGGTCAGCAATGTCAGGTGAAAATGCGACTACAGAACCGGTGAAAGAGTTACCGAAAGGTCCACCTTTACTTAATGAGTCTAATCTAGCAGGGACTTCCTGGGTTGTAAATGTGCCCGTTAGTGGTTCTATGGTTGTTCCTGTTACCATAACTTTAAGTGCAGGCGGACAAGCAATGGCTACGGTGGCTCCTCAATTAGCCCCCGTTGCAATACAAATGTTAGGAACAGACAAATTGGTCGGGACATGGAGCGTGAATGGCGCAAAATTTATTGCCTCAGTTAATTTTCAGGGGAAAGATTATAAGGTGGAATGTGATATTATTGGAGATAAAATATATTATCAAAATAGAGAGATACAGAGAGTCAGTTAGGGGATTTGATTTGCTATATTTTTGAAGGAATATTTGAATGAATCAGAAGGTTCTTATAATTTTTGTTGTAATATTATTGATAATTTTAGGTATTCCACTTTTAGCATCTCTGATGAATCAATATTCAGTAAGCACTAATCCTGTAGCAGAGGAAGGAAAATCTCAAAAAACAACTGCTCCACAATCCAGTTCTAGTTCACCAGTTTCTACTCCATCTGCACCTGTGCAAACTGCTCCACAGGTTCAATATCAAACCCCTCCCGTAATACAGCAACAGCCTCTTGATTTTACAGGAACAGCATGGAATGTGCCCACACCTTATGGAATAATTCAAGTAAGTTTAAATCCGGGAGGTCAGGCAATTGCAGCACACCCAATGGTAGGGACTGTATCCGGAACATGGCGGAGACAGGGGAACAGGATTGTAGTAACTGCAAGTATAATGGGAAAAACTCAAACAGTCGCAGCAGATATTTGTGGTAATACTTTATGCTTTAATGGTAGAGCAATACAGAGAGTAAGGTAAGTTTAACTAAAATATGAAGGGTTGTTGATATGGCAGGTCGGTTTTCGGAGCAAGTGGTTCTCATAACAGGAGCCTCATCTGGAATTGGTGAAGCAACTGCTTATGAATTTGCCAGAGAAGGTGCAAAAGTAGCACTCCTTGCACGGAGAAAGGAAAGGTTAGAAAAGGTCAAAGAAAATATTATTCAAAAAGGTGGAATTGCCGAAATTTTTATAGCGGATGTTACTAACTATGAAGAATTGAAAGGCACTGTTGAAAAAATTATCGCACTCTGGGGAAAACTTGATGTTGTTTTAGCCAATGCAGGCTTTGGCGTTTCAGGACATATTTTGCAATTGAAGGTTGATGACTTTCGTAGACAATTTGAGACAAATTTTTTTGGCATGTTAAATACAATTGAGATAACATTACCTTATTTAGTGCAACAAAAAGGCAGGCTTGGAATGCTGGGTAGTGTTTCAGGGAGGGTTTGCACTCCCTTATCTTCACCTTATTGTAGTAGTAAATTTGCTGTGGTCGCTTTGTCTGAGTGCATATATTATGATTTGAAGCCGCTAGGGGTTTCTGTAACCTGTATTAATCCAGGATTTGTAAAAAGTGAAATCAGGCACAAGAACAAATATGGTGAATTGACAAATCGTCCTGACCCTGTTCCCTCCTTTTTAGTATTACCCACCGAAAAAGCAGGCAAACAAATAGTCCGTGCTCTTTATTATCGGAAGCCAGAACTTATTATTACAAAACATGGCAAACTATCTATCTTTTTTGGACGACATTTTCCACGGACTTATCGCTTTTTCCTTGGGTTTGTTGCGAAGAAAAATGCTGCAAAAATCCCTCTTCCTGTCCCACCTATTGAGAAGTAAAATAAAGGATAGCAGAGAAAATTACTTTACGAAGTAAGTACGCTTAATATAGTCTAAATCAGGGAACATTTGTTTTAAGTAGGCATTACCTTGCATCCGTATCATCATTTGGTCAGGGGACTCGCCATATTTTGGATTTATTCTCTCCACCACTTCCATACCCTCTATAATCTGTGCAAATGGTGCAAAACCCATTGTATCCAACCGTGTATTATCACCAAGATTTATGAACAACTGCGTTGACCTGGAATTGGGTAAGGATGTTTTAGCATAAGTAATTGTGCCTTTTTTATTGCTCTTCACTACCGGGTCATCTTTAATAGTCTTTTCACCATATCTGGCAGTCAATTGTGGGTCAGCAGCTATTCCGAACTGAACGACAAAACCAGGAACAACCCGGAAGAAACATGCACCATCATAGAATTTTGCCTTTAACAATTCGTAAAAATGTTCAACGCCAATAGGAGCCCATTCTTTATAACACTCTATTGTAAAATTGCCATTGGAACATTCAAAACGAACCTTGAAAGTATCAGGAGCCTTTTCTGGCATTTGTTCCAATGGAATCTCCTTTGAACTTGTGGCTTGGACATCGGAACTTGTTGTTTCTGGCTTCGTTTCATTTTGTTTTTTTTCTGTCATATTACTTTCCTGTGTTTTTTGTTCTTGTTTTGCTAATTCTTTGGCTTGCTCTATTTTTTCTAAGGCTTCATTTGCTTTTTCCATTTGCCCTCTGGTTAGCCGAGGTTGGGCAAAATACCATGAGTATACACCTATGATTGCTATCCCTAAAACAATCACAATAGGAACTAAAAAAAACTTATTAGATGACATAAATTATTCCTTCTTTGAAAATATGCTTTCATTGGTATATAGTAAAATAAGGAATTAAGTATAAATAATAATTTCATTTTTAATCAATTTTGAAAATGGAGGTTATTCCAATGAGGTTATTTTTATCTGTTATTTTTATATTTATGCTTCTTAGTTCATTTTCTTCTTATGCCGTAGAACTAACACTCAACATTACAGGTTCAATGGAAGAGATTTCAAAGGTTCTTGACTGCTTAAAGCAATCGGGTTTAGGCATTTCTTCACAGGAAGAAATGGACCCATTTCGAATTCATATATATAGTTCAAATGAAATAGCAAAAGAAGAAACAAAAAATAAGATTTCAATAGGTTTTACAGAAATCAGAATAGAACCTGAAAGCCCTATATCAGGAACATCTGTTAAAATTATGGCGAAGATTGTTGATACGCTCAATATTGTAGATACAATATCGGCAACTTTATTGGGAACATCCATTTCTATAGATTTGAAAGATGATGGACAAAATGGTGATGAAACAGCCGGAGATAGAATCTGGTCTGGAATTTTTAATTTGACTCCTGATGTTTCTGGGATTAAAACATTTATATTAACTGCTTTTGACGAAAAAGGGAAAATCGTTCAGATTAAATCTGAGGAAGGGATTATCAAGCCTGTAATGGGAACTTATGAATGTATAATCCAACCTTCAGAGAAGAAACAAAATTAGATATTTTTTCACACGCTCGTATTACGATTCCATTTATAAAGGCTAAGACGTTGAAAGGGGTTCTTTTTTATTTGAAACAGTAGTATTTTTCTCTTTACTAAAATTGAAACAAAGATTGTCATCTTTGGAAACATCAATATACACATAGCCACCATTTTCTAGTTTGCCAAACAATATTTCATCAGCAAGCGGAGTTTCAATCTCTTTTTGTATCAACCTTGCTAAAGGTCTTGCTCCTAAACGGGTATCGTATCCCTTTTCCGCTAACCATTCACGGGCAATATTACTTAATTCTAATGCTACATTTTTCTCTATAAGTTGCGATTTGATACGGTTAATAAATTTATCCACAATCATCTTCATTACTTCCATATCCAATGGACTAAATGAAACGATTGCATCTAATCGGTTGCGAAATTCAGGGGACATGGTTTGTTCTATAGCCTTAAGACTTTTCCTCTCTGATTCATTTTGGGACAGAGTAAATCCAATAGACTGGGAGTATAGTTCGCGTGCACCTGCATTTGAGGTCATGATGAGAATAACATTGCGGAAATCTGCTTTTTTGCCTGTGTTATCTGTAAGCGTAGCCTCATCCATAACTTGAAGCAGAATGTTGAATAAATCAGGATGAGCCTTTTCTATCTCGTCCAGCAATAGAACTGTATATGGATGACGACGAACCTCGTCAACCAGAATACCTCCTTGTTCAAATCCTACATAGCCCGGCGGAGCACCAATCAATCTGGCTACCGAATGTTTTTCCATATATTCACTCATATCATATCTCGCAAAATGATTCCCGAGAATGAGTGCAAGTTGTCTTGCTACCTCCGTTTTCCCAACACCGGTAGGACCTGTAAATAAGAAGCAACCAATGGGAGAATTTGGTTTCCCCAAACCTGCACGAGACCGACGAATAGCCTTCACTACTATATCTATGGCTTTATCCTGACCAAAAACAAATGACTTTAATTCTGTTTCAAGATTTTTTAATTTTTCGCGGTCTGCGGAATTGACAGTCCGTAATGGAATCTGTGCCATATCGGCAATGGTTCGTTCTATATCCTTAACATTTACTTCAATAGGATTCTTGTTGGTTTCGATACGGACCATTGCAGCCGCTTCGTCCAACACATCAATCGCTTTATCAGGAAGAAAGCGGTCATTTAAGTATTTTGCAGACAGGTCTACGGAGGCGACTAATGCATCATCAGTAAATTCTACCTTGTGATGTTGTTCATAATGCCTCTTTAACCCGCGAACAATTTGAACACACTCATCTATTGATGGCTCATTAACATCAATCTTCTGAAACCGCCGAGAAAGGGCTCTATCCTTCTCAAAATGGTTCTTAAATTCTTCATAAGTTGTAGCACCAATGCAATGCAATTCACCGCTGGCTAAAAATGGTTTCAAAATAGATGCAGCGTCTATACTTGAATCCGTTGTGCTACCTGCACCAACTAAAGTGTGAATCTCATCAAAATATAGTATGGTATTCTTTTTTTTCAATATTTCATTAATTAATGCCTTAATCCTTTGTTCGAAATCACCACGATATTTAGTGCCTGCAAGCATGCCTGGTAAATCAACCATTAATAAATCTGCATTTTTTAGGTTTTCAGGGACTTTTCCATCTGCAATTCGCTGTGCCAAACCTTCGACAATCGCTGTTTTCCCGACACCGGGTTCACCTACAAAAATAGGATTATTCTTCCTTCGTCTACACAGGATACGAATAGCCCGCTGTATCTCCTTTTCTCGCCCTATTACAGGGTCAATTTTACCTATGTGTGCTCGTTGAACAAGATTCATCGTAAAGTTTTCTAACGCGGACGCAGGTTTTCTTTCCTTACTTATTTCTTCTATAGACTCCAGTTCTTGTTCAAAAGAAGTATATTTATCTCCATGAGAGATATACTCCAATACTTCCAATCGAGTAATGCCTTCTTGGTATAAGAAATAAGCGGCATGGGAATCTTCCTCCTCAAAAAGGGTAACAAGAATATCACCGATATCAACCTCAGATTTACCTGAACCCCGGACATGGAATACAGCCCGCTGGATAAGCCTATCAAAAGAAGGCGTTTGCTGAAGCGTTAAATTAACTCCCTTGGGAACTTTTTCTATATACTCGTCAAAAAAATTACTCAATCTCCTACGGAGACGGTCAATATTACATCCGCAATTCTGTAAAATTTCTCTGCCATAATGGTCGTCCAATAGTGCATAAAGCAAGTGCTCAGGACACAAATATTCGTGCCGCCTCTTCTTTGCTTCTTTTAAGGCGTTTCCTATAGCTCTTTGAACTTCTTTATTTAACATAATATTTATTTACCTCTTATAAATTATAACTTATTTTTATGATATAAGTTTACAATAATAACAATTTTTATAAGAAAATTATTCAGGACTAATTGAACATCGCAAGGGAAACCCATTTTCCTTTGCTATTTTATGGACGGTTTCTACCTTTGCTTCAGCGACAGTCCGAACATAAACCCCTGCAACACCTACACCTTCTCGGTGAACTTTCAACATTATAGTAACGGCTTCATCATGCGGCTTGTTAAAAATATCTTGTAAAATATAAACCACAAAATCCATTGTCGTATAGTGGTCATTATGGAGTAAGACACGATATAATTTGGGATGTTTAACTACATCCTCATCTTTGACTTGACTGTCTTGCTTTGTCCCCGCAGATAACATACATTTAACTCTTATATATACTTATTATAAATTATACAAAAAATTAAACTTGACAATTTATGCTAAATATTCATATTCTAATATAAACTATATTTATAAGGACAGTAAAATGAAAAGTTGCTACCGGTGCGGCACACCGTGGGAAAGCATAACAAAAAAGCAACCAGGTGTAAAGGAAATCTGCTCAAAATGCAATGCGTATCTGCACTGTTGTAATAATTGTAGATGGTATGTTCCGGGAAAACCTAACGATTGCCTGATTCCTAATACAGAAAAGGTAGCAAGCCGTGAAGGTCCAAATTTTTGTGATGCTTTCGAGATTAAAGAAGGGAAAATGGATTCTGACTGGGAAGAACAAAGGGAAAAGACTAAAAAGGAATTTAAAAAACTATTTGGGAATGGGCAATAAATATAGCGGATTCACATGTTTTATTTCTGGATAAATAACCATTTGGATTTCTAAAATTATGTCAAAAGAGCAAGAGAAAAAAGATACTGTTTTCCTTCTAATAGTTGATGACAAGGAAAATATGCGTAATTTACTATTTCAGGCTTTCCAGAATATTAGTTTTAAGGTTGATGTTGCATCTTCAGGAGAAGAAGCAATTGAGTTAATTGGTAAGTATAATTACGATATTGTAATTACCGATTTGAGTATGCCTGGCAAATCAGGTATGGATGTTCTTCGTTATGCTAAAAGTGTGTCCCCGGAGACAGAGGTAATTATAATAACGGCTTATGGCACAATAGAAATTGCCACAGAAGCGATGCGGTTAGGTGCTTATGATTTTATAACCAAACCTTTTCAGTTGGCAGTTCTTGAAAATAAGGTTACAAAGATAGCAAAACAGATTCGATTGAAGAACACAAATAGGGTTCAAACATGGATACATCCTTCAGTGCAACATTTAGTAGGTAATAGTACCCAGACACGGCAATTGCGACAAATAATTGCTCGTATTGCATCCACAAGAAGTTCTGTTTTGATTATAGGACCCAGCGGGGTTGGAAAAGAACTTGTAGCACGCGCCTTACATGAAGCAAGTCCCCGCCGAGATGAGCCCTTTGTTGCACTAAATTGTGCGGCATTAGCACCAACTTTGTTGGAAAGTGAATTGTTTGGACACGAAAAGGGTGCTTTTACAGGCGCCTCTTCACGAAGAATTGGAAGATTTGAACATGCTCACAAAGGGACACTTTTCCTAGATGAGGTAGGTGAGATTAGTCCAAGTGTTCAGGTAAAACTACTTCGCGTTTTGCAAGATGGTGAATTTGAACGGGTAGGTGGAACTGAAACAATTAAAGTAGATGTTCGTATCGTAGCCGCAACAAATAGAGATTTAAGACAGGCAATTACTCAGGGGACTTTTCGTGAAGACTTCTATTATCGGTTAAATGTTTTTTCAATTTATGTGCCACCACTCAAAGAACGACCTGATGATATTCCCGCATTAGTTGACCATTTCTTGCATAAGTTCAGTATGGAACTTGGTAAGGAAGTGTATGAAGTTGATGATGAAATCATTGAGATTTTCTTGAAATACTCATGGCCAGGGAATATTCGTGAACTGGAAAATATTATGGAACGGGCTATAGTTTTAGCAACGGGACCACGAATTACAATAAATGATATGCCTAATGAACTGTTAAAATATATGGAACCTAAAAGTAGCATTATCCCAACACACAATAATGCTACCATAGAAACAGAAGATAACGGTTTGCCATTAGAGCAACATACGGAACGGCTAGAAAAGGAACTCATTCTTCGTGCATTAGAGAAATTTCATTGGAATAAGACTAAAACTGCTGAACAATTAGGGGTAAAAAGAACAACTCTTCAATACAAAATCAAAAAACTTGGGATTGAATAAATTGGACTTTTACACACTTTGGAATTTTAGTTTTGCAATCCCTTTTTGTGCTATATCTTTTCGGTAGTGCATATCTTCAAAATGGATTTTTTCTACTGCACAATATACCCTCTGGACAGCGGAAATTAAATCCTTATCCCAACTAGTAACATTAAGCACGCGTCCACCATTAGTAAATAATTTTCCATTCTCTTCTACTGTTCCTGCTTGGAATACGACGGTCTGTGGGTCTTTTTCTGCGTCATCAATTCCAGTGATTTCTTTTCCTTTCTCGTAGGAGCCGGGATAGCCTTTGGTTGTCAGAGCGACTGTTACACAGGCATAAGTCTTGTATTTAATCCTATGTTTATCCAGAGTCCCATCTATTGTTGACCAGAATAGAGGGACAATATCTGATTCCATTCGTGGTAAAATGGCTTGGGTCTCTGGGTCTCCAAATCGGACATTAAACTCAATTACATAAGGGTTCTGCTCAACTATCATTAATCCTGCGTATAATATACCTTTGAAAGGGATACCTTCTTCAGACATTGTTTTTATAGTCGGTTTTAGTATTTGTTCAATAATTTTATTCTCTACATTCGGCGTAACCACCGGTGCAGGAGAATAAGCACCCATACCACCGGTATTGGGACCCTTATCACCATCAAATACAGGTTTGTGGTCCTGACTACTTGTCAGTGGTAAAACATGTTCACCATCAGAAAAGGCAAGTATGCTTGCTTCTTCTCCGGATAGGAACTCTTCTATTACTAAAATATCACCCGCAGAACCAAAGATTTTACCGTTCATAGCCCGGTCAATAGCCTGCATAGCAGTTTCTTCATCATGCGCAACCGTAACACCTTTTCCCGCTGCCAGACCATCTGCCTTAATTACCAAAGGGACACCAAAGGAACGGACATACTCTTTAGCGGTGTCTGCATCTTTAAATACGGCATATTTTGATGTGGGTATGTTTGCCCTGTGCATTAAATCCTTTGCAAAAGATTTACTTGCTTCCAATTGTGCTGCTTTTGAAGAAGGTCCGAATACAGGGATATGAAACTCCTCAAAAAAATCTGAAATACCTGAAGCAAGCGGTTCTTCAGGACCGACAACGACGAGATGTATCTTCTCCCTCTCAACACAATCTTTAATGCCTTGAAAATCTTTTAAGCCAAGAGGAAGACAACTTGCCTTCTCCAATTTTTTTATGCCGGGATTGCCAGGTATAGCATAAACACGCTCCACTTCAGGGCTCTGATTTATTTTCCAGCATAGTGCATGTTCCCTGCCACCACTTCCTAAAACTAAAATCCGCATTACTACCTCCTGTCTATACTATCTATATCTGTTTCTTACGGTGTTTCGTCCTGTGTGGATACAACAGTTTCCGAAGGCATTGGGACACGGTTCTCTAAGAATTCTGCTATAGCCTTGTCATAACGAGAGGTGCAGAAAAATGATTCCTGTGCCAAACGGTATCGGGTAACAAAGGAAACACAACCATCATGTGCTCGCATTTCATGCATCACCAATGGATAATAAATTCTATCCACAACGACAGCAACATAACGAAAATTTTTTGCAGCGGAGCGAATCATGGTTATTCCACCTATATCAATCTGGTCAAACAACTCATCAACAGAGCCAGCTGATTGTTCAATAATTCTAGGTATGGGTTTTGGATTCACTACAACCAGGTCTATCTCTGGAAAATTATATTGCTGCATCTGTTCTGCATGTAGTTTATTATCACGCAAAGCAAGCAATCCTGCGTGTATTTTTGGATGTAGCGTTTTCAACCTACCTCCAAGAATCTCAGGAATACCTGTAAACTCGCCAATATAAATAGAGGGAATGCCATGAGACTGCAGTAATTCATTTGTGCCAAGAGTTGCAATAAGTTCAACATGATATTCATGTAAAAATTGTGCAAATTCAATCAAATCGCTCTTGTCATAGCAACTGATAACGGCTCTCTTAATTTTTTGCATTACGCTTCTCCCTACAATGCTTTTCATACTTTTGTTTTTTTATGCACTTTTGCACCCTTATTATAGGACACATCCAGCATAATAATAAACTCTATATTTTATAAAAGGCTGCCTTTTTCATCAGTAAATTCTACTGTTATTTCACCTTTTAGGAGTTTCATAACTTCTTTAATGTCAATCCATGTATTTTTTTTGTCTGCTGGATTTCTTAGTAGATAGGCTGGGTGATAAGTTACTCGTAATGGTATTCCATGATAATTATGCCATTTTCCTCTTAGAATGTTTAATGGCGAATTTGTTTTCAGTAGGGTTTGTGCAGAAATTCTACCCAACGCACATACGACTTTGGGCTTAATTATTTGTAACTGTTGTATTAAATAAGGTTCGCAATTGAACACTTCCATAGGATTTGGGTCTCGATTGTCAGGAGGTCGGCATTTTAATACATTGCAAATATATACATCTTCTCTACGCATTTTCATACCTTTAACGATAATATCTGTTAGCAACTGTCCTGCTCGACCTACAAATGGCAACCCTTGACGGTCTTCTTCTGCTCCCGGTGCTTCTCCTACAAATACTAATTCAGCACGGGGATTACCTACCCCAAAAACAGTATGAGTCCGACCTGAATGTAAAGGACATTTTGTACACTGTTGAACTTCTTTATTAATTTCATCAAGTTGCTCTTGCACTTCTAATAGCGTTGGTTTTATTTGTCCCTTATTAGCATCTATACTTTTTTCTCCATTATTCATGTTGATAGGTTGACTCTCCTGGTCATTATCTATAGTTTTATCAATTTGTTTTATATGTTTCACAAAGGTATATGCATCTAAATTATCCCATTTTTTTAAAATTTCAGGAGAAACTATTATAGCGTTTTGGTAATTAAGTCGCTGATTAAAAAAACTTAATAAATCGTCAAATAATTCCTCAAATTTTTTTTGAATAATCATTAAGAAAATCCTGTAATTTTATCGTATATTTTGTGTGGACTAAAATTATAAGAAATTTATTATTGGTTGTATTAATTTCTTCCTCTTACTCTAATCATGTAGGTATTATAATATTTACAATATAAAAGGTCAATGAGGCGAACTTTTAAAAAAATTGCTATTGAAAACTGCCATATTAAATTCAATATAGATTAGAACTTTTGATAATATCTACCTGATTATTAATATAAACTCAAACATATTCCTGATTTTTTAGCGGACACTTGTGTATAATTCTATTAATTTTATTTATATATTTAATTTCTGAATCTTAGGGAAAGGTTAAAGTTGAAGATATGGAACCAGATAATAAACAAGATTGGTATCCATTAGGTTTTTTATGGAACATGAAAGCATGGGAGACCTGGTACCCACAAAAAATAATTGCAGAATTACATAAGCAAGTTTCAGAAAAAGAGAAGAAATCTCTGTGGATTCGTTTTTTAGTAGAAAAAGTAAATCGTAATAATTCAAATCGTCCGGGTTTTTCATATTGGTCGCAAGGCGAATTGCGTTCTTTGGGGATAATCACAGAGGTCTTTCGTTATATTATTTTTTACTATGGGAAGCAAGTGAAGCCAGCGCCAATGATGGAGTTGGGAAAAGTATTAGAAAAATACTTCGGGAAAAATATAGATAAGTTATTTAAGGATTGGCTAGATGAGTTTCCTCCTGAATCTTATTATAGACAGGAGCAACCTTTTGAGGCTTTTCTTGAAAAGGAACAGCGTGGAATTTCTTTGTATGAGTCACTGTGGCAGGAAATACTTTTAGGTTGGATTACAAATCATAATCCAGCAGCCAAAAAATACAAGGTTTTATTTACAGACGAGCCATTAAAAAAACGGCAACCTTTATATTCCGAAGTGATTAATAAAGCAGAAGAGGTTATTCATCATTTTCCACCTTTACCGGAGACAAATCGTTCTCTGTGGGATACTTTGTGGGAACCAATAAGAGCATGTCCAAATTCGCTGGAAGAGCAATTGGATTATATCCGCCGAAATTGGAGTTTTTTCTTACCTCCGTCTTTATTGATGGAACTAAATATTGTTTGGGGCATTATTCAGGAAGAGCGTCAATGGCGAGGCTTTGGAAAGGGACCTGTTAATGTGCTTGACCTTCGACTTTTGAGAAGGTTGGGTTATGAAGAATATGAAGCGTTCTCACCTGAAAGAGATTGGATGCCAAATCTGGTTTTGATTGCTAAATCCATATATGTATGGTTGTCGCAATTATCGAAGAAATATCAAAGGAATATACAGTATTTAGATGATATTCCTGATGAGGAACTGGAACGATTAGCAAACTGGGGTTTTTCTGGTCTGTGGTTGATTGGTGTCTGGGAAAGGTCGGAAGCGTCAAAGATGATTAAGAGGAGGATGGGAAATCCAGAAGCGTTAGCCTCAGCATATTCTATATATGATTATGAGATTGCAAGAGATTTGGGAGGTGAAGGTGCATTGAAAAGGCTACAGGAGCGAGCCTTTCAGAAAGGGATACGCTTGGCAAGTGATATGGTTCCAAATCATTTTGGAATTTATTCACGATGGATAATTGAACATCCGGGCTGGTTTATTCAGTCGTCTTATCTTCCTTTCCCTTCATATCGCTTTAACGGTCCTAATCTGTCATTGCACCCGGATATAGGTATTCAAATTGAGGATGGGTATTGGGACCATTCTGATGCCGCCGTTGTTTTTAAGTGGCAAAATTATAAGACTGGGGAAGTTCGATATATTTATCATGGAAATGACGGGACGCACATGCCCTGGAATGATACCGCACAGTTAAATTTTATCTTATCTGAGGTCCGTGAAGCAGTGAAGAGAAACATTTTACATGTAGCATGTATGTTCCCGATTATCCGATTTGATGCGGCAATGACACTTACAAAGCGGCACTATCAACGACTATGGTTTCCTGCTCCAGGGGAAGGTGGTGCTATTCCATCACGCGCAGAATATGGGATGACGTATGAAGAGTTTGACAAACATTTTTCAAAAGAGTTTTGGCGAGAAGTTGTGGATGCGATTGCAGAAGAGACACCTGATACTTTGTTATTAGCAGAGGCGTTCTGGTTGCTGGAAGGATACTTTGTTCGCACACTCGGCATGCATCGTGTCTATAATAGTGCTTTTATGAATATGCTTAAAATGGAGGACAATGCAAAGTATCGTCAGACGATAAAGAATGTGTTGGAATTCAGTCCACCTGTTTTACAGAGGTTTGTTAACTTTATGAATAATCCGGATGAGGAAACGGCTGTCGCCCAGTTTGGCAAGGGGGATAAATATTTCGGGGTTGCTACAATGATGGTGACACTTCCGGGTCTGCCCATGTTTGGACACGGGCAAATTGAGGGTTTTACTGAAAAGTATGGAATGGAATATCCGCGTGCCTACTGGGATGAAGTGCCTGACGAGGATTTAATTCGTCGGCATGAACGAGAGATTTTCCCATTGATGAAGAAGCGTCATCTTTTTAGTGGAGCTCAAAATTTTGCTTTATATGATTTCATTACTCCTGAGGGTTGGGTAGACGAAAATGTATTTGCCTACTCAAATCGAGAAGGATTGGAGCAAGCCTTAATTCTTTATAACAATTCTTATAATACAACACGCGGGCGAATTTATCGCTCCACTCCAATTAATGTAGGGTCTGCAGAAAATCCAGAACTCATAATACACACGCTTGGAGAGGCTCTGGGATTCAAATCTGAGCCGGGAATTTTTTATATATTCCATGATTTCAAAAAAGGTTTAGATTACATCTATACAGGTTCTCATTTATGTAACAATGGGATTTATCTGGAACTGCAAGGCTATGAATATGTAGTTTTTCTGGACTGGCGTGAAGTTTACGACCGTGATGGAATCTGGGGTAAAATAACAGAAGTTCTGGCTGGCAAAGGCATCTATGATATAGAGAATCTGTATCACGAGTTTTTATTCTCAGATGTAATTGGACCCTTTGAAGAGATTATGAAACCTGAACTGATTGCTCCGTTAATCAAAGGAGAGGAGGTAGATAGAGAACGATTAACAGGGGCATTAGAATTTTTTTGGTCCGCAGTTGCACGGAGGATTCAATATCCATTTCCTGTAAAACCTTGGGTAGAAGAGTCAATAGATGATGAGAGTCATAATATCTATCACAGATATATTGAGTTTTGTAAAATTGAAGATGAACCTGAGATACAATCGTATTTAGGGACTCAACTTGCTTTTTATAATTCTGAGCAACTAAGTTTGTCTCGAATTTTTACTGTTTGGAGTTTGTTGCGTAAATTGGGTGGGCTTGCGCTAATGTTGTTAGGACCACCCTCTTATGAATCTAATGAGATTTCATCAATCACAGCACAATGGCTCAAAGAATGGCACTTAACGCAAGTAATTGCAAGAGGCTTCTCTGCATTAGGTTTAGATAAATCCACAGCAGAGAAAGAAGCCGAACTTGTCCGTGTTTGTATTGAACATGCAGAACGATTAATGCATCTCCAACAGGGTCCCTGGGCACCACATTTACACTCGATATTTTCGGATAAGGGTGTCCAAAAGATTCTTGGTGTTCATGAATATAATGGAAGGACTTGGTTTATAAAGGAAAACTTTGAAGACCTTTTATTTGCTTTTTTTACAACTTTATGGTTAGTCAGATATCCCTGGTCACCAAGAGACCGAGAACAACTATCTACTTGTCTCGCGAACATTTATGAATTGATTATGGCAGCCCACGAAACGGATTATGATTATAATTGGTTATTTGAGGCACTCAAATAGTTATTTTTGTGAACCAATCTTATTGTCAGCAGTGTTCCAGAGCTGGAGATTGTCAAAACTGCCTGTATCATCAAAACTGCCCAATCCAATTCTACCTTTCAAAAAAGTTTTATCTTCTGCTACCATAATTGGTTTATCCATGTCATCATAATACACTTCTATTTTACCAGATTTGGTATCACGCACAATTTTAATCTGGTGGAAATCCTGACCCCAATCTACGCCATTTGTGCGTTCCTTAGCAATTGATACACGGGGTGCATCATTCACTAAAAAAATAGAATGAGCATGTTCATCTGCTTTGGTTGCTAAATGAGCATAATAAAAATGTTTTGGGTCTTGATAACCAAAAAAGAAGCAAAGGTCACGATGCCCATATTCCTTTCCTGTCTGTTTTGCTTTCACAATAAGTGTAAAATCCTCTAATTCAATATCTTTTAATAAAGCCATGGATTTCGGTGAACGAACAGCAGGTTCATATTGACTGGAACCTGTTAGACACAATAAATGATTGCCTTTATCATCGGCTGAAACAGTCCAGACATTGGGGTCGGTCATCTCCCATCGGTCTTTTCCCTGCTCGAAATCTTCCGTAAAAAAAGGTTTCTTTTCCTGTGCCTGTATAGACATTGTAATCCCAATAAAGAGGCTAAAAGAAGCAAGAATTAAAAACTGGTAATTTTTATTATTGAAAATTCTCATTATTTTTTATCTCCTTCAAATAAGAGCTTTTCTTTTATTTTAAAGATTATATAAAACATGCATTTATTTTACAAATCAAATGATATGAAAAATACTTGATTTTGGCTAAATAGAATGAATAGAATAAAAACAAATAAAACTATTTCCCTATGGGATGGGGAAATAGTAGTATTCGGTTAGTAATATAGGAAGGAAAGGATTATGAAGAAAAAAGGTTTTACTCTCATCGAACTGTTGGTAGTGATTGCTATCATCGGTATTCTTGCGGCAATTCTGTTGCCAGCGTTAGCACGTGCTCGAGAAGCAGCAAGACGCTCAAGTTGTCAGAACAACTTGAAACAGTGGGGACTGGTCTTCAAGATGTATTCAAGTGAAAGTAAGGGAGAGAAATTTCCTCCCATGCAATTGGAAGTAGCGCAAAGAGAATATGACCAGTCATGGCAATCTTATATTGCGGCTGGACCTCGCGTGAAATCTATTTATCCCGAATATCTGACAGACCCGGCAATTATATTTTGCCCATCAGACGCTGAGGATAATGTTGATTCATTAAGAGGTAAAAGTTATCCTTCAATAGGTATAACAGAGAACGATATTCATTTTGGTCATTACTTGCGTTGGAATGATGGCGTTGCCATTGTTGATGCAAGTTATGCTTATTTTGGATGGGTGCTTGACAGATTAGGTGATTCTCCTGATGAGGTAACTACAGCAGGTGCTATTCCCAGTTTGCAATTACTTGTTCAGGTGTTAGGTGCAAATCTCAATTTAAACAATGATACAGTTGTGCTCAAACAACTCCCGTTTGCACTTCTACAATTAACAACAAATACAGCGGCATTACAAGCATTAATGAGTCCTCCGGGCTCTGACCCCGGTGCAGTATTCCGAGCAGCAGATAGTGATATATCTGGAGACTATTTAGTAGGAGAAGGAAATGGTGGAGGAAATACTATCTATCGTTTGCGTGAAGGGATTGAAAGATTTCTGATTACAGATATTAATAATCCGGGTGCTTCTTCAAAAGCACAGAGCGAAATTTTTACTATGTTTGACCAACTTGGAACAGCAGGCACAGCAGTATTTTTCAATCATATACCTGGTGGTTGTAATGTTCTGTATATGGATGGACATGTAGAATTTATTCGCTATCCGACAAAGGGACCTGTAAATCAACCTGCTGCAAATATTATGTCTTTATTTGTTTTAGGATAGTATATTGACAATAAAAAAATAATTGCTGTTTGATTTTTTTAGTTCTGTTGTGATAAAATTAAATTCAAGTCAAGTAATTTTTTAAGGTGAAAATACTTGACTTGATATAGTAAAATGTGTTCTAATAAAAAAGTTGAAGCCGTGAAGGATGCGGTACAACAAAGAAAGTTAAACCGTAAAATACTAAACCCAACGAGAAGGAGGGACAGTATGAAAAAGATTATTTTATTAGTAATGGTTAGTTTGCTTGTATTAGTTGCTATGCCAGCGAAAGCGGCAAAGGTATGGGATGACATGTCCTGGTGGGGAAATACGGGTGCGAAACCGGAACCAGTTGCCGATTCGCAGGGTCGTTCAGGTTATTGGTGGTGGCCCAAAGAGGCGGCTTCCAATAATAACGATTCTGAATTGTGGGGCAATCGTGGTATAGTGTATAGTCAGTGGCAGAAGCCTGAACCACCTGCTCCACCCGCGCCGACTCCTCCACCTCCAGCACCGCCCGTTCAGAAGAGAACGGCTCCAGTGTTTAATCATGTCTTGTTCGATTTTGACAAGTCTGTTTTGAAGCCTGAAGGCAAAGTAATAGTTGACGAAGTTATTGCTTATATGAAACAATATCCAAATGATAAAGTAACTATCGAAGGACATTGCTGCAGTATAGGCACAGATGAATATAATATGGGATTAGGTCAGCGTCGTGCTGATTCAGTAAAGAAATACATGGTAGATAATGGCATTGTTGCTGCTCGAGTCACTACAATTAGTTATGGCGAGAGCAGACCCGCAGTGCCTAATGATACGCCTGCAAATCGTAAACTGAATCGTCGTGCTGTATTTGTTATCACAATTGGTGATTAAATCGGGACATGTATAACACGGAAACTTTCTGAGTTTGTGCCTGAGAATAAAAGTAGGCATGCTATCAAAAGCATGCCTACTTATTTTTTTTAAGAATAAGATTATAAGTCATATATGTCTTATATGTCCTATTATCTAAATCCACTAAGGTAGTGGAATACACGGTTCATAAAGAAAATATGATTAATGGCATTAGGGTAAGTAAGGAAGTTTTATTTACTGCAATACAATGCGAACCAGAATTTATTAACAGGTTGTATTTTTATATCTTCAGGTATCTTTAATTCGCGAATTATCTTTTCATATTTTGTAGGAATAAGAAGCATTCTTTGAGATGTAGATGTTTCTTTCAAAAAATTTACTACTTTGTTTTCAATTGAATTTAGGTCTAATTCTTTATGCGGCTCATCAGACAATTGTATCTCAGGAACAGGAATGTAAGTATAAAATTCAAAACCATTGAGTTCTTTTGATTTGGCACAGTAAAGTTCTATCTTTGGAAATTGACTGATTAAAGGCTGAACATCTTTTGTTAATTGTTTCATATCCTTTCCATTAGGATAATACGCAGAAACACCTTTTACTGGGATAATAACGATTACATTAAGAATTGCTAATAACAATAGAGTCTTGCGTGAAATTAATTTTTGTTCTAGAGCAATATAGAATATTCTCCCCATCCCTACCGTTAAAGGAATAAATACGGGAAGGATATAAAGAGTTAGCCTTGATTTGCTGATTAAGAAAAAGAGAAATGGAAAAATAAAACTCAAAATTAGAATGGCCCACTGGGGTTCAAAAAAAGAAAACTCAATGAACTTCCCTTTGTTTCTTTTGTTTTTTATTAAGACATATATTAACATTACTACCCATAACCCTGTCCCTAAAATAGTAGGTAAAAAATATATTGGGAAAACTTTATACCATTCGGGATTTCTATCAAACTCTCCCTCTGTAAGTCGTCCAATGGTTTCGTCAAATAACCAATACCTTAAAAGCCCTGGATATTTATAATTTTCCCATAAATACCACGAAATTCCCACTATAAAGAAGACAAGAATACCAACAGGAGAAATAAAAAACCAGAGTTGCTCCTTATGAGCCAGCCATCGCCATAAGCAAAAAGGAAGAATACCCATCAAGGGAATGAAACCCATTGGACCTTTAGTTATGCAACCCAAACCAAGTGCAAACCAGAAAAGATAAATGTATAGTCGGGATTTACTTTTATACGCCTTCCAGAAGGCGAAGAAAGTTAGCGAATGCCATAACACAAGAAGAGTATCGGTGCTTATAGAATTGGCACCTGCAAGTAAAAAAGGGGAAACAGAATAAATGAGTGCAGAGATAACACCTGTTGTTTTATCCCATAAATTCTTAGCAAAAAGATAAATAAATAATACAGTCAGGATAAAGGAAGGGATTAGATAAAACCTTGCTCCCCAGGTGCTATTGTCGCCAAAAATAATAAGACCTGACGCAATAGCAATGTATGTCAGAGGTGGTTTTGTCCAGTGGTGTTTCCCATGTAGTATTGGTTCTAATAAATTACCCGAATGTAGAGTTTCTCTTGCACAAAGGGCATATCTACCTTCTGTCGTTTCATATAATCCACGCGTCCCCTGAAATAGAGTTACACACAAAAAGGCTAACAATAACACTATAATGAGCAAAGAGTTGAGTTGCTTATCTGACATGTTAGAAGGGAAATCTAATGTAGACATAAAATATCCTGATAGGTTAGATTAAAAATACTTTTATTATTATATTACATCCAGATTAAAATAATATTACAGATTATATTAGCAGTTTATAGATAGCCTAATTGTTCAAGTTGTTCCTTTAAATCTGTCGGAATTGCTTTTGTGTTTTCCTGAAATTCTGATGATTGAGAAGAAGGTATCGTCTGGATATATTTCATCAATTCCTTAACAATTTCAGGGTGTTCTCTTGATTTATTTATTGTCTCCTTTGGGTCATCATCAAGATTATATAATTCAACTTTATTGTTGTTTCTATCTATAATTAATTTCCATGGGTATTTCAAAACGGCTTTAAGATTTAATCCCATGTCAGCCCAGGGTCCCCAGGTTACTATTTCAACCGTTTCATTGCCATTATTTTTTAGCAAGTTACTACCTTCAAATTGTGAAGGTATAGTTAGTCCAATTATCGAGGTTATTGTTTTCGCAAAGCCTGCTGTGGATACGACATTATCTATTTTTTTTGGTGTTATACCTCTGCCATGAATAATCACTGGCACACGAATTTGTTCTTCATATAAAGATGTTCCATGTCCTACACCTTTATGTTCCCAGAATTCTTCACCATGGTCAGAAAGGATAAAAAAGATTGTGTTTGAATACCTTTTCTTAATCGTATTCACTAATTTTTCTGTCTCTGAATCAGCAAAACGAGTTTCTGCAAGGTATCTTCTCCAAAGTTCTTGTTTTGCTGCTTCTGAGAAATTGTGTGACGGTGGCTCTTCCCGTTTACCTACATTGTAATAAACAAGTTCTGTTAAGTAGTTCATGATAGCACGGGGTTCAATATATTTTTCTTCTGCTTCGTCAAGTCCTTCGGGCTTTTTGAATAGTTCTAAAAATTCAGACGGGGGAACATACGGGAGATGTGGGTCCATGTAGTGGACATATAAAAAGAATGGGGGCTTGGCTTTACTTATTAGGTTTAGAGCTTTTTCGGTTACTATTGACGCTGGAGCATCATTCCCAAATATAAAATGTTCATTGGAAAATCCCTGTGCAAATCCGAGTAGGGGAACTAGATTGGCATTGGTCTGCATTGCATAAGTTTCATATCCATTTTTCGAGAGATATTCGGGTAAAGTTAAAAGGGCTTCGTCTAAAACATCACTTACAGGTGCGGAAGGGTCTTCGTTCCGAACACTGAATCTAACCTTATGCTTCTCAGGAGGTAGACCTGTGAGAAATGTGGCTATTGTTGGTTTCGTCCAACTGCAAGGTGTAATAGCATGAGGGAAATAGACGGACTTTTTTGCAAGTTCTGATAAGAAAGGTGTAATTGTATTTGGAATTTCTTCTGGGTCTACACAGTCAGCCCGCATTGCGTCTATAAGAATAAAAACAATGTTTGGCTTGGATAGGTAATTTTTTTGTATATAATATCCGGATAAAATTAAAACGATACCCAGTAATAGTAAAATTAAAATTGATACTTTTTGGATTTTAGTCATAAATTTTTGAGAGAAGAAATTATGTTTCGGTATCTATTTCGAGGTCATAAACAAAGGTTTGTTCACCTTGAAGAGGGCACTGAACAAACCATTTCCCTGCTGGTGACATAATCCCCGAGGGAGAGTTAATTACACCGTGTTCTGATGCAGCATTTACTGTTACCACATAGCATTTGCTTTCACGGGCTCTTAATCGAAGGTTAATATCGTAGTAAGGGAGATAAGTCTGGTCTATCCCTGTATTTGCAAGGTGGAAAATAACTTGTGCACCACGTTTCCCTAATTGATAAGACAATCTTGGGTCAGGATATGGTCCAAAACCTGGGGCAACCCAGAAATCATTTCCAAGCAAACAACCAAAGGTTACGCCTTTATGTTTGAACAGTCGCAATTCTTCACCGGGCCTACACCATTTGCGGTCTTCTTCGGTTGGGACCAATTTTTCTTGTGTGCCTAATAATTTTCCTTCATCGGAATAAATTCTTGCCTGTATATAGGTGTTTTCATTTACTCTCGCACCTGTTCCAATAATAGCGGTTATATATGCCTTCTTACAGGCTGAGGCAATTTGTTTCCAGGCTTCTATTGTCCGAGTATCACTGAAATTATTGTTATATCCTGTAAGACTCATTTCTGGGAAGACAATAATATCACAACCCCCCTTTTGTATATGTTCGATAATCTTACTAAAATTATCTCTCTTTGAGTCTGCCACCCGCATTTGAACACCACGAATTCTTAATACAGCCATAAGTCGCTCCATATTATCTTATGTTTCATAAGTTAAATATATTATCTCAAAGTAGTTTATTACTTTCAAATATAATAGTCTCACCTACAATGAACACAGTCTTATAAAATAATAAAACACTTTAAGATAATTTTGCCGTTATAATTTATTTCTTCTCTGAATACAGAAACCACAGAATACTCGGAGCATCAAGGATAGAAAATCTAACTACTATTTTTATCAACTGAATTAATTTTTGGAGATTTCACTTGTTTTATTATTTATTTGATAAAATATAGACTAGGTAGTTTTTATATGATTTTACATAAAGATGGAGTGTTTGTCATGAAAGAGCAAATATCGAAAGCAATTGAAAATATCAATGTTGTTTCGTTTACGCCTCTTATCTCACCGCGAGAGATGAAGGAACTTTATCCTCTTACGGATTCTCTTAGTGAACATGTTGCCCATTCAAGAGAGGTTATTCAAAATATTTTAAATGGGAAAGATTTACGATTCCTGATAATTGTTGGACCCTGTTCTATTCATAGTGAAGAGGTAGCACTGGAATATGCACAACGACTGAGAGAACTCCAAGAACAGGTAAACGATGTGCTCTTTATGATTATGCGAACTTACTTTGAAAAGCCACGAACCACTTTGGGTTGGAAAGGACTTATCTACGACCCTGATTTAGATAATACTCATAATATCGCCAAAGGACTAAGACTTGCACGGAAAATTTTAATAAATATAGCAGAAATAGGATTGCCTACTGGGACAGAACTGCTTGACCCGATTGTCCCACAATATATATCTAACTTAGTGTCCTGGGCATCTATTGGAGCGAGGACGACAGAATCACAAACGCACAGAGAGATGGCAAGTGGTTTTTCAATGCCGATTGGTTTTAAGAACAGCACTGACGGCAATCTACAGATAGCCATTGATGCAATGGTTTCTGCTCAGGGAAGTCATCACTTTTTAGGTATTGATGACGATGGACATACCTGTATAATAGAGACAGCAGGCAACTCTATGTCTCATATTATTCTTCGTGGTGGGAGAGGTAGACCTAACTACGACCCCGTAAGTATTGTGGAAAGCATAGAACGAATGCAGAAGGCAGGACTTCCTCCACGAATCGTAGTAGATTGCAGTCATGCAAACTGTGGAAAACGCTATACCTTACAGGTGCATGTATTGCGTGATGTAATCCAGCAACGAATTGAAGGGAATCCATTCCTGTTGGGTGCTATGCTGGAAAGCAGTCTCAAACCCGGCAATCAACCTTTTCCACCACCAGGCGAAGTTCCCGAGTATGGCGTTAGTATAACAGACCCGTGCCTTGGCTGGGAAGAGACGGAAGCAATTATTTTAGAATCTGCAAGAAGACTACGAACACAGACAAAATAATTATCTGTGTATTAAATTAAACAAATGCCAAATTAAAAACATCTACCTCTCTTCTCTTTTATGCAATCCTTACCACAAAAATAACATATTTCATTTTCTAACTTATTTTCTGCAAAATAACTTCTAATATTTTCCAAAGTATCATTTGCAATATTATGAACTGCTTCTTTAGTAAAATATGCTTGATGTGATGTTATTAAAACATTTGGAAAAGTTAAAAGCCTTGCCAGTAAGTCATCACTGATTACTTTGGTAGAGTAGTCTTCAAAAAAATATTTATCCTCCTCTTCATAAACATCAAGGCCAGCATATCCAATTATGCCCGATTTTAACCCATCTATTAAATCCTTTGTATTAATTAAACTACCCCTACCAGTATTTATTATCATTACGAAATTTTTCATAAGTCTGATGGTTTTCCGATTAATCAAATAAAAGGTATCATCATTCAGCGGACAGTGCAATGAAATCACATCAGAATTTTTTAATAGATAACTCAAGCTGCCTTTAAATCAACATTGTTATATCCTGAACACCTTAAAACAATCAATCCAATCTTTAATTTTGTCAATACTTTAATCGTTTTTTCATCAATAATGTCATTCACAAATACACAAACTACATTGCAACCTTTAGCCAATAATGCCATTTCGCTATTTAAGTGGCTCTCAATATATTTAATTTCAAATCCATATTTTTCATTTAATTCATTAAAAACCTCTACATCATATCTTTTTGTATCAAAAAGTGCTATTTTTACCTTTTTCATTGTTATCATTCTCCATCATTAGAATGGTTGAAATATGGAACTTCATTAACTAAACAAATACAAAGTTAAAAAATATTCTTCCTTTTATAAATATATTAAATAATGTGAATATGATTATATAACACAAATGATTTAACTATATAGAGTTAAAATTTAAAATGTTTTTGTATTTTGCAATATTTATTATAATTTGTATAATGAAATATAATTATAATTAGATTCGTCTAAATATATTGCAACAAAAATGAAAAGGAAAGAATATGAAAAAGATAGCATTTCTGGTTTTTGTATTAGGCACTGTTTTAAGTATTAACTGCGTTTTAGAAACCAAACATACTATCGAGGCACATATTACATTAGATATTCGGCAGGTGCAGGAACAAGCAGGCACCCTCCTGGATTATGTTGAAAAGAAAACAGATGAACTACCTGTAAAAACAGACAATAATAATCAAGAAAAGACGAGCAAGGTAATTTCATATTTCCAAATATTTACACCCGCTTATGCAGAAACTTTGGTTACAGTGTCACCGTTGGCAAAGGAAATTGCTGACCGCATGCGTGAACGATTTACAGACATTGAGAATTTAAAAAATCAGGGATGTGTTGCAGAAAATAATCGGGGATACCTTGAACTAAAAGAATGTGATGCACTCAAAGAAGCAGAACGCAAGAATGAAATACAAAGATTGCTCTCAGATGAAAATAAAGACCGCAAAGCCTTATATAAGGAAATCGCTAATCTAAACAAGAACATACCTGATATGTCTATATCGAAAGTAGAATCTATCTATGCATTAGAACGGATACAGCGTGCAAAATCAGGGCAAATAATTCAAATTCCTGAAAATAATGAGGATTTTCAAAAAGTTAAAAACAGTCCTCTTGGACAAAAATTAGGCGACAAATGCACCCCGGGCGCCTGGGTCGTCGTCCCTTGAGACTTTTCACAATATACTAACTGACAGCAAAAAAATAAATTACCAATAAGTATAAAAAAGGGATTCTGTCAGCACAGCCTGAAATATCATGAAGGCTGAGACTATTATCATAAGATTTGGGTTATCCTTTGATTTGGTTCCCCAGTAGCGAAGGGCAGGTATTAAAAAAAATGGAAAAATATATAGAGCAGAGCGTTCTCCTTCTCCAGGTGCAATATATGCAATATCCAATACAAGCAAGGTCGCAAGAAATAAAGAATATTCCAGCAGGTCATGTTTTTGTGTTGTTTTTATCTGGAACAGAAAACCGAGAAATATGGGAATGCCTGTGAAGTAAATCCATGACCAGGGAGTAAAAAGTTTAAACCACCAGAGGGAATATCGTGGTGAAATAGATTGCAATGCAAACATATCTTCATTAAACATTTTTTGTGATTGTAGAAAAACCCGTATTGGCTTATAGCCTGTAAAAGAACAAAGGATAAGATAGAAAGAGAAGAAGCCTATTAACATGGATAAAGATAATAATACCAGTCTTAAAAAAGGTGTTTTCCGTTCATACAAGGATAAAAGTCCACGGAGAATAAAATAAATGGCTACGGATAATAGAGTGAACTTAAAAAGGGATAGTATTGCAAACAGTATACCTGCAAAAAATATATATAAAATGGAATGGCTGTTTATTGCTTTTTCAAAACCCCATAGGGATAGAAAGAGGAAAGGCATATACAAAATTTCAGTAGAAGTAGCACAGAACAACACTAATGATGGAATAATTGCATATAACAATGTCCCTCCGAGGGCTGTTTTAACCTGTTTTTCCGATAATTCTTTAATCCACAAAAATAGAGGAAAAATGGCTAATCCACCAAATAATACTGTAAAAATAGAGAGAGATAATGGCGAATTACCAATGAGGTAAGAAACTAGCCAGAGCAAGGATAAAGGACCCGGTGGAGCCAGTCTTGCATGGAGAGACATATATGGCTGAATCTCATGATAACGATTAAACAATTCATAAATGCTTTTAGTAATACCTATATCACCGATATATTCATACTTAGTTCGTTGATAAGGTTGAGATATAACATCTATTCCGCCTCGAATTGCTGCTACTTCAAATGATATACAGATATAAAAAAGATATATACCTACAAGTAGAATCCAGATATTTTTAAAACTCTCAACCTTTTTGTTGAAACATATATTTGTTAAGTAAGGGAGGATGCAAGTTACAGTTAATAATACAACAAGTTCATATATAAGTTGAGAAGAAATTTTTTTTGTTAAAAGAAAATAAAAAATGACATACAGAATAGATAGGATAGAAGCAATCAGGATTTTGTAGGATAATTTGTTTGCATAGTATATTAAAATTGTGCCTATTAAAATAGAAAGTGGTAATTGTAAAGAAAATAAATATGAATGATGTATCGGCTTCCAGAGTGCATAGAAAGGAGTAATATGTCTGTAAATAGGTTCAATGCCTATTGAATAGACTATAAACATAATAAGAAAATTGAGTAATAGAAATAGAATAAAAACAACTAAATAAAAGATAGGTTTTCTATTTTCACTTTTTTGATAAATGTTTTCTTTATTGATATTCATTTTATATTTTCATTCTTGCCACAATGTTTTATCTTTTTAATTTGGTATGCGTTTAAATATAAATTCTTTTCTCTTTATATATCTTTGTCATTAAATTTGTCAAAAATTAGAATTTTTTTAATTGCAAGAATATAAATAAAATATTAAGGAAATAAAAAATAAGACTTGTTATGGTATTATAATGTCTTCTAATTAGGAAAAGTAACAATAAAAATGCAATGGATATATCAAGAATATTGGAAAAGAAAAGATGATTCGAAAAGAATAAGACGGGCTTTCTTCTTTTCGATAATTCTACATTTAGCAATCTTTCTCCCATTCTTTTTTTATAAGATTAAATCGCCCGAGCCAATTCCACTTGTGTTTCAAGTGTCTTTGGAAAGTCCTGTGCCAAATGACTCAATAGAACAAGTGACCCCACCTGCGACCAAGGAACCTGAGCCTAAGGTTGAACAACCAAAACCAGAACAGCCAAAGCCGGAACCTAAAGTTGAACAACCGAAACCCGAACAGCCAAAGCCGGAACCTAAGGTTGAACAACCGAAACCCGAACAGCCAAAGCCGGAACCTAAACCGGAGAAGAAACAAACAGAGAAAAAGCCTGAACCACAAAAGCCAAAGTCCCCTAAACCTAAAAAGGAATCAACTCAACCTCAAAAAAACCAGCAGACTGATAAAAAACAAGACCCTATTACTCCCTCAGCCGGTCCAAAGGCACAAGTTGCTAATCTCTTACCACCAGAATTGGAATGGTGGGCAAGACAAGTGCAGAGAAAAATTGAAGATGTCTGGGTCGTTCCAGATGGGATTAAGATTGATAATGAAAACAATGTTGCTGAGGTGTCCTTTTGGATAAATCGGAATGGAGAATTAATAGAACAGCCAAAAGTTACAAAAGAGGCAAGCGACCCTACTCTGGCAGAATCAGGGGTGCAGGCTATATTGCTCGCTGCTCCTTTCCCTCGTTTTCCAGATAGTTTTAACAAGGACGAACAATTAATAGTTTATACCTTTTCTTTGCAATAAGCAGAGAAAGCCTTTCTTCAAAGGGGTATTTATGTAATCCCTGTTTAGTTTTGATTATAATATCTTTGAATTAATAATGGATTATTAAATGAGGAGTTTTAAAATGCAAAATAATTTTTTTATTTATATTTTATTGTTTCCTTTCTTGTTAATAGGATTGTTTCCTTATGCAAACGCACAGGATGCAATCCGAATCCAATCTGTTCGAGGAGTAGATAGGAGAATTCTGATAGCAATCCCTCCCTTTTGTCCTGATACCCCTGATTTAAGTGGTGTTGCAGTGGAATTATCTCAAGTAATGACTTATGATTTGGAATTTTCAGGTCTTTTCCTTATATTGCCAAGGGAGTTATATCCTACAGGTTTTATTGCATTAGACAAAGATGTAGCCAACCTGAATTTTGACGCATGGCGCACTACAAAAGCCGAATTTTTGTTGTATGGATTAGTCAAAAAGGAAGGCGGAAAATATTTGTGCCAGTTTCGACTATTAGACCTTGTTTCATCTAATCAAGTCGTTGGGAAAGAGGTCCATGTAGATATATCTAATGCCCGTTTAGCGTCACACCGTTTTTCTGAAGAGGTTATTGGTTATGTTGATGGCATTCCGGGTGTAGGAACAAGTCAGATTTGTTTTACAGGAATTAAGGGCAAGAATAAGGAAATTTTTATCTCAGATTACGACGGGGCAAATGTGAAACAGATTACAGAACATGGCTCTATCTCTATCAAACCAAAATTTTCTCCCGATGGGACAAAAATCGCTTATTTGTCATACAAAGACCGATACTCTTTCCTATACATTTTTGACCGTCTGACAGGTAAAGTAACCCCCTTATCTAAAGAGGTAGGCTTGAATTCATCTCCTGCATGGTTTCCCGATGGGAGACAATTAGCCATGACTTTAAGTAAAGATGGCAATATGGAACTCTATATCCGCAATATGAATGGAAGTGACCCAAAACGAATTACGAGAAACAAAGATGCAGATACTTCCCCTTCTATTTCTCCCGACGGCTCAAAAATGGTGTTTGTAAGTGACCGTGGTGGAAATCCGCAGATTTATCTTATGGGGGTAGATGGAAGCGAACCTCGCAGAATTTCATATCAGGGAGGCAATTCCTATGACCCCGCATGGTCGCCTGATGGGAAAATGATTGCTTATGTTGTAGAACAAAGAGGAGAAGGTTTTGAAATTTATGTTATGGATACAGATGGCTCAAATCCTCGCAGAATGACGAATTCCTATGGAAATAACGAATCCCCAACATGGTCGCCGGACTCGCGCCATTTGATGTTCTGTTCCACAAGAAATGGCCGCTGGGAATTGTGGACTGTTAATGTGAAAACGGGAGAAGAACGACGTATTCCTAACTTAAATATGGAGTGTCAGGGTCCATCTTGGGGACCTCGCCTACAAAGTGATAGCAAATAATATGTAACAACGAAGGTCCAACTTATGCCACGACAAAGTGGAGAAAAACTTATCGTTCAGAATCGGCGTGCCCATTTCGATTATGAGATTCTTGAACGATATGAAGCAGGCATGGAATTAAAAGGAACAGAAGTAAAATCGCTTCGGTCTTCTGGAAGTATGTCTATACAGGACGCGTATGTTGATTATGAAGAAGGGGAATTATCTCTTGTGAATGCCTATATACGCCCCTATGAGCAGGGAAATATATCAAACCATGAGCCTAATCGCCCAAGAAAATTATTACTTCATAAACATGAAATTTTTCGATTAGGCAGAAAAATAGAAGAAAAAGGGCTGACCCTAATTCCACTGAGAGTATATTTTAAGAATGGTTTGGTTAAGGTAGAAATCGGTCTTTGCCGTGGTAAAAAACTTATTGATAAACGCGAGGCAATAGAGCGTAGAGAGACAGAAAGAGAAATAGAAAGGATTATAAAAAGGCGTCGCTAACCCAAATTTGTATAAATGGAGAATATGGTATGGATAAAGATGAACAAAAAAAAGTGAACCCTACACTATGGCAACCAAACGATTTCTGGCTTAACTATGTGGGGAACATGAACCCATCAGCATTCCTAAAAATTTCAGGGGTATACAGTCCATTTCGAGCCGTTGAAAAACATTTAAAGAAATTATCTACCTTTTATGGCATTGTAAGGCGCAATACATGGAAAGAAACTTTTAGCCAGTCATTGCAATTTACTTTTGAAGAAGTCTACTATGGCATTATTGCATATCTCACAGAAACGGAGGATGAATGGAAGCAGGAGTGGAAGGAATTTTGGCTTGCACCAGACAGCACCGAACCACTAATTGATAGTAGCGATACAAAAGCACCTGAAAATTAATATCAAGAAATTAATATGACTCGACAACGGCACAGAGGAAAAAATCCAGAAGACGAAAGATTTTTTACACCTAATAAAATGCCAACTTTGAAAAAGGCAGTAGAAGACCTTTCGTATTTATATACCCGAAATTATTCAGAAAAAGCAGCAATAAAAATCGTAGGAGACCATTACCAGTTAAAAGACCGCCAACGGATTGCAGTCCAACTAGCCACCTGTTCTGATTTGTCTCTATATAATCGCCATAAAAGCGAAGCAGGAAATAAATCATTAAAGGGATACACCTTCCTCATAGATGGGTATAATTTATTAATTACAATTGAGAGCCTATTATCAGGTGGAATTTTAATTTGTGGAAGAGATAAATGTATCAGGGACATAGCAAGTCTACACGGCTCATATCACAAGGTTGAAGAAACAATACCTGCCTTAAAGTGGATAGGAGAAAATCTTTCTGCCTATGAGCCTTCTCATGTCCAGTGGTTTCTTGATAAACCCATTTCCAACAGTAAAAGATTGGCTCAACTGTTGAAAGATTTATCCAACGAATACGGATGGACCTGGGATGCAGAAGTGGTTGACAATCCAGATGCTATAATTGTGAGTCAAGAAGGGATTGTAATTTCTTCTGACAGTTGGATTCTCGATAGAACCAATATCTGGCTCAATTTTGTATATCGCTGTATCAAATCCAGAATGAATGACTTCTGGATACTCGACTTTTCCGAATCATCAACAAATTAAACCCACCAAAGGTCGTTTAAGATTGCTAAAGTATGATTTTTGTGTGTTCAATTGCTGTCCGTATATGATGTGGACGAGAGGACTTGTCTGTCAACTCTTCTCTATGCTTCCATTCTGAGACAGTTGCCTTGGTAAGATTAAACTGTTTTGCTAATGATTCAATAGTCTCTTTTGACTCTTTAATTATTTTATGTGTTTGAACTGTCGTCTTAGCGTTGGTGTGATACTTAATTCCTGCCATACTTATCTACTTTCTGTGTCTATAGCATAATTTTTAATACATTTAATCTTATAGATTGATACTTCTTATAACAATTCCTACAACCTACTGCCCCCTGACACTTAAATCTTATTTAGAAAGGAGTATCATTTTCTTATGATAAAATTCCATAAAAGAGAGAGGAACCGAAACCGGTTATTTTTTCTTGTATGAGTGTGGCTATTTTCTAATCGGTTGGTTATTTTTTGTTTTGTTCTGAGGGTATTTTCTGATTGGAAATAGGATAAAAATTCTTTCTCTGTTATAAGGTGCAAATTGTTGATTTGTTTTTGAATATATTGATGGTTTGCAAGTAATTGGAGACATTTATCACAATTTAAGAGGTGTTTCTCTATATCTATAATGTTTAGGGCGTTTAGTTCATTGTCTAAATAAGGTGATAAAGATTTATAAACCATTGGACAAAGTTCCGCTTCTTGCAAAAATGGGATAGTCGGCTCTGTTGCTAACGATATTCTTAAAAATTCCCTTGCTTCTGTAAGTGATAGGCTGATTTCATCTCTGTGCCGAATCATAATTGTTTCTAAATCATGATAAGAAAATTTCTCCTTTGTTCTTAATAGGTAAATAAATCGCTTTTCAGAGGAAAGTTGTTTTAATGTATGAATAAAAGGATTGGATAGAACCATATCGTTATTTTTATTTTGCGAAATATCACCCCTTGATTTTTTAAGTTCTTTGATAACCCGTTGTGCTGTAAAAAAAAGTGATACTTTGGGTGTTAGCAGGGAAGGCGAATTAATTTGTTCAAGACTGCGGTCTAATACTTGATGTAAAAGGGCAAGAATCTGGGTATCATTAATCCCATCCTCAAACCAAAAAACTTCGTAGAGGGTTATGCCATACTTTTGTAATAATTCATTATAAAAATCAGTAGGTAGACCCCCAGTCGAATGTTCTGCTTGTTTATTTATCTCCTCTTTCGATATTTTAATGTCAGAAACCATTTTAAGGTCTACTCCTCTATATGATATTTTACATCATAATAGTATTTAATGCGAAATTTTTTTGAACAAAACAAAAATAAATCAGGTTTCATTTGTTTATGGAAAAAGATTTAATAATAAAAACATTTAAAGAACCTCCTCGTGAGTATTCGTTAATGCCTTTCTGGTTTTTAAATGACGAGCTAGAGGAAGAAAAAATTCAAAAATATTTAACCGATTTTATAAATCATGGGGTTTATGGACTTGTTCCACACCCACGGATAGGACTCCCCAGAACTATTGGTTTCATGTCAGAACGATGGCTGTATTTTTTAAGGATTATTATTGAATTCGCCCATAAACAAGATATGAAAATAATTCTCTATGATGAAGGTATGTATCCCTCCGGCTCTTGTGCAGGAAAAGTGGTTGAGAATAATCCTAAATATGCTGCCCGTGCTTTGATACGACGGAAGAAAGATTCTATCCCGCTGAAAGATGATGAGGAAATAATTTTTACCACAGATGAATATGAATATGTGCATACTCAATCTATGGGGAAGATACGAGGTGTCCATTTTGGAACGGATGATGGTGAACCAGATGCTCCTCCTGCTGGCGATATTTTAAATCTTGAAGCAGTAGCCCTTTTTATACAATTGGTTCATGAGAGGTATTATTCTGAATTTAAAAAATATTTTGGAAATACAGTTATTGGCATTTTTACAGATGAACCCAATCCATTAGGAAGACGAGCCATTAAAGATGCAGTGCCGTGGACCTGGGGAATGCTTGATTTTGTTTCAAACGCTGTGTGGTATGATTTCAAGCCCTTTATTCCAATGCTCTGGGGTGAGGAAACAGCCGAATCACAAAAAGTGCGTCAGGATTTTTCTAACGCTGTTCAGAAGAGGTTGGAGCAATCTTTTTACAAGCCTTGTAGTGACTGGTGTGAGAGTCATGGCGTTGCTTTAACAGGTCATCCCAGTAGTCCAATGGATATACATACATTAAAATACTTTCACATACCCGGACAGGATATTGTCTGGCGATGGGTAGAGCCGTTTAATGTAAATAGTATTGAAGGTCCTGAATCTACGGGACCGAAATGTAGTGCCTCCGCAAAATTGCACTATAACCGCAAGCGAAATATGAATGAATGCTTTGGTGCGTATGGCTGGAATTTTAAGTATGAAGAGATGGAATGGCTTACGGGTTGGTTATTGGTTCGTGGTGTAGATTTATTAGTGCCTCATGCCTTTTATTATTCCATTGAAGGTTCCAGAAAAGATGAGCGTCCTCCAGATGTTGGTCCTCATAATGTCTGGTGGGATAATTACAAAAATTATGCAGATAAATGCAGACGATTGTGCTGGTTTATTGGGGAAGGGACACCTGTAGCAGATGTGGCTATATTAGCCGATGTAAATCATCTGCCATGGAACACAGCACGGGTATTATTTGAAAATCAGATTGATTTTTTCTACCTTGATATGGAAACGCTTCTTAATTCTGCAACGATTTCAAATGACTATATACAGATAGCGTCCATGAAATATTCCTTATTGATAGTAGATGGTTTTGAAAAAATACCTCTTGAAATTACCCAAAAATTAGAACCTTTTATAAAAGCAGAGCGCGTCATTAGTTATAAAAAAACATTATCAGAAATAAAAAATCATGCAAATACCCCAACTGAATTGACTGAGTATGTGAGAAAAAATGTGTCAATTGATGTATTGCTATATCCGCCTACTACATCTATACGGTATCATCATGCAGTAATTGATGGCATTCATGGCTATTTATTTTTTAATGAAGGGAAGGATAATGTTCAGGCAAAAGTTAGCACACGAGCACGGGGTAAGTATATCTGGTTAGACCCTGCATCAGGAGATGCGAAACCAATAACTCCTTCAAACAATCTAATATTGAAATCAGGGGAAATGGTTTTACTCCTCGTTTCGCCGTATAAAAATTCGTAAATGTAGAGGAAAGTTAATAAATGTTAGGACTCTCGATTTATGACTGGATTGCTATTTTTGCTTATTTTGTCATTATTTCTTTCGTCGGTATTTGGTTTTCGCGGAATATTCGGAATATGCACGATTTTTTTATGGGTGGAAACCGTTTTGGCAAAGTAACAATGGTATTCTTTTCATTTGGGGCAGGAACCAGTGGAAATGACGCAGTCGGGGTTTCTTCAAAGGTTTACACCAACGGCATTTCAGGAATCTGGTATCAGTGGCTATGGCTATTTTGCACCCCGTTTTACTGGCTTATTCCGCCTATTTTAAGACGGATGCGTATCCTTACCATGGGCGATTATTTTGAGGCTCGGTTCAGTCGCAGTGTAGGTGCTCTTTATGCAATTGTTGGGGTTATCCAACTGACAGTAAACATTGGCGTAATACAATTAGGGGCAAGTGCCACGATTGAAGCCCTGACAAATGGAGTCATACCAAAATATATGACCATCCTTTTTATGAGCAGTGTTTTTATCCTCTATGGAGTTGCAGGAGGTCTGGGTGCAGCAATCATCACCGATTTTATTCAGGGAATTTTGACAGTTATTTTCTCTTTTATGCTACTCCCATTTGTTTTCCAGGCAGTTGGAGGAATGGAAGGTTTGAGAGAAAAGATAGGCAATCCAGACATGTTGCGTTTAGTCGCTCCCGGAGAGATTAACCTGTTTTATATCATTATCCTTTGCTTCAATGCGTTAGTAGGTGTTGTTACACAACCTCATATCCTGGGCAATTGTGCCGCAGGAAAAACTGAAATGGACGGAAGAGTCGGTTTGACCGGGGGAAATTTATTAAAGCGTCTCTGCACAATTGCCTGGGCGTTCACAGGATTATGTGCCGTCGTTATCTATCCCAATCTTACAGGGAAACAAACAGACCAGGTATTTGGAATGGCTGCACGCGATTTCTTGCCCGGTGTGGCTCCTGGATTATTGGGATTATTCATATCCGCCCTTATAGCATCTGTAATGTCTTCATGCGACGCTTTTATGGTTTCCTCATCTGCATTATTCACTCAAAATTTATATCGCCGTTACTGGGTCAAAGATAAATCCGAACATCACTATATTACCGTTGGAAGGATTGTATCCTGTGTAATTGTAATAGTGGGTATCATATTTGCCCTGCAAGTGCCAAATGTCCCGAGAGGATTAGAAATATTCTTTTCACTTCAAGCAATGATGGGTCCTATTTTCTGGTTAGGCTTATTCTGGCGACGGACAACCTCGCAAGGTGCATGGGCTTCCACGCTGGGCAGTTTTTTTGTGTTCGCATTAACTTCACTACCCATGTTCCAACAGTGGGCTATCCAGAATCTACCAGAATTTATGCTCTGGGAAGGGAAATTACGCCTATCCTGGCAAATGACTTTCTACCTGACAACAGGCTTTTCACTGGGAATTCTCGTAAGCCTGTTGACCAAACCTATTCCTGAAGAAAGATTAAATCGTATCTACACCTGCATTCATACACCAGTCAGATTAGGCGAAAAACATATTGCACCCTTTACGCTTCCTCCTGATGTAGAGCCAGTAACCCCAAAAAAATTATTCCCAGTTAAAAGTTTAGAAATCCCATATCCTTCCCGCCAAAGTATGATTGGCTTTGCAGTCGTCTGGATTATCGTTATCGCTTTAATCGCCTTTGTAAAACAGATTGTATAACGCTACCTCGCTGACGAAATTATAGAGTTTCAATTAATTATCACTGCAAATATATGTTCAACATGGTTCATTTTTGGACAGCCCCAATTTTAAAACCAAAAAGGACAAGATGAAAAACGCCATGACCACTGCATTTTTAGTATATGTTTGCAATTTCTATGTCGCTTTTCAAGTTTATTCTTAATCAAATAGAATGGAAAAGAAACAGACAGGAATGCCTGTGCTACATAAGAATATAAAAATGTAAAATGTTGTATATGTATCGAATCCATACAATAGGTTGAAGATTAGTGAAGGCATATAATATAATAGTAATGAAGGTGGAGACGTAGTTCAGTTGGTTTAGAACGCTGCCCTGTCACGGCAGAGGTCGCGAGTTCAAGTCTCGTCGTCTCCGCCATTTTTTTAATTATATTGTTAAGTATATTTAACAAACTATGGACATACATCGAATAAAATATAACAACTTAAAATATATTACACATTCAAGAGTCCACTATCTCTGGGCTATTAATGAATTGAATGAATGGAAGGGATTTGCTCGGGCTACTGATGTTGCATCTCTTTTAGGCGTAACTCGAAGTGCTGTATCAATTGCTCTGGCACAGTTAAAATCGCTCCAATTGGTTGAAGAGATTCGACCAGAACGATTTCTACAACTAACTCCGCAGGGAAATAAGAAATTAAATGATATAGATAGTAATTTTATTACGCTATCTCGTTTTTTCCAATCATTTCTAAAATTAGATGAAGAAACGGCTACAAAACAAGCCTGCCTCATTGAACATCTTTTGTTGGAAGAGGTGGCAGAAAAGATGAATCAATTAATTGACACAAAATTTAAAGGAGAAAAAACAACTGTTTTGAGGGATAGGTTTCATGACTGAACTTATAATAGTCTCTATAATTGTCTTAATTGCCTTGCTCTATGTGAGGAAAACATTGCAAGAGACTTTTAACAAAGAATCAAATCAATGTAATCTTTGTCATTGTAATAAGTGTCCCTACTCTCAGCCCAAAGAATGCCCCATACATATTTTACCTAAATGTGATGATAATTTAAGAATTTTTCTACCCAAGGAAATAAACATAGATGGAAAAACGAAAACAATTATGTAATATGAAAAACCTTTGTGAGGCTAAACGACTTAGTGAATTAGAAGAAGGGACAAGAGCACACATAATCGGCATCAGGGGAGGACCGCCTATATATCGTCAAAGGATGTTAGACCTCGGATTAACGCCGGGAACAATAATCAAAGTAAGTCGAGAAGCACCGCTGGGAGACCCCATAGAAATAGAACTTAGAGGTTATTCACTCGCTTTACGGAAAAAAGACGCATGGCATATACTCGTCGAACCCCTTCCAGACAACCCAGAGTAATTATTGTCGGTAATCCGAATTCCGGGAAGAGTTCTATTTTCAACGACATCACAGGTGAATTTCAAGAGGTAAGTAATTATCCTGGCGTAACGGTAGAACGAGCAGTAGGATTTTTCCAGACAGATGGGATTAAAATACGGGTTGAAGATTTGCCGGGGATTTATTCATTAACACCCTACACTGATGAGGAAAGAATCGCAAGGGAAGAAATTTTAAGTTCTGATGTTGATTTAATCATCAATGTTGTTGATACCTCAAATTTAGAGCGTAGCCTTTACCTTACTACTCAGATTGTAGAATTAGGGAAACCTTTCATTATCGTTTTAAACATGAGTGATTTAGCGGAAAAAAGGGGGATTCATCTCAATTATGAACGATTATCCTGTATTTTGAATGTTCCCGTAATTAAAACGGTTGGCAATAGAGGTGAAGGAATTAAAGAATTAGAACAGGCAATTCTTATGTGCCTCAATGAACAGCAAAAATTTATACCAAATCGGACAACTTATGGGCATGAAGTTGATAATGTAGTAGATTCCCTATCTGACCTGTTAACAAGCCAATTGCCCGAAGATGAGAAAGGAAAATCCCGCTGGTATGCAGTCAAGTTATTAGAAAAAGACCCGCAAACGCTTGATGAATTAAAAAATAAGGTTACAATTTTTACTTATCTTGAAAAAGAAATAGAAAAACAAATTAATGAGATTGAGCAGCATGAAAACGAAGATTCGTCAGTAGTAATTGCACTGAGAAGATATGGCTTCATATCTGGTGCACTTCGGGAATGTGTAAGTTATACAGGGGGATTAAAACAAAATATCACAGAAAAAATTGACAACATCGTTTGCAATCGGATTATAGGACCATTAATCCTTGTCGGTGTAATAGGCTTAATGTTTTTTGTTGTATTAAAAACAACCCAGGAGTGGGAATGGATACCTTTTACTACTGGTTGGGTAAGTCCTGTCGGCTTGTTTGAAGAAATATTTGAACTCACAGCCTTACTATTTTCTTTCCTTGAAAAAGATTATCCTGCACTACATTCACTAATCACAGATGGTGTTATCGGTGGGGTAGGGGCTGTTTTAAGTTTTATTCCCTTAATCTTTATACTCTTTCTACTTATTTCCTGGTTAGAAGATACGGGTTATATTGCACGGATTGCCTTTATAATGGACCGCTTAATGCGAATCTTCGGATTACAAGGTAGGTCTGTATTGGCTCTGATTATCTCCGGTGGAATTGGTGCAGGTGGATGTGCAGTCCCGGGAATTCTGGCTACGCGGACATTTCAAGAACGAAAAGATAAAATTATAACCATGCTGGTTGTTCCATTCATGAGTTGTGGTGCAAAATTACCTGTTTACGCCTTACTTATTGCGGCTTTTTTTCAGCATAATCGGACATTTATTATGTTAACTTTGTGGGTAATATCCTGGATAGTAGCACTTATCAGTGCCTTTATATTGAGCCGTTTTGTTATCCGTGGTGAACAGATACCATTTGTCCTTGAATTGCCACCTTATCATATTCCTGTTTTCCGTAGCGTATTACGCCATGCCTGGGGAAAAACCTGGCTATATATCCGAAAAGCAGGAACATTAATTCTGGCTGTAAATATTATTATGTGGGCACTAATTTATATCCCGCTACCTTTTTACAATAACACACAAACAAGTGAGAGAAACAGTGTTGAGCACAGTGTCGCAGGAATCATAGGTAAAGCGATAGAACCTGTTACCAAATATGTCGGATTTGACTGGAAAATTAATATAGCACTTATTGGTGGAATGGCTGCGAAGGAAGTAATTGTAGGAACACTGGGCACTGTTTATAACATGGAAATAGTAGATGATGAACAAAGTTCATTATCCACTGTTATATCTAACGACAAAGATTGGTATCCTCTACGAGCACTTACTCTGATGATATTTGTTATGTTATACGCACCTTGTGTGGCGACTCTCGTAACAATGTGGAGTGAAACAGGTACTATCCGATTCCCATTATTCTCACTGTTCTTTTCTACAACCGCAGCATTTGTCGTGTCTTTAATTGTATTTCATATAGGTCATTTATTATCATTTGGAACATAAATATATTTTCTTTCCCACTTAACGAATTAACATTTTACAAATTTTTAGGTTATTTTTGCGTAGACAATGGAAAATTCCAAAACCGTTGATAATGACAAAACATTATTTAATCAAAAGCAATATCAAGCAGGGGGGATTTTACTTTTAATCGCCATAAGTATTCTGCTCTTTTCAGGAATCTGGCAGAGAGATTTTATCGGCAAAGATGAAGATGTATTTAATAATATACCTAAATATGTTGGCGAAAATTTAAACTTTTACCAGACACAACCTCATACACCTCTGTCTTCAATTACTCTAATTTTGACTCAAAAAATTCTTCCATCGCCATTTTATCATTATCTTTTTAACTGGTTTATCCATACTATTAATGCTGTATTACTCTTCTATTTAATGACATGCTTTAGTAAAAAACTCTCTCAACAATTATTAGCCTTCTTTTTATGCTATTTATTCCTTATTCACCCCTTAAATTTATATTCCACAGCATTTCTTATTAATAGGGGAGGGCTACTTGCTGGATTTTTCACATCCTTGTTATTAATTCTGGCTTGTGTAAAATATAAAAAATCATCTTTAAATCCAACAACTATTGTCGTTTTATTCATTCTATTATTCCTTGCTACATTTAGCCATTTTATAAGCGTTGTATTAGCCATCCCAGTTCTCTATATTGCATATTCTTATTGGAGGGGGGAAGATAAATCCTCTAATAGTGTGTTCTTTTTTTATGGTAGTTTATTATTAACAGTCCTAATCAGTCTATTTGTATTTATAACTATTTACCAGAGTTATGCTCAAAAAGAGATATATACACTTCCACCATTACTTAAATATTTTGAAGTAATCAGTAGTTTATACATATTTACCCTTTTCCCAACAAGTTATTTTCCTTTACAATCTTTTAAGATAACCTCCATTTTTAGTTTACCCATTGCAATAATAGTTATTTTATTCTTCTTATTAATGTCTATCTATTTTTATAAAAAAGGGAAAAAACTTTTATTACTTTTATGTTTTTTACTCCTGATAAGCACAATCTATTTCCCTATCTTTAGAGGATTAGATATTAATATATGCAACAGTGGATATTTTATCCTATTGAATATTATTGCTCTTATATTTTTTGTATCAAAATACATTTTTGAGACAAATGAAAAAGTAGGTGTGATTATTTCTATTTTCTGGTGCATTATCATCCTCATACTATCCTTATTCAGTTTTCAACTTATTCGTGAATTGAAAGACCCAGAACAGTTATGGTTAAGTTGTGCAGGAAACCAACTTTCCAACAAAGAGGCATGGACATTTCTGGCAAGAAGTATCACAAAGAAAGCAAGGAATGAGAAGGATGATATTCAAAAAAAACTTTTGTATGATAAAGCAGAAAAGACCTGGGACACTGTATTACAACTATATTCGGAAAACACTGAGGCATTGAGACAAAAATCACTTATTTATTTAGATTTGGGTAGATATGACGACGCGAAAAGTTGTATCGCAAGGGCAGTAGGATTAGACCCATTTAATCCACTCAGCCTACAAACCTGCATAATTATCCTTGAGAAAGAGATTGAAACAGTTGGCGAATCTAAAGAACGATTACAACAACTATATAATGCTTATGTAAGTTTTTATCATATAAATAAATACCTGAATGAAGACGAACAAATCAAGTTTTTGAAAATTGCTGAAAAGTTGTCAAATACGGAAGAGGCTTACGAAATATTAAAGGGGAATCTTGAGCAGTTAAGCAAGAGAGAAGATGTAAAACCAATGGTTGAGTCCATTTCTAAAGAGCATGATGAACTTCAAAAAATCATTAAAAATATCCCTTCTCCTTTATTAAATAAAGGTGATACATTCCAGCCTCCTTATTCACAATTAGCGGGCTATAACGAATATAAAAAATTACTTACTTTAACTTTAGCATGGCTAAGTTTTAGTTTCCAGAAAAATCAGAATGACAAAGAAACTCTACTTAAAATTGGACTAATCTACGGGAATTTAGGCAAACCCAAAGATTTTATAGAAAAGTGGGGAAGTTATTTACAAAATGATAATTCGTTATGGGAAAAATTAGCCCAGAGATGTATAGACGATAAGAAATTTGAAGTCGCACAAGACTATATGGAACAAACATCATATTCATTATGCAAGAAGTATATTTTGTTAGCAAACTATGCAATAGAGAAAGGAAATCAGGAGCAGGCAAAATTATGGTTTGAAACAGCCCAAAATAGTGGACCTAATTCAGAAGAGACAGAAGAAATAAATAAACTTATAAATAAAATACAATAAATCTAAACATAAGGAGTAAGACTATGAGTTATATTGCAAAGCGTATGAATAAAATTGATGCAAGTGGAATCCGCAAAGTGTTTGCATTAGCCGATAAGATGAAAAATCCAATTAACCTGAGTATTGGTCAACCTGATTATGATGTTGACGAAATTTGTAAAGAAGTGGCTATAAACGCCATAAAAAGTGGCTTTAATTCATATACCCAGACCTGGGGTATTGAAGAATTACGCGAGGCTGTTCAGGAATATTACCAGACAAAATTTGGAGTAAAAGTATCGAATGTAATGATTACTTGTGGTGTGACAGGAGGGCTTTTTCTGGCATTATTAGCAACCGTTAATCCAGAAGACGAGGTTCTTATAATGGACCCATACTTTGTTATGTATAAACATTTAGTTAATCTTTTAGGTGGAAAACCTGTTCTTATAGATACCTACCCGGATTTTCACCTCACAGCAGAAAAAGTTGAATCTGCAATAACAGAAAAGACAAAAATTTTACTGCTTAATAGCCCATCAAATCCAACAGGAACAGTTATATCCGAAGAAGATTTGACAGAAATAGCAGCATTGGCAAAGAAACACAAGTTATTAGTTATCACAGATGAAATTTATGAATCATTACTTTATGAGGGAAAACCTTGCACAATAGTAGGTAAATATGACAATGTTCTTATGCTGAACGGTTTTTCAAAAAATGTAGGCATGACAGGTTGGCGCATTGGTTATGCAGCAGGTCCGGAAGATATTATCCAACAGATGAACACATTGCAACAGTATACCTTTGTATGTGCACCATCTTTCGCACAAAAAGCAGCCGTTAAAGCACTGAAAGCAGACATGACAGAAAAAGTAAATGCTTATCGTAGAAAGAGAGACTTGATTTACGAAGGATTGAAAGATACTTTCAATGTTGTAAAACCCAGAGGCGCATTTTATATCTTTCCAGAAGTCCCAGGGGGAGATGGTGACGAGTTCGTGAAAAAAGCGATAGAAAATAATATATTAATTATTCCGGGAAGTGTATTTTCGGAGAGAAAAACAAACATTAGAATTTCATACGCAGCAACTGATGAGACAATAAAAAGAGGCGTAGAAGCCCTAAACAAATTGGCAAAACAATTTCAATAAATTGCAGTCTGAAATAATTTCTGACACACTTTAAGAAACATCTGAAAATATTGTATCTTGTTATAACACATAATCATCAAATAAATATCTTATTCCCCTTCTGCATCTTTATTGTCGGTCTTTGAAATTTATCTCTTAAACTCAAAAAAATAAAAATCGAGATTTCCGCTACTATTTTTGTATTAGCCAAAATAATTTTTCAGGTGCTTCTTAAGAATGAAGTTGTATTATAAATACGACTAAATTTATTTAGTTAAACTTTTCAGGACCTTACTCTGTATTTTTGATTTCTTAATTTACGCAGAAACCGTCTTCTGTGTCTTGTTCTGGACACCAGGAATAAAGATGTGAATTGTAAAGTTGTATAGCCCTCAGAACTTCTTGGAAGGATATTTTCCAATCTTGCGGATTATAGTCCGAAGCATGTGGAGAACATGTATAGTTTCCTCTATTGCCCGGCACATAACCATCTTCAGTCATAAGTCCCGCAGGAGCACAACTATAACCTGAATAATTGTAGAATTGTATTGCCCTTAATAATTCCGTTAGTTCAATTTTAAAGTCTCCATCTATATCCAGAGTGTGGGGTTGCTGAATTACCTGACCTTCGCCTTCACCTTCGGGATTAGCACCTTCTACTGTGCCTTCCGTAATTCCTTCTCCTTCAACTATCCCTTCACCTTCGGTAACCCCTTCTCCTTCTGTTATACCTTCTACTGAGCCTTCTGTAATTCCTTCTCCTTCAACTATCCCTTCACCTTCGGTTACTCCTTCTCCTTGTAATTGAACATTGATTGTTATAGGCCCATAAGTTTTGATTTCATAATTATTTGGATTATTTTCGCAATAGTAGCAAACATATTGACCGGAGTCTTCTGATGTTAGCGATTCAATATTTAAAGTTCGTGTTGAAGAACCTTTTATCCTATCATTATCCGTTATTAATACACCGTCTTTATACCATTCGTAAGTGGTTAAATACACATGCAATAATTGAGGCACATATAAACGAAGTTTTGTCCCTTCCATAGGTGTATTATTTAAAGGTATAGGTTTAATATTTGGGTCAAGCGCCGCGTTTACAAAGGCATCTTTACCATCACATTCAAAGTATAAGTATTCCTGCGCATTGGTAGAGCCATCTTTATCGGCATCGGCAAATTCAGCAGGTGTAATAATGCTATCCCCATTCCTGTCCCGTGCACCAAGGTAATCTGTTAAAAGTTGGTAATTCCTTGAGTCTACCTGAGAAAAAGTTAAGCCGGGTAAAAACTGGGCAACACTTTCTGTCATAAGAGCAACAGAAGCTGCAGAAATTGTTCCTACTGTTCTCATTTCACCAAAGGTCATGTAAGCGGCAAAAAGTGAATCTATACCAGCAAAAACTCTTAATACCATATTGTCATGTTCAGGTGTAATAGCACCACCTAAATCATTTCGGATACGCGCAAGATTTTGATTCCACGCATTCGCCACAAGTGTATGCGAAATTCCATTGACGGAACTTAAATCAATACTGGGGTCTTTCAAACAACGCTCTAATAAAGCAAATTCGTAACTTTCTAAAAGCCCATTTCCTTTAACATATAAAGATTCAAGGTCAATATCGCCGCCGGTTATCAATTGTTGCACCAGAGGGAATAAATCTCCATTAATATCTAATTTATCTTCATCAAATGATACAACAAAGTTAATAAAAGGCAAATAAGGTTTGGTTAATACATTTAAGTAGGCTTGAATCTGTTTGAAGTTATCCTCTTCGGGCTTAACTAAATCGGCAAAAGCAAAAGGACCATAGTATGTGAACTTACCGTTCTCAGTCCAATCAGGAGTATTGGAACCGCCGAGGGGAGTGCCTGTGGAATCCACAATACTATCATCATCCAGGACATGAATATGGACAACTTCCCGTAGAGTTCCTTTTTGGGGATTTAGATTTGGATTTAAATCAACTGTAACAGTATAAGTTCTGCTATAACCTGTATTAGGTGTTATAGAAACAATTTGCGCCTGGCTTATATCAATATCTTTCCCTTGAATCTCAGCAGTTGTTATTTCAAAATCTGTAGCGTCTACTCCTGTCACTTCTTTTGAAAAAATAACATCAAATTGGTAAGTTTCTCCTTTTGTATTATCTACTGGATGAATCCCAAATACCTTTGGATAGTCGAGCCACTCCTTTATAACACGTTCAACCATTCGTTTTGCCATAAAGTAATAACCTTCCTCAGTCAGGTGCATTTCCTTGTCTAATAATGAATTGAGCGGACTAAAATGGTCAGGAAATCCGGGAACATTTATCTCTACTCCGTTCTCTGTCCATGGAAAAGTCCATACATCATCCGGGTCGGGAAGTCTCAGCGGTGGGTAATCATCAGGAGAAAAGCCAGGTTTGACATATCCCGCAGGATAAACCAACTGCTCTGTTCCATCAATTGGGTCATTGCCGGAATCTAACTCATATTCAAATACCCCATACATATATTGCATTAAACCATAATTATTTACAAAATGAACACGGTCACCTTTACTGTCGGCTAACCTCTGTTTATAAATATCTAATATCATTATTCCAAGTTGTTGAGTTAATAAATCGCATTCACTTCTTTTTGAGTCCCCACCAAAATCATAAGAAGTAAGTAAAACTCGAATATCAGGTCGAACAGAAAGGATTAGGTCAACAAGATTGTTCATATCTTGATTGACAATCTTCTCCATAAGAATCTCATTCATATTTTCAGGATAATTAGGGCATTGCATCCGAATCTCTCTCAGCGGGTCATCAGGTAATACATATTCTGTCCCATATAGAGTATCATTTCCACCCAGAGAAATGACCACAATATCAATTGTAGGATAATCAGTAAGCATTTGACAGACAGCATTTCTTATTTGTTCTGCTGCCGGGAACTGTTCAGCGTTTACAAACTGAAAAGTCTTACCACCACCAACTACTGATTCATTTGCAACCTCACAATATTCTTCATAACCCGATTCAACAAGTGCCCGTTGAAATGAACGAAACCACCACATAAACATACCCCAACTGTCTCCTACTATTGCAATTCTTGGAACAGGACTCGGCAAGTCTGATAGCGATTTCGTATTTGCATTTCCAGCAAAGGCAACCGAGACGCCTAATAGCAGGCAAATAACGGGGATAAACACCCACTTAGTTCTTTTAAAAAACTTCACCATGATACTTTCTCCATAATTTTTTTGTTTTATCAAAAACTTGAATTACTATAATAAAAAGAATATCTATATAATACTACTAACATAATTAAAAGGCAAAACAAGTTATGAATTTAAGATTAAAAAACAAAGTAGTTGTAATTACTGGTGCATCAGAAGGAATTGGTCGTGCTCTGGCTAAGGTATGTGCGAGAGAAGAGGCGAAATTGGTTATATCTGCAAGAAATGAAGAACGATTAAAAGGGTTGGCAGAAGAAATAGAGGATACAGGTTCTCCTATTTTAATCGTAAAAGCGGATATTACCAAACCAGAGGATTGTTCTAATTTAATTCATCAGGCAATAAAGCATTGGGGAAAACTAGACATATTGGTCAACAACGCAGGTAGAACAATGTGGTGTCCTTTTGACGAAATTGAAAATTTTCAGATGGTAGAAGAGATTATGCAGACTAATTTTTTTGGTTCTTTGTATTGCACTTATTATGCTCTCCCCTATTTATATCAAACACAAGGGCAAATCGTAGTTATAGCAAGTGTGGCTGGACTTACAGGCGTGCCATGCAGAACGATATATTCTGCAAGTAAACATGCGCAAATAGGTTTTTTTGAATCGCTTAGAGTTGAGGTAGAACCCAAAGGGGTTCATATAACGATTGTTGCACCTGATTTTGTTAAATCTGAAATTCATAAACGGGCATTAAAAGGTAACGGTTCTCCATTGCAACAAACACCTATGGTAGAATCAAAAATTATGACTGCGGAAGAATGTGCAGAACTTATTCTAAAAGCCATTCTCAAAAAACAAAGATTATTGATAACCTCTACGCGAGGCAAAATAGGCAGATGGCTCAAACTACTTTGCCCTTCTCTGGTAGACAAAATAGCCCGTAAAGCCATCGAAAGAAAACATTAGGTTCTGTTTTCTATTCCTGTATATCCATGTCATAGATAAGTATTTTATCCCAACAAGGGCTGAATCTGGACAAGAAATCCAGATGAATCTGGTGGTTTTGATAAGTATCGTGTCCAGCAAGGTCATTAAAAATCACCACAATTCCGCAAGTATAGGTATTGTCAACAATGTCTCTATCCCCTGTCTCTGCGGGTGTTCCTATGTGTACCTTTATTGCGGTAGGAATTTGAGATAGGGCTAATAGACCCTCGTAGAAGGACTGTTGGACTTCCTCTGTCAAATCTTCTTTTAACCAGAAATAAACACTGTGAATCAACATACATTTTCTCCTTTCTCAACAAATCGTAAGTGATTAAAGAACCAAAGAACAATAAAACCGAAGGCACCCGTAACATGCCATAAAGAATGCCAACCAATAAAACGAGGATAGATAAAACCGTCACTCCCCGTGGATAGGATTAAGCCTATCAAAAATATAAAAACAAGCAACATCAAGACAGATTTCTGTTTTTTTGTAAATGTCTTTGTATAGTAAGATAAAATAATCACAGAAAGAACAGCATTAAGTATTAAGGCAATTTCCCCAAAGGGAAAACCATTTTTACCACCGAGACTGATAAGTAGATTTTTAGGGGGATAAAATATTTCGTATCCCAGTTCGAGAATTACAATTAAATTAATTACACTTATGATAGATACAAATTTTTTGTGAGTCTGTGGTTTGAAAAAGTCTCCTGCAAGTGCCAATTCTAAAGCCCAGATTAATAGGATATTGGTCATAACATCTATGGAAGTCCAGAATTGAATGGTCGGAAATATGTGATGAATGATAGTAGGGATTGCAGTAATGATTATAGTCAGGTAGAAAAACAGCCAGCGTAAAGGTTGTTTTTCGTCAAAATACCAGAATAGTGTTGTAATAATTCCTGAGAATAAAGTCGCAAAGGAGGTTACTACATTGGCAATGTGAGCATCATGTAAATACATGGCATATTTCCCCTTTCATATTTATTTTAAAGACACAAAACAAATATATAATAATGCTACTCATTAAAACATTTTCACTAATAATAAAGTCAAATTAAAAAAAATTATAGGGATTAGAGATATGAATAAATGTAGAATAAAATTAATAAGTCTATTTCTTCTCTGCTTTGTGTCATTTTATTGTTTTGCACAGGACCTGGACAGCAGGAAACAGAGGTTTTTGTCCTTTTTTGAAGCATTGAAAAATATTCCTGTTGATAGTTCTATATCAGCAGAAAAAACAGAAAAAATTAATGCTCTAATTGAAAGATTAAATGGACTTACTGCTGAATCAGAATTAGAAAATATTTATAAGGAATTTATATCTGTCCGTGATTGGTTATTGAAAAATGCAATAGAGAAACCTACTCTGCCAGCAGGGTCGTTTCGCGAAGATAACGATTTCTGGATTCTAGAAAATCCAAATATGATAGTTAAATTATCAAAAAAAGATTTGGTTTTATCCGCAAATTACCAGCAATGCCAATGGGATTTTCTCTCTGCTGATGGAAATGATGTGATTTTTGCAGATAAAAGATTTTCTTTAACCTCTGCAAAACAGATTACATGTGAAGAGTTAACAACAGGTTTCAGTAAAGCATTTACTTTGCGATTTGGAGACTTCCCAGAACTTCCAGATTTTGCTATTTATATAACTTTCTATCTTTCCGATAATCAATTAACCATTGATATTGCTTCCTCGTATATTGCAGGAATGTTACAGGAAATTCACTTCCCCAAGGCAGTTTCACTAAATATATCTCCAGAAGAGTTCAGCGTGCTCCCTGTTATGCAAGGGATGCTGTTGCCAGCAAATTATCCGCAAAAGTTCAATGGGAAGGATTTGTGTAATTCGCGTATGCTTTATATGCCCTGGTGGGGACATCTTAAAGGCGGGAATGGATTGCTAACCATATTAGCCACCTCTTATGACGCAGGGGTAGAGTATCAACATCCGGAAGGTGGACCAACCCGAGTGCAACCAATATGGTATTCCAGTTTAGGAAAATTGGGATATTTGCGAAGTATTCAATATTACTTTTCGACTAATGCAAATCATGCTACCCTTGCAAGGCAATACCGTCAGTGGGTAAAGGAACATGGACACTTTGTCTCGATAAAAGAAAAAATTGCCAGATGTCCGTTATTGGAACAGATAATTGGTGTGCCTGTCATTCATACAGGTGCTCTATATCACTTTGAGGAAACATCAAATTACTATAATAAAGACACTGTTGAAAAAAACCATCAACTTGTCCCATTTAGTAAAATTTCTGAGCAACTTAAAGGGCTTAAAAATAAAGGTGTTGATAAGGCTTATGTCCATTTAGACGGCTGGGGTTATCTGGGATATGACAGCGGACATCCCGACGCTATTCCGCCTGGGTATGAAGCCGGCGGAGTAGAAACAATGAAAGAACTGTCAAAAACTTGCAAAGAATCAGGTTATATCCTTGCACTTCACGACCAATATAGAGATTTCTATTTAAATGCCGTCTCGTTTAATCCTAAATTAGCCGTGTTAAATCAATCCAGACAACGGGAACAGCATAGTGTCTGGTGTGGTGGACCACAGATGACACTCAGTCCAAGATTTATATTGCCGTATGTTCAAAGGAATCATAATTGGCTCATAAATCACGGCGTTGAGATTCAGGGAGTTTATATTGATGTTCTCTCTATTGTTCCATTAGAAGAAAGTTTTGAACCATTTTGTCCTGTTAGCCGTGCTGAATGTGCAAACTATCGCATACAGGCTTTTCAATTCTTGAAATCGAAAGGATATATCATGAGTTCAGAAGAGCCAACCGATTATCTCGCCTCGGTTATAGACATTGTTCATCATGGACCCTACTGGATACACCCATCTCTGGATGGTGGAGAAAAGGTAGGGATACCTATTCCATTATTCAATTTGGTTTATCACGATTCGCTTATTATGCCATGGAGTATGACAGAAGACGGTGGCTGGGGAATCCCGAAAGGAGACGCAGGGTATTTATACTGTATTTTGAATGCAGGCATGCCTTATTTGAGTATCCAGGCAGATGAGCAAGAAATCAACAGGGTAAAAGAAATCTGTGCCCTTGCAAAACATTGCCAATTTCTGGAATTGACAAATCATGAATTTCTAGACGAAAACTACCGCAAACAAAAAACCACCTTTTCCGATGGAACGACTATAACAATAGACCTCGACCAGAAAACCTACGAAATTAATTATTCTCAACAGTAATTATTAAAATCTCTGAATTTTTTTTGATATAAGATTTATTTAAAGTCCCTATATCAAAAATTCAGGTCTTATTGGGACA
>Ga0116193_1000151_pt1 | contig 67996 bp, 58 predicted proteins | sample AD_UKC115_MetaG_FD_89892 | JGI IMG/M metagenome (GOLD analysis project Ga0116193, IMG submission 89892) | Active sludge microbial communities of municipal wastewater-treating anaerobic digesters from Hong Kong - AD_UKC115_MetaG | ecosystem: Engineered > Bioreactor > Anaerobic > Digestate...
GCACAATTAAAAATAGCTCTGATCCACTCGAGAAATTAAAGAACCTTTTACACAATGTCCACGCAAAAGATGACGACCACAAACTAGCATTGCACACAACCAATGGTATAACCTTTATTCCGATTAATGAAATAGTACATTGCAAGGCACAAGGCAGTTATACCACTATTCACTTAAGTAATGAAAAAACAGAAATCGCTTCAAAAGCCCTGCATGATTTTGAAGAGATACTGCCGGAAAAGCAATTTATCCGCATTCATAAATCGCATTTGGTCAACCGGAAATATATAGACGCAATAAACCGAAATGGCTTTCTTGTTTTGAAAGGAAATAAAATGCTGGAAATTTCAAGAAGGAAGTTGGCTGAAGTTATAGAAAAACTTTCCGGTAAGAAAATGAATTGATTGGTTTGCGTTGAAAAAATTGCTAAGCTAAATTGGCATTGCTATTAAAAGTAAAAATACCTCCAAAGGTTTTTTAAAAATTCATTGCCAGGCATTGAATGGATAAGTAATGACTTGTTTTTTCCACCTTATAAACACATGATTTTACTTTCAAGTGTAAGTACTGAATATTTCAATAAGTCATCATTCTCCGGTGTATAAAGGCAATTTGCTGGTGGCAACTTTTTGCAGTTTTGTTGTTCGTGTAGATAGGGTTTTTATTCCCTATAAAATAAAACTGATTATTTAGTTTCAAAATATAATGGCCATTACAACGATTTTTTATTTTTTTTTCATTCAATAAAATAAATCCCCATTTCTTACCAAATAAAAATAAATGATTCCTTAATTTTCTACTTAAAAACCCTTTACTTTACAATGCCATTTCATAATGACAAATAAAAAATACATGTCTACTTCTTGCACCGCCATCATCAAGCGATATGGGTCCCTGGTGATCCTCGCCTGCCTTATATTTCTTCGGGTAAATGCACAAAATACACCCGGACTGGAAATAACAAATCAAAATAATGAACAAAAAATCCTTTATAATGAAGACTCTTTGCTTCATACGGCATGGAAACCGGTTGTGTATACAGATACCGGGATTTATGCTTCCTGGGGAAGCTGGTTTCATCGTAAATTTTTCCAGGAACATTTATTGCAATTCAATAACAAAGATTTTAAGCTGAATGCAGATATCATTTTTGATGAATATATCGGCAATAGTAAACGCAGTATTACTACTCCGGAAATGAATACACGCGGTTTTGAAGTATCCGGAACCGTAGGTAAAAATTTTTATTTTGAAACAAATTTTTATGAAAACCAGGGCCGATTCGGTGGCTATATAGATAGTTTTATAAGGGGAAATTTTATTATACCCGGGCAGGGTGGTTTTAAAAATAAAGGGGACGGAAAAGGTTTTGACTTTGCATCCTCCGATGCAAAACTGGTTTATAAACCAGGGAAAATTTTCATGTTTGATTTGGGTTATGGAAAAAATTTTATAGGTGATGGTTACCGGTCCATTTTACTCTCAGACTGGTCTTTTAATTATCCTTATTTCAGAACAGCCATTAATCTTGGGAAATTTCAATACAATGTGATGTGGTCTCAATATATCAGTGACAGAAACAGGATCTATAATAACAAAAAAGGTTATTTTAGAAAATGGGCCCAAACCTTCTTTGTAGATTGGAAACCTATTGATCAATTGAATATCGGGCTCTTTGAATCCGTTATGTGGCCCGACCAGGATTCTTCCTATCAAAAAGATATGAGTCCCTGGATAGCCAGCCCTATCATGTTTGCACATGGCACAGAATCTCCGGATGGTGTAAAAAATAATGAAATCTATGGCGCAAATTTGAAATTACGCATTTTAAAAAGTACCCACCTTTATGGGCAATTTGCCATACAACATAATAAATACGGATCTTCATCCACAAATGAATATGCCATTCAGGGTGGTATCCGCTCTGGAAATACTTTTGGATTGCAAAATCTGAATACCTTACTTGAATTTAATATGGCTACTCCTTACATGTATGCCACGAATACTTTGAATACAAATTATGCACACAACAATCAACCGCTGGCTCATGCTCTGGGTGCCAACTTTTGGGAAGGCCTCTTTAAAGCAGATTATACCTATAAAAATTTTAGTGTAAGGCTGGAAACTTTTTATGCACAATATGGAGCGGATTCCAATGCTACGTTGAACTATGGAAATGATATTTTTAAACCGGTTTCTACAGCATCCGTTTCGGGAAATGGAGAATTATTACAAGGCCTCAAAACCAATATCCTTTTTGCTGACCTGAAACTGGCTTATATCTTAAACCCGGTTACTAATATGCGTATTGAAGCAGGCGCAACTTTCCGTAATGAAAAGAGCTCCAGCTTTATATATAAAGACCGGATTTTCTATATTGGTATCCGGATGTCTTTCAGAAAAATATCTTATGACTATTAGATCCAATACTTAAAACGAAATCAAATTACCATATCTATTCAAAGAATAAAAATGATAAAACGATTATTGATTATTTGCTGCTTTATTGCCTCGGAGAAAGCTTTTGGCCAACAGATCCCGCTGACACCGCTGGTACAGAGCCGTTACAATGACCTGACACTGATGGCAGATACTACCGTTTTCACGGGTTTCAGGTCCATCAACTGGCTGGAGATGAAACCCTATTTAAATATTGGTTCAGATATTACAGATAGTATTTTTTCCATAAATGCGAGAAATAAATCAGGCTACTTTTTTAAAAATCTCAGTACGGATAACTGGATTCAAATACCGGGTGAAAAAGGCGTTATGACCATTGATCCTTATGTGGATGCCACTTTTGGCTGGCAAAACAGAGACACCGCTAATACGATTGCACAATATGTTGGTGGATTAAGACTTCAGGGCGTATATAATGATAAACTTTCTTTTTCAATAGGTTTTTTAGCCGGTTATAGTCAGTTCCCTGCATATATTCAAAATTATATTGATTCCAATCAACAATATTTACCCAGTGTAGGTAAAGGATATCGCCAGGGTAATGGTAACTATTCTTTATCTCAAATTACCGGCAATATCACTTATCTCGCCGGGAAACACATTGTCATATCTGCAGGTTATGGGAAAAATTTTATCGGTGATGGCTACCGTAGTTTAATATTGTCTGATAATGCATCGAATGCACCCTATATTCGTCTTCAGGCCAAATACTGGAAACTCACCTATAATGTCATTTATAATAAATACCGCAATCCGCGTTATATCATTGACGGCAATATTCAGGAAAAATATAGTGTAATGCACTATCTGGGTATTAACTTTTCAAGCAAATTTCAAATGGGTTTATATGACAATGTTATTTGGTTTGCCAAAGATACGGGACTCCATCGCGGTTTTGATGTACAATACCTGAACCCGCTCATCTTCATGCGTCCTCTTGAATTTGCCATCGGCTCTCCGGATAATGCATTTATTGGCCTCACACTGAAGTATAAAATTTATAAAAAAGGATTCTTATATGGACAACTCGGCCTGGATGATTTAAATCTCACCGCCTCCCTCGATAGACATCAACAACATTATGGAAATAAATATGCTTTACAATTAGGTATCTATAATGAAGATTTGTTTAATGTAAAAAATCTTTCTTACCGTTTTGAATGGAATGGCGTAAGACCTTATACCTATGGGCACGGCTTTGATAAAACGGGCTTAAACTATACACAAAATAATCAAACACTAGCTGATCCATTCAATGCCAATTTTCATGAATTTATATCCTTGCTGCAATATCATAACAAGCGCTGGTATGGAATGTTACAAAATATCTTTACTATTCGCGGAGAAAATCCCGGTCTCCCTTATAACAATGGAGAAGATCTATGGGGCGGGGAAGATGGCGTTCCTCCTTTCGGGAGCAAAACATTACAAGGCATTAAAAATAAATATTTTTATAACCAATTATCAGTTGGCTATTTAATCAACCCCAAAAATGGTTTGAGCTTACAAGCGGATTTTATCTACCGCAGGAGAGATTCTCCAAAGATAACCAACTCAACCGCATTTGTGAATTTTGGTATAAAAACAAACTTGTATAATTTTTATCATGATTATTAAGCAGCTTTGCCATTCAATACCTATCCTATTAAATGCTGTTTTTTAATGATATAAAGATATACAAGGAATGAGTTTTAGTTTTTCATATAATAAAGGGAAAGTAATGCAAGCCCTTCGCTACCATTTTTTCTGGCAAAAAGAAATCCGAATTTTGCTCATTATCATCCTGGTATTTGACATTGCTACAGCACTCATGTATATTCTCGGCAAAATAAGGCCTGAACCTTTTTTATTGGGTTCATTTATATGGATGTTGTTTATACTCTCAGTCTGGTATATACTGCCATATTCGGTATATAAAAAAGCACCTGCATTTAAAGAAAGCTTTATTATTTATTTCCTGGAAAATAAAGTTCGGTTGGAAAATGAACATGGTGAAGCCGAATGGGGCTGGGAAAAGTTTACAAAAATGGTGGAGAGCCCTAATTTTTTTCACTTTTATTTTTCTTCAAAATCATTTTTCCTTGTACCAAAGGACCAAATGAATGATTCGCTTAAAGATAGTGTGCGATTATTATGCCGGGAAAAAATTACCTTATCTTAGAAACCCGCAATCATTTTTTCCATGGTATAATGAGGAATAGACACCTCAGTAAAGACATCTCCTTTTTTTTCATACCCTTGTTTTTGATAAAAACCAACGGCCATATCACGGGCATGCATGGTAATTTTTTTGAACCCTTTGTCGCGTGCAAGATTTTCGGCAAATCGAATAATGGTTCTGCCAATTCCTTTCCCCTGTAACCCTGACAAAACGGCCATTTGTCTTAATTGAACAGTCTCTTCATCGAGAGGGACTAACATGCAACACCCCTCCAGTTTGCCATCATCATAATATCCAATAAAAATATTATGTTGTTCATTTTGCAAATCATGCTCATTCAAACTCAGGCCTAATGGTTTTCTTAATAGTTGATACCTCAGGTCAACCATGTCCTTGTACTGTTCTGAATTATAATCTATAATATGTAAGCCCATGAGTTTATCTATACTTTAAGCATTATCCGTTTTGCAGCACTTTAAGCATTTTTCGATCCAATTGCAGCCCTTTATAATTTTCATAAACGATATCCTCTCTTTTGGAATCAATAATTCCAAAATGTCCTCTCAGGTTCCATAATGCCCAGCCCCAGTCTGCCCGTTTCCATAAGGATAACCAGGATCGCATCCATTTCAGACAAACTGCATGTGGGGTATATTTAAAACAACCCCACTCCCCTACATGGATACCCACACCCATCGCTTGCAATTTTTGCCATGGTTGAATATAATCCCTGAACAATTTATCCTTATCCCATCGAATACCATCAATCATCATGGGCCAAGATGGTACGGTCGTTGATTTAACCGCCGGACTGGTTTTATAATGAGATAACTCAGGTGGTGAATATCCCCGGGTACTTTGTGCAATATGTAAATCTTTTAATGCAAAAACAGGCCTGGTACCATATTCCAGCCCATCAGCTATAATGAGTCTATCCGGGTCTTCTGAACGAATAGCCTGTACAATTTCCGTTATCACACGGGCATAAGTATCCGGTGATATGCCAGCAGGTTCATTGATAAGGTCAAAGCTTAAATTTTCATTGGGAATGCCTTTATAACGTTGGGCAAAAAAACACCATTGCCAAATAGCAGCATCCAGCGCTTTACGATCTTGCCAAATATTCAAAGGCTCAATGAAATCCTGGCTAACGCAATACCCTTGTATGCGATGCATATTCAGTTGGATATGGACATGATACTGTTTCCCAAATGAGATGACCTCATCAATATCATCAATTCCTTTCTGATTGCTTATTTGGGGTAAATCATGTTTCATCCAGTCATCCTGCGTCATCCAGCATAGATAACTCATGGGTAGGCGCGCAAAATCAAAGCCCCATTCCTGCATCAATTCAAAATCTTTTTCCTGGAAAGCGGTACTCCATTCGGGCCTGTCTGTTGAAAATTTTTCCAGTAAATTAAAGCCCCTCCAGCGGGGTAAAAGATTGACCGGTGCTGTATTGGAAATATCCCATCCTTGGGATGAAGAAAGCGCTAAAGCACCCATGGCTAAAGAACTGTTTTTTATAAATTCTCTCCTTTGCATTGTAAGTGAAAATAAGAAATTTTATTTTGAATATTTAAAATTGATGAGTAGAAAAGTACAATATCAAAAAAAGGAAAAATTTTATTCCAAAAAAATGTTTTAAATTCATTTCAAATTAATGATTGTAGTTAATTCAAAAATTATATTTTTGCCCCATAACAAAAACATTCAATAATGTCAGACATTGCAACAAGAGTAAAAAAGATCATCGTTGACAAATTAGGTGTAGATGAAGCCGAAGTAACTACAGAAGCTTCTTTTACCAATGATTTAGGTGCAGATTCACTGGACACAGTAGAATTAATTATGGAATTTGAAAAAGAGTTTAATATTTCAATTCCGGATGAACAGGCTGAAACGATAACCACTGTGGGCCAAGCCGTTTCATACCTGGAAGAGCATGCAAAATAGACCTATACCGGGTTATCATTTTGCTGTGAAACTCGTTTTCACCAATATTTGTTTTACTTGTTAAAGCCTGGTTAGTCATAAAATGCATAAATTTAAATTATGGAATTAAACAGAGTAGTAGTAACCGGCATGGGTGCCATCACACCATTAGGTAATAATATCCCGGCTTATTGGGAGGGTTTAATTAATGGGGTTTCCGGTGCCGATTACATTACTCAGTTTGACGCCTCCAAATTTAAAACACGCTTTGCCTGTGAAATCAAGGGATTTGAACCTACCGACTTCATGGATAAAAAGGAAGCCCGGAAGGTAGATCGTTTTACACAATTATCCCTGGTTACCAGTGATGAAGCTATGAATGATGCGGGTTTGCATAAAGATAACATCAATCCGGACCGGATCGGTGTTGTATTTGGCAGTGGCATCGGAGGAATGCAATCCTTTCAGAGTGAAGTCCTGAATTTTGCTCGCGGTGATGGTACCCCACGTTTTAACCCTTTTTTCATCCCTAAGATGATTTTGGATATTGCTGCCGGACAAATCTCCATGAGGCACAATTTAAGAGGGCCAAATTTTGCTGTAGTCAGTGCATGCGCTACCAGTACCCATGCTATCATGGAAGCCTATAATCTACTAAGACTTGGCCAGGCCGATATTATTTTAACCGGCGGAACAGAAGCCGTAATTACCGAAGCTGGAATTGGTGGCTTCAATGCCATGAAAGCAATGAGCGAAAGAAATGATGATCCTAAAACAGCAAGTCGCCCTTACGATAAGGACAGAGATGGTTTTGTAATGGGTGAAGCATCAGGTATCCTGGTACTGGAGACATTGAAACATGCCCAGGAAAGAAATGCCAATATCATTTGTGAAATAGCCGGTTGCGGCGCTACAGCAGATGCTTTTCATATTACAGCCCCTCATCCTGAAGGACTGGGCGCATTGAATGTGATGAGAGCTGCATTAAAAGATGCAGGAATGGCACCGGAAGATATTGATTATATCAATACTCATGGCACATCTACTCCACTTGGTGATGTATCAGAAGAAAAAGCGATCAAGCAGGTTTTTGGAAACCATGCCTATAATCTGAATATAAGCTCAACAAAATCCATGACAGGGCACTGTCTTGGTGCTGCCGGCGCTGTTGAAGCAATTGCCTGCATAAAAAGTGTCAACACAGGCATTATACCACCTACGATTAATCATTTTACAGATGACCCGGAACTAGATCCAAAATTGAATTTCACTTTTAATAAAATTCAGCATAGAGAAGTACGTGCTGCTTTAAGTAATACTTTTGGCTTTGGCGGTCATAATGCTTGTGTCATCGTAAAAAAATTCGTTGCATAAATAGTGCGCATCCTTTCAAATTTGTTCTTTCGTTCAACAAAAAAAAACCTGGCCAGGGAATTAAAAGTCATTTTGGGTATCCGGCCGGGTAATATGACCCTTTACGAAGCTTCCCTAAATCACCGTTCCGTTAAAGAAAATGCTGATGAAAACAATGAACGCCTTGAATATTTAGGAGATGCCGTATTAGGGCTGCTCATTGCCGATTATTTATTTAAAAAATATCCCTACCGGGATGAAGGCTTCCTTACGGAGATGCGTAGTAAAATGGTCAACCGGAATCAACTGAATACTATTGCATTAAAAATGGGATTTAAAAAAATAACGTCTTATAATAAATTTGACAATGCATTAAAAAACAGCCAGATATTTGGAAATGCACTGGAAGCAGTCGTGGGAGCCATTTATCTTGATAAAGGTTATGAAAAGACCAGGGAATGGGTCTTACAAAAAATCATTACACCATTTTTATTTGTGGATGACCTGGAACAAATTGATATTAACCTAAAAAATAAACTCATTGGCTGGGCAAATAAAAATGGTAAAAGCATTTCTTTTGAAACAATTGAAGAGAAAATAGCCGGGAACAGGCGAGTCTTTACCATTGGCGCCGTGGTAGATGGTATCGTAATTGCTCAAGGTCAGGGTTTTAATAAAAAATACGCCAGCCAGGTAGCTGCACAACTCGCCATTGAAAAACTACAAATAGCCTGATTTCTTTATCAAGATGTGCTTGCATTATTTTGAGCTTTATCAAAATTTTGCAAGAGTTCTTTCAAATAAACCTTTAATTTAAGTTACTTCACTTACCTTTGCAGCCTTTAAAAAATTAAAGCGTTACCTTTAGGGTAGTATTTACATTTATGGATATTAGGAATATAGCCATCATCGCACACGTAGATCATGGGAAGACCACATTAGTGGACAAAATTTTACATGCTACAAAAGTCTTTCGGGATAACCAGGAGACCGGGGAACTGATCATGGATAGTAATGATCTAGAACGTGAAAGAGGGATTACCATTTTTAGTAAGAATGCTGCCGTTCTTTATAAAGGCATTAAAATAAACGTGATTGATACGCCCGGCCACAGTGATTTTGGTGGTGAGGTGGAACGTGTATTAAAAATGGCGGAAGGTGTTATTTTATTGGTAGATGCATTTGAAGGCCCTATGCCTCAAACTCGTTTTGTCTTACAAAAAGCACTGCAATTAAAATTGAAACCCATTGTAGTAATCAATAAAGTAGATAAACCAAATTGCCGCCCTGACGAAGTGCATGATGCGGTATTTGAGCTCTTCTTCAACCTTGATGCTACTGAAGAGCAATTGGATTTTCCTACATTTTATGGCAGTGGGAAAAATGGATGGTTCAATAGTTCACTCACTCAAACTGATAATATATTACCCTTATTAGATGGCATTCTTGAATATGTTCCGGCGCCAAATATCAAAGAGGGATCTCTGCAAATGCAAATAACATCCCTGGATTATTCTTCTTTCCTGGGCCGCATAGCTATAGGAAAAGTTAGTCGGGGAACGATTAAAGAAAATCAAACGATTGCCCTGATGCAACCGGATGGGATAAAGAAACTCCGGGTAAAAGAGTTATATGTTTTTGAAGGAATGGGTAAGAAAAAAGTAACAGAAGTAGTTGCCGGAGATTTATGTGCCGTGGTTGGTCTGGACGATTTTAATATCGGGGATACAATTGCTGATATTGAAAACCCGGAAGCATTACCCTTAATCAGTGTTGATGAACCCACCATGAGTATGCTTTTTAGCATCAATAATTCCCCTTTCTTTGGCCGTGACGGAAAATTTGTTACTTCCCGCCATCTGAGGGATCGTTTGATGAAAGAAACAGAAAAAAATCTTGCATTACGGGTGGAAGATGCGGATAATGCAGATAGTTTCCTGGTATATGGCAGAGGAATTTTGCATTTAGGCATATTGGTAGAAACGATGCGCCGCGAAGGTTATGAACTCACCGTGGGTCAGCCACAGGTGCTGGTGAAATATATTGATGGAAAAAAATGTGAGCCTTATGAAAATCTGGTCGTGGATGTACCTTCAGATTTTAGCGGAAAAGTAATTGACCTCGTCACACAAAGAAAAGGCGAATTACATATTATGGAAACAAAAGGAGAGATGCAACACCTGGAATTTGAAATTCCCTCCAGAGGCCTTATAGGCCTGCGTTCCAATATGCTTACCAATACTGCCGGTGAGGCAGTAATGGCACATCGCTTCATTGAATACAAACCCTGGAAAGGGAATATCCCCGGAAGAAATAATGGAGTATTATTGTCAAAGAACCAGGAACGGACAACCGGTTATTCCATAGACAAATTACAAGATAGAGGAACTTTCTTTGTTGATCCGGGTGAAGAAGTCTATGTAGGACAAATTATTGCTGAACATATTAAACCCGGTGATTTAGTGGTGAATGCTACTGAACCTAAAAAGCTCACCAATCATCGTGCAAGCGGTAGTGATGATGCTTCACGCATTGCTCCGAAAGTCTTAATGAGTCTTGAAGAGTGTATGGAATATATCCAACAGGATGAATGTATAGAAGTCACTCCTAAAAATATCCGCTTGCGAAAAGTAGTTTTAGATGAAGAGGAACGTAAAAAAATGCAGCGCAGTTCTAAAGTGGAAGTAGCCTAATTTCATTTACACCTATAAAATTTTTCAGGTATTCCTACCCAAAATAACGGGGTAAGAATACCTGTTTTTGTTTTACAAAAAATCTCATGAAAGAATCGGTGAAAAATCACCGCAAAAATGTGAAAAATCACCTTTTTTAACCACCCCAACCGGTACTATCTTTACAATAGTAATCAAACTAACAGTTTAAACACCAGGTCGTTGTTAACTTATAAATTTTTTCTTGGGGGGTTATATGCTGACTAAAACGGCGGTTTTCTAACCGCTGTTTTTTTATGCCCGATTTTTCAATACCATAGCCAAAGCACGAATATTATATAATCAGCATGGCATCTCCGTAAGTAAAGAAATTATACTTATCCTTAATGGCCTTTTTGTATGCTTCCATTATCAAATCGTATCCGGCGAAAGCACAGGTCATAATAAGCAAACCTGTTTTGGGTAAATGAAAATTGGTAACCAGGCTATCAGCCACATTAAATTGATAGGGAGGATGAATAAATATATTTGTCCAACCTTCGCTGGGTTTCAAGAGCTTTTGAGCTGTAAAACTGGTTTCCATAGCACGCATAGTGGTCGTACCAATGGAGCAGATTCGATGATTTGTTTGTTTTGCCTTATTGACTATCGCACAGGCTGCTTCATCAATTTTATAATATTCTGCATCCATTTTATGTTTGCTGAGATCTTCCACTTCAATGGGCCTGAAAGTTCCTAAACCGGTATGTAAAGTCACTTCTGCAAAACGAATACCTTGTATTTCGCATCGCTTAATAAGTTCTTTACTAAAATGAAAACCGGCAGTTGGAGCTGCTACAGCTCCTTCATATTTAGCATATACGGTTTGGTAGCGTTCTTTATCAAGCTCATCCGGGCGCCTTTTAATATATTTAGGAAGGGGCGTTTCACCAAGAAAAGCCAATACCTGGCGAAAGCTTTCATCATCTCTTTCCCAGAGAAAACGGATTGTACGCCCACGGCTGGTTGTATTATCTATCACTTCAGCTACCAGTTCATCATTTTCTCCAAAATACAATTTATTCCCAACGCGTATTTTTCGGGCAGGATCAACGATCACATCCCAAAGTTTATTGGTACGGTTTAATTCCCTTAAGAGAAAAACTTCAATCTTCGCACCTGTTTTTTCCTTACGACCATACATTCTGGCCGGAAACACTTTGGTATTATTCACAACGAATGTATCCTTGTCATCGAAATAATCAAGGATATTGCTAAATTGTTTATTCTCTATTTTCCCTGTTTTTCTTTCAATGACCATCAGGCGGCTGTCTTCACGGCGTTTTGTAGGATTTTGTGCAATAAGGTTTAGCGGAAGATCAAAACGGAATTGTGATAATTTCATGTATTATTGATATTAAGGTAAACAGGTTACATGTTACCTGCCACCGCCTTACGGGGCGGCTGTGCCATGTAGATACTTTTATAAATAAAGCGGGCAAAGTTATGCCATGATAGGAAGTTAAAAAAATTATTCTATGTTTTGATTTCCCGGTATAAAATACTCTTTCCCGGGAATAGCCTCCAGCAGCCTCTTTGTATATTCCGTTTGAGGATTCTCATAAATATCTTTGGTAAGACCTTTTTCTATAATCCTGCCTTTATCCATAACAAGGATTCTATCACTGATATAACGAATGACAGAAAGATCATGTGAAATAAATAATGCCGTAAACTGAAAAAGTTCTTTCAGTTCATTCAATAAATTTAAAATCTGCGCCTGTACATTCATATCAAGTGCAGAAACACTTTCGTCACAAATTACAAATGTGGGGTTCAATGCCAACGCTCTCGCAATCACAATGCGTTGTCGCTGCCCACCACTGCATTCATGAGGATATCGGTAATAAAATTGTTCCTTTAGACCAGTTTTAATCAGTAACTCTACCACTCGATTTTTTATTTCCTTCCTTTTCAAGCTTGCATAATGCACTTTTAAAGGTTCAGCAATAGCATCTCCCACACGAATTCGCGGATTAAGAGAAGAATAGGGATCCTGGAAAATAACCTGAATCATCGTGCGTTGTTTCCTCATTTCCTTTGCCGATAATTGAGACAGGTCCTTTCCACGGAAAAAGATTTTGCCCTCTGTAATGGGTTGTAACTTTGCTAATGCACGTCCAAGTGTAGTTTTACCACAACCGGATTCCCCAACCAATCCAAGCGTTTCTCCCTCGAAGATGTCAAAGGAAACATCTTTGACCGCATGAACCGAAGGTGCGTGAGCTCCTAGAAATCTTTTTTCCCCCTGAAAAATCACATTCACAGATTGTAGGGAAACTAAAACCGGAGTAATTTTCTTTTCAATATGGTTAATCGAGTCTCTATCTTTTTTGAATAATTCCACCACTTTTTTTTCATAATTTGGATTATTCAGAAAATCATCAATGACAGGTAATTTATCCCCCTTGGCATATAAAGAAGGGCGGCAATACAATAAACTTTTTGTATAAGGATGTGTTGGTGATTTTAAAATTGTATCTCGTGATCCTGTTTCCACTATTTCTCCTTTATACATGACCACGATCCTGTCTGCTATTTCTGCCACAACACCTAAATCATGAGAAATAAATAATACAGCCATGCCAAATTTCTTTCGAACAGACTGAATGAGTTCTAAAATATTTTTTTGCACGATCGTATCCAATGCCGTAGTAGGTTCATCGCATACCAGAAGCGCCGGTTTGCAGCAGATGGCCATTGCAATCATTACGCGCTGTTGCTGCCCCCCACTTAATTGATGAGGATACTTTTTGAAAAGTAATTCAGGATGAGGCAAAGCGAGTTCATTCAATAAATGAATTACCTCTTCACCGGCTTTATCATCACTCCATTTCTGATGAGCTTTCATTGCTTCTACTAACTGTGCGCCACAAGTAAGAACCGGGTTTAATGAACTCATAGGTTCCTGGAAAACAATACCAATTTTATTTCCGCGTATGTTTTCAAGTACTTTAAAACTTGAATCATTCAGGGTAATGGATTGATTTTTTGTAAAGAAAATAATTTCACCACTTTGTTTTTTAGCAGGCATGGGTGGCAACAATTGCAAAATAGACAATGCCGTTACTGATTTTCCGGAACCGGATTCTCCAACAATGGCAAGTATTTCCCCTTCTTTTATTTGTAAAGATATATTACGGATTGCCGGGATATAGATATCATTTGATAAAAATGAAACAGAAAAATTTTTGATTTCCAATACATTTTTTTCAGCCATTCAAATGACATTTAAACTTTAGAAAAGATGACGATGTTTGTAAATATACAATATAGCAGCATGATTATATTTGCAGATGCTTTCTGTTCAATTTCCCGATCATCAATTTAACCTAAAAAAGGAAAATAATGCAACATTCATTTTTGATGAAGTCCGGAAAAAATGGTTGGTATTGACTCCAGAAGAATGGGTCCGTCAAAATTTTGTTCAATACCTCATCAAATCTAAAAAATACCCGTCGACTTGTATTGCATTAGAAAAATCATTTAAACTGGGAGAAATGAAAAAGAGATTTGATATCGTAGTGTATAAAAATCAGGTACCCTGGATATTAGTAGAATGTAAAAATGAAAAAATCCCATTAGATGAAAGTATTTTAAAGCAAGTCTTAATTTATCACCAAAAAATCAAGGCAAATATTTTAATCATCACAAACGGACAGCAGTCATTCGCTGTTGAATTAAAAGGTGACCTTTCCTATCAACTGCAATCTTTACCGGAGTGGTAATATCAATCACCCATAATTTTAAAAAAAACAGGTTAATTATTTGGCTTTTAGATTTTAAAAGTTAGATTTACAATCCATTTACTAAAAAATTTATTATGAAAAAATGTATTTACACTTTGAAGCACCCATTTTTTCTATTACTTGTTTCTATGCTTTGCATAAAGCAGATACATGCACAACAAGTAATCAGCAATGAATCAGTGATGAAACTGATTAGCGAAAATGCCAGTAAGCTTTTACTTTCAACCGAAGACCAGGCTAACTCAAGGATTTCTTCAGTTTACCAGGATAACCGTACCGGGTTATTAATGGTTTATTTACAACAAACCTACAAAGGAGTGGATGTATATAATTCCATTCAAACCATCGGTTTTAAAAATGGAAAAACCATAACTACATCTGGAATCCGTGTACCTAAAATGATTGCCAGGGCTAACAGTCAGAATGCAGTTCCGGGTATCAGTTCATCAGATGCTGTTCGCATAGCAGCCGCTAATGTAAATGTTCCTGTTTCTGTCAACATTGCGCCATTAAAAACCATTAATGATGGCAGAGATTTTGTTTTTGGAAAATTAGGTATCTCAGACGTAGATGTAAAAGCACGTCAGGTATGGGTATATGATGAAAATACCGAACAAGCTAAATTATCCTGGCAAGTTGAATTAAAACCCATTAATGCTTCCGATTACTGGCTCATCAATGTAGATGCATTGAAAGGTAATGTTATTGGTAAAGATAATTTGACTGTATATGATAATTGGGACAATCCTGCCAATAATACAGCTGAGAAACAAACAACTCCAAAAGTATTTAATCAATTGGAAGAGCAAAAACAAACCTTTTTTGACCAGGGAAATGGAAGTTACCGCGTAATAGCTTATCCGGCGGAAAGCCCCAACCACCCAGGTGGAGCTCCATCCCTCCAAAATAATCCATGGGAACTTTCAGGTGCAGGAAATAATGCTACTACACTTAAATGGAATTATGATGGTTCTACTCTTTTTGACAGTACAAATGGAAATAACGTTTTGGCTCAGGAAGACCGGAATGGGAATAATGGTTTTGGCAAAGGCGCTCATTCTTCTACAGCAGCCCCAGACTTAACATTTGATTATCCTCCTGATTTTAGCCAGGATCCAACAAATGCTATTAATCAACCTTTCAATATTACCAATTTATTTTATTGGAATAATATTATGCATGACTTCTCTTATCAGTATGGTTTTGATGAGCCATCTGGTAATTTTCAGAGAAATAATTTAGGTCGTGGTGGATTTGGATTTGATTTTGTATATGCAGATGCCCAGGATGGCTCTGGTAGCAACAATGCAAATTTTTCCACCCCACCGGATGGAAATTCTCCCCGTATGCAAATGTTTCTATTTAATGGTTCTCCCAAGATTGACGGAGATGCAGACAACGGTGTTATTTCTCACGAATATACACACGGTATATCTAACCGATTGACCGGTGGCCCTAATACAACAAGTTGTTTAAATAATGGAGAACAAATGGGAGAAGGCTGGAGTGATTATTTTGCATTAATGGTTACAACCAACTGGGCCACAGCTACAGTGAATGATGGTTCTTTAGCTCGCCCTATGGGTACCTATGTTTTTGGTCAACCAATAACCGGTGCCGGTATCCGCAATCATCCTTATTCAACCGATTTTGCCATTGATCCCTGGACCTATGCTATCCGTTCCAGTACCGGTGGAGAACCACACAACGTTGGTGAAATATGGACCACCGTTTTATGGGATATGACCTGGGATTTAATTCAAGCAAAAGGTATTAACAGCAATGTTTTTGATGGTAATGGTACCAACGGAAATAATATTGCTATGAATTTGGTAACAACCGGACTGAAATTACAAAAATGCAGCCCTGGTTTCGTATCCGGTCGCGATGGCATATTAAAAGCAGACACAGTTTTATATGGTGGTCAATACAGTTGCATTATTTGGGATGCTTTTGCAAAAAGAGGATTGGGAATTTATGCCAGTGAAGGAAGCACAAATACCATTAATGATGGTAATGCAGATTTCACCTCTCCAAATACTGCAACATTTACAAAACTTGTAGATAAAGATTCTGCTCAAAATGGTGAACAACTGACTTACACCTTTGAAATAAAAACCGGCTTCTGCGGAGGTATTTCTGATGAAGTCATTGTTGACACTATACCAGCCAATACCACTTATGTTAGTGGTGGAACTTATAATGCTGCAAAACGTACTGTTACATTTAATAATGTTACAGTTTTACCAAATTCAACCGGTACTTATTCATTTATCGTTTCAGTAAATTCAGGAAGTTATTTCCCGCCGGTTACACATATTGATGAGCAGGTAGTGGGTAATAGTATCCCCTCTGATTGGGTAAATACTTCTACAACCAGCACCACATGGACTGTAACCAATACAAAAAGTAATAGTTCGCCTAATTCATTTAAAGCAGCTGATGTTTCTACTTCTTCGGATGAAGAACTTACAACAGTAAATGCTTATAACCTTAATGGCACAAGCATTCTTAGTTTCTGGCACTACTACAATTGTGAATCCGGATATGATGGCGGACTGGTTGAAATTAGCATTGATGGTGGTACGACCTGGATAGATGTGGCAGATAAATTTATTATGAATGGCTATAATGGCAAAATTTCACCCAACTATGGATCATTCATTGCCGGCCGTCAAGCTTTCACTGGCAACTCTGGCAATGGTGGAGTATTTATTAATAGTCAAATAGATCTTTCTGTTTATGCAGGCAAATCAGCTAAAATCAGGTTTGTATTTGCAACTGATAATGTTGGTGGAGGAGATGGATGGTATGTAGATGATATCAAACTTACCAGTGCAGCATCTGTATATAATATCGCTTCAATTCTTGACAACTCAGGCGCTGTGAAAGCCGTTTCAGATACGGTTACATATTTAAAAGCCGGATCTTTACCAGTAACCTGGGGTAGTTTTACCGCAGAAAAACAAGGTATCACAAGCCTGTTGAAATGGAATACGTTTACTGAGATTAATGCAGACAGGTTTGATGTTGAGCGTAGTACAGATGGAAATAACTTTACCGTAATAGGTACTGTAAAAGCAACCGGAAACAGTAACCAGGTGAACAATTATACTTACACAGATTCAAAACCCATGGAAGGAACTGACTACTATCGTCTCCGTGAAGTGGATATGGATGGACAGTATAGTTACTCAGAAATAAAAAGCCTGTACTTTGGAAGTGGAGATAATGCAATCAAAATTTCTCCAAATCCGGCGAAAGATAAAATCACTGTTAGCGTACCAGGCAACTCCAAAGAGCTGAAGATAACCATTGTAAATGCACAAGGCAGACAAGTGAAAACATTCACTATGAATGGCCAATATGCACAATTACAATTGCCATCCCTTGCTGCAGGAGTATATTATGTAAGAATTACCGGTGACGGTGTATCAAACAATCAGAAACTGGTTATAGAGTAAGTATTTTTTCATGATTAGCATATAAAGCGCAGGCATTCAAAACCTGCGCTTTTTTTATTTGTATATTTGATAAAATGATTACGGGCTGCACTCAATTGCCGTTGCCGGATGTTGTAAAACAGGGCTTAGAAAAGGTATACCAAGATTTAATCCTCGTAGAATAAGGATGACTCCCATTACTCCAATAATATAAGGAGAAATTATTTTAATGTATTTTCTGAATTTAGCGGGTATCAAACCACCCACCAATGATACAGACATCATGGCCGGTAAAGTGCCGGCACCAAAAGCAGCCATAAATAAACTACTATATAAAATATGAGCAGAAGCCAATGCCCCCGCAATGGCCATATAAACCAAGCCGCAGGGTAGTAAACCATTTAATAAGCCAATCAGGAAAATTCCCCGATAGCTTTTTTTTTGATATATATTGGAAAGTTTTTGCGTAATCAGTTTATTCCAATTTTTCAGAATGCGGTTGTTCTGAAAAATATTTTGATGCATAATATGCATCAAAAAAATCAGGAGTAAAAAAATCCCAAGTGCAATTGAAAAAAATTGCTGCCATCCAAAGAATTGAAATGTCATCCCTATCCATCCTAATAGGAGACCCAACAATGCATACACTAAAATACGGCCCAGATTATACAATAAAACTCCGGCAATTTTTTTTAATCCAGTTAAATGGCTGACAGGTAGTGATAAGGCAAGTGGTCCACACATACCAATACAATGAAAGCTTCCGAGAAAGCCCAGAGCCAGAGCAGAAAGTAACACCGGTAAAATCAACACTTAGGGTTTATCAATAAAAAATTGTTCTGTTACACAATATGGCTTTCCATTCATTTTCCAGGAAGCCTTCATAATATAAATGCCTTTTATAAACTCATTTTTTGAAATATTTATTTCCGCTGTATCCTTTAACTCAAATGGAATGGCAATATCTTCTTTTTCTGAGGAAGGTCTATACATAAGAATAGTCCCATCACTTGTTTTTTCTTTACATTCCGCTGGAAAGAGTATAGTGATATAATCATTTTTTTGTTGAATAGTTACACGCTTCGAAAGAGCATTTGCATTTCTTTCCGCCATAAGTGTTTTATCAAATTGTAGTTCTGCTGCATAATAGTCTTTTTCTGACATTTCGTAAGTCACCTGAGTACTTTTATAAACCAGGAAACTCATTGCAGCAACTGAAATGATTATGGCGATAAGTATTCCGGTTCCCCAGTTCCAAATACCATAAGGTCTTTCCGGTTTTGTATTTTTTGTCATAATGAGTTATGTTAGCCTAAATGACTAATTTCCTGTCCTTTTAATTGGTCCGAGGAAAGTTGATGATAATTGATTAACATTTCCACGCTTATTATATAAGCCAACTTTTATTTTCAGTTTTCTTTCTTTGATTACAGATTTTGGGAGTATAATAAAAAAAGTTGCTGCCACTTGTTGTTCCGGCTTTATTTCTATTAGAGGGTTTCCCACAAGGCGAACAGTACCAGGTAAATTTTCCAGCCTTACTTGTAATGTATCATTTTTCAAAGTTTTATTGATCAGTTTGATATTATATAAATTAGAAATACTATCTGAGCCTTGCTCCTGATAGGTCATTCCGGAAGTGCGCATAAGTGTACCATCAACATTTTTCCGGGTAATCAATAAAGCAGTGATAGCTATAATAAGGAATACTAAAACGGTACTGTACGCTTTTAATTTTGTGGTAAAAGAAAAAGGGATTTTATTAGAAATATTATTTTCGGAGTCATACCTGATAAGTCCTTTGGGCCTATTGACTTTTTCCATTATATAATTACAGGCATCAATACAAGCCGTACAATTAATACATTCTAATTGGGTCCCATTCCTGATATCTATACCTGTCGGGCAGACATTAACGCATTGATGACAATCGATGCAGTCGCCCACATCGCCCTGATCTCCTTTCTTAAATTTTCCCCTGGGCTCTCCCCGCTGATAATCATACGCCACAACAATGCTATTCTTGTCAAGCAATACGCCTTGCAATCGGCCATAAGGACAAATATTAGTGCATACCTGCTCTCTTAAAAAAACATACACACTAAAAAAAATAAGCGTAAAAATGAGAATACTTATTAAACCGCCAATATGCATACTAACAGGTTCTGTCACTATTTTCTTTAGTTCCTCAATCCCAATAATATAAGACAAAAAAGTATTTGCTATAATAAATGAAAGCGCAAAGTAAATGGTATAGCGTAGCGTATATTTTCTTATTTTTTCTGCTTTCCAAGGCGCTTTAGATAATAATTTTTGAGTTTGCGCATTACCTAAAACAATATAATCTACGCGGCGAAAAAGCATTTCCATAAAAATGGTCTGTGGGCAAATCCATCCACAGAAAATACGTCCGAAGGCATTGGTAAAGATGACAATAAATAAAATGAACGCTAGCATCATCAGCCCAAATATGATAAAATCCTGTGGCCAGAATGCAAAACCAAATAATATAAATTTCCCTTCGGGGAAATTAAATAATAGCAAGGGCCTTCCATGAATATAGATAAATGGGGTAATAAAAAAAACCGCATAGAAAAAGATGGCTACAAATTTTCTTTTATTAAACCATTTTCCCTTGGGCTTAAAAGGGAAAATCCATTTTCTCTTGCCATCCTGCGTTACTGTTGAAAGATGGTCCCTGAAACTTTCATTCTCTATCCAGTGTAAATCAGGTTCATTATAGCCACTCATTTTTTACATTTTCTATTTTAAAGTGTCTGTCACAATATTATTTGCAGCAGAAGTATCTTTATAAATATCTCCTTGCGGTGCTTTTGGATTTGCAGGTTTAGTGCCATGAATTGAATGTATATAACTGGCAATTTGTTCAATCTTTTTTGGAGGGTAATCATCTTTCCAACTTTTCATTCCTTTTTCTGGAACACCATATTTAATTGTCTTAAAAATATCTTTTATACTTCCGCCATGTAACCAATAATCGTCTGTAAGATTCGGCCCTACGATGCCGCCTCCGTCAGCACCATGACATGCCGCACAAACAGAAGTAAAAACAGATTTTCCTTCAGCCAGATCTGTCGGATCAGATAAATAAACAGCATTATTTTCATCTACTTTACCAGCAGAAGTTTCCAAATATAATTTTTGTTTTTCTACAGCTTCCTGATTCGCAAATGCCAGCTCCTGTAATTGATTGGGAGCGCTATGAGAAACCAGATGAGTATATAAATAAATAATTGAAAATATGATGGATACTACAAAACCCCACTGCCACCAGGGAGGAGTAGGATTATCCAATTCACCAATACCGTCATAATCATGGCCAAGATTGATTTCTGCTTCAGAAAGCGGGTCTATACTTTTGGTATTCATTAGTTTTTCCAGCCACCTGAATTTATTTTTCTCTTTAACTAAAGTATCTTCTTCCACCAATTTCTCCGTTTTCAAACCTGAAAAATAATAGAACATCCGTGCTAAAAAGGTAATGATAATCAACTCAAGAATCAATCCGCTTAACAATAGATAAAAAGTTGATGCAGGCATCCCAAAAAGTATAGAAGGCCCATCAACTGCAGCTTTCACCGTTTCCGCATCATCTTGAGAGAAAGCATGCCAGGGCTGCATGCTCAATATGAATATCACAATGGGTAAAGCTTTTTCCTTGAGCTTTTTCATTCTTATTTCATTGTTTTTATAAGCAATAAAAACAACCTTACCAAGTACATAAATTACGCCGGCAAATAATAAAGCTATAGACAACATCAACCAGGCTACTACAGGTACGGTTGAAGAATCAGAAGCAACTTTTTGTTGTTCAGCGAATACCATTGTTGCTGGAAATATGGTGGCCATGAGGGCGAAAAGCAAGATGAAAAAACGCTTCATATAAAATATATAAAAGGTTGAAAAATAGAGTCAGTTTAATCTTCCAGAGGAAGGTTTTTAATTTGTCGGATCGTTTCTTTGTCTTTTGAAAAAACCAGAATGGTTGCAAGGACAAAGATGCCGACGAAAAGAATCAACGTAATAAGTGGGTAAATACCAACGCCGGTTATTCCTGTAAGATAATTGATGAATTTCATCGTTCTTTGTTTTTGTATTTTATTAATAAATATTACGGGGTTGTTTTATCCGCTTTGATATCTGTGCCCAATCGTTGCAGGTAAGCAATTAATGCAACGATCTCATCATTTGGAGCCACATCAATTTTTTCACTTGCCAGGTTTTTCTGAATTGCCGCAGCCTGTTTATCTAAATCATTATTTGCAATATTTTCATAGCCTTCTGCATAAGGAACACCTAATTTTTTCATGGCCTTAATCATATCATAGGTCTTCGTTTTATCTATTTTATCTTCGAATAACCAGGGGTAACTGGGCATTAATGATCCCGATGTCATGGAAGTAGGATCCAGCATATGATTATAATGCCAACTATTGGGATACTTTCCCCCCTCACGAGCCAGGTCGGGCCCAGTTCTCTTGGAGCCCCATTGAAATGGATGATCATAAACAAATTCGCCGGCTTTGGAATATTCTCCATACCGTGCTACTTCATCACGAAATGGGCGGATCATTTGTGAATGGCAGGTATAACAGCCTTCACGGACATAAATATTTCTTCCATATAATTCAAGGGGAGTATAAGGTTTCACACTGGATATTGTGGGGATATTTGATTTCACCAAAAAAGTAGGAATCATTTCAACCATACCTCCTATTCCAACAGCAATTAGAGAAAGGAAAACCATTTGTACAGGTCTTTTCTCTATCCAACCATGCCAGTGACCTTTAGCCTCTTTAAATTTATAATTTTCTGGTAAGGATGGTGCCTCTGCTTTTTCATTAGGAACAAGGTTTCCTGATTTTATAGTCTTATAAATATTAATGATCATTAATATTAGTCCGGAGATATACAATGAACCCCCCAATGCGCGTAAGACATACATGGGCTGTATAGAATTTACCGTTTCCATAAACTGGTATTGAAGCGTTCCTTCTTCTGTAAATTGTTTCCACATGAGGCTTTGTGTAAATGCTGCCCAGTATAACGGGATGACATAAAAAATAATTCCGAGCGTACCAATCCAGAAATGGGTATTTGCCCATTTTTGTGAATATAATTTTGTATTAAAAATTCGGGGTAGCAGCCAGTATAACATACCAAAAGCTAAAAAGCCATTCCAGCCCAGAGCTCCTACATGAACATGCGCAATAGTCCAATCTGTATAATGGCTGATTGCATTTACACTTTTCAAAGAAAGCATTGGCCCTTCAAATGTTGCCATCCCATAACAGGTAAGGGCTACTACAAAAAATTTTAAAATAGCATCATCCCTAACCCGGTCCCATGCACCACGTAAAGTCAGCAAACCATTCAACATACCTCCCCAGGATGGAGCTATCAACATGATAGAAAAAACCGTTCCCAGGCTCTGCGCCCATTCCGGTAATGCGGTATATAATAAATGGTGTGGCCCCGCCCATATATATAAAAAAATTAATGCCCAAAAATGAATAATAGACCAGCGATAAGAATATACAGGTCGATTGGCTGCTTTGGGTACAAAATAATACATCAAGCCAAGAAAAGGTGTAGTGAGGAAAAAGGCGACCGCATTATGACCATACCACCATTGTACCAATGCATCTTGTACACCGGCATACCAGGAATAGCTTTTAGTAAATGAAACAGGCAATGCAATGGAATTAACAATATGCAGCATAGCCACTGCAACCCATGTACCGATATAAAACCATATAGCCACATATAAATGAGCCACTCTTCTGTGCAAAATAGTCCCCAACATATTTGCCCCAAAAACTACCCAGATAATTGTTATAGCAATATCTAATGGCCATTCTAATTCAGCATATTCTTTGCCCTGAGTGAATCCCATCCATAAACTAATGGCCCCAAATAAAATGATAGTTTGCCAACCCCAAAAATGAATTTTACTTAACTTATCAGACCACATCCTTGCTTTCAGTAAACGCTGAAGTGAATAATAAACACCACAAAAAATGGCATTCCCTACAAAAGCAAAGATGACGGCATTGGTATGTACCGGGCGCATCCTGCCGAAACTGGTTGCAGGTAAGCCTAAGTTTACATCCGGCCACGCAAGGCAAAGGGCTGCCCATAGACCAGCCAACATACCTACAAGCCCCCAAAAAAGAGTCGCATAAGCAAAGTCCTTGACAATTTTATTGTCATAATAAAATGTTTCAACCTGTAGACCCTCCCCTGGTCTCAACACAGGTTCAGATCCGGTATTATTTACATTTTGGGATGATTCGAAATTCATACTCATAAGCAGATTCGGGTTTAATTGTGTGATTGATTTTCGTTTTCTTCAAATAAAATTTTATGTGCTGGAGAATATTCATCATCATATTGCCCGTTTCTCACCGACCAAATAAAAGCAAATAAAAAAATCAAGGCTACCAATAAGCTCGCACATAATAGGACCACCATGGCACTCATATACTTTTTTTCTAGGTTCAAAAATAAAATGCTCATTAAAAAGGGATAATGACAACCATCATACTTTTTTATGAGCTAAATCATAATCGCTGATTTCTACCTTGCAAATACCATTATACTTTACCCGATAGAAAATTTCTTAGGCGCATATTTTTTGCAATCAAATTACTTAATATAAATGTAAGAAAAATAATTGTTAGTGTACTACATGGCATTAAAATAGCCGCCACCAATGCGGATAATTTCCCTTGTACGGCGAAATATATTCCGATAAAATTGTATAATAAAGAAAACCCAAAACATATTTGAATGATGAGTTTGGTATCCTTACATAATTTGATAAATAACGGTAATAAAAAAAGCCTGTCGCCTTCAAGTATGGCATCACCTGCTGGTGTAAATCTTTGTGTATTGTCCGTAATGCAAATACCTATATCACTTTGCTTTAATGCTACAGCATCATTCAAGCCATCTCCTGCCATAGCAACAACTTTACCGACGGTTTGCAGGTGTTTGATATAAGATAATTTATCCCCCGCAGATTGCCTGAACCGAATATCCGCATCCTCACCCATTGCTTTTGAAAAAAGTTCAGGTTGGTAGGGCTCATCTCCTGATAATAATGAAATTTGTGTGTTCTTTTTTAAAGCCTCGAACATTTCAATCAACTGTGGACGGAGCGTTTGTTGTAATATAAAAGTGCCTCTTTTAATTCCATCAATTTCTACGTGAATCATTGTTCCTTTCGTGTTGCTGATATTGGATTCATATTTCATGAAAATATTGGTTCCCAAAGTCACCTGATGATTTTCTACTTCACCCATTATTCCAAGACCGGGATATTCTTTAAAATTGGCCACTTTTTCCGTTTCATGAACTTGTAAAAAATCAAGAAGTGGCTTACTAAAAGTATGAAGAGTTTGTTTTGCCAGTGATGCTATTAATTTTTTTTCCAAGCCGGGTAATTCATCCCCTTGATAAGTCACTTGTATATCTTCAGGGGAGGTTAACGTTCCGGTTTTATCAAAAACGAGCGTATTTATTTTACTGAATTTTTCAATAATTGAAGCATTTCGCAGGTATAATCCATTTTTTCCTAGTAGGCGTAATATAAACCCATTGGCAAACGTAGATGTTAACAGTAAACCGCATGGGCAGGCAATAATTAATACGGCTGTAACTGCGGGCCATATTTTTCCCACATCATGATACCACCAATATATCCCGGCTGTAAAGGCAATTCCACCAACGATGAGCGTGAAGTTTCTGGCCAGTTTATGTACAAAAGAAACGTGAGTAGTTTTCTTTAATTCACTTTCCTGTACGCCCCACAGGCCGGTCAGGTAACTTTGAGCAACCTCTTTGATAACCTGTATTTCCATGATACCACCAAGTAATTTTCCGCCAGCATAAATTTTATCACCTTTTTTTATTTCCACTGCAACAGATTCTCCGGTTACGAAACTATAGTCTATCAGCGCATCTCTATTTAGCAGGATACCATCTACCGGAATTATTTCACCATTTTGTAAACGAAGGATATCGCCACATTTGATTTTATTGACCAGGGTTGAAGTTTCTATACCTTCATTAGAAAGAACCGTAGCAGCCAAAGGAAAATAATCTGTATAATCTCTCTCAAATGAAAGTTGCAAATAAGATTTATCCTGCAATATTCTCCCGGCTAGCATAAAAAATACGATACCGGTCATAGAATCAAAATAACCATTCCCTGTATTTGAGAAAACATCCATAAGGCTACGAATAAAAGTAACCAGGATGGCCAATGCCACCGGAAAATCAATATTCAAATATTTCTCCCGCAAGCCTTTCCAGGCACTGATAAAAAAAATATTGGCGCAATAAAAAAATACGGGAATAGCTAATATTACATTTAAGTATCTAAAGATATGCCCCAGGTATATTTCCTGTGACACAGTGCTTGAGAAGTATTCCGGGAAACTCAACAACATGATATTTCCAAAAGCGAAACCGGCAATTCCAATCTTATAAACCAATGAACGATTGGGCTTTTTGGGGCTGGGTGATCCTTTCATACTTAGATGAGGATCATAACCAATCCGATTCAGCGTTTCAACGACTTGGCGAAGAGAAATTACATTTTCATCAAAGATTATTCTGGCTTCTTTTTCGGCAAATTTGATATCAGTACGTAAAATGCCCGGATTTATCCGATGCAGATTTTCCAATAAATATATACAGGAGCTACAATGTATGGTGGGAATCGTAAAATAAACATGTGCCTGGCCTGCTTCCCGGTAACTGATTAATGTTTCGGCAATTTCAAAATCATCCAAAAAAGCATATTTGCCTGTATGCTTTTGAAGTCGTTGTTGTACTCCTGCATGATCATTAAGTGTATAATAGGAAGCGAGCCCATTTTCATTCAAAATCTGATATACAGATTTACATCCCGTACAGCAGAAATTTTTCCCTTCAAAAATAATATCATCCGTCAGGCAACACTCCCCGCAATGAAAACAAAACTTATGCGTTTTTTCAAGGGTAGGGTTACGTATTGATGATTTCCCGGAAGAATTTGTTTTTGCAGAAGAAATCAATGGAAAGGCTTTTAATATTCAAATTTATCAAAATTAATTGTAGCTTTTAATGCCAACTATGACGATAATCATTCATGTAAATGAAAATTATCATGAGATATCTATATTTTGCTTCCCATTAAATTGTTAATACATGCATCATTTCCTGATTATAAACTATCTTAGTTTCATCTACTTCTATTAAAAAATTAGTTTTACGATTATGAAAAAAATATTCTTGTTGGGGCTTCTGCTGATAGGCATGATTTATTCCTATGCACAAAACCCTATTTATTATTTGCTAGTTGGAACATATACAAATAAAGGCACCAGTGAAGGGATTTATGTTTATCGTTTCAATCCTAATAAAACTGAAGTGACTTTTATGAGCAAGACAAGTGATGTAGACAATCCTTCTTATCTTACGGTATCCAAAGATCAAAAGTTTGTTTATTGTGTAAATGAAAATTCCGGTGATAAGCCCGGAAGTGTAAGTTCATTTGCTTTTGATAAATCAAAAGGGGAACTTCATTTTTTAAATAAACAACCTTCAGGTGGTGATGCACCCTGTTTTATTAATATTGATGCCACCGGTAAAAATGTAATTGCTGCAAATTATATGGGCGGAAATTTTTCCATATTCAAAACAAATAGCGATGGTTCTTTAAATCCATTTACTCAATTGATTGCACACCAGGGATATGGTATCAATGTACAACGGCAGGAAATGCCTCATCCCCATGCTGCCGTTTTTTCTCCTGATGAGAAATATGTATTTGTTCCGGATTTAGGCAATGATCGTCTCTATCAGTATCATTTTAATCCTACTGATGCTACAAAACCGGTTACAGAAGCAGATCCTCCTTATTATGAAATTCCGGATGGTAGTGGACCACGCCAATTTATTTTTCATCCCAATGGAAAAAATGCTTATTTATTAAATGAATTATCTGGAGATATTATCGTTTTTGATTATGCCAATGGGAAACTAACACAAACTCAAACAATTTCATCGGATATTACCGGAGATAAAGAAGATAAAGCCAGTGCTGATATTCATATTTCCAATGATCCCAGGTTTTTATATACAACAAACCGAGGCAAGTCCAATAATATTGCATTATATAAAGTGAGTTCGGATGGCAAGCTTGCATCGAATGGGCAACAGCCCGTTGGTCAGAACCCGAGATTTTTTATGATTGATCCGAGTGGTCGTTTTTTATTAGTTGCCAACCAGGATAGTAACAATATTCAAATATTTATCATCAATAAAAATTTTGGGCTGCTTCAGGATTCGGGTGTAAAAATAGATGTACCACAACCTTCATGCCTTGTCATGATTCCTGTGAAATAAGAAAATATGCCAATAAAAAAAACGCTTTTATTTTTTCTATTTTCCGTTTTAGCCACCGGCTTTTGTATGGCTCAGCCATGCACAAATCTTGGTCAAAACCCCAGCTCAGCTTTCCCGGTTTGTGGAACAAGTGTATTTTCACAAAGCACAGTACCTCTATGCCCTGGACAGACAGTACCCGGACCATGCAATGGCGTGGGAGGTTCTACCTTAACAGATATTAACCCTTATTGGTACCGCTTTACTTGTTTCACTTCGGGTTCTCTGGGTTTTGTAATAACGCCAAATGATTTAAATGACGATTATGACTGGCAACTTTTTGATATCACAGGACGTAATCCAAATGATGTTTATACGGATGCCAGTTTGTTTGTTTCCTGTAATTGGTCAGGAAATTCCGGAACTACTGGTGCTTCGGCTGCAGGCATTGGGCTTATAAATTGTGCAGGTTATTCATATCCCACCTTCAGCAGTATGGCCAATATCACACAAGGGCATACTTATTTATTACTGATCAGCCACTTTACGAATTCTCAAAGTGGATATGGATTATCCTTTACAGGAGGTACCGCCAGCATTACAGATCCTTTACAACCGGATCTTTCCCAAGCAACTTCATCGTGTGATGGTTCAACGATTACAGTGGTTCTGAATAAGCCCATGAAATGTAGTAGCCTTGCAGGCAATGGTTCTGACTTTAGTTTATCTTCTCCATTGGCTAACATTTCATCCGCCGGTAGTAGCCAATGCGCGAGTGGTTTTGATATGGATACATTGGTATTGAATTTATCAAATCCCTTACCTCCCGGTACCTATACGCTTACCATAAAAAATGGAAGTGATGGAAATACCATTGCCGATAATTGTGATAGGGAAATACCTGCTGGAAATAATATTTCATTCACTGTATTACCTAAACAAAGCACACCACTCGATAGTATAGCTCCGCTCAGTTGTGCGCCAAAAACATTAGACCTTGTTTTTCAAAAAAATATTCGTTGCAATTCCATTGCTTCCAATGGGTCAGATTTTTTGGTTACGGGTCCCTACCCGGTTACTGTACTCAGTGCAGGAGGAAATTGTGTCAATGGATTATCTAATATTATTCATTTAAATCTTACAGCACCTATCGTTCACGCCGGCACATATACTATTGAATTAGTTACCGGCTCGGATGGAAATACTATCATTGATGAATGTGGCGAAGCGACTCCGGCAGGATCTACTATTTCATTTAGTGTAAAAGATACAGTATCCGCAGCATTCAGTTATCAAATCCTTGAAGGGTGCAGGTTTGACACCATTTTATTAAACACCTTGTATCCTGCGGGTATCGAAACATGGAATTGGAATTTCGATAATACGATTTATAGTACCCTTCCCAACCCACAAAATATTTATTCCAGTTTTGGAAATAAAAATATTCAGTTGATTGTGTCAAATGGTTTTTGTAGCGATACAACTAATCAGGATGTCTTTCTCCCACATGATTCGCTGCAAGCTGAGTTCACCGGCCCACTTGTAAATTGTCCAGGGGATCTTGTTTATTTCGTGGATAGCAGTATCGGGAAAATTATTGCATGGAACTGGACTTTTGGCAATGGCTTTACCAGTACACAGGAATATCCACTGCCACAACAATATCCGCAGTCTCAAACAGAGAAACAATATCCGGTCCAATTAATCATTACGAGTGATAAGTATTGTTATGATACGATCATTCATTTCATAAAAGTTGCGCCAAATTGTTATATAGATGTGCCTACCGCTTTTACGCCAAATAATGATGGGTTAAATGATTTCTTATATCCGTTAAATGCATATAAAGCAGCCAATCTGGAATTCAAGGTTTTTAACCGGTATGGGCAATTGATTTTTAAAACACGTGACTGGACAAGAAAATGGGATGGAAATCTGAATGGTATTCCACAACCCAGTGGTGTATATGTCTGGTATCTTCAATACACCAATACAGACACGGGAGATTTTGTGTTTAAGAAAGGTACAACTGTTTTGATCCGGTAATTTTTCAAAGCTGAAATTTTTAATTTATGCAAGTCTTTAAATCCATATTTCCTTATACACAGGAAATCATGGCGGAATACCCGCTCATGAGTAAGCAACAAATTGAACTTGCAAAAATAAATGCGGTAAATGCTTTTAAGCAATGGAAAGAAAAAACCTTCTCTGAAAGAGCATTCATTTTAAACAATGCCGCAAAAATATTATTGGAAAATAAAGCGGAATATGCATCCCTCATTACACATGAAATGGGTAAAGTTCTTCCCGAAGCAGTAGCTGAAGTAGAAAAATGTGCACTGGTTTGCAACTATTATGCAGATTATGCAGAATCATTTCTCGGCAATGAAAATGTGGATGGTGCACAAAGCAAATCTTTTATTGAATATGATCCCATTGGCGCTGTGTTTGGCATTATGCCATGGAATTATCCTTTCTGGCAGGTGTTTCGTTTTGCAGCTCCCACTTTAATGGCGGGGAATGTTGTTCTCTTAAAACATGCACCCACCGTAATGGGATGTGCTATAGCAATAGAAAATATTTTTGAAAAAGCTGGTAGCCATAAAGGTGTATTCCAGAGTTTAATAATAGACACCGATGAAGTAGAGAATGTACTTCGTGCAGATATTGTACAGGCGGTCACACTCACAGGTAGTAACAAAGCAGGAAGCTCATTTGCATCCCTTGCCGGAAAATATATCAAAAAATCTGTTTTGGAATTAGGAGGTAGTGATGCATGTATTATTTTAAAAGATGCCTCTCTTCAGGATGCAGCAAAAGTAGCCGTGCAAAGCAGGATGCAGAACGCCGGGCAAAGTTGTATTGCTGCCAAAAGGTTTATTGTAGAAAAAAATGTTCATGATGAATTTGTTCAGGAAATATTAACCCTCATTTCTTCTATAAATCAAGGCAACCCACTTCTACCAAATATTCAAATGGGGCCAATGGCACGTATTGATCTTGCAGAAAAACTGGAACAACAAATGAAACTTTCCATTCAACAGGGAGCACATCTGATCACCGGAGGCCAAAGAATAAATTGCAACTTTACACCGGGAATTTTGTTAAATGTACAAAGAGAAATGCCTGCCTTTTCAGAAGAAATATTTGGTCCCCTGGCATCCATCATCACTGTAAAAGATGCAGATGAAGCCATTACCGTTGCCAATCAATCAAGATATGGCTTAGGCGCCAGTATTTGGACGAAAGACCTGGAACTGGGCAAGTTGTATGCAAAAAGAATACAATCCGGGTCCGTATTCATTAATTCTTTAGTGAAAAGCGATCCGGCATTACCTTTTGGTGGAATAAAAGAATCCGGCTATGGGCGGGAACTGGGGAAGTGGGGTATTCATGAATTTGTAAACACCAAAACAATCGTTATAAATCATAGCTGATATTTTATAACTAATTAATCTCATTTGAAGTAGAAAATCAAATTTACATTTGCAAAAAAGTTCAATTCATGAAATTATTCCCAATTCTATTGATCTTCCTTGCATTAAATAGTTGTGCTCCGAATAATGTAAAAACAGATGATAGCCTTCAAAAGTTTTTTGACGAAAATCATGTTACCGGATGTTTTGGAATTTATAATAATGCACAAGATCAATTTACCATTTATAATCTTTCCCGCTTCAAGGATTCGACTTATCTGCCGGCTTCAACATTTAAAATTATTAATTCTCTCATAGGACTGCAAACAGGTATTATCACAAATGAAAAAATGGTTATTCCCTGGGATGGCATTACGCGGCCAATAGCCGATTGGAATAAAGACCTTACTATGGAAGAAGCCTTTAAAGTTTCTGCAGTACCTTATTACCAGGAAGTTGCCAGGCGGATAGGAAAAGATACCATGCAACACTGGCTGGATTCAATCGGGTATGCAAGACGATATGATACACCCAGGATCACCAATAATATAGATACGTTTTGGCTGGATAATAGTTTTAAAGTGACTCCTGATGAAGAAATGGGTATTGTAAAAAATCTATACTTTGATAAATTACCCTTTCAAAAAAGAGTACAGGATATTGTAAAAAAAGTGATGTTACAGGAAGAAAATGCAAACTATAAATTGAGCTATAAAACCGGGATGGGATATACAAATGGGAAATATATCGGATGGATAACGGGATGGATTGAAGAGAATCAACATCCCTATTTTTTTGTATTAAATACCGAAGGAACTTCTTCCAAAGAAGTTGCCGATACAAGAAAGACCATACTTATGGGTATATTAAAACAACTGGGTTTCCTGGAAGGAAGAAAATAACAGCAGAAAGTAAACTATTTTAATTTCAACATTTTTCCTGCAAAACCTGGCTTCATTTATGCTTTATATACAATCATCAATGATCCATTACGAACATATAGAATTTGCCTGGCTTTTTTTAATCATTCCTTTTGTTGTTTTTCTTTTTTTTAGAGATAAAGCCTATAAAGCAAGGGTTAAAAAAACTTTAGGCGACCCGCATTTCATAGACTTGCTTACAAAAAATTATTCTTCAAGGAATCACCAGCTCCGATTTATTTTTTTTATTGTCGCATGTGCACTGATTATCATAGCAGCCATCAATCCTCAATTGCCCGAGAAGTCCACGGGGGAAAAAATGTCCGGCATTGATGTGATGATCGCACTGGATGTAAGCAACAGTATGCTTAGTAATGATGTAAAACCAAGTCGCCTGGAGCGAGCAAAACAATTGGCTAATTTATTATCCCAGGAGCTTGATAATAATCGTGTAGGTCTGGTCGTATTTGCCGGGCAAGCTATATTGCAAATGCCTTTGACTCCGGATATTGTTCAGGCAAAAATGTATATTTCAAACGCATCCGTAAACGATATCCCGGTTCAGGGAACTGACTTTTCTGATGCCCTGCTTGTGAGTGATAAAGCAATGGATACCAAAGAAAAAAAGTATAAAGCGATGGTTCTGATTTCAGATGGGGAGGATCATGAAAACAATGCAGTAAACATGGCAAAAAAACTAAACGATGAAGGGGTAATTATTTATACTGTAGGCATAGGTACTGCAGCAGGGTCTCCCATTCTTGACCCGGTGACCAATAATTTTAAAACAGATGAAAATGGGGAAACTGTCATTACTAAATTAGATGCTACTTCTCTGCAACAAATAGCCCAGCTAACAAATGGGCAATATCTTCATCTTGATGATCCTGTGGCTGATGCAAATCAAATTGCTGCTGAGCTCAATAAATTAGAAAAAAAAGAATTCGTTTCAAATAATGGATATAAAATTTATTTTGCCTTATATCCATTTTTCTTGGCGCCAGCTTTAGTATTGTTGATATTTAGCTTGCTGATCCCGGAAACTAAAAAAGTGGCTTTATGAAATTATTGATGTTATTTTTTTCAGCTATTTTATTTGACTGTCCATTACAGGCTCAGCAAGCCAATGAATTGATACAGCAGGGTAATTCAGCTTATAAAAAAGCAGATTATGCAACCGCTTCAGATGCGTATAGTAAAGCATTAAAAATAGATCCTAATAACCTGGTTGGGCAGTTTAATCTGGCTAATTCTTTATACAAACAGCTTCAATTTGAAAATGCAACTACAAATTATTTAAACCTTATAAAAAGTACGCCAGATCCTTCCATCCTGTCCAAAGCCTGGTATAATTTGGGTAATAGTTTTATAAAGCAAAAAAAAATCCAGGATGCGATCAATGCTTACCGGCAAAGCCTTTTAATAAATCCTTCCGATAATGATACAAGAGAAAATCTGCAAAAAGCCATGAGTGAGAAGCAAAATCAAAACAAAAACAATCAGTCAAACAAAGAAGCGCCCAAAAATCCTAAACAGCCAAAAAATACAATCAATCAGGCGCTTGCAGAACAATTTATGCAGCAACTTCGGGATCAGGAGAAACAACTACAAAAACAACTGCAACAAAAACCTCCTTCGGAACAAAAAGGAAAAGACTGGTAATAATTGCTAATACTTCTTGTTTCCATGTCTTTTTCAACTCCATTATCTTTGCCATTCTGAAAGAATATCAATTTTATGCAACTATATGCTGAATCACTATTAAGTTATCGAAGATTAAAGACCAGACAGGTAAATGTGGGAGGTCTTATGATTGGCAGTGACAACCCAATCCGCGTGCAAACGATGACGACTACAGATACGATGAATACAGAGGCCACAGTAGCACAAACCATACGTTGTATTGAAGCCGGTGCAGAGTTGGTACGTATTACAGCTCCCAGTAAAAAAGAAGCGGAGAACCTGGCCAATATCAAAAAAGAACTCAGAAAGAGAGGCTATCAAACCCCCTTGGTGGCCGATATCCATTTTACCCCCAATGCTGCAGAAATTGCAGCACAGATCATAGAAAAAGTACGCATCAATCCGGGTAATTACATTGATAAAAAGAAATTTCAAACCATTGAATATTCGGATAAAGATTATGCCGAAGAAATAGAACGAATCAGTGAAAGGTTTTCACCCCTTGTGAAGATTTGTAAAGAACATGGAACGGCCATGCGTATCGGTACAAATCATGGATCTCTCAGCGATCGTATCATGAGCCGTTATGGTGATACACCCATGGGCATGGTAGAAAGTGCCATGGAGTTTTTACGTGTGGCACGGTATGAGCATTTTTATAATATTATATTGAGTATGAAAAGCAGTAATCCACTGGTGATGGTGCAGGCTTACCGCTTACTCATACAGCAGATGGATGCAGAATTTGGAGAAATATATCCTTTACACCTTGGTGTTACGGAAGCGGGAGATGGAGAAGATGGTCGTATTAAAAGCGCAGTGGGCATTGGTAGTTTGCTGGAAGACGGTATTGGTGATACCATCCGTGTCAGCCTTACTGAAGATCCTGAATTTGAAATTCCTGTATGTAAAAATTTAATAAACAGGTATACATCTCCTGAAAATATACCGGAGAGTTCTCCCCTGCCGCATATTGAAAAGATTCCTTATTCACCTTTTGCATATAAGCGAAGAGCTACATTTGAAGTGGCAAACATAGGCGCTAACCATGTACCCGTGGTTATTGCAGACTTTAGTAAAATAGATAAAATAAACAGAGAAACATTATTACTCGCGGGGTATAGTTATATTCCTTCAAAAGTGAGTGCAGGTAAATGGAATACATCTGATTCCTCACCGGATTATATCTTTACCGGTAGTCAGCCGGTTGAATTTGATGTACCCGGCATCTTAAAAATCATACTCCATCATGCTGCCTGGCTACTCAATAAAAAGGATCCTAAATATGTTCCTCTATTACATATCAATGAATATCTCGATGATCAATTAGAGAAATCTGCACAACAGAATTTTGTAATGATTGATTGTTATTCAGAAAACTTTGATAGTAATCTTACTCAAAAAGCTTTAGCCAAAAGCAAAACAGATCATACGGCCATTTTGTGTTTAAGCTCCACTAACAAAAACGCCATGCAAAGTGTCAGGCGAATGTTCATGGAACTACAAATACAGGATGTGAAAAACCCGGTAATATTAATTTGTGATAGTTCACATGAAACGCTTGATGAAGCTCTTATTCATTATGCCGTTGAAACGGGTGCTTTATTTTTAGAAGGATTTGGAGATGGTATTTCACTTGGATATTTATTTGACAAAGAGAAATCTGCATCGGAAATAAAATTACTCAATTCAATTTCATTCGGCATATTACAGGCCACGCGTACAAGGATTTCAAAAACAGAATATATTTCATGTCCCAGTTGTGGACGAACTTTATTTGATTTACAGGAAACAACAGCCATGATCCGGGCAAAAACCAATCACCTGAAAGGCGTTAAAATTGCTATTATGGGATGTATTGTCAATGGCCCGGGCGAAATGGCTGATGCAGATTTCGGTTATGTGGGTAGTGGGGTTGGTAAAATCACATTGTATAAAGGCAAGGAAGTGGTCAAACGCCAGATTGATGCTGCCGTGGCAGTAGATGAACTGATCAATCTTTTAAAAGAAAATAATGCATGGGTAGATGTGGAAGATGTAAAATAAGTGGATCTCATCATCCCAAAACATCACCTTTTTTCAGGCTTTTCAATAAAACAAGCAAATGAAAACAGATTTTTTAGTCATAGGATCCGGAATTGCAGGTCTTACTTATGCCATTAAAACAGCCAAAAAATATCCGGAAAAAAAAATTATTGTTATTACAAAAGCAAATGTAGAAGAGACTAATACAAAATATGCGCAGGGAGGGATTGCAGGCGTTTGGAATGACTCTGATAGTTTTGAAAAACATATTGATGATACAATCATTGCAGGAGATCACCTCAGCAATCCGGAGATTGTGGATATTGTTGTTAGGGAAGGCGTAGAAAGAATTAAAGAAATTATTGCCTATGGTGCAGATTTCGATAAGGATGAAAATGGGAATTATGCACTTGGGCGTGAAGGCGGACACAGTGAATTTCGCATTCTTCACCATAAAGATGTTACAGGGAATGAAATTGAAAGAGCACTACTTTCTCAGGCAGAAAAACACCAAAATATTGAGTTGATCAACCATTGTTTTGTCGTGGACCTGATCACACAGCATCATCTTGGTTTTTTAGTGACAAAATCCACCACAGACATTACTTGCCTGGGCATATATGCTCTTAATCTTCACACAAATCAAATAGAAAAAATCATTTCTGGTATAACTATTTTGGCGACAGGTGGTTGTGGCCAAGCATACAGAGCCACTACAAATCCACTTATTGCCACAGGGGATGGCGTAGCTATGGTATATCGTGCAAAAGGCAAAATTGAAAATATGGAATTTATTCAATTTCATCCTACTGCCTTGTATGAACCTGGAGTATCTCCTTCCTTTTTGATTACAGAGGCAGTCCGTGGTGAAGGTGCTGTCTTGAGGAATCATGCGGGCATTGCATTTATGGAGAAATATGATGAGCGCAAAGATCTTGCCCCTCGTGATATTGTTGCCAGAGCTATTGACAGTGAAATGAAGAAAGCAGGAACTGAATTTGTTTACCTGGATTGCCGTCACTTAGATAAAGAAAAATTTTTACACCATTTCCCCAATATTTATGCAAAATGTATGGATATCGGTATTGATCTTTTTAAAAATTTAATTCCGGTGGCCCCTGCAGCACATTATTCTTGTGGAGGAGTAAAAACAGATTCATGGGCACAATCTTCCATCCTTAATCTTTATGCATGTGGAGAGTGTGCCAGCACAGGTTTGCATGGAGCCAACCGGCTTGCAAGCAATAGCTTATTGGAAGCATTGGTATTTGCGCATAGAGCCTTTTTACATACGGTTCAATTGATAGATAATGATCAGCTTAATCAGCACCCTTTATATGACTCAAGTCTGGTACCGGACTGGAATGCCAGTGGAACTACAGACCCCAAAGAGATGATTCTTATAACACAAAGTATGAAAGAACTAAAACAGGTAATGAGTGATTATGTCGGTATTGTACGTACTGATGTACGGCTTCTGCGAGCAATGCATCGCCTCGATCTTTTATTTTCAGAAACGGAAGATTTGTATAAGTCCTCAACGGTATCTCCACAACTTTGTGAATTAAGAAATCTTATCACAATTGGATATTTAATAACGAAAGGCGCACAATTTAGAAAAGAAAGCCGTGGCCTTCACTTCAATACGGACCATCCAGGGAAATCTACTGTATTACAAAACATTATATTATAATTCAAGAGCCTCTTTTCATCTAAAAACAACTGCCTTTAGAGTTTTTTTATCTACGGGAATTAAGAAGTTATATTTGCCCTTAGAATTTAATGATGGCATGTATTATTTGATCAATGGTTTATTCTTTTTATTTTCATTATTGCCCTGGCGATTTCTATATTTTTTAAGTGATCTTTTTTCTTTTATTTTCATCCATATTATTCGATACAGAAGAGAGATTATACTTCATAACCTGCAAATTGCCTTCCCGGAATTGTCCGATGAAAAGCGTTGGGAAATTGCCAAGAAATTCTATAAAAATTTTGTAGACAATTTTATAGAAACCATAAAGCTCCGATTTATTTCTAAAAAAGAATTAAGTAAAAGATTTATCTATAATCATGATATTTTATTACAACCGGCAAAAGCAGGGAGGAATTTGACAATTGCGCTATGTCATTCCTTTAACTGGGAATATGCAAATCTTGGGCTTTCTGCAAACTTCCCATATACTTTTATCTGTGTTTATATGCCTATCAAAAACAAGTCACTGGAGCGTGTTTTCATAAAAATGCGTAATCATTTAGGATCAAAACTTGTGAGAGCTACTCAATTCAGAAAAGATTTTTTACCCTATCATAAACAGATCTTTGCTATTGGCCTGGTATCTGATCAAAACCCCGGTGATCCGGGTACAGCTTATTGGTTACCCTTTTTCGGAAAAATGACTCCATTTGTAAAAGGCCCGGAAAAAAATGCAATTTCTAATAATGCTTATGTTGTTTATTGCCATTTAAAAAAAGTAAAGCGGGGATATTATTCCTGTAACCTTGAAATTATCACCAAGGCTCCTAAAGAATTAGCTCCGGGTGAAATCACAAAAATGATTGTTTCAAGAATGGAAAAAACGATCCGTGAACAACCTGAAAATTATTTATGGAGCCATCGCCGGTGGAAATGGGACTTCTCAGAAGAAAAATATGGCGCTTCTAAAATATTAAGAAACTAATTGAGTATTTCTTTGTTTTTTTCCTGTTCTATTTTATCCTGTTTTTTAATTCCTGACCAGCCTTCATTTACATTCCTGATGTTATGAATACCCTGCCGTTTTAAAAGTGAACATGCAATCACACTCCTGTACCCCCCTGCACAATGGATATAAATGTTATCTGTTTCATCAATATCAGCCATCTTACCCAGGTCAGTCATATCAGAAAGAGGAAAATGAATTGCATCTTTTATATGGCCATCACCAAACTCTATGGCATTGCGTACATCAAGAACATATAATTTAGGGTCAAATTGTATATCCATGGCTAATTCATCCGGATCTATAGATATAATCATATCTACAGGCTTCCCGGCATCTTTCCAGGTTTCAAAACCACCATCTAAAAATCCTGTCATTTTATCAAAACCTACCCGGGCTAATCTGGTTACCGTTTCCAATTCTTTTCCCTGTTCTGCAACCAGCAGGATATTTTTATCAAAAGGGATTAAACTACCGGACCATTCAGCAAATCGGCCATCCAGACCTATCCCAATAGAACCTGGAATAAATCCTTCCGAAAAAAATGCGGCCGGTCTGCTATCCAGGATGATCGTTTCCTGATCTTCCATTATTTGAGCAAATTCATTGGCATCAAGAGGATGCAAACCTTTTTCGAAAATTTTTTCCAGACTGATGTACCCTTTCTTGTTCAATGTAGCATTTATGGGAAAATATAATGGCGGAGCTTGTATTCCCTCTGTTACGATTCGAATAAAGTCTTCTTTAGTACCTGCTTTCAAAGCAACATTCGATAATTTTTCATCGCCTATTGTACTGACTGTTTTATTACTGATATTCTTTCCACAACTGCTTCCCGGTCCGTGGGCAGGATATACAACAACATCGTCAGGCAAATGCATTAACTGTTGTTGAATACTATCATATAAAAGTGCAGCAAGATCATTTGTTGTTAATTCAAAGACCCCTTGAGCCAGGTCCGGCCTTCCTACTCCTCCAACAAAAAGAGTGTCTCCGGTAAATACGGCTTTGGGTTTTCCATTTTCATCCAACAATAAATAGCATGTACTTTCCATAGTATGACCCGGCGTATGTAAAACTTTTAGCATACAATTACCGAGGGAAAATGTTTCACCATGTTGAGCGGCATGAAAATCAAAAGCAGCTTCAGTTCCCGGTCCAAAAATGATGGGAGCGCCGGTAGCTTTAGACAAATCAATATGTCCGCTCACAAAGTCTGCATGAAAGTGGGTTTCAAAAATGTATTTAATAGTGGCTCTTCTTTCCTGTGCCAGTTGCAGGTATTGATCTATATCACGAAGTGGATCTATGATGGCCGCCTCGCCTTCGCACTCCAGGTAATAAGCAGCTTCACTCAGGCAACTTGTATATAATTGCTTTATAAACATTCTTTAAAAATTTGGCAAATATACAAAATGCCTGCTCAGGCTGATCAGTGGGATATTTCCACTAAATTCTTAACGAATTGATTGATGCTGTTGAGTCTTTCATAATTGATGGAATAATAAATGAATTTCCCTTCACGGTGAGTTCTTACCAGGTTAGCTTTTCTCAGAATAGCCAGGTGTTGAGAAGTGACTGATTGTTCCAGTCGAAGCTGAACATAGATTTCTGTTACAGTCATTTTCTCCTGATGGTCGAGCAACTTAATAATTTGTTGTCTTAATTTATGATTCAATGATCTTAAAATAATGGCAACTTTTTTTGTTTGCAGGAAGTCAATTTTAATTTCTCTTTGGTTGTCCTTATCCGTAAGAATCATATGATATGTATGGTTATACATTTTTTTACTTCTATTTTATGGATGTATTTAAAACAATAACCGTTATAAAGATACAACAATTCTTTTAGTGTTTATGGCCGGGGCCGGGAGTATAAAACTCTTTAACATATAAAGGTTCACTATAGGCCAAAGAAGCAAAATCTTTTTTTAGAAATGCCTGGAAGGATAAATAGGAAATCGTGTTTTCATCATAAGAAATGTTTTGAAAAATTGCCTGTGGATTCACACATACTTGCTGAAATTTTAAAGAACCGTCCCCGATACATAATATCTTATTTTTTTGAAGAAAAGTTTCCAGAAAATCTTTTTCCACCATCATAGCGCCAGGTGCAAAAATTATTTCCAACTGATGATTGTAAAGCGCTGCAAATACTTCCATTCTGCGGGCATCAATCATAGGACAAATCATGCCTATAAAATTTGAAAATTGCGGCATTCTGATAACGGAAAGTGCCATTAACTTTAATGCATCCAATAAAATAAGCGGTTTATTCAATGCATAACAAATGCCTTTTGCACTGGCCATTCCTACACGTAAACCGGTATAGCTACCCGGCCCTGCTACCACAGAAACAGCATCTAAATCCACCAGAGAATATTTTGTTTTTGAAAAAATTGCTTGTATACCTGATTGCACAAATGCCGCATGAGTTTTTTGCACATGATTATGTATTGCAGATATACATGTTTCTCCCCGACTCAAAACAATGGAAGCATTTTGCGAAGCTGTATCAATCGTTAATATCATAACCCAGGATTCAAATAAAAAGATAATGTTGTTAAGCGTTTAATGATGCCTTTAGCAATAATGAACTGGGCAAGTAACGTGGATCATTTTCACTTAATTTATTTAAAAGTGTAACGACCTGATGCAAACCAATTTTGTCTCCCCATTCAAAAGGACCAAAGGGATAATTGGTGCCCAATTTCATTGCCGTATCTATTTCCGTCTTCGTGCTTACCTGGTCATCTAATGCATACCAGGCTTCATTGATAATCATACAAATAATTCTTGCAGCAATCAATCCCGGGATATCCGGTACTTGTAAATATTTCCAGGACAATGCATTCATTATGGATGCTACTTTTTCTTTCATCTCATCATGGAAAGCGACTTCCATGATATCCCTGCAAATGAAGCCCGGCCAGGCATTCATGCGTATAAAGTTTTTGGGGAAATGTTCGAGTGTAGAGATAACAGCATTTTTAAAAACCGGAATATGAGAAGGAAATTCTTCCATATAATTATTGCTTTCGGTGAAATCAAAAACAGCATCCGGTTCTTTTGAAACATGTATGGGCTCACCAATTGCAAAAAAAATCACTTCCAATTCAGGTGCAATTCCTTTTTGCAAAAATTCTTTTTTTTGATCCTCAGATGCTCTTACAGCGATAAACATAGTAACTTTGTTTATCGCAAAAATAAGCTTGCAGATAGAAAAAACTGATGTGAAAATAAAATAATGATTATGTCAAAGAAAGTTATCAACTCAGAAAAGGCTCCGGCGCCCATTGGTCCTTATAACCAGGCTATATTAGCTAATGGTTTTTTATTTATCAGTGGCCAGATTCCCATCATCCCGGGAACAAACGAATTAGAGAAAGGGGGTATTGAAAAAGAAACCCACCGTGTGATGAAAAATCTACAAGAGGTATTATTATCTGCAGGCATGCATTTTGGTCATGTTGTAAAAACATCTATTTTTTTAAGTGATATGTCCCTTTTTACCAAAGTAAATGATGTCTATGGAGGTTATTTCAGCGGTGACCATCCGGCAAGAGAAACCATTGCCGTTAAAGGATTGCCTAAAGATGTTCAGGTAGAAATAAGTATGGTTGCCATAGAAAAGCTTTAAGTCTTATCCTTTGATATGATGTGCCCCATCGCCCGGTGAAACCATATATACAGAAGCATTCATTTTAAAATGTTCCAGGTAGCTGTTGGAAATTCTTTCTGCAACAATAGCTGCATGTTGAGATTCTATCAGGTTAATGGTACAGCCGCCAAAACCGCCGCCCATCAGCCTCGCACCTTTGACTTCCATAAATTTTGAACTTTCATTCACTAAAAAATCCAGTTCAGGGCAACTCACTTCATATAAATTTTTTAATCCCTCATGGGATGCATACATACATTTTCCAAAAGCGGTTATATCACCACTTTTTAGATAATGAGCGCCCTTTTTCGCCCTATCTATTTCTTCAATGATATATTTACACCTTTGAAAAATCTCATGATGCATCTCATTTTTTACCCTATTCAATTGATCATCAGATGCATCCCTGAAATTTAAAACTTGCGGGAATTTTTTTTGTATGATGGATAATCCTTCTTCAGCCTGCATTCTCCGCTTATTATAGCCGCCATCATTCAGGTTATGTTTTACATTCGAATTAATGAGTACAATGGAATGAGTGGTGGGGAATTCTATTTTTTCACTTTCAATATGTATGCAATCAAGAAATAATATTTTATTTTTTTCTCCAAACATGCTGGCATATTGGTCCATGATACCACACTTTACTTCAGGATAAGTATGTTCAGCCTTTTGACATAAAAAAGCGATGTTTTTTTTGGAAAGCTGCAATGAATTAAAATCATTGAGCGCTACTGCCAGCCCACATTCCAATGCTGCAGAAGAGGATAAGCCTGCACCTAAAGGTAAATCACCACCGAATACTGCATGAAAACCTTTTAAGGAATGACCTTTTTCTATAAACTGATGAATCACACCCAGTATATAATTTTTCCAACCTTTGGATTTACTGATAGAAGAAAAGTCGCCATGCACATATTCATCCATAGTGGCACTATACACGGAAAATTCATTTTCTTCAGCTTCCCCTATTGCAAACCAAAATCCCTGTGTAATAGCTGCCGGCATTACATAACCTGCATTATAATCTATATGCTCTCCTAACAAATTAATTCTTCCTGGTGCAAAATACAATTGTGCTTTCCCGGGAAATCGATCATAGTAACATTTCAGAATATCCTGACCTTTATGTGTCTTCATCATATTTTAAAATAAGAATTAATTGAAAGAATTCATTCTTTACTCTCGTAGTTCTATATGAATAAAATTGAACTCGTTACTTTTTGACAAACATTTTATCCATCATTTTCTGGTCATGACCATAAATATCTTTCCTAAAATTCAATACTCCGTTATCATCTACCCATGCAGTAAAATAAGCAATAACAACGGGAGTAGTCTGTTGTGTCTTTACCCATTTTTCTTTTGTTCCATACATGGCTGAGTCAATTTTACTAATTGACCAGGACGTATCATTTCTCAATAAGAATTCGGCTAACTTCTTTGGTTCACCTAAGCGGATGCAACCATGACTAAAACTTCTGTTTGTAGCAGTAAACAAATCCCGATTGGGTGTATCATGGAAATAAATATCATAATTATTGGGAAAAAGAAACTTCACTCGGCCAAGGGAATTATTCTCTCCTGGTAATTGACGTACTAATGGGAGGTCACCATTATTACCCACAATTTCCATATCATGGTTTTGCAAATAATTTGGATTATTCGCAATTCCGGGTACAATTTCATTTTGAACAATACTTTTAGGAACATTCCAATAAGGCGCAAACACCACGTATTGCAGGTTCCCGGAAAATATCACTGTACCACTTGTTGTTTTGCCGACAATTACGTTCATCTCAAAATCAAGTTGGCCATTATTGTAAACATACATTTTATACTCTGGAATATTGACATAGATAAAATCTCCACTCTGCTGTGTAGGTAACCAGCGCATCCGTTCCAAATTGACTAATATTTGTTTAATCCTTTGATCAATCGGTACATTTAATTCATACATCATATTTTTTCCAATGGCTCCATCCGGTGATAAGCCCATTCTAATTTGAAATTTTTTTGTTGCTGCTAATAATGATGTATCAAAAATGGGAGTAGTATCTTTTAAAGCAAGATCGCCTAATTCATATAAACGATTCTTGATTTTGGGCAATAAATAATTTTTTTCTCCTAAATGTACCGGCTTATCCGGTGTAGGTATTGAATCCCATCTTAGTTTTTTTAATTCATAATACTTATTTAAAAAAGAAATTAATTTTTTATACCCCGGGCTCACATTTTCATTGATCTCCCTTATATCATTTGTTGAGATTAAAACGGAATCCAATAAAGCAGAAAGATTTAATTTTTTCCTGGGAATATACCACCCTAATTGAGTGGCATCCACATCACTGCCATTAAATACTTTTGCGGCATACTTAAAAAATTGACCAGACATTCTCAATTCCGTTTCTAAGGTTTCCCCGGAAGATTTTTTTAAATCGGCAACCTGATGAAATTCATCATATCTCTTATACAAAGCTGCATCATATAAAGAACTATCATGTAATTCTTCTATTGTTGAATTCAATAGATTCAAAAAATTGTGTGCCTGTTCACCAAGCCCACTCGAATCAAACCAGGCATATTCATAATTTCTTTCTTTATAAAAATTAAAAAACTGTTCGGAATAAAGTTGTAAGGAAGGATTGTCTACAAGGAATTTTGCCAGTGAACTACTATCCAGGAAAAGATTATTAAAAGAAGTTAATATTGTAATGCTCGTATCTCTTTCTACAATTTTATTTTTCCCATTTCCACAGCCAATGAAAATAAAATTCAAAATAAACAGAAGAATGGGAATACGGGTAAACTTCATTTAAACTCCTTTGAAGGTTGAAACTACAACTTTTGTTTTAATTATTTAACAATGCCAATGCAACAAGTGCAGCTGTTTCAGATCTCAGGCGGTTTCTTCCTAATGAAACAGGTGTGAATCCCCTGGTTAAGGCCATTTCTATTTCTTCCGGGGTAAAATCACCTTCCGGTCCGATAAGCATTTGAATATGCCCAGAGGAGTGGTCTGCATGCAAATTTGATTTTTCAGCTTCTTCGCAATGAGCGATATATTTATAGTCAAACCCTTCTAAAAGAATTGCTTTTTCAAAAGACAGAGGTTCTTGTAAAACCGGTAACCAGCTCTGTTTACTTTGCATTAATGCGGATTTCATAATTTGTTTCATCCGATCATGCCGCACATTTTTTTTCTCTGTTCTTTTTGAAATAACCGGAATAATTTCACTGACACCAATTTCGACGGCCTTCTCCAGAAACCATTCAAAGCGGTGTATATTTTTGAGTACACAACTACAGATACTGATTTTATTTATGGGGGGTATAGTTTGATCTTTGGTATGCGTATGGAAAATCGTTTTTTTCTTATCCATCCAGGTTATTGCACCATGTAGTAAGACTCCTTTTCCATTTGTTATCACAATTTCAGAACCTGACTTTAAGCGAAGAACCTGTTGAATGTGATGACTGTTTTCCTCATTCAGTTGGATCATTTCATTGCTCAGGGAAATGTTTTCTTCGAAAAAATAGGGGGTATCCTGCATTTCCTTCCGTTTTGCTAATCTTCAAAACCATCATCAAATTCTCCACTATTCATTCGGCTGCCTTTTTGCATAAATAATTTTGAGCCACCAGTAAAATCATCAGGTGATGGAGGAGTGATACGTTTAAAATTATTTCCGGGCATAAAGCCATCATCATTCCAATCGGTGAATTTTTGAATGGATAGCATGGCGCGTAATTTTATTTCTTCCAAAGATCCGTTACGGTGTTTGGCAATTTTAATCATCGTTAAATCTTTCACATCTAAACCATCCGGGCTGCTATAGTTTTCATACATTTCATTCCGGTAAATAAACATGACAAGATCCGCATCCTGTTCGATGGCTCCTGATTCACGCAAATCACTAAGTAATGGCACTTTGCTGCTTGCTCTGCTTTCAACAGCCCGATTCAACTGGCTTAGAGCGATGATGGGTACATTTAATTCTTTTGCCAGGGCTTTCAGGTTTCTGGAAATAGTGCTTATTTCTTGTTCTCTGTTTGAGTTGCGTTCTTTTTGCCCACTCATTAATTGAAGATAATCTATAATGATCAGGCCTACTTTGTGTTTATTTACCAAGCGCCTGGCTTTGGCACGGAACTCAAAAATATTCAACGCTGCAGTATCATCAATGAAAATGGGCGCTTCAATAAGTTTTTCAATACCTTTTTTTTGCAATTGACTATACTCGTGTTCTTCTAATTTCCCTCGTGCAATTTTTTGCATGGGAATTTCACTTTCTGCAGATAATATCCTTTGGACTAATTGGGAAGCACTCATTTCCAATGAAAAGAATCCAACTCCTATTGGCCTGGTTGGGTGGAGTGCAGCATTTCTGGCCAGATTAAGTGCAAAGGCGGTTTTACCCACAGAAGGGCGAGCTGCCAGGATGATTAAATCCGTTGGCTGCCAACCAAAAGTCACTTTATCTAAACTTTTGTACCCACTGGGAACTCCTGAAATATCTTCCGTGCTATTGCGCAATTCATCTATCCGGTTAATGGCTTCTGTGAGCGCATGTCCCATGGATTTATAATCCGTTTTTAAGAAGTTGTTGGTGATATTGAAAATTTTATCTTCCGCATCATCCATCAAATCAAATACATCTGTACTATCTTCATAAGCATCGCCAATGATTTCACCGGAGATTCGGATTAATTCCCTTTGCACAAATTTTTGCAAAACAATACGGGCATGAGCTTCCAGGTTGGCTGTGGATACAACACTGTTGGTGAGCTTAGTGATAAAATAGGGTCCTCCAACATTTTCTAAATCACCGGAAGATTTTAATTCTTCTACTACGGTAAGAATATCTATGGGTATGTTTTTACTGGCCAGTGATACAAATGCTGAATAAATGCGTTGATGGGAATCTATATAAAAACATTCAGGCCTTAAGATTTCTATGACCGTATCAAAAGCATTTTTTTCGAGCATTACAGCACCTAAAATCGCTTCTTCCAAATCTTTTGCCTGGGGTGGTAATTTTCCATAAATCATCGGGTTCAGATCAATACCCGGCTTTCTTCTTGCTTTTCGGTCTTTATTCAAATTGGTAATATCCATGTATACTAGAAAACTTTTCAGATTAAGAATCTTTCCTTTTGATTATATCCATTTATAAATTTAATATGGCCAAACTGTTCTCTTCCTAAATTTAATGTAAACTTCAAAAGGGAAACGAATATAGGCGTGAAAATGATGAGGAAAAAAATAAATTTAGAAATATTTTTATTGACTATTTATGCAGGCTCTTTTTTTACTTATCCACTTATTTATCATCGTTAGTCAGTTAAATATTTATTTTTTACACAAAAAAGAAAAGTTCCTGAACGAATAGAATTATTTATCAACTTTTTTTGTGCAAAAAAAAAACCCCAATTTATAAGCGAAAGATTGGCAATTTAAAGTATGAGAACCCTCATTTGATATTGCCGTAAATTTTCATAAAATTTTTTCAATTCTTATAAAAAAATTTATCAGCAAAGGTTGTTTTTATTATTTCTCTTTGGGCTAAAAGAGCTCTATACCAATATGATGTTTCATTTATCTTTGCCACTCAAATTATATTTCCAAATATGACAATTTCGTATGAATGGCTATGCAATTATTTGCCGGAAAGACCAGACCCTGAAAAGCTCTCCAAAATCCTTACATCCATAGGCCTGGAAGTAGAACACATGGAATATCATGACGGTAGTGAAAAAAAATTGAAGGGCTTGGTTGTTGGAGAAATTAAAGAACTCACAAAACATCCTCAATCTGATCATCTTTTTATTACTAAAGTAGATGTCGGGCCGGGTAAAATGTTGACGATTGTATGTGGGGCAGCAAATACAGCGTTACATCAAAAAGTTGTGGTAGCAAAGACTGGAGTAACGATTTCACCTTTAACAAAAGATCCTTTTCAAATAAATATTGCGAAGATTCGGGGCGAAAAAAGTGAAGGCATGTTATGTGCAGAAGATGAGATTGGTATATCGCCAAACCATGAAGGCATTATCGTGCTACCTGATGATGCTGTGCCCGGGATGCCCGTGGACCCTTATTTTGATAATATACCCTCTGATACGATTTTTGAAATTGGCCTTACACCAAACCGTATGGATGCCATGAGTCATATTGGTGTTGCCAAAGATATTTGTGCCTGGATGACTTATCACAATAAAAAAAACTGGAAGGCTTCCCTGCCATATCAAAATAATTTTAAAGCGGATTCAAAAGATTCCTTTATTGAAATAGAGGTAGAAAATTTTAATTCCTGTCCTCGTTATAGTGCGATCAGTATTACAGACGTTACGGTAAAAGACTCGCCGGATTGGTTGCAACAAAGGCTGAAATCAATAGGCTTAAGTCCTATAAATAATATTGTGGATATTACCAATTTCATTTTACATGAAAGCGGGCAACCTTTACATGCATTTGATCAGGATGCTATCCTGGGTAAAAAAGTAATTATCAGGCATGCTAAAGAAGGGGAAATTTTTAAAACACTTGATGACAAAGAAAGGAATTTGAATAGAGCTGATTTACTTATCTGTCATGCCGAAGGTCCCATGTGTATAGCTGGTGTATTTGGTGGTATAGAAAGTAGTGTAAAAAAGGATACTAGAAATATATTTTTAGAAAGCGCCTTTTTCAACCCTGAAACCATACGTAAAACTTCTACCGGCCATCTCCTGAGGACAGATGCAGCCATTCATTTTGAAAAAGGTGTGGACATTTCAAATACAGTAAATGTTTTAAAAAGAGCGGCATTACTAATCCGGGAAATTGCAGGTGGTAATATTGGCCCGGTAACAGATATTTATCCCACGCCTAAAGAAAAACCTCAGATAGAATTAAAATATCAATACTTAAAAAAATTAACAGGGAAAAATTATCATCCTGAAAATGTAAAGAAAATTCTGGACAGTCTGGAATTTGATTTGCTCAAAGAAGGGGCAGATTCTTTATGGGTTTCCCCGCCGGAAAGTAAATTAGATATTTTATTGCCAGCCGATATTGTTGAAGAAGTTCTACGAATAGACGGCCTTGATGAAGTAGAGATCCCCGGTACAATTACCTTTTCTCCATCATTTGATGATAACTCTTCAACAGAAAACCTGGTAAAAAAATTATCTTCCTTTTTTGTATCACAAGGCTTTCATGAAATCATCACCAATTCACTAACCAATGCTTTGTATTTTTCTGATGATGAAATACAATCTGCTGCTCAACCTATGAATAGCTTAAGTAATGAACTAAACATTTTAAAACCTCAAATGTTGCCCACAGCACTTGAAGTTATTGCTTTCAATTTGAAACGAAAATTTGAATCCATTAAATTCTTTGAGAAAGGCAAAACATATAGTTATACACAAAATGAATACCACGAAACAGAGCATTTCTGTGCTTATATCTCTGGAATGGAATTCCGAAATGGTTGGCAGGTAAAAGAAAAACAGGCAGATTTCTACTTTACAAAAGGACTTGTGGATGCCGTTTGCAGTTTATGCGGCCTAAAAAATACAAGACTCGGCAAAGCGCAAAAGGATTCAATGGGACTTCATTTTACAATTCATTGCTGCGAATTAACACTCGGGAAAATCAGTTTATTAAATGAAAAATATTTAAAAAAATTTGAAATCAATCAGCCGGTTTATTGTATAGATTTCCTTCTGGACAAGGTATTAGATATGATATCAAATCAATCCATTACTTTTCATGAAATTCCAAAATATCCATCTGCTTCACGCGACCTGGCCGTATTAACCAATAAAAATACAACCTTTGAACAAGTGCAGGAAGCAGTATTAAAGTTGGACATAAAAATCTTACAACAGATTCATTTATTTGATGTTTTTCAAAGTGATAAACTGGGTAATGATAAAAAATCATTCGCCATCAATTTCCTCTTTATGGATACCGAAAAAACACTGACAGATTCGATTATTGATGAAAACATGCAACGCATCATCCAAACGATTGAAACCAATACCCCAAGTGAAATCAGGAAATCTTAAAAATGCTTAAATTCACCCTGAATTAATGAATTAAAATGGATTTGCATGATCAAATAAAAGTTTTCCAGGATAAGCTACAAGCTTTGGTAAAGAAATTTTTGGCCAGTCAAAAAGAGAACATCAGCCTGAAATCAGAACTGGATAAATGTAAAAAAGAATTGAAAGAAAAAGAGCGACAGGTGGAAGAACTTCAACAAAAAGTTGATATACTACACCTGAAAACGACATCTATGGATGAATCAGCCAAAAAAGAATTAAGCAAAAGAATTCAAAATTATATTGAAGATATAGAGAAATGCATTCAGTCATTAAAAAAATAAATGTGGCATGGAGGAAATGATTACCGCCAATATCTTAATTGGAGACCGCACCTACCGGCTCAAAGTAGCCTCTGTTGATGAAGGAAAATTACGAAATACCGTAAAACTAATTAATGAAAAAGTGCTTGAATATAAGACACTTTTCGCGGGGAAAGATATGCAGGATTATATCTCCATGGCCTTATTATGGTTTGCGACTGAACAAAACAAAACCGGTGAAGCGGCTATTCAAATGAAATCCGTTTCGGCAAGTTTACATAATTTACAAGCGCAAATTGAAAAAGCACTAAAATCAGATAGCTGATAATTCTGGAAAAATTAATGGATATTAAATGTGTATACCGGTGAAAAACCGCCAAAACTGCCATCTTTCAAAGTATATCTGATCATATAATAGACCGGGTTTCCTTTGGGCTGACTATCATTAAAGGCAAAGGATTGTACCAGGTTATTGGAGAGTAGGGGAATATGATAAATAGTGCAAAATGTATTGATATTTGATCCACTCATCAATTCCATTGAGGCCACATTACCGGAAACCTGTGCTGAAAAATTTAATAGCACATTGGAGTTATCCCCGGGGGCAGCGCTAAAATTTGAAATCTCAACATTACTATCCTGGAAGAAAATAGTTGTTGCTGCTCCGGAATCCGGAGCAGCAACCTCTTTTGTGCAAGAGAAACAAATTCCTGCAAGCAGGGCAAATAAGAAAATTCTTTTCACAAAAAAATTCTAAATTGAAAATTATAAGGTGGACTATAAAACGGGCATTTAGTAATAACAATAAAAATGCCAACTTGATAAAATTCATTTTCATTTAATTATCAACATTTTACAAAACATGTTTCACAAAATATGTTTCATATTGGGAAACTATAGTTTCAAAAAGGGAAAAACAATCGAATTGATTTCAATCGCTTTCTGCTATCTTCGCGAATCAAAACACATTTAAAACATTTCCCTCAATACCGCGGGATGTCGTATTTCATCATATTCAAAATCAACAAATGAACCCAATAATTATATATTTTATCATAGGCATTGTGGCTATTGCTATAGGAATTTTCCTGGGTAAAATCCTGTTTGCTAAAAACACTCAAATAAAAATAGATGAAGCAGAAAAAAATGCAAGGAAAATCATAGATGAAGCAGAAATAAGAGCGGAAACCATTAAAAAAGAAAGGATACTGGAAGCAAAGGAAAAATTTGTTCAACTTAAAGCAGACCTGGATAAAGAAACCTTTGACAGGAATAAGAAATTAAGCGAAAATGAAAACAGAATTAAGCAGAAAGAAATTTCAATCAATCAAAAAGATAATTCTATTGAAAGGCAATTGAAAGAAAATGAAGCCATTAAAGAAAATTTGAATAAACAAATTGAAGTAGTCAATAGAAAAAGAACGGAACTGGAAAAACATCAGGAGGAACATATCAGGAGACTTGAAAAAATTTCGGGTCTCAGTTCTGAAGAAGCAAAGCAACAACTGATCGAAAGCTTAAAACAGGAAGCACAAACAAGTGCTTTATCCATACAACAGGAGATTATTGAAGAAGCGAAAATCAAAGCAAATAAAGAAGCCCGGAAAATAGTCATTCAATCTATTCAAAGAACGGCAGCTGAACAAACTATAGAAAATACCGTCTCTGTTTTTAACCTGGAGTCTGATGAAATAAAAGGTCAGATTATAGGCCGCGAAGGACGAAATATCCGTGCTATAGAAGCCGCGACAGGGGTGGATCTCATTGTAGATGATACCCCCGAAGCGATATTGCTTTCCTGTTTTGATCCCCTTCGCCGTGAAATAGCCCGACTGAGTTTGCAACGCTTAGTGGCCGATGGACGGATTCACCCTGCAAGGATTGAAGAAGTGGTTGAAAAAACAAGAAAACAAATTGAAGAACAAATCATTGAAATTGGGGAAAGAACCGTAATAGACCTGGGTATTCATGGCCTGCATAAAGAATTGGTTCGGATCATTGGTAAAATGCGGTTTCGATCTTCTTATGGCCAAAATTTACTCATGCATAGCCGGGAAGTGGCCAATTTGTGCGGGCTCATGGCTTCTGAATTAGGTATTAATCCCAAACTGGCCAGAAGAGCTGGATTATTACATGATATAGGAAAAGTACCTGATGAAGAAACAGAATTAAGCCATGCACTTTTAGGAGCAAAACTGGCTGAAAAATTTGGTGAAAACCCGGCTGTTGTCAATGCCATTGGTGCCCATCATGATGAAATTGAAATGCAATATGTCATATCCCCAATTGTGCAAGCCTGTGATGCCATCAGTGGGGCGAGGCCCGGTGCCAGAAGGGAAATGATGCAACAATATATCCAACGGATTAAAGACTTGGAAACACTTGCTATATCTTATCCAGGAGTGGAAAAAGCATTCGCTATTCAAGCTGGTCGGGAATTACGGGTAATTGTAGAAGCAGATAAAGTATCCGATGCGGAAAGCGATACCATTAGTTTTGAATTGGCGCAAAAAATCCAGACGGAAATGAAATACCCGGGTCAAATAAAGGTGATCGTTATCCGTGAAAAGCGTGCAATTCATGTGGCCAGATAAATTATTTGATAAATTTCTGCATTTTCCATATTTTCTTTTACCTTTGCAATCCTTAAAAATTTGAGCCATGAATGCAGCCGTACAATTTGTACATGATCAACTGACCGGTAAAAAAGAATTCCCAAAGTTTAAAGCGGGGGATAATATTGCCGTTAGCTATAAAATTATTGAAGGTGGAAAAGAGCGAATCCAGATATTCCGTGGCGATGTTTTAAAAATACAAGGGACTGGAACAACAGCAACTTTCACAGTGAGAAAAATTTCTGACGGGGTGGGTGTCGAAAGAGTTTTCCCTTTTTTCTCCCCAAATGTAGATGCAATTATTCTCAATAAAAAAGGTAAAGTGCGTAGGTCAAAATTGTATTATCTCCGCGAAAGAAGTGGTAAAAGGGCAAGAATCAAAGAAAGAAGATTCTAAACAACTGCATTTCAAAAACTGCAGCTTTCTATTGAAAAATGAGCTTTTAAAATTTTTGTTAGAATCTGTTTTCGCTATTCTTTTCTTTATACCTTTGTTCTTCACATTATTAAATTATTATTATGGGCAACTTAGGATTTCAAGAAATATTATTAATAGCAATTGTTATACTTGTCCTTTTTGGAAGCCGCAAAATTCCCGAATTTATGCGTGGCTTGGGTAAAGGTATCCGGGAATTCAATGATGCCAAGGATAATGTAAAGAAAGAGCTCGAAGACGGAATGAAACAACAAAATACCGTTTCTCAACAGCCAACAGCTTCTTCTACTCCTGCAAGCACGACTCAGCAACCGTCATAAGAAGCCGTTTTGTTTACATTTGTTTCCATTCAGGACTATCACCTGCAGTTAGTTCATGGTCGTCAAACCTGTGTTCAGGCAGTAACCCATTATATCAGGGAAATCCAGCTTCAAAACCATTTGAATGCGTTTATTGAAACATTCAAAGATGAGGCATTAGCAAGAGCATCCGAATTGGATGCAGAAATAAAAGAAGGCAAACCCCTACGTAAACTTCATGGAGTAGTTATTGGAATAAAAGATAATATTTGCTATAAAGACCATTTCATTTCTGCCGGATCAAATATCCTACGGCATTTCAAATCGCTCTATTCGGCTACTGTTATTGAACGAATCCTTGCTGAAGGCGCAATTATTATTGGCAGGCAAAATTGTGATGAATTTGCCATGGGAAACAGAAATGAAAATCCTGTTTATGGTCCTGTCAAAAATCAGCTTGATAACACAAGAATTTCCGGGGGCTCTTCAGGAGGCTCCGCTGTAGCAGTACAAGCCAGCTTGTGCATGGCTTCCTTAGGAAGTGATACAGGAGGTTCTGTGAGACAACCTGCCGACCATTGCGGTGTGATCGGCTTTAAACCTAGTTATGGTATGATTTCCAGGCATGGACTCATTGCTTACGCTTCATCTTTTGACCAGATTGGAATCATCGCAAACAATATTGATGATATAGAAAAAATCTTCCATATTCTATCCGGGGAAGATGGTTTTGACAGTACAGTCCTTCCAAACGTGCGTACGGATTCAGCCATAGAAACTAAGCCGGTAAAATCAACTTCTAAAATTGCCTGGCTGCCGGAAACGCTGCATCATACTAGCCTGGATCCGGAAATCAAAACGGGCCTAAAAAATACACTCGAATCACTTCAAAAAGAGGGGCATCTTGTAGAAGCAGTTCCATTTCCTTTAATTGATTTTATTGTTCCCGCATATTACATTTTAACCACAGCAGAAGCCTCATCCAATTTATCCAGATATGATGGCGTACGTTATGGTTATAGAAAAGCCATGCAGACATCAGATTTATTTGACTTTTATGCAAAAAATCGAAGTGAAGGATTTGGGTGGGAAGTAAAGAAAAGAATCATGCTGGGGACTTTTGTTTTGAGTGCTGGTTATTTTGACCAATATTTTAAGAAAGCTCAACAGGTCCGTAAATTAATAATACAATTATCCGAGAAAATCTTTCAACAATATGATTTTATTCTATTACCCACTGTACCACAAGTCCCAGATCGTATAGGAACAAGTGGCGAAAGCAGCACAAGTGGCTATTTATCAGATATTTATACAGTATTTGCCAACCTGGCAGGGATTCCCGCAATTAGTTTACCCATTTATAAGCATACTTCCGGCATGGTATTTGGTATTCAGGCGATGTCATCTCAAAAAAATGATATACCTTTGCTCCGGTTTTCAGAAACACTATTGAAAAAGCATTAGGTTTAAGCATGATTTCGAGGAGAAATGCATAAAATCTGTTAGGGTCTTTAATCATTTTCTTTTTAACCCGGCAGATTCTTTTTCAACGTTAAAAACTAGAAAATGAAACAAAAGTTCTTTCAGCTTAAAAGCTTTTTTTCGATTCATACTTTTAAGTTCTCTGCAGGTCTCGCTGTAGCGATGCTTTTCACGATTTCAATTATGTCATTTACGGATGACAGCCATTACAATATGAGGATGATTTCCTCAATGAAAGACAGTACCGATTCCATCAAAAAATTTAAAAATCTACTCCCGGATGATTCCAATATTTCATCCAATATGGAGAATGTCAGGGTGGCTTTAAACCCACAAGCTGTTTCCTTTGTAAATGCCTACATCAAAAGAGAAAAAACAGACCTTACAAAAATGAAGGATTGGGCAAAGCCGTATTTTGCTCTTTATGATAAAATTCTTACTGAAAACGGCATCCCTGTACAAATGAAATATTTATCTGTTATTGAAAGCAGTCTGCAGCCCAATTTGGTTTCATGGGCAGGTGCAAAAGGCCCATGGCAATTAATGCCTGATGAAGCTAAACGATATGGTTTATTAGGTAAAAATGGAAAAGATGGACGGACAGATTTTACTCAAAGTACGATTGCTGCCTGTAAGTTAATGAATGAACTCTATGATGAATTTGGCAACTGGATGTTAGTCGTAGCAGCCTATAATGCCGGCGAAGGAGGGGTTAGAAAAGCCATTAACAAGGCCGGTAGTGATAATTTCTGGGATATCCAATATTATCTGCCGACTGAAACAAGGAATCATGTAAAAAAATTCATTGCTACCCAATATTTTTTTGAAGGAAGTGGCGGTCTTACCACCATGACCGTTTCAGAAATCAAAAATTATAAAAATACGCAGGCGTCTCTTGCTCAAACTGAAAACACAAGCCCCGATGGAATAGTATCAATTCCTGTAGAAGGAAAATACCTGGCTTCTGTCATTGCATCAAATTTAGAAATGGATTTGACAACTTTCAATAAGCTAAACCCTGCTTTCAATGGTACCATGAAGAGTGGCAAACAATATTCATTAAATTTACCTGAAGAGAAAGCAGATATTTTCCAGGCACGCAAACAAATCATTTTAAAAGAAAGCGTTGCCAATATGCTTTCAAATGCAAATCTGAGTTTGTAATATTATCTGGAACGTAACCAACTTTCCGGATTCAGGTTCACATCTTTATCATTGCTGACCATAAAGATAATCTGCCCATCACCATCATCTCCGGAAGCGGCTTTCCCTAAAAATGTACCCGCTTTTACGTTGTCACCTTTATTGACCGCAATTGCATTCATGTTACTATATGCAGTAAAATATTTCCCGTGCCGTATCACTACAGTTTGCGCATTACCCAAATCAAAAACGGCTGAGACGGTTCCCTCAGCAACTGATTTGACACTCGACCCAATAGGTAGAGAAATTTCCAGACCAGGCATATACCCTTTTAAATTTGTATTGGGTACCTGGTAGTTCCCAAAATGAACAGCGATAAATCCCTGGTCTACAGGCCAAGGCAATTTTCCTTTATTATTTTCAAAATTCAGGGATAAACTCAAGCCTTCTGTTGTAGATTCAAATGGACTATAGATCCTATTGGATTTGACTGGAGGTGTTACTGGAGTTGTAATAGTGGTTTTAGGTTTATTTACTGCCTCATCAGTGCTTGTTTTGGGATCTACTTTTGGTGGGTTTAATATTTTATTGGCTTCTTCCTGCTTCTTCCGTGCAGCTTCTTCATTTGCTAAACGTTGTTGTTCTTTTCGTTTCGCTTCAGCAATTTCTTTCCTGATTACTGATTGTAAAGCGCTTTCCAACTGCTGCCTGGTCTTTTCTTTTGATTTAATTTGAGCGGCAATATTTTTTTCCTGCCCTTTTAATTTATTTACCACCTGATCCTTCTCTTTTTTATCATCTTCTAATACCCCTAACTGCTTACTCTGATCTGTCAGGGAAGAATTCTTATCTTTTTTATTTGAACTCAATGATTGAATCCTGCTTTGAAGCAATTCCTGTGTTTTGGTAATGGTACTAACCTGTGTTTCCCGGTATTGACGGTAACTCTTCAAATAAGCAATCCGTTTTAAAGCATCATTAAAACTATTTGCTGAAAACAAGAAATTCAGATAATCATAATTACTCCTGTTTTTATAAGCAAAAACAAGGCTTTTGGCATATTGGTCCTTTAAGGTATCCAGTTCTTTTTTCAATCTGTAAATATTCAATTCATTTTGATACATGTCTTCATTCAATCTCCGGATATCCTTATTAATGTTATTAATCAACTCCTGGCGTGCATCTATCTTACGCTGCACCAGGGTCAGCTGGCTTAAAGAAATTTTCTTATTTTTTTTAATCCCGTCAAGTGTATTATTCAAGTCAGAAATTTCTTTCAGTAGTTGCTGCTGCTTTTTCTGAATTTCTTCTTTTGTATCCTGCGAAAATGCAGTTAATACAAAAGCCATGAAAAACAAGGAAAGTATATATTTATAAATCATGTAACTACTTTAAGAGAATAGGCAATCTTGTAACGAAGTGCGTAAAGTAATATTATTTTTTGGAATAATTTTTAGGAATATTAAAAGGAAATGTTTGAGGTTTATTAAAAGAGTATTGCTTGAAATTCAATTCAATTTGAATGGCACTCTTATCTTGTATTAAGATCGTTCTTTCAGTAGAAAAAGGATATCCCATAAAATCTTCGTAATGACTATACGTAAATACGGCATTTCTTGAGGAACTGTCAATTCCTTCATAGAGTATGTTCTGTAAGATGGATAAAGGATTTGACTGAACGAAAACTTTATTCTGAAAACGATGGTCCTGTAACTTCAATATAGTAAGGCCATTTTCCGGATACTCATTTGAAATCATTGAATCATTAAATATAGCGTTCCCTATCATCAAATCCTGGATTGCGAAATAGTCAATGGGAATATGAAATGTTTCTTCAATGTAACTAATAGGCCTCAGCAAAATAGTCTTATCCATATGATTCATGATCAGTAAGGTATCAGGTCGAATCATCATACGTAATCCTTCAAAGCCAAGTGGCCCGGATAATGAAACCCAGATGAGGCTATCTTTTTTAATACGTATATAAATTGTTCCTTGTGAACTTTCATCTGCAGTTTTAAAATCAAGTTTCAATTTGCCATAAAAAAAAGTATAGGGGCGAATGCCGGATCTTAACGAATCCAATAGTTCTATTCCTTTAGTGAAATGATCTATGGAATTATTTGTGATAATATTTTGAGTACTTGAATCAACTTGTGCACTTGAATCAACCTGGTTATGGGTATTTGATACTATTTTTTTACTCGTCTTACATGAAGCAAAAATTGTACATAAAACAAATAGGACAAATAGATATTTCTGCATAATTAATTCTTTCCCGTATGGCCAAAGCCTCCTTCCCCTCTGGCCGTTTCACTCATTTGTGTTGTTTCGATCCATTGAATCAATTCAACTTTTGCAAAGACTAATTGAGCAATCCGGTCCCCGGGATGTATTACTTGATTTTCAGTTGATAAATTCACAAGAATCACTTTTACTTCACCTCTGTAATCTGCATCAATTGTACCGGGACTATTGAGACAAATCAATCCATATTTCAAAGCCATGCCACTCCGAGTACGTACCTGACCTTCATAGCTCTGCGGAATTTCTAAAAATATTCCTGTTGGAATTAATACTCTTTCCATTGGTGAAATAATGATTGCTTCACTTAAATCTGCTTTTAAATCTACCCCGGAAGATCCGGAAGTGGCATATTCCGGAAGTGGATTACCGGAATGATTAATAATTTTAATTTGCAATGGAGAGGCCATAAAATTTTGCTTTTTATGAATTTCTTTTTTGACTCGGATAAAGTGTCAAAGTAAAACCAATTATAAATTTAGACTCCAGGGTGTTCGATAAATTCTTTTAACAAACTGGTTTGCATCTTCAAAATTGGTAATTTTCATTTGAGGCCCATCCCATAATAATTTGATATACCTGCCCGGGTATTCAAAATCATCCCCTTTAGGTTTTCGAATATCATAACTTCGAATGGCAAGATTACCCATTAACACACTCTCTGTGAGTGGGCCAGCTACATCAAAACGGCTGCTTAATTCATTTGCTTTTTTGCTTCCGTAACCGGCTATACATGCATCTACCCATGAGGTATAATGAGCATTTTCTCCGCCCGGTACTCTTTCAATAGTTTGTGGCGCTTTTGTTATGGCCGTTTTAGAAGTAGGCAGAAGTTGTGGATTCACGGCATAAGTGCTACACATCATCTTTCCTTTTGATCCGATAAATATCACGCCGTTACCTCCATCACCCATTTGTTCATTAGCTGCTAATTCTTCCGGTCGTTGCGGTTGAATACCTCCATCCATCCAATGGAGTTTCAATTGTTTTTTCCCAGGCATGTCAAATGTGAGAATAATATGAGATGCTATCGGCGGGCTATCCGGTGTATATGCTTTTTGCCAGGGCTGAAGATATTTTGTTGCCACACTACATTCGGCAGAAACGGGGTAGCCCAGTTCAGCAACTGCAAAGGCGGGCTGCATAATGTGACAAGCCATATCTCCCAAAGCTCCCGTACCATAGTCCCACCAACCCCGCCAGTTAAATGGCAACACATCATCGAAATAGTTTTTTTCAGGAGCCGTTCCCTGCCATAAGTCCCAGTCGAGCTCCTGAGGTATGGGACTGCTTTGATTTGGTCTTAATACTCCTTGTGGCCATACCGGTCTGTCTGTATAACAATAAACTTCCTGTAAGTCACCAATAATATCTGCTTTATACCAATCAATTAATTGCCTTACACCATCTCCACTGGCACCCTGGTTGCCCATTTGAGTAACTACTTTATAATTGTGGGCTGCTTCCGTCATCATTCGCGCTTCATAAATATCATGTGCCATGGGTTTTTGGACATATACGTGTTTCCCTCTTTGCATGGCAGCCATAGCTGCCACAGCATGTGTATGATCAGGAGTGGATACAGATACGGCATCTATGAATTTATGTTCTTTATCCAGCATTTCCCGGAAGTCTTTATAATATTTAGCCCTGGGAAATTTTTTTCTGGAATCAACCGTTTGCCGATCATCCACATCGCATAAAAATACGATTTCTGCATGTCCACCTTTATAAAAATGATTGATATCATCTCCTCCTTTTCCACCGGCGCCTATGGCCGCAATTTGCAATTTATCACTGGGAGAAATATATCCTTTGCCACCTAAAACATGTCGTGGTACAATGTATAAACCGGTTGTGATGATGCCGGCATTTTTTATAAATCTTCTTCTTGAGGCCGTCATAACCGATGATTTTTTATTTTTTTTCATAATAGGGAGCGTTCTTTAATACTAAAACTTGTAAATTATTCTTTTCCAAGAATAAAAAAAAATAAGATAAAATAAGAGAGATTCAGATTTAAAATCTTATTTTGAATGTTATACAATACATTATGCAAAATGATTTCCTGTCTGCTTTAATGAAATTACGGGAATGGTATCAAACAGGAGAATCAAGGCCCGTTTCTTTCCGACTTCATCTATTAAAACAATTTAAAAAAAATATTCTTCAAGCTCAGGATGAGATTTTTGATGCACTGAATAGGGATTTAAAAAAAAACCGGGAAGAAAGTTGGATTACAGAAATAGGGCTGGTATTGAGTGAAATAAAAAAATTTGAAAAAAACTTAAAGCGTTGGTCAAAACCAAAACAGGTAGATACCAATATCATCAATTTTCCCTCTTCCAGTTTTATTTACCGGGAACCACTTGGAGTCGTGTTCATCATTGCACCATGGAATTATCCATTTCAATTGTTAATGATGCCTTTTGTAGCAGCCATTGCTACCGGAAACGCAGTCGTTTTAAAACCCAGTGAATTTGCCCCGGCTACAGCTCTTGTGATGAAAAAAATTATTCATCAAACATTCCAGGAAAGTCAGGTACTATATATCGAAGGCGATGGCGCATCTATCATTCCTGAGATGATAAAGAATTTTCATTTTGATTTAATTTTTTATACCGGAAGTACTGTGGTGGGGAAAAAAATATATGAATTAGCAGCAACCCAATTAACGCCGGTGGTTCTTGAATTAGGCGGAAAAAGTCCTTGTATTGTTCAAAAAGATGCTCATCTCAAAGTTGCAGCGAAGAGGATTGTCATGACAAAATTTTCCAATGCCGGGCAAATGTGTGTAGCGCCGGATTATATACTGGTTGAAAATTCCATCCAGGAAATTTTATTGGAAAACATGATTTTTTATATAAAAGAATTCTTTGGAGAAAATGCTTTGGAAAATTATCATTATGGAAAAATTATTAATGAAAAACAGTTTGATCGTTTAACCTCTTTGCTATCGTCCGGAGAAATTGTTTATGGTGGCCAAACGATCAAAGAAAAATTATTTATCGCGCCTACTTTACTCAAAAATATTTCTTTAGACAGTCAAATGATGCAGGAAGAAATTTTTGGGCCCATATTGCCCGTAATTCCTTTTCATACCAAAGAAGAAGCCATGGATATCATTAAAAGAAATCCCAACCCATTAGCTTTATACGTTTTTACTTCTTCGAAAAAAGATGAAAATTTCTGGATTGAGCATATCCCTTTTGGCGGAGGTTGTATCAATAATGCTGCCTGGCACCTTACCAATGATGCTTTGCCTTTCGGAGGGCGTGGCAATAGCGGCATTTCCAGTTATCATGGCGAATTTTCTTTTGATGTATTTACACATAAAAAATCCATCTTAAAGACACCCACCTGGTTTGATCCTAAAATAAAATACCCCCCTTTCCAGGGAAAATTAAAATGGTTTAAAAAACTTCTATCCTGAAAATGCCCGGACTATTTCGCTTTCTTAGGGTAAATTAAAGATCATCTGTTTGAAACCTGCGTTTACAGATCCAAAAATAGAATACTAAATAAATAGATGCAGCAATCAGCAGGTATGTCGTGTCCGGTCTCTTTACCACCTGGTCCACTACATTTTTTAAGAAAGGAAATGGAATTAAATTATCTGTTGATTCAAGAGGTAAATAAGCGCCAATCCCGCCTGCATAGCGATTGAGTAAACCGGCTGCCATGTTTTCAATCACCACTGCATATAAAAAAAATACCCCCAATGCTATGCCGGATCTTTTAAATAAGACACCAAATAAAAGTGCAATTAAAATGTAGCTTAATGCCTGCATAAAAAAATAAAATACATATTGGCTTCCGGAAAAACTCAGGGAAGAAAATCCGCCGGAAGAAATACCAAAGCCAAAAGCGGCAAGGAACATGATCAGCGTAGATCCTAAAGCAAGAATAACCGCATCTGCTAATTTTACATAAATAAAATCCAAGCGGCTCCAGCCATCAATAATATTTTGCCGATGGGTTTTAAAAGAATACTCATTGGTGATGGATATAATCATTAATAAGCCGGGAATGAAAAGCAGAAAGCTGCTCAGGTAAGCTATTGTACCCCATACATCCGGAAAAAGAAAACGCGAAGTGCCAAGGATCATACCTGCTTCAGGCGCTTTTTTCATCGTTTCCTGTTCAATGGCAAAACCAATATAATTAATTCCAAATATACTTATCACAAATAAACCCGCCAATATCCAGAACGTGCGATAATTTTTTATTTTCAGCCATTCTATTTTTAAATTGTACAGCATCTTTAGTTTTTTGTGATTTCGAGAAATAAGGCTTCCAGGCTTTTCTTCTTTAGAATAAGATGATTCAGTAACAATCCATGATCTATACAAAAACGATTGACCTCTTCGGTATCAGCTTTCCCCGGTGGAAAGACGGCCTGTATTACATGTTCTAATCTTTTCACCTGTGATACGCCCTGAAACGTATTGAGTAAATGTTCTAATTGGTCCAGGTCTTTTGCACTAATTTCCACAATATCTTCATTGACTAATACTTCATCAGCTTTACCAGCTGTAAGCAAATTGCCATATTTTAAAATGGCTACATGGCTGCATACTTTTTCTACTTCATCCAATAAGTGACTGGCCATAATTATGGTTTTACCTTGCTTTGCAAGAGAAATAATTAGTTCCCTGATTTCTGAAATGCCAACCGGATCCAGACCATTGGTGGGTTCATCAAAAACAAGTACTTCCGGATCGCCCAGGAGGCAGGAAGCGATAGCCAATCGCTGTTTCATACCCAGTGAATAGGTACTGAATTTACTTTGCCGGCGATCATCCAGATTCACCATTTTCAATACTTTATCTATATCACCTGCTCCTTTTTGTTTGATAGCAGCAGCAATTTGCAAATTTTTTTCTCCAGATAAATAATGATAAAAATTGGGCGTTTCCAGCAAAGTACCTATACGCCTCCGCACATGACTTACAGGCAATTCACCAAACAATTCAAAAGTGCCGCTGTTTTGTCTTAAAATATTCATGATGATTCCCAGGAGTGTTGTTTTCCCACTCCCATTGGGGCCAAGAATCCCATAAACGGAACCTTGGGGAATGGAAAAACTCACATTATTTAAAGCGCAGATTTTTCCATAATATTTTGTAATCCCCTTTACGGCAAGAACATCCATACTGCATTTTTGTGAAAATTAATCATTTCTAATTTACGATAATTTATTTTTTATGCGAGTGGTATTTTATAAAATTCAAGGCATTAAAAAAGCCGGAAAATTCCGGCCTTTCTAAAAAGAAATAGATGATTAATCTTCTACAGTAACTGCATCCAGTGGACTTGCTTCTTTCCTATCCCGGTATGCTTGTATTTTTGCTTTTTGATCTGCGGTTAATACAGATGCAATTTTACTTTTCAATTCATCTTTGATATTTTTTATCCTGTCTGCCCTTTGTTGATCCGTCAATAACTGATCACTCTTTACGGCATCACGCCTGGTCTTTGCCACACTTGCATAACTTTTAATTTTTGTAACCTGGTCATCAGTCAAATTCAATTTTTCCTTAATGGCTTTCCAGTCGGGATTTTTCTGCATTTGAGTTGTTTCTGCTTTGGCGCTATCTTGAGCTTTTACCTGGTTAAAAGAACATAATCCAATTGCAATAGCACTTACTAATAATAATTTCTTCATGAAAATTGTTTTAATGTTTTATGAAATATTTTCTCAAATAGTTTTGAAAAAATCATGCCAAACTGATTTTTGAAATCATCCAAAATGTTGGAAGGCTCCTAAGATTTATCCGTATTACTTTGTTTCTCCTCCATCATTTGCTTCTTTTGTTCAGGTGTTAGTACAGACAAAATATTCTTTTTGGTTTGTTTCCTCAGTTCTTTTAATTGGGCCTGGCGATCCGTATCAGACAAACTTTTATTATTATTGATAGCATCTTCTTTTTCTTTTGAAGCCTTTTTATATTCCATCACTTTTCTCTTTTGATCCGGGGTTAAATTGGCTTTTTCAAGCATTTCCCTCAATCCGGCTTTGGATTTCGTGGTTGATTCTTTCATCATATTCTGATTGGCGGATGATGAAGCCGTATCAGTTGTTTGTGCCTGTACAAACCCTACTGTACCCATAAGAAAAGAAATGGCAATGATCATTTTTTTCATGTTTATAATTTTTTGTGTAAAGTTGGAGTAAAATTCAAGCCATAAGTTTAAAATCGTATGATAAAATTTAGCTAAATAAAAGCTCTATGAAGATAAAAGAATGCCGGAACTTTAGACCCACGTCATAAATTTCTTATTTTTAAATATGGAGAGAAAAAAATTTATCCATTTTATTGCTTTAGCAGGCGCCACTTTCCAGTTTCTACCAAAAAGATTAGATGCGAAAAATCAATTAAAAAAATCGGGCTTTTCCGATCCGGCATTTCATACTCCTCCATATTTAAAGCCGGGTAATACCATAGGCATTTCCGCAGCTGCCGGATATATCACCCAGGAAGAAATTCAACCGGCTCTCCTTGAAATCCAAAGCTGGGGGCTTCAAATTCAATGTGGAAGTACCATCGGAACACGATACTTTACTTTTGCTGCAACTGACTTAGAACGAATCAAAGATCTGCAGTCCATGCTTGATGATGAAAAATTACAGGCCATCATGTGTGCCCGTGGCGGTTATGGCCTTATCAGAATTATTGATCAACTGGATTTTACAAAATTTATACAACATCCAAAATGGCTAATTGGTTTTAGTGATGCCACCGTTCTATTAAATCATGTATTCAGTAATTTTGGAATTGCCTCTCTTCATTCAAAAATGTGTAATAGTTTCCCGGATAATCCTTCCCTTGCCGATGCAGTACAAACAGCTACCATTCAATCTATACGCAAAGCATTATTTGGTGAAAAAATAGCTTATGATATTCCCTGGAATATTCATAATAAAACGGGAATAGCGCAAGGTGTATTGATTGGAGGGAATTTTAAAACAATGGAATCTTTAAATGAAAGTCTTTCTGAAATGGATGTTGAAAATGCGCTTTTATTCCTGGAAGATACCGGAGAATATTTATATAGTATTGACAGGATGTTTTGGGGATTGAAACGATCCGGAAAATTAGCAAAACTCAAAGGGCTGATTATCGGCGGATTCAAAATAAAACCGGATGATCCGGGCGAAGCGTTTGGTAAATCAATTGAGGAAATTGTTCTGGAAAAAACAAGTGAATATCATTATCCCATTTGTTTTGATTTTCCCGTAGGGCATCAAAAAAATAATTTTGCCATCAAACATGGCGTCATTCATTCATTGGAAGTAACTTCTATAAAAGCAACATTGATTGAATCATAATGACTAAACTTCCGCCTTATTTAAAAAAACATGATACGATTGGCATTGTATGTCCCGCCGGGTCTATGCCTTTATCCAAAATAAAAAATTGCATCACCACCCTTAAATCATGGGGATATCAGGTGAAATGCGGAAATACCTTAGGCAAAAAACCCGTTTATTTTTCTGGCACGGATAAAGAAAGGCTTGAAGACTTTCAACAAATGCTGGATGATAAAAATATCCGGGCAATCCTTTGTGCCAGGGGCGGTTATGGCACGAGCCGGATAATAGATCAAATCAATTTTTCTATTTTCAAAAAAAATCCGAAATGGATTATTGGTTATAGTGATATCACTGTATTACATGCACATATTTTTAAAAATTTTCAAACAGCATCCCTTCATGCGCCTATGGCCGGAGCTTTTAATGATGATTTAAAAAATAATGAATACCTGGAATCACTGGCTAATGCATTAAAAGGAAAAATATTTTCGTATGAGTGTGACTCACATCCTTTGAACCGGCTGGGCAAAGCTGAAGGTGAACTGATAGGTGGAAACCTTTCTATTTTAGCACACCTGATTGGCTCAGCTTCTGACCTAAATATGCATGGAAAAATATTATTTTTTGAAGATGTTGATGAATATATTTACCAGGTGGACCGCATGATGGTACAGTTAAAGAGATCAAAAAAACTGGAAAACCTTGCAGGTATTTTGATTGGCGGATTTACAGGTACAAAAGATACAACCGTCCCTTTTGGAAAAACTGTTTTGGAAACTATTTATGAGCATATTAAAGAATATCATTATCCTGTTTGTTTTGATTTCCCCGTTAGTCACAGCTTTAGAAATATCACTTTAAAACATGGACAATTTCATCGGCTGGAAGTTGGCAGAAAAAAGGTCAACCTGGAAGAAATTGTTTGCACTTAAAATTATAAAATAAAAGCCGGGCACAACACCCGGCCTCAATTAACCATTCACAATTACCCATTAACAATTAATCATTACTCCTTCACCATCTTCAACCTTACTACTTTCTCTCCCTGGGTTATTTGTATAAAATAAGCGCCCTGTGCTAAGCTGCGGATATTCAGTGTGGCAGTGCTTACCTTGTCAAAATGCTGACTGCTGATTTCTCTGCCCTGCATATCCATGATTTTGATAACAGACGCGCTGTTCTTATCTAAACCTTTGACCGTAACCGTGCTTTTGGCCGGATTGGGATAGAGGGAAAGAACTCCGCTTTGGATAAAGTTTACTTTAAGTGTCTGGCTGTAACTAACTGTGCCATTCCGGGCATTTTCCCGAATGCGGTAATAGTTATCTCCTGCGAGCGGATTTTTATCTGTGTAGTTGTAACTGTTTTCCGTTTGTCCTTTGGCAGGAATGTTTGCTATATCCCGGTAATCCTGCGCATTGCC
>Ga0116193_1000152_pt1 | contig 67283 bp, 63 predicted proteins | sample AD_UKC115_MetaG_FD_89892 | JGI IMG/M metagenome (GOLD analysis project Ga0116193, IMG submission 89892) | Active sludge microbial communities of municipal wastewater-treating anaerobic digesters from Hong Kong - AD_UKC115_MetaG | ecosystem: Engineered > Bioreactor > Anaerobic > Digestate...
CAGCCCACTGGATGAGATGGTGTTTGCGAACTGATGCCCCGGTTTGCGGAACTCGGGGGAAGGACTGCTCAGGGTTGGAAAGTGCCTGACGCGATGCCCACCGTGAACGATAACAATCAGCCTTGAACAGTCGCTCGCACTCGCTTGCCCGAGGGCGGTTGTCGGAAACCTGCCCTCTCACCCCCGCCGCACCACAAACCCCACAAACCGCGCCCCCAGCCGCTCCACCTGCCCGGCCGTCAAGGCCCACGCGGAAGCGCCCGGCGCCCGGCATTCCTGCAGCGCCCAGTGGGCCACGCCCGCATCGGCCAGCGTTTCGGCCAGGGCAAACAAATCGTCCACGCTGAACAGGCCCGCGTGCCAGGTGGTGCGGCACTCATAGGCCACGCCGCTGGCGAGCAGGTGGCGCAGCGATGCAAAGGCTTTGGCGCCGCTGCCGGGGGTGCGGGTGATGGCGTCGTAGGCGTGCAGCGGGCCTTTGATGTCCAGGCCCACCCAGTCGAGCAGGGGCAGCAGGGCTTGCAGGCGTTCAGGATACATGCCGCCGGTGTGCAGCGCGGTTTGAAAGCCCAGGGCGCGCACTTGCGCCAGCGCGGCGGGCAAGGCGGCTTGCAGGGTGGGTTCGCCGCCAGAGAAGACGACGCCGTCGAGCAGGCCCTGGCGGCTTTGCAAGAAGGCCAGCACCTCGGGCCACGGCACGGTGGCGGGGGTGGTGGCGTCCAGCAGTTCGGGGTTGTGGCAGTAGCCGCAGCGCCAGGGGCAGCCCTGGCCATAGAGCACGGCGGCCAAGCGGCCGGGGAAGTCGATGGTGGTGAGCGGTGTGATGCCGCCGATGCGCAAGGGGTTGGCAGACAACAGGGTTTCGCTCACGGTATCCATGGTTCAAGACGTGTGCCCAGGCGCGGCCCCGGCCAGCGGGCACCGCGCAAGGGCCGCCCCGCCGCGCTGGTGCCGTCCCCCTTCCCGCAAAGCAGAGCTTTGCGAGAGGACGGGGAAGCGGCGCAGCCCCTCAGGGGGTTGTTCACTTCTCGGCGAAAAATTGGCGCTCGTTGTGCTCGCCTTGTTTTCCGATGTTGAAGCTGGCCACCGGGCGGTGGTAGCCCATCACACGGGTCCAGACTTCGCAGGGCTGGCGCTCTGCGTCGGTGAGTTGCACGTCGGCGGCGGTGGCCAGGGCGGTGTGTTCGGTGGTGGTGTGGTGCATGCTGATCTCCTTGGGGTGGTTGAAAATGCTATTGAATTGATAGCTGGCAGCGCTTATCCACAAAGCGCCATAGGCTGATTTGACTTTGATTTTTCAGAATACCTCGCGGCGCCTTGCAGGCCCCTCTCCCCTGGTGGTAGAGGGGTTGGTGAGAGGGGGATGCACAGGCGCTGCGCACGCCGCCCCCTCTCCCCCGCCCTCTCCCGCAGGGGGAGAGGGAGCAAATACCGGGCTCCGCTGCGGGTGCATGGGCGGATGCCCTGTCCGAGATGGGTTGTCCATCTGCCCTCATGCAGCCAGGCGCTCGCGCTTGGCCTGCAGGCGCTCGGCGTCACACTTCGGGCAGAACGGGTGCTCGCCCTCCAGGTAGCCGTGCGTGGGGCAGATGGAGAAGGTGGGCGTGATGGTGATGTAGGGCAGGCGAAAGCGCGTGAGTGCGCGGCGCACCAGCTCGCGGCAGGCGGCGCCGCTGGAGACGCGCTCGCCCATGTACAGGTGCAGCACGGTGCCGCCGGTGTATTTGGTTTGCAGTTCTTCCTGGCGCGCCAGGGCTTCGAAGGGGTCGTCCGTCCAGCCCACGGGCAGCTGCGAGGAGTTGGTGTAGTACGGCTGGCTGGCGGTGCCTGCCTGGGCGATGGCGGGCCAGCGCTTTTTGTCTTCTTTGGCAAAACGGTGGGTGGTGCCTTCGGCGGGCGTGGCTTCCAGGTTGTAGAGATGGCCGGTTTCTTCCTGGATCTGCACGATGCGCGCGCGCACATGGTCGAGCAGGCGCACGGCAAACTGGTGGCCCTGGGGGCTGGTGATGTCGTGTGCGTCGCCCGTAAAGTTGCGCACCATTTCGTTGATGCCGTTGACGCCCAGGGTGCTGAAGTGGTTGCGCAGCGTGCCCAGGTAGCGCTTGGTGTAGGGGAACAGGCCCTGGTCCATGAGCCGCTGGATGAGCTTGCGCTTGACTTCCAGGCTTTGCTTGCCCAGCTCCAGCAGGCGGTCCAGCGCGGCGTACATGCCGGCCTCGTCGCCCGCGTACTGGTAGCCCACGCGCGCGCAGTTGATGGTGACCACGCCCACGCTGCCCGTTTGCTCGGCGCTGCCGAACAGGCCGTTGCCGCGCTTGAGCAGTTCGCGCAAATCCAGCTGCAGGCGGCAGCACATGGAGCGCACCATGTTCGGCTCCAGCTCGGAGTTCACAAAGTTCTGGAAGTACGGCAGGCCGTACTTGGCCGTCATCTCGAACAGGGCGGCAGCGTTCTCGCTCTCCCACGGAAAATCTTTGGTGATGTTGTACGTGGGGATGGGGAAGGTGAACACGCGGCCCTTGGCGTCGCCCGTGGTCATCACGTCGATGTAGGCGCGGTTGATGAGGTCCATCTCGGCCTGCAGCTCGCCGTAGCAGAACGGCATTTCCACGCCACCGATCACGGGCACCTGCTCGCGCAAATCCTCGGGGCAGGTCCAGTCGAAGGTAAGGTTGGTGAACGGGGTTTGCGTGCCCCAGCGCGAGGGCACGTTGAGGTTGTAGATCAGCTCCTGGATGCACTGGCGCACGGCGGCGTAGTCCATGCCGTCCTTGCGCACAAAGGGCGCCATGTAGGTGTCGAAGGATGAAAACGCCTGCGCGCCGGCCCACTCGTTCTGCAACGTGCCGAGGAAGTTGACGATCTGCCCCACGGCGGAACTCATGTGCTTCGGTGGCCCCGCCTCCACCTTGCCGGGCACGCCATTCAGCCCCTCGTGCAGCAGCGTGCGCAGCGACCAGCCCGCGCAGTAGCCGCTGAGCATGTCGAGGTCGTGGATATGCAGGTCGCCATTGCGGTGCGCCTCGCCAATCTCGGGCGCGTACACGTGCGAGAGCCAGTAGTTGGCCGTGACCTTGCCTGCCACGTTGAGGATGAGCCCACCGAGCGAGTAGCCCTGGTTGGCGTTGGCGTTCACGCGCCAGTCGGCCCGCGTGAGGTATTCGTTGATGGAGCTTTCCACGTCCACCAGCGTCTGCTTGTCGGCACGAAGCTGGGCGCGGCGGTCGCGGTAGGCGATGTAGGCGCGGGCGGTGTGCAGGTGGTTGGCGGCAATCAGCGTGTGCTCCACCACGTCCTGGATTTGCTCGATGCTGGGCGCCTGGCCGTGAAAGCGGTGGATCAGCACCTTGCCGACCTGAGCGGCCAGCAACTGCGCCTCGTCCGCCCCGAATTCGCCCGTGGCGGCCCCGGCGCGCTCGATGGCCGAGCGGATCTTGCGCGCGTCGAACGCGGCACGTTCGCCGCTGCGCTTGAGGACCTCGCGGGGCAAGGTGGCGGTGGTGGTGGGATGAGTCATTGCGGCCCTTTGAACACTACATTTAGTGCACATAATAGCTACTAAACACTATATGTAGTTTGATCAGGCACAAACCGGGGGGCCTCAGCGTTGCGGACTGGCGGCAGGGGAATACAGCGGCAGAGTGCCTGGAATTTTGGGTGTGCTTGCCAGATGAGGTTCCTCTCTCAGATAGCCCGCACTCCCTCTCCCCTTGCGGGAGAGGGTTGGGGCACGGCTCAGCGCAGCAAAAAAAGGAGCCGGCGCAAGGCCGGCTCAATACCAAGGGAGATCAGAAAATCGGATGGATAAATTCCGCTTTAGCGCTCATGCAACGTCCGCAGCACACGGTGGTGTGAACGGGTCGATGTGCACGGAATGCTCCGATGAAAAACAGGCCGGGAACCCATAGCCCCAGGCCGCGAAGGTCAGCGCTGTGCGCCGGCCAGGCTGGCGCCCGTGGGGGCCGCCGGGGCGCGCGTGCCAAACACACCGCTCACCACCTGCCAGGCCACCGCGAGAGCGCCGACGATAAAGACCACGTCACCAAAGGTGCGCACCCAGCGCAGCGTTTCCAGGAAGGGCTGCTGCAGGAATTCCTCGCTGCGCGCGTACCACAGGCCGTGCGTGACGCTGGCGTGGAACTGGAACAGGCCGATGGGCAGCAGGCTGGTGAACATCATCAGCACCAGGCCCGCGTTGAGCCACCAGAAGCCGGTCTTCATGAGGCGCTCGCTGAACACGAGCTGCGGTCGGATGTAGCGCAGCACCAGCAGCGTGAAGCCCAGGGCCAGGAAGCCATACACCCCAAACAATGCGGCGTGCGCGTGCACCGGCGTGGTGTTGAGGCCCTGGATGTAGTAGAGCGAGATCGGCGGGTTGATCATGAAGCCGAAGACGCCCGCGCCCAGCATGTTCCAGAAGGCCACGGCGATGAAGCACATCAGCGGCCACTTCAGGTTGTCCATCCAGGGGGCCTTGTTCTTCAGGCGCCAGTGTTCCCAGGCCTCGTGGCCCAGCACGACCAGGGGCACCACTTCGAGCGCGCTGAAGGCGGCGCCCACGGCCATCACCGGCGTGGTGGTGCCGCTGAAGTACAGGTGGTGGAAGGTGCCCGGAATGCCGCCCAGCATGAACAGCGAGGCCGAGGCCAGGCTGGCCGTGGTGGCCATGCGGTAGGACACCAGGCCCAGGGTCGAGAAGATGAAGGCCAGCGCCGTGGTGGCAAAGACTTCGAAGAAGCCCTCCACCCACAGGTGCACCACCCACCAGCGCCAGTACTCCATCACCGACAGGTGCGTGCGCTCGCCATAGAACAGGCCCGAGCCGTAGAACAGGCCGATGGCCACGATGGAGAAGGTCAGCAGCGCCAGCAGGTTCTTGTCCTGGCCGCTGGGCGCGAGCAATGCGGGGAACACGCCGCGCGCCATCAGCACCAGCCAGAAGGCGATGCCGGCGAACTTGCCGATCTGCCACAGGCGGCCCAGGTCCACGTATTCATAGCCCTGGTGGCCGAGCCAGAAGTTCCACTCGGGCGGCATGATCTGCGCAATGGCCAGGTAGTTGCCGATGAACGAGCCCGCCACCACCACGAACAGCGCCCAGAACAACACATCGACGCCGAGCTTCTGGTACTTGGGGTCCTTGCCGCCGTTGATGAGCGGCGCCAGGAACAGGCCCGCGGCCAGAAAGCCGGTGGCGATCCAGAACAGCGCGCTCTGGATGTGCCAGGTGCGCACCAGCGCGTAGGGGAACCACTGCGACACGTCGATGCCGTAGAACTGCTGGCCTTCCACCGTGTAGTGCGCGGTGAAGCCGCCCAGCATGACCTGGAAGATGAACAGCGCCACCACCAGCACCAGGTACTTGCCCAGCGCACGCTGCGAGGGCGTGAGCGGCACGCGCGTGAGCGGGTCCAGCAGCGGGGGCGTGGGGTCAGCCTCGTCGTGCTTGCCCAGGAAGGCCCAGGCCCAGACCAGGAAGCCCACACCGGCAATCATCAGCACCACGCTGGCGATGGACCAGATCATGTTTTCTGCCGTGGGCGTGTTGCCGATCAGCGGCTCGTGCGGCCAGTTGTTGGTGTAGGTGGCACCGGTGCCGCCGCCCACATCGGCCGGGCGCTCGGTGGCGGCGGCCCAGGCGGTCCAGAAGAAGAAGCCGGCCATCTGCGCGCGCCGCTCGGCGCTGGGCAGGGTGTTTTCCTTCATGGCGTAGCTCTCGCGCGTCTTCTGGTACTGCGGCGCGTCGCTGAACAGCTGGCTGTAGTACTCCACGTTGCGCGCAATGGCCTGCTCGCGCAGCTTGGACACCGTCATGGTTCCGGTGGCGGCGTCAAAGGTGTTGGTGCGGTATTCCTTTTTCAGGCGCGCACGCAGCACGGCCTGGCCGTCGGCGTCGAGCTGGTCGAAGGGCTTGCCGTACGCCTGCTGCGCGGCCAGGTCCAGCCAGGCCAGCAGCTCACGGTGCAGCCAGTCGGCCGTCCAGTCGGGCGCCTGGTAGGCGCCGTGGCCCCAGATGGAGCCCAGTTGCATGCCACCCACGGATTGCCAGGCGGTCTGGCCGTCGAGAATGCCCTCTTGCGTGTAGAGCACACGGCCGTCCTCGGTCTGCACCTGTTGCGGGATGGGCGGCGCGGTGCGATAGACCTCCACGCCGTAATAGCCCAACAGGCTGAAGCAGACGATCATCACGCCGATCAGCGTGAACCAGTGTTTGCGGTAGTTACCCATGGGTCACCTCCATCCAGCCCAGGGCGCGTGGGACGCGGTGTGCCGAGGGTTGCCCGGTGCGCCCCCTCAGGCGCGGGAATGCAAGGGTGTTGTGCATAGATGTGTCGCTTGCAAAAGTGAATGACGAATGAACATTTGCACAGACCGGGCCAGCTTTCCGCACACGCAAAATCAAGGGTTTACACCGACGAAGGGTTGATTTCACCATCATCCAACAGGGTGTTTGCTACCATGACAGGGTAATGAATACCCACGACGACGATCCCTGGCTGGTGGATCTGACCACCGAGTTGCCCTCCAACCTGCGCCTGCAGCGCCTGATCGGTGGCCTGCGCGCGCATTTCTGCTGCGGCGCCGTGGCGCTGCTGCGGCTGGAGGAAGGCCACCTGCGGCCCGTGGTGGTGGACGGGCTGGTGAGCGAATCGCTGGGGCGGCGCTTTGCCGTGCACCAGCACCCCCGGCTGGCGGCCATTCTGGCGCGCGGCGAAGTCACTGTGTTTGACAACGACAGCCAGCTCCCCGACCCCTACGACGGCCTGCTCGACACCCTGGTGGGTGAGCCGCTGCCCGTGCACGATTGCATGGGCGTGGCACTGCGCGTGGACGGGCGGCCCTGGGGCGTGCTCACGCTGGACGCGCTGCAGACCGGCACCTTCGACGCCGCCGCCCGCGCCACGCTGGCCCGCTGCGCCGTGCATGTGGAGGCGGCCGTGCGCGTCACCCGGCTGGAGCAGCAGGTGCACGCGCTGAGCCGCGCCTCCAGCCAGCACCTGGGCGAACCCGCCGACGAGCAGCACCTGCGCGCCGCGCTGGACGACAGCGAAATCCTGGGCCAGAGCGAAGCCCTGCTGCGCCTGCAGGAGGAGGTCAAGGTGGTGGCCGGCTCCGACCTGCCCGTGCTGCTGCTGGGCGAGACCGGCGTGGGCAAGGAGCTGTTTGCGCGCTTCCTGCACCGCCACTCACCGCGCCGGGGCAAGCCGCTGGTGCATGTGAACTGCGCGGCGCTGCCCGAATCGCTGGCCGAGAGCGAGCTGTTCGGCCACCGCCGGGGCGCGTTCTCGGGCGCGGTGACCGACCGGCCCGGCCGCTTCGAGGCCGCCGAGGGCGGCACGCTGTTCCTGGACGAAGTGGGCGAGCTGCCCCTGAGCGTGCAGGCCAAGCTGCTGCGCACGCTGCAGAACGGCGAAATCCAGCGCCTGGGCGCCGACGAGCCCCGGCGCGTGAACGTGCGCGTGGTGGCCGCCACCAACCGCAGCCTGCGCGACCATGTGCGCGACGGCAGCTTTCGCGCCGACCTGTACCACCGCCTGTCGGTCTATCCGGTGCCGATTCCGCCGCTGCGCGAGCGCGGCGACGACGTGCTGCTGCTGGCCGGGCGTTTTCTGGAGCTCAACCGCGCCCGCCTGGGCCTGCGCAGCCTGCGCCTGTCGGCCGACGCGCAAAGCGCGCTGCGCCACTACCACTGGCCCGGCAACATCCGCGAGCTGGAGCATGTGGTCAGCCGCGCCGCCCTCAAGGCCCTGAGCCGGGGCGCCAGCCGCAACGACATCGTCACGCTGGAAGCCGCCCTGCTGGACCTGGACGCACTGCAGTCCCCCCCCACCGCGCCCCCCACGGCCGCAGCGCCCGCACCGGCAGCGCCATTCATGCCCTTCCCGCCCACCCGGCCCATGCCCCTGCGCGAAGCGCTGGACACCTGCCAGCGCCAGGCCATCGAAGCCGCCCTGGCACGCCACCGCGGCCAATGGGCCCGCGCCGCACGCGAGCTGGAAATCGACCCCAGCAACCTGCACAAGCTGGCCAAGCGGCTGGGGATGAAGGCATGATGCTATTATTTTGATAGCTGTTCGCGCTTATCCGATAAGCGCCAGAGGCCAAAAACACTTAAAAACCACCCCATGATCGACCACCTCCACCTGCGCCACATCAAGGCCTGGCACGACAGCGGGCCGGTGCGGCTGGCGCCCGTCACCATGCTGCTGGGCAGCAACTCGTCGGGCAAGTCCACGCTGCTGCAAAGCCTGCTGCTGCTCAAGCAGACCGTGGCCGCGCCCGACCGCACCGTGCACCTGCACCTGGGCCACAGCGACGCGGGCGACCCGGTGCAGCTCGGCAGCTTTGCCGACCTGCTCTCGCAGGGCGTGGCCGCGCCGCGCCACTGCAGCATGGCGCTGGGCTTTGCGCGGCCCGAGGGCGAGCGCGTGCGCCAGGGCTACTTTGCCTGCACCTACGGCCAGACCGCCCAGGGCGCCGTGGCCGTGCAGGCGCTGGAGTTGGCCACCGTGGCGCGGCGCTTTCGGGCGCTGCGGCGCACGCGCGGCGCCTACGCGCTGTATGTGGACGACGAGGCCCGCCCGCGTGGCACCAGCCCGCTGTACGCGCCCGAGCGCTCCATCGCCCTGCCCGCCCCCGCGCTGGCGCTGCTGGGGGCCGACGCGCAGCACGCGCAGGACCTGAGCCTGGCACTGCGCCATGCGCTGGAATCCATCGTCCACCTCGGCCCGCTGCGCCGCCTGCCCGCGCGCGACCACGCCTGGACTGGCGCCCCGCCCGGCGACCTGGGCAGCGACGGCCAGCAGGCCATCAACGCACTGCTGGCCAGCGCCCTGCTGCGCACCGACACCCAGGGCCAGGTGCTGCACAAGGTGGCGCACTGGCTGGCGCGCATGGGCATGGCCGAACAGCTCAGCGTGCGCCCCGTGGGCCGCACCGGCCGCTACGAACTGCTGGTGCACCACGACGGCGTGGCCGCCAACCTGCGCGATGTGGGCGTGGGTGTGGCCCAGGTGCTGCCGGTGCTGGCCGTGGCCTACTGCGCCCCGCCGGGCAGCACCATCCTGGTGGAAGAACCCGAAATCCACCTGCACCCCCAGGCCCAGGCCGTGCTGGCCGAGGTGTTTGCCGAGGTGAGCCAGCAACGCCAGGTGCAGTTTCTCGTCGAGACCCATTCCGAACACCTGTTCCGCCGCATGCAGACCCTGATCGCCCGGCGCCAGACCAGCCCCAGCCACTGCCGCATGCTGTTTGTGCAACGCCAGGGCGCGCAGGCCGTGCTCGTGCCGCTGGAGGTGGACGAGTTTGGCGCCGTGCGCAACTGGCCGCCCCAGTTCTTTGGCGACGCCATGGGCGAAGCCCGCGAACAGGCCCGCGCCCGCGCCCAACGGCTACGAGAAAATAAGTGACAACCCCCTGTGGCGCTTCGCGCCTTCCCCCTTCTCTTGCAGCGCTGCGCGCTGCGGAAGGGGGACGCCACCAGCGCCTGAACTTTGAGGTACTGGCGGCCCTTGCGCGGTGGCCGCTGGCCTGGCCGCGCCCATGGCATGCAACACAGACACTCTGCGCGGAAAGGAACCATTGAGATGCAGGCCCGCCTGGTGGACACCAATGTGCTCATCGTGGCCAGCGCGGCCGACGCTGGCTCGCCCTTCCGTGCTGAATCCACCCCCATCGAAGAAGCAGCCCTGCGCCAGCAGGTGCTGGACTGGCTCGAAGCCTTTGAGACCGACGCCACGCGCCACGCCGTGCTCGACGTGGACTGGCATGTCTGCGGCGAATACCGCCACAAGCTCACCGAACAGGACTACGGCTGGCTGGCCATGATGCACAAGATGGACCGTGGCGAGGTCGTCTGGGTCGATGTGCTGCTCGACAAGAACGGCAACGCCGTGCTGCCGCCCGAGCTGGCCGCGGCCGTGACCGACCTGGCCGACCGCAAGATGGTGGCCGCTGCCCTGGCAGCCCTGGACGCGGGCCACGCCACACAAATCACCAACGCCAGCGACACCGACTGGATCGACTGCCAGCAGGCCCTGCACGCCGTGGGGCTGGAGGTGGAAAACCTGCTGCCCGACTGGCTGCAGGCACGCTGGCGCCAGAAACACCCGCCCGTGCGGCGCGCAAAATAGGGCTCTTATGTCTGAAGATTTTTTCCGCTTTCCCCACACCCCGCACATCGCCTGGCTGGCCACGGGCGAGCCGCGCGACGACAAGGTGCTCTCCCGCGCCGAGGCCGAGGAATTGCTCAGCGGCCCCGTGGTGCTGGAAGAAAAGCTCGACGGCGCCAACCTGGGCTTCTCGGTCTCGCCCGACGGTGTGCTGCGCGCCCAGAACCGGGGCCAGTACCTGCCCCAGCCGTTCCACGGCCAGTTCGCCCGCCTGGGCCCCTGGCTGGCCGCGCACGAGGACAAGCTGTTCGACGCCCTGGGCACGCACCTGATGGCCTTTGGCGAATGGTGCGCCGCGCGCCACTCGCTCGACTACGCCACCCTGCCCGACTGGTGGATGCTGTTCGACGTGTACGACCGGCAGGAGCAGCGTTTCTGGAGCACCACGCGCCGCAACGCCTGGGCCGCCGAAATGGGCTTCAATACCGTGCCGCGCCTGTATGCCGGCGAAGTCACGCTGGACCAACTGCGCGACTGGGTGCACGCCCACGACAGCCAGTTCCGCCAGGGCCACCTCGAAGGCATCGTGGTGCGGCGCGAGAACGCCGACTGGCTGGAGAACCGCGCCAAACTGGTGCGCGCGGACTTCACGCAAACGATCGAAGCGCACTGGAAGAGCCGGGCGCTGGAGTGGAATCGGGTGGTCTGACAACGCACTGCGTGGGCAGGTGCTCCCTGCAGCACCGCATCCCACCGGCACCGCGTTCGCCGCTGGATCAGGTGTGGTCGCGCGGGTCAGCCTGTCCCGCCGATACCGGGCGCGAGCCGAATCCGGTTGCGGCCTTCCTCCTTGGCCTGGTACATCGCCGTGTCGGCGCGGTCGATCACGGCGTTCTGGCTCTCGTCGCGCCCGTGGAAGATGGCCACACCGATGCTGGCGGTGCAGTGGTGGCCTATGGCGGGGGCCGAGGGCGCTGTCTTCAGCACATAGGGCTCGGCCAGGCGGAGGCGGATTTTGTCCGCCACGGCGACGGCCTGTTCGGTGGCCTCGCCGGGTTGCGTGCTCAGTTCGGACAGCAGCACGACAAACTCGTCACCGCCAAAGCGCGCCACGGTGTCGGCTTCGCGCACGCAGGCTTTCAGGCGCTCGGCCACTTCGATCAGCAGCAGGTCACCCACGCCGTGGCCATGCTGGTCGTTGAGGGGCTTGAAGTTGTCGAGGTCGAGGAACAGCAGCGCGCCATGGCGGTGGCTGCGCTTGCTGGCGGACATGGCCTGCTCCAGGTGTTCCAACATCAGGCGGCGGTTGGCGAGGCGGGTCAGAGGGTCGTGAAAGGCAAGCTGACGCACCTGTTCTTCCAGGCGCTTGCGCTCGGTGATCTCGCGCGTGATGCCGTGGTAGCCGATGATTTCGCCCTGCGCGTTGCGGTCGGGCTTGGACAGCACCTCGCCCCAGATCAGGCGGCCGTCCTTGCAGCGGTGTTCCACCTGGAAGCGCAGGAACCCCCCGGCACTGCCGGCCGAGTCCTCGATCGCCCGGCGCCGGAGCATGCCCTTGACCAATTCCACGCCTTCTTCGGTGAACATCTCGAAAACGGGGTGCCCCACCACCTCGTCGGGCCGAAAGCCCCGCAGGCGTTCGTCGGCCGGGCTGATGTAGGTGACGATGAGTTGGCTGTCCGTGCGCCAGAGCACGTCCTGGGTGTCTTCCGTCAGCAAGCGGTACAGCGCCTGGCTTTCGTCGAGCGCCTGGGTGCGCTCGGCCACCAGGGCCTGCAGGGCGCTGTTTTGCTCCTGCAGGCTTTTGAGGGGGTACACCTCGCCGTCCTGCGCACTTTGGTACGGTATGGAATAGCTACAGTGCACGATCATCCACACTTCGCCTTCGCAGCGAAAGATCAGCACCAGCCGCGCCACTTCTCTCGACAGCTGGTGCCCGCCGCTGGGGAGATGGATGTGGAAGAAGGCCGTCGCCACCACCACGTCGGTGCTGAGGTCCTGCAGCGCGAGATCGAGCATTTCCATGCGGATGCGGCCCGGTACCTGGGCGAAGTCCTGGCGGGTGATGCGAATCCACTCCTCGCGGTCGCGGATCAGCCGGGTTCCGCTGCCGGGGTAGCCGCTGAAGTTCTGGCTGAAACGCGTGGTGAGGCGGTCATCGCGCGCGGCGTACATCTCGATGTACTCGTCAAACAGTGCGCGGATCTCGCGCTGGCGATCAGGGTGCATGGTGACGAAAATCCTGGTGGTCGGGAACACCCCCGAGCGACGTCCATTGCCGAGGCGAGGCAGCGCACCATGATACGTCTCGTTACTCTACACCGCCACCCACCGGAACAGGGGACGCATTGCGCAGCAGCGTACCCCGCAAAAAAAAAACGCATTCCGCTATGCGGCATTTGTTGCCACAATGCAGGGCATGATCACCCTTCAAGACATCCAGGACGCCGCACTGCGCCTACAAGGCCAGGTGCTGGAGACGCCGTGCGTGGAATCCCGAACGCTCTCGCAGATCGTGGGCGCGCAGGTGTTCCTCAAGTTCGAGAATTTGCAGTTCACCGCCTCCTTCAAGGAGCGCGGGGCCTGCAACAAGCTGGCGCTGCTGACGCCCGAGGAGCGCGCGCACGGCGTGGTGGCCATGAGTGCGGGCAACCACGCGCAGGGCGTGGCCTACCACGCGCAGCGGCTGGGGCTGCGGGCGGTGATCGTGATGCCGCGCTTTACGCCCGGCGTGAAGGTGGAGCGCACGCGCGGCTTTGGCGCCGAGGTGGTGCTGCACGGCGACACGCTGGAAGAGGCGCGCGCGCATGCCTACGCACTGGCCGATGCGCAGGGTCTGACCTTTGTACACCCCTACGACGACGAGGCCGTGGCCGCAGGCCAGGGCACGCTGGCGCTGGAGATGCTGCAGGCCGTGCCCGACCTGGACACGCTGGTGGTGTCGGTGGGCGGCGGCGGGCTGATTGCGGGCGTGGCCACAGCAGCCAAGGCCATCAAGCCGGACATCCGCGTGGTGGGGGTGCAGACGACGCGCTTTCCCGCCATGGTGAATGCCGTGCAGGGCACGCACCATCCGCAGGGCGCTTCGACCATTGCCGAGGGCATTGCCGTGGGCACGCCGGGCAAGATCACGCAGGAAGTGGTGGCCCGCCTGGTGGACGACCTGGTGCTGGTGGACGAGGGCGACATCGAACAAGCCGTGCTGATGCTGCTGGAGATCGAGAAAACCCTGGTGGAAGGTGCAGGCGCCGTGGGCCTGGCGGCGCTGCAGCGCTACCCCGAGCGTTTTGCCGGGCACAAGGTGGGACTGGTGCTCAGCGGCGGCAACATCGACCCGCTGCTGCTGTCGGCCATCATCGAGCGCGGCATGGTGCGCTCAGGGCGACTGGCGCGCATCCGCGTGAGTGCGCGCGATGTGCCGGGGGTGCTGGCGCGCATCACGGCGGCGCTGGCCGATGCGGGCGCCAACATCGAAGAGGTGCACCACCAGCGTGCCTTCACCACGCTGACGGCACAGAATGCCGACATCGAACTGGTGCTGCAAACGCGCAGCCACGCGCATGTGGACGAGGTGCTGGAACACCTGCGTTCGGTAGGCATGACGGCAGCGCGCATGTAGGCTGCACAGGCCGCCTGCAAGTTTTTGCCGGCAAGGCTAGAATTTTTCCCAGCCCAGCTACCAACAACATTCGGAGACCTGCCATGTCTGACACCCACGCCCACACCAGCGCCGACCTGCCGACCGACCCCGTGGAGGAGGTGGTGCCCTACATGCCCGTGGTGCTGCCGGTGGTGGGCGGCATCATGATGTTCTTGCTGGCCATGATTGCGGTCACCATGGCCTGAAGCACAATCGACGGCCCCGCTGCACAGCCCCGCTTGCGGGGCTGTGTTGTTTTTGCTTGCCGGAGATTGTCACCATGCGCCAAGGCCACGCCCTCGTTCTGTTTTCTGGTGGTCAGGATTCCACCGTCTGCCTGGCCTGGGCGCTGCAGCGCTTTGCCCGGGTCGAGACCATCGGTTTTGACTACGGCCAGCGCCACCATGTGGAGTTGCAGGCGCGCCAGGAGGTGCTGACCGCGCTGCGCGCAGGTTTTCCGCACTGGCAGGACCGCCTGGGGGACGACCACATGGTGGATCTGGCGGTGCTGGGCCAGATCAGCGACACGGCGCTGACGCGCGACACCGCCATTGCCATGGACGCGGCCGGGCTCCCCAATACCTTTGTGCCGGGGCGCAACCTGCTGTTCTTCCAGATGGCGGCGGCCGTGGGCTACCGGCGCGGGCTGCACACGCTGGTCGGCGGCATGTGCGAGACGGATTATTCCGGCTACCCCGACTGCCGTGACGACACGCTCAAGGCGCTGCAGGTGGCGCTGTCGCTGGGCATGGGCCAGCGCTTCACCCTCGAAACGCCGCTGATGTGGCTGGACAAGGCCCAGACCTGGGCCCTGGCACACCAGCTGGGCGGCGACGCGCTGGTGGACCTGAGCGTGCGCCTGACGCACACCTGCTACCTGGGCGAGCGCGGCCAGCTGCATGCCTGGGGCCACGGCTGCGGCGAATGCCCCGCCTGCACGCTGCGCCGCCAGGGGTACGAGCGCTGGATGGGCGGGTCGGAGGCTACTTTGTTAGACGCATAACCCAATGCATCTTTTGCATGATTCTTGCCCCTGTCTGACAGACAAATTTTGCGCAGCTTCATAAAATTGCCATCCCAGCCGACCTGCGGACTCTGCCATGGGGTGGCCGGTGCCACAAACACCGGTTGCCAGCCACTCTTTCCGCCCGCCGCCTGAGCCTTGTGGCCTGTCCTGGCCCTGGGAGAAAAGCCGTTTTTTCAAAGGCAGCGCCGGGCCCCTGTGCCGTGCCGTCTTGCTGAGTTTGCTGTGCCGCCACGCCCGCTTCCTTTGAAAAAACCGTTTTTCAACTTAAGGAAGCTCCCGATGAACGCACCCACCATGCAGGGCCTGAATCTCAACGCCCCTGCCTACGTCAAAAACGCCCGCCTGCTGGCCTGGGTGGCCGATATGGCCGCTCTGTGCAAGCCCGACAGCATCTATTGGTGCGACGGCTCGCAGGAAGAGTACGACCGCCTGTGCCAGCAACTGGTGGATGCAGGCACCTTCAAGAAGCTCAACCCCGCCAAGCGCCCCGGCAGCTTCCTGGCCTGGTCTGATCCTTCGGACGTGGCCCGCGTGGAAGACCGCACCTACATCTGCTCGGCCAAGAAGGAAGATGCCGGCCCCACCAACAACTGGATGGACCCCGCCGAGATGCGCGCCACGCTGCAGCCGCTGTTCGACGGCTGCATGAAGGGCCGCACCATGTACGTGGTGCCCTTCAGCATGGGTCCGCTGGGCAGCCACATCGCGCACATCGGCGTGGAACTGACCGACAGCGCCTACGTGGCTGTGAACCAGCGCCTGATGACGCGCATGGGCAAGGCCGTGTACGACGTGCTGGGCGTAGAGGGCGAATTCGTGCCCTGCATGCACACCGTGGGTGCCCCCCTGGCCGCTGGCGAGAAGGACACCACGAGCTGGCCTTGCAACCCCAAGGTCAAGTACATCGTGCACTATCCCGAGACGCGCGAGATCTGGTCCTACGGCTCGGGCTACGGCGGCAACGCGCTGCTGGGCAAGAAGTGCCTGGCGCTGCGCATCGCCTCGACCATGGGCCGCGACCAGGGCTGGCTGGCCGAACACATGCTGATCCTGGGCGTGACCAACCCCGAAGGCAAGAAGTACCACGTGGCAGCCGCCTTCCCCAGCGCCTGCGGCAAGACCAATTTCTCGATGCTGGTGCCGCCCGAGGCCGGTTTCGCCGGCTGGAAGGTCACGACCATCGGCGACGACATCGCCTGGATCAAGCCCCATGCCGACGGCAAGATGTACGCCATCAACCCCGAAGCGGGCTACTTTGGCGTGGCCCCCGGCACCAACATGCACACCAACCCCAACTGCATGCGCTCGCTGAACAAGGACGTGATCTTTACCAACGTGGCACTCACCGACGACGGCGATGTGTGGTGGGAAGGCATGGAGAAGGACACGGGCGTGGTGCCGGATCACCTGATTGACTGGCAGGGCAAGGACTGGACACCGGCCATCGCCAAGGAAACCGGCGCCAAGGCCGCGCACCCCAACTCACGCTTCACCGTGGCGGCCACCAACAACCCCGCGCTGGACGCACAGTGGGACGACGCCAACGGCGTGGCGATCGATGCCTTCATCTTCGGCGGCCGCCGCTCGACCACAGTGCCGCTGGTGACCGAGGCCCGCACCTGGATGGAAGGCGTTTACATGGCCGCCACCATGGGTTCCGAGACCACCGCCGCCGCCTTTGGCGCCCAGGGCGTGGTGCGCCGCGACCCGTTCGCCATGCTGCCCTTCTGCGGCTACAACATGAGCGACTACTTCCAGCACTGGCTGGACATGGAGCACAAGCTCGAAGAATCCGGCCACACTCTGCCCAAGATCTTCTGCGTGAACTGGTTCCGCAAGGGTGAAGACGGCAAGTTCGTCTGGCCCGGCTACGGCGACAACATGCGCGTGCTCAAGTGGATGCTGGACCGCATCGAAGGCAAGGCCCAGGGCCAGGAAACCATGTTCGGCATTGCACCCCAGTACGCTGAAATCACCTGGACGGGTCTGGACTTCACCCCCGCCCAGTTCGCCACGGTCACCAGCATCGACAAGGCCGCCTGGGCGGAGGAGTTCAAGCTGCACGACGCCCACTTCGAGCAACTGGCCTACCACATGCCCAAGGAACTGGTAGAGACCAAGGCGGCGCTGGAACAACGCCTGGCGGCTCTGTAATCGCTCCTGGGGCCCGGTGCACAGTGCCGGGCAACCTGTCTTTCTGCCTGCTCGTTCCGGCCCGGGGCGTGCAGGCAGTTTCATTTCCCCCGGTGCGCCTGCGTGTTTGCTGCCTGGGTCTGGCCGCGTGCAGGTACCATGCCGTTCCTGGCACCTGGCCAGACCGTTCCCACGCCCTTTCCCTCCCATGAAACTCTCTTTCTCAGCTTTGTGCGCCCTGTCGCTGGCGGCGCTGTCTTCGCAGGCGCTGGCCGCCCCTCCCAGTGTTCAGGGGACGGCACGCTTCCTGGTGCTGGATGCGCAGGATGCGCCCCTGATGGGCACAACGGTTTCCGGGGTATGTGAGGCCAACCTGGGTTCCTTCTGGAACCGCGAGACGCTGGTGTCGCGCTGGTCCTGCACCACCGATGCCGACGGTGTCTGCACGGCGCCTGTCACCACGCTGGCGCAGCCCGACGGCAAGCCCGCGCCCTGCCGAGGCTCCGAACCCAGCACCATCACCGAGAAGGGCGCCAGCCCGGCGCGCAGCAGCTATCACGCGTTCTTTCCCAAGGGCGTGGCCACCAGCTACACCCTGTTGAAGAAGGGCAGTTCCTGGAAGCATGGCGAGTACGAGTTCCGCAGCATTGCCAACGAGGAAGCCTTCCAGTCGCTGGCGCATCGCTTCCGCGTGGGCCTCTATGCCCAGCGCATGCAGTCGGCGCCCACACCTGACGGCAAGGGCACGGTATGGAGCACCGAAGGTGCCCACTACCAGGAGGGCAAGGATTTTCCCAACCTCACCTACCTCACGGCCCAGCGCGAAGTGGCTGGCGGCCCGGTCACCGTGCGGGTGGTGTCGCATTTGAGTTACATCGACTTTGCCTACCACCGTTACACCTCGGCCGTTTTCGACAACAAGGCGGGCGCCAGCAGTTCCGTGCGGCTGCAGCCCCTGACGGAGAAAGTGGTGTGCAACATGCGTGACCTGCTGGAGCGCAAGTGCACCCACCATGAGGCGGTGGAGTTTGTGCTCGACCCCGCACTCGCACTGCAGTTGGCGCAGTCTTACCAGGATGGCGCGCGCACGCAATGGTCGCTGCGCCTGACCTCTGCGGCCGGCCACGAGCGGCGCATACCCATCGCCCACGCCGAGTTCGCCGCCTTGTTCGCCGCGGCACAATCCGGCGCGCAGCGCTGACGCCTTGCTGGCCGGGGGAGCGGGCGATGCAGATCCAGTTGCTGTCAGACCTGCACCTGGAGTCGAACCCCGATTTTCATGGCAGCCCCGCCGTGAACGCCGATGTGTTGGTGTTGGCCGGCGACGTGGGCTCGTACCAGAGCGGCTCACGCCTGGCGGGGCCTCACTTTGGGCTGGAGCGGTTTTCGCCCCTGCCGCAATGGGCCGGATGGCCGGTGCCCGTGGTGTTTGTGCCCGGCAACCACGAATACGACGGCCTGGATTTTGAAGAAGCCCACACCCGCCTGCGGCGCAGTTGCGACCAGCTCGGCATCCAGTGGCTGGAGCGCGAGACGGCGCTGATCGACGGGGTACGCTTCGTCGGGACCACCCTGTGGTCCGACTTCGATGCACTCGCCGTGCATGCGTCCACCGCATCGACTACGCAGCAGTTCGAGCTGCGCAGCAAGGCCCAGCGTGCGGCCAATCACTACCTGAGCAAGACCGGCACCACCTGGAACGGTGTGCCCATGCTGGCCGAGCAGGTGCGCGCCCAAGGCCTTTGCTGCGCGGATTGGTTGCGCTCCACCCTTCCAACGGCCCACACCGGACGTACGGTAGTGGTCACTCACTTTGCGCCCAGCCTGCGCAGTCGCGACCCACGCTACGGCCTGACCCCCGGCACGGCTGCGTTCTGCAACGCGCTGGACGACCTGCTGGCCCATGCCGATCTGTGGCTGCATGGCCACTTGCACTGCCCCAGCGACTATGTGGCGCAGGCGCTGCGGCCCGATGGTTCGCTGCACCGCTGCCGCGTGGTGGCCAACCCCTTGGGCTATCGGCGCAAGGCCGAGCAGGCATTGTTCCAGGCCCATTGCTGCATCGCCGTATGATGGAGATTGGTCCATCACTCATGTGGAGATATCGATGAATATTTTGCTGGCTGTCGATGGCAGCTCTTTCACCAAAAAAATGCTGGCCTACCTGGCCACCCACGAAGAGCTCCTGGCGCCCACGCACACGTTCACGGCCGTGACGGTGCAGGCCGCACTGCCTCCGCGCGCCCGCGCTGCGTTGGGCAAACCCGCGGTGGACCAGTACTACGCCGATGAGGCCGACAAGGTGCTGAACCCCGTTGGCAAGTTTCTGGAGCGCCACGGGTTTCAGCTCAAGCGCGTAGCCAAGGTCGGGCCTGCCGGCGAGACCATTTCCAAACTGGCGGATGCAGGCCAGTTCGACCTGCTGGTCATGGGCTCGCACGGCCATGGCGCACTGGCCACGCTGGTCATGGGTTCGGTCACCACCCAGGTGCTGGCCCACTGCAAGGTGCCTGTGCTGATCGTGCGCTGACCGAATCCTGCGCGGTCGCCTGCGCAGACCTCAGTTTGCGACCAATTGGTTTAATAATAACCATGCGGTTACATATGATACCAATTGGTCGTGCAGTGCTCCTGCGCCCGCCTTGGACGTACCCCAACGAAGGAGCAATCATGAAGAAGACCCTGATCGCATTTGCACTGGTTGCAGGTTCCACGATGTCCGCGTGGGCCAAGGACGTGGTGGACACCGCCGTGGGCGCTGGCAATTTCAAGACCCTGGTCGCCGCCGTACAGGCCGCAGGGCTGGTGGACACCCTCAAAGGCCCCGGGCCGTTCACCATCTTTGCTCCCAGCGACGAAGCCTTTGCCAAGATTCCCAAGGCCCAGCTCGATGCGCTGCTGGCCGACAAGGCCGTGCTGACCAAGGTGCTGACCTACCACGCAGTACCCGCCAAGGTCATGGCGACCGATGTGAAGGAAGGCAAGGCTCCCACCATACAAGGACAGGCGCTGACCGTGCGCACCGGCGGTGGCGTGATGGTCAACCAATCCAAGGTGGTGGCCACCGATGTACAAGCCAGCAATGGGGTGATCCATGTGATCGACACCGTGCTCATGCCACAGTAATACCTACCCGCACGAAGGAGGGATCACACCATGCAAAAAAACGCCTTTCCACGCCGAACCTTGCTGCTGGGCGCCGCCCTGGGCCTGTCGATGCCACTGCTGCAGGCTTGCGGTGGCGGTGACGACCATGCCGAGATTCCCCACATTGTGGATTTGGCCAAAGGCAACCCGGACCTGAGCATCCTGGTGGAGGCCGTTGTCGCTGCGGGCCTGGCCGACACGCTGTCCACCGAGACGGTGACCGTTTTTGCGCCCACCAATGCCGCTTTTGCAGCCCTGCTTGCCGAATTGGGCATCAGCAAGGAGGCCCTGCTGGCCAACAAGGCCCTGCTGACGCAGGTGCTCAGCTACCACGTGCTGGGCACGCGCGTGCTGCGCAACGAGGTCCCGCTGGGCAAAGCCATTGAACCCCTGGACGGCGGTTTCTTCAAGGTGGAAGCAGGGACATCGCTGCGCATCACCGATGGGCGCAACCGCGTGTCCCAGATCACCACCACGGACGTACTTGCACGCAACGGGGTGGTGCATGTGGTGGACCGCGTGCTGCTGCCGGCGAACCAGGACATCGTGGACACGGCGCAGTCGCTGCCCGAGTTCAGTGTGCTGGTGGAGGCGGTAATCGCTGCCGATCTGGTGTCGGCCCTGCAGAACGCCGCTGCGCTGACCGTGTTTGCGCCCACCAACGCCGCCTTTGCCACACTGCTGGCCGAACTGGGCCTGAGCAAGGAAGCCTTGTTCGCCAACAAGCCCCTGCTGACCCAGGTGCTGACCTACCATGTGCTGGGCGCGCGCGTGCTCAAGGCCGAAGTCCCCTTGGGCACCGCCAATGCTACCTTGCAAGGGCAGACTTTCACGATCGGCGCCGACCTGCAGATCACCGACCGCCGGGGACGCACCAGCCAGATCATCGGCACGGATGTGTTCACCAGCAATGGTGTCATTCATGTGATCGATCGGGTACTGCTGCCCGCCGCCTGATCGAGAGAGGGTCCAAACCACACGCCGCCGCTCTGCAGGGAGCGCGCGGCTTTTATTCTGTTAGCGGCTGTTCAGCCCGTCAAAGCAGGTTTTGAGCACGAGTTCGACGATGGCGGCATCGTCGAACTGTCCACCTTCCTTGAGGAAGCTCACCACGGGGTCGCAGGCGCGGGCAAACAGCGTGTAAAGCACCACCAGGGGCGGCAGCGAGGGGTCGATGCGCCCCTGGGCCTGGGCCTCGGTGATCCACTGGCCAATGCAGTCGCTCACGCCGATCAGGGTGTCCAGGTAGCGCTTGTCCGCCATGAGCACACCCCGCAGCGCGGTGTTGCGGCTGGGCAGCAGCGGCATCTCGCAGGCGATCAATCGCTCCAGCGACCAGCGCACCAGGGCGCGCAGCTTGTCCTGGGGCGCCAGCTCGGCCGGGACCGTATCCAGAAACGCCTGCACCTTGCCCAGAATCTGCACCATCGCGGCACAGCACAGCTCTTCCTTGCTGGCAAAGTGCTTGTAGAGGCTGGCCTTGGCGATGCCCACGGCGTTGGCAACGTCGTCCATGGTCATGGCATCGTAGGCTTTTTCGCCCAACAGGCGGCAGGTGGCCTGGAGGATGGCCTCCTCACGGGCCTGGTGCATTTGCTCCTTGAAGGAGAGTTTCACGGGGGACGGTTGCATCCCCCGATCTTATGCATTCCGGTTGAAAAACAGTTGACTCGGTTGTTTTTCAACCACGGCGTCACCGTCCGGAGTTTCCCTGATCGAGATCGCGCGCCGAGGCCTCGATGAGGGCCTGGGTGAGGGCTTCCAGCACCTCGGACTCCAGGTTCCAGCAGTGCCAGTACAACTGAATGGGCAGCGTATGACCGGGCGAAACGTCCACGATGTCCCCGGCGGCGAGCGCCGGGCGCACCAACAGCTCGGGCAGCACGCCCACCGCCCAGCCCGCCTTGACCGCATGCAACTGGCCCTCGGTGCTGGGCACGAACAAGTGGTTGAGCGCCACGCGCTTGAGGCCGAAGGTGCGCGCCACGAATTCGGCAGCCATATCGTCCTTGCGGTTGAAGGAAAGAAACGGCACTTCGCGGAAGTTGTGCGCCGTCAGGCCATTGGGCAGGTGCTTTTGTGCAAAGCTGCTGGAGGCCACAGCCACATAGTGCATGGCCCCCAGCGGTACCATGCGGCAGCCGCGCATGGCCTGCTTGAGCGTGGTGACGCAGCCCAGCACCTGGCCCGAGCGCAGCCATTCCTGGGTGAAATCCTGGTCGTCGGCAATGATTTCCAGCGGCAGACGCTGGCGCACCAGGTCGTGCACCGCGTCCAGCGCCCAGGTGGCAATGCTGTCGGCATTGATGGCGATGGAGATGCGCTCGTCCTCGCGCCCACTGCCCGGCGCGCTGGGCGCCAACTCCTGCAGGTCACGTTCCAGGTCGGCACGCAGCAGGCGCAGTTGCTTGGTGTGCTTGAGCAGCAATTGCCCCGCAGAGGTGGGCCGCAAGGGGCGGCTGCGCACGATGAGAACCGAGCCCACCTGTGCCTCCAGCGCCCGCAGACGCTGCGACACCGCCGATTGGGTGACATTGAGGCGCTGGGCGGCCCGCTCGAAGCCCCCCTCCTCGACAATAGCGGCCAGGCATTCTAGGGCTGCGGGGTCGTAGGTACTCATGGTGCGGCTGGCAGGGTAGGGACGGTCTTACATTATAAGTGCAACTGATATTTTTGGACTGCGGTTAATAAGACCATGTTTTGAACACCCCGACACAGACTGCGCACCTTGGGTAGCCATGCGAGAGCACGGGAAGCGGCACAGGCCGCGCTCAGGGGCCGTCCCTACTTCTTGCGTTGGACGATGAGGTTGCGCTTGGCATCCTCAGGGTAGGCAAAAGTGATGGCCCCGTTGTGCACCTTGCCCATGACCAGCATGTTCTGCGTGATGGCGTCCTTGTCTTCAGGGGTGAAGGGACGCTCATAGGTGGCCACCACGCCGTAGTACACGCGCTTGATGTTCTCCAGCGCGTTCTTGACGGCAGGGCCGTCGAGCTTGCCGTCGCGGATGCCGAACAGCGCGTAGGTGAGCAGATAGGTGGCGTCGTAGCCCTGCGCAGCCGCCATGGGAACGGCCATGCGTTCGCCGTGCTTGCGCTTGAAGTTGGTCAGAAAGGCCGCCCTGCGCTCATTGCTGGGCTCGGCAATGAAGGTCTGCGCCATCAACGCGCCATCGGCAGCGTCCTTGGCGCCATCAATGAAGAAGGGGAAGGACAGCGGCCAAGCGCCGACCTGGGGCACTTTCCAGCCAATGTCCTTGCGGCCGTTGGCGATGACCGCATTCTCTGGGCCCACGGTGTAGCTGAAGATCACATTGGCCCCGGCCTCACGCGCGGCTTGCAGCTCTTTGCGCAAATCAGTCACGCCCAAGGGGAAGCGCGTGACATGCACGGCCTGCAGCTTGCGTGCGGCCAGCGCATCCTGCACGTCCTTGAGCCCGGCCTCGCCGTAGCCGGTGGTGTCAGCAAAAATCGCCACCTTGGTCCAGCCACGCTTGACCAGGTCCTCCACCACAAAGGGCGCCTGAATGCTGTCACGCGCCGAGTTGCGGAAGATGTAGCTCTGCGCTGGCGGGTACTTGGCCGTCAGCGGCGTGCCGGTGGAGCAGGGAACGATCAGCGGCAATTGCGCGTTCTGGTACACCTCCAGCGACTTGACCGCCACGCCCGTGTTGCAAAAGCCAATGGTGGCCACCACGCCCTGCTTGGCCAGTTCTTGCGAGGCCTTGAGTCCGGTGTCCGGGTCGCCCTTGTCGTCGTGCACCACCAGCTCCAGCGGGCGCCCCAGGTAGCCCCCGGCAGTGTTGATCTCGGCCACGGCCAGCTCAATGCCCTGGCGCAGCGGAATGCCGAAGTCGGACGACGGCCCGGTGAAGGGGCCAATCAACCCCACCTTGACGGTGGCGGCTGGTGCCTGGGCGATGGCGGCCGGTGCGGCCAGCACGACCAGCGCGCCCAGGGTGGCGGCCATCCAGTGGCGAATCGGTTGCATGGGGTTCTCCTCTTGCGTGACGGCGCAGCTTAGGCGCGGATGGAATGGGGCAGCTACCGCATTTTCCCTGCCTGGGCGCTCGCGCGTCAGGCTTTCGTCAGTGCGCTGGCACCGTGCCAGCCACTACGGATGCTATTATTTTTATAGCTGCTTGCGCCGTACTTACGGCGCCAGAGGGCGATTTGCCTTGATTTTTGCCGCCTCCACCGGGGACGGGCGGTACAGGCGCGTGTCCATCCAGCGCAGCAGGTCGTTCCACATGGCCTGCATTTCGGACTCGCTCGGCATGTCCAGGGCGTGTTCCAGTTCGATGGTGACCACCGGCATGTTTTGCTGCACGCCACCGTAGTGCCCCAGCGAGCCAGGGAAGATGCCGACGCGGTCCAGGCGCAAGCGGCCCAGGCGCTGCGGCGGCTCGTGGGGGCCGTCGAAGTCGAGCACGCCATAGGGCGCGTGGATGCTCACAACCAGGTGGGGGTTGAACTCCTCCATCTGGGTGTGCAAAAACAGCGATTCAGGCTCGGACAGGGGCTCCGGGCCCGGCCAGCGGCGTGGGTCCTTGCGCGTGCGCTCGCGCCAGTAGCGTGGGGCATCGAGCTTCCAGCCGGGGGTGTTGAAGTTGCGGTTCAGGTCCACACCATGCGCATTGGTGCGCGAAGGCTTTTTGGCCAGCAGTCCGTCGGGATTGAGCACGGGAATAAAGCGCCAATGCACGGGGCGCTGTGTCTGCTCGGCCAAGCCGATCCAGCGCAAGGCCAGCGCGCCCGAGGTCAGCTCGTCGCCATGCATGGCGCCCACCACCAGCACACGCAGCGTATCGATGTCCGGGCGCTGGGGCAGGATGTCCCGCCAGTACAGCGCCGTGCCCAGGCGCGAGCGGGCACCGCTGGGCGTGAGTCGCGCGGCCTCGCACTGTTCGGCACGCACGCCCGGCAAGCGCTGGAGCAGCAGCGCACAGGCCGAGACACTCTCCTTGGGGACGGTCTGCGAAGCTGCGCCCCCCGCCAGCGCCGTCGCCACCAAGGCCGCCGCCCCTGCACGCCACCAGGCAGACGGGCGCGGGCGCACCAAGGCAGCAGCAGAAGAAGGGGCCAGCGTTGTCATCACACACTCACAAAAACAAAGGGCACCCCTGTGGGGCACAGCACAAAAACCTCAGGCCTCAGATAATAGCCCGCCCTTCCCTTCCAGGTTCAGCGTGCATCCCCGCCCCACCCTACTGCCCCCCGATTTTGACTCGCGCCACTTTCGCAGCACGCTGGGCATGTTCGCCACGGGCGTGACCATCGTGACCGCGCGCGCGCCCTCGGGAGGCCTGGTGGGGCTGACGGCCAATTCCTTCAATTCGGTATCGCTGTCCCCGCCACTGGTGCTCTGGAGCCTGTCGCGCCAGGCAGGCTCGATGGAGGTCTTCGCCACCGGTGTGCGCTACGCCATCCATGTGCTGGCCGCAGACCAGCAGGCCCTGGCCGAGCGCTTTGCCACGCGCGGCATCGACCGCTGGGCGGGTGTGGCGCACCACCCCGGTCTGGACGGCACCCCGCTGATCGAGGGCGCCGCCGCCACGTTCGAATGCTTCAGCCGCAGCCAGTACCCCGAAGGCGACCATGTGATCTTCGTGGGCGAGGTCGAGCGCTGCAGCCACCGCGCCGGGGTGCGGCCCTTGCTCTACCACGGCGGACATTTCCATACCCAGCACTCGCTGTGACATGTCTGCGCATGGCCTGACCCTGCTGCATGTGAACCGTGGCGTCTGCCAGCCCCTGCGCGTGGGTGAGCGCAGCGTGCTCTCGGCCATTGCCAAGGCGCCGGTGCCCGGCCCGGTGGCTGTGGGCCGGCTGGGGATGGAAGGCGACGAGCAGGCCGACCCCAGCGTGCATGGCGGGCTGGACAAGGCCTTGTACGCCTACCCTGTGGAGCATCTCGCCTTCTGGCAAGCGCAGCGCCAGCAGCATGGCCTGGCGAGCGCAGCGTTGCCGCCTGGCTTCATGGGCGAGAACCTGACGGTGCAGGGGCTGCTGGAACACGAGGTCTATGTCGGCGACCGGCTGCACTTCCCGGAGTGCACCCTGCGCGTGACGGCGCCGCGCGAGCCCTGCTACAAGTTCAACGCCGTGATGGGCTTTGTCCAGGCCGGGCGCGCCATGGCACAGACCGGGCGCTGCGGCTTCTATCTGGCGGTGGAGCGGCCGGGCAGCCTGGAGGCGGGCCAGCACGCCCGGTTGGAACCCGGCCAGCGCGCCCTGAGCATCGCCCAGGCCCTGGCAGGCAAGTGGGCCAAGCACAAGCGATAAAGCCACCGCAACTCACTGCACCGTGAGCGTGCTGCCCAGCGCCAGGCGCCCCTGCACTGGCTGCCACTGCACGCCGGTGACGACGTTGTCCGCATTGGCAAAGCGCAAGGCATAGATCGCATTGCCCGCCAGGGCGGCCGCTGCATCGGGCGCGGCCAGGTGCACTTGGTACGAGCCGCTGGCCAGCGCCGCAGGAAGGGCTACTTCGCCGGACCACTGCTGGGTTTCGCCGGGCGTGGCCTGGCGCAGGTCGGTGCCCGCCAGGGGCAAGGTGGTGGCCTGCCCCTGGGCGTTCACCAGCACCAGTGCCAGGCTGCGCGGATTCAAGGGCCGGGCCCAGCCCTGGTTGCTCAGCGCCACCGACCAGGCCAACGTGCCACCGGGCGCGGCGGTGCTGCCGTGTGCCACGGTCTGCAACTCCAGCCGGTAACCCAGGCGCCGCGACACTTCGGCCATGCAGCCACCTACCTGCCATTGGGCAAAAAAGCCCTCGTAGTAGTCGCGGTTCAGGTAGCTCATGTGGTACTGCGCGCCTTCGCGCAGGATGTCGGCGCAGGTCATGCGGGCCTGGGCGGGCTCCGGCGGTGCGCAGGTCTCGCCCCCGGCACCGGTCACGGCGCTGGCCTGCTGGGCATAGCTGCGCAAGGTCTGCGACTCGGCAGTGGTTTCGGCAAAGTAGGTGCCCACATCGTCGGAACTGGCGAGGAAGCAGTCGTTGTGCAGGCCGATGCGTGCCGCCGGTGGGGGCGTGGCCGACAGTGCCTGCGCCAAGGTGGCCGTGGTGGGATACCACTGGGCCAGGTCCGCCGGGTAGCGCAGGTGCAACAGCCGCTGGCTGGGCAACGCCTGCAGCAATGCGTCGCGCACTGCGGCCTTGCGTGCTGGCGTGGTGAGGTTGTTGGACGAGGTGTGCCATTCACCCCAGGCGCCGATGAAGCCGCCCTGCACCACGGCAATGACATCGGCATTGCGCTGCAGCACGGGTTGCAATTGCTGGATATGGCTTTTGACCCGCGAGAGTGTGGCGTCCTGGGCGTTGAGGTATTCGGATTCTGTTGCCGGGTAGTTGTAGGCAAAGCGCAGCACCGCCTTGAGCCCCTGCTTGCGCAGGTTGGCGAAACCGGTTTCCAGCTTGGTCAGGTAGTTGGCTGGCAGGTTGCGGGTACGGTACGCGCTCAGGTCACCAGGGGTATAGACCAGGCGCTGACCCTCCTGCGCCACATAGAGCAGCGAGGTGGCCGTGATTTTGGAGGGGTCGCTGGCAAAGCGGTAAAAGCCCCGCTCGGGGTTGGGAAAGTCCAGGTCGGTAGGCTGCAGGTGGACCTGCACCATGGGGACCACGCTGGTCATGCGCAGCGCTGGCGCTGGTACACCCCCCTCCGAACGCTGGATGGCGAGGTCGTCCTCACCGCCCCCACAGGCCGCAAGCCCTGCGGCGCACAGCGCCACGGCGCTGCATTTCAGAGTCCATGCCCGCATCGCATTCCCCCGTGCGCCTGCGCACGGTCAGGCTTGGGAGCATGCTACGGTGCGGGCCGTTCGCCATCAAACACTCAAGTGCAACCGCTTGTGCAAAGCTGTTACCGATTGCACCCGAGCGTGCTTCAGCGGCTGGCTTCGGGCAGCTCGATCTTTACTTCGAGCACTTCGAGGTTGTCCTGGCGCTCCAGGTGCACCTTGAGGTCGTCGGGGTTGATCTTGACGTATTTGGAGATCACGGCCACCAGCTCGCGCTGCAGCGCGGGCAGGTAGTCGGGCTCACCGGCATTGCGGCCGCTGCGCTCGTGCGCCAGGATGATCTGCAGGCGCTCCTTGGCGACGCTGGCGGTCTTCTTCTTTTCGCCGAGCAGGAAGGAGAGGAAGGATGCCATGGCTTATTTGCTCCCGAACAGGCGTTTGAAGAAGCCTGGCTTTTCCGCCTCGATGAAGCGCAGGGGCTTGTCTTCGCCCAAAAAGCGGTCGATCACATCCTGGTAGGCCTCGGCCACATCGGTGCCCTTGGCATGGATGGCCGGAATGCCCTGGTTGGACGACTGCAGCACCGTCTCGGACTCGGGAATCACGCCGATGAGCTTGATGCGCAGGATGTCCTGGATGTCCTCCAGGCTCAGCATCTGGCCGTCCTGCACGCGGCTGGGGTTGTAGCGCGTGATGAGCAGGTGCTCCTTGATGGGCTCGGCACCCTCGATGGCGCGCTTGGTCTTGCTGCCCAGCATGCCCAGGATGCGGTCGGAGTCGCGCACGCTGGACACCTCGGGGTTGGTCACCAACAGCGCCTCGTCGGCGAAATGCATGGCCATGAGCGCACCGCTTTCGATACCGGCGGGCGAATCGCAGACGATGTACTCGAAGCCCATCTCGGCCAGATCCTTGAGCACCTTCTCCACGCCTTCGAGGCGCAGCGCATCCTTGTCGCGCGTCTGGCTGGCGGCCAGCACGAACAGGTTGTCGCACTGCTTGTCCTTGATGAGGGCCTGGTTCAGGTTGGCCTCGCCATGGATCACGTTGATGAGGTCGTACACCACGCGGCGCTCGCAGCCCATGATGAGGTCGAGGTTGCGCAGGCCGACGTCGAAGTCGATCACGGCGGTCTTGTGGCCGCGCAGGGCGAGGCCGGAGGCGAAGCTGGCACTGGTGGTGGTCTTGCCCACGCCACCCTTGCCGGAGGTCACGACGACGATTTTGGCCATGTGATGCTGTTTCTCAGTGGGTTGATAGGGAGAGGGTCAGGCGAGGGGCTCGATCAGGAGCTTTTCGCCTTCGAGCCGCACCTGGGCCGGCTTGCCACGCACGCTGTCGGGCAGTTCGGTCTCGGTGGTGCGGTAAATGCCTGCGATGGAGACGAGCTGCGGCTCCATGCAGGTGCAGAAAATACGGGCGTCCGTGTTGCCGCGTGCGCCGGCGATGGCACGGCCGCGCAGCGGCGCATAGACGTGGATGTTGCCGTCGGCGATGACCTCGGCGCCAAAGCTGACCATGGCCATCACGATGAGGTCGGCGCCGCGCGCATAGACCTGCTGGCCCGAGCGCAGCGGCTTGTCCACCACCACGGCGGGCAACGCGGCCACGGGCACTTCGCGCACCACCTCGACCTCGCGGATCACTTCGACCTCACGCACCACCTCGCGCGGTTCGGCCTCGGCACGGGTGGGCGCGGCGTCGGGCGCGGCGGCCAACCCAGCCTCGCGAGCGGCCTGCATTTGCGCATCGGAGCCACCGCGCACGGCCACGGGCAGCGTGCGGTGCTGGCGCAGCAACTGCACCAGGGCGGCAAAGTCGAGGGGTTCCTGCGCATCGCGCACGCCGGCCAGATCGATCAGCACCGGGTCCTGGTCAAAAAAACCCGGCGCATCGGCCAGGCGCTGGGCCAGCTCGGTGGCCAGCACCGCCAGGTCGGTGGTCTTGAGCACCAGCGCTACCACAGGCAGCGAGGCGCTCTTGAAGTCAAAATGGGTGCGGGAAAGGCCCGCCGTCACGGTCATGGATCAGAGTGTGGGTTGGGCGCTTGCGCACAAAATTGCGGCAAGTGTACCGTGGCACTGTCCCCGACCAGCCTCCATGCCCAGCACGCGGGGCGATGCATGGTGCAAACCCTAGGACGCAGCGCGTGTGCATTTCTGTCACCATGCCACAGTGGCCCGGCGCTGCCACCCCCACGGAGGTCTCTTGAGCCCGAACAAGCGTTACATCGGCAAGCTGGCGCCCGAGCAGGCGCTGGAGCTGTTCCACAACATGCTGGAGCACATGCCCGTGGGCGTGGCCCTGTTCGATGGCGAGTTCCGCATGGTGGCCATCAACCAGACGGCGCTGGACATGCTGGATTTCCCTGCGGAACTGTTCTCCCCGCAGATGCCGACGCTGGAAGACCTGTTGTGGTTCAACGCACGGCGCGGGGAATACGGTCCGGGCGTCCCCGAGACACTTGTCCGGGAACGCCTGGCGCTGGCGGCCAAGCGCGAGGCGCACCGCTTTGTGCGCCACCGGCCCGACGGCAAGACGATGGAAGTGATCGGCGCCCCCTTGCCCGGCGGTGGCTTCGTCAGCATCTATACCGACATCACCGAGCGCGAGCGCGCCACGGCGCAAATCAACGAGCAGGCCCTGTACCTGCGCAGCGTGCTGGCGCACCTGCCCCAGGGCATCTCGGTGTTTGACGCGCAGTTGCGCCTCAAGTGCTGGAACGACAAGCTGCTGGATGTGCTGGGCCTGCCTGACGGTGCGGTGTACCCCGATGTTCCATTTGAAGACCTGATCCGCTACCCTGCGCAGCGCGGTGAATACGGCCCCGACGACCCCGAGACCTACGTGCAGCAACGCCGTGAATGGGCGCTGCGCTTTGAACCGCACCGCGTGGAGCGCACCCGCCCCACGGGCCGCACCCACCTGGTGGAGGGACGCCCCATGGTCGCAGGCGAGCGCACCGTGGGCTTTGTCACCAGCTACACCGACATCACCGAGAACACGGCCCGCGAGGCGGCGCTGGCCGAGAAAAACCTGCTGCTGCAGGCCCTGGCCGACAACCTGCCCTGCGGGGTCAGCGTGTTCGACAAAAACCTGCACCTGGTCCTGATGAACGACCAGGCCATTCGCCTGCTGGGCTTCACACGCGCGCTGGTGGACCAGCAGCCACACTTTTCGGATCTGGCACGCTTCAACGCCGAACGGGGCGAATACGGCCAGGTGGACGTGGAGCGCTTCGTGCAAGGCCTCACCGAGAAGGCGCTGCACCCGGAACCGCACCACGTGGAGCGCGTGCGCCCCAACGGCGTGGTGATCGACCTGGTGGGCGAGCCCCTGCCCGGTGGCGGTTTCATCACCATCTACTCGGACGTGACCGAGCAGCGCCGCGCAGCCCGCGCCATCGAGCACCTGGCGCACCACGACACCCTCACCGGGCTGGCCAACCGCTACGCGCTGGAGGCGCGGCTGGACCAGGTGGTGGCCGACGCCCGGCGCCACGACCGGCGGCTGGCCGTGCTGTTCCTGGACATGGACAACTTCAAGGGCATCAACGACAGCCTGGGCCATGGCGTGGGCGACGAGTTTCTGCGCGCCATCGCCCAACGCCTGCGCGCCGCCGTGCGCGACAGCGACATCGTTGCGCGCCTGGGCGGCGACGAGTTCGTCGTCGTGCTGACCGAGCTGCAAGACCCCCAGCACGCACTGACCGTCGCAGACAAGCTCATCACCCGCCTGAACGCCCCGGTGCACCTGGCCGGGCAGGAGCTGCACGCTTCGGCATCCATCGGCATCTGCTTCTACCCCCAGGACGGCAAGGACCGCGGCAGCCTGATGCAGAGCGCCGACATCGCCATGTACCAGGCCAAGCACCTGGGCAAGGGGCACTACCGCTGCTTCGACCCGGCCATGATGGCCATGGCCACACGGCGCGCGGCCATGGAACGCGCGCTCAAGGAAACCGTCTCGCTCAAACGCTTTGCCGTGCACTACCAGGCGCTGCTGGACTGTCACACGCGCCAGATGCTGGGCTTCGAGGCGCTGGTGCGCTGGGAATACCCCGCCGGACAATGGATCGCGCCGCTGGACTTCATCCCGCTCTCCGAAGAACTGGGCCTGATCGACCAGATCGGCGAACTGGTGCTGCACGTGGCCTGCAGCGCCTTGGCGCAATGGCACCGCGAGGGCCACACGCACCTGGGCATGTCGGTCAACCTCAGTGCCGTGCAGTTGCGCAACCCGCGCCTGCCCGAGCAAATTGCCCAGGTGCTGAAAGACCACCAGCTCCCAGGAGCTGCGCTGACGCTGGAGGTGACCGAATCGGTGGCCATGCAGGACCCCGATGCCTGTGTGCTGCGCCTGGAGGAAATCCGCCGCCTGGGTGTGCGCCTGGCCATCGACGACTTTGGCACCGGCTACTCCTCGCTCGCCTACCTCAAGCGCCTGCCGCTGGACAGCCTCAAGCTCGACCGCTCCTTTGTGCAGGACCTGGAAACCAACCCCAACGACGCCGCCATCTGCACCGCCACCATCAGCCTGGCCCACCACCTGGGCCTGGCCGTGGTGGCCGAAGGCGTGGAAACCGAAGGCCAGCACGCCTTCCTGCAAAGCCTGGGCTGCGACATGTACCAGGGCTACCTCTTCAGCCGCCCCCAACCGCTGGAAGCGCTGCGCCAGTGGCTGGGTAGCCAGCCGGGCGGCGCCGCAGTGTGAATCAGGCGACAGACACCCCGCTCCCACGGCTCAGATAATGCGCCATGCCCCATTCGCGCCTGCACCACCTCGACGCCACTGCCATTGCCATCCTCCTGGCCTGCTGCCTGTTCTGGGGCTTTCAGCAGGTGTTGGTCAAGGCCACGGTGGCCGAGGTGGCGCCGGTGTTCCAGGCCTTTGTGCGCTTTGCCATGGCCACGGTGGCCGTACTGGCGTGGTGCCTGTGGCGTGGTGTGCGCCTGGGCAGTGCGCACGAGCCGAGGGGTGCGATGGTGGCCGGGGTGTTGGCCGGGGCGCTGTTTGCGGCGGAGTTTGCCTGCATCTACATCGGGCTGCAGTACACCACGGCCTCGCGCCTGACGGTGTTTTTGTACTGCTCGCCCTTCTGGGTGGCGCTGCTGCTGCCGCGCTTTGTGCCTGGCGAGGGGCTGCGCGGCTGGCAGTGGCTGGGCCTGGCCGGGGCCTTTGCGGGCGTGGGGCTGGCCCTGGGCGAGGGCTTGCTGGGGCCCGCCAAGGCCGCGCTGCCCCAGGCCTGGCTGGGAGACTTGTTGGGCCTGCTGGCCGGGCTGCTGTGGGCACTGACTACGCTGACCATCCGCGCCACCCCGCTGGGCCGCGTGGCACCGGCCAAGCAGTTGCTGTTCCAGGTGGGCATCAGCACGGCGGTACTGCCGCTGCTGTCGCTGGCGCTGGGCGAGCGCTGGAGCCTGGATTTCAGCGCCTTTGCTGTGAGCTCGTTGCTGGTGCAGGCGCTGGTGGGCGCGTTTGCCAGCTACCTGGCGTGGATGTGGCTGCTGACGCGCTACCCGGCCACCAAGATTTCGGTGTTCGTGTTCCTCACCCCCGTATTCGCCCTGCTGTTTGGCGCCTGGTGGCTGGGCGAGCCCGTCACACCCGGCCTGCTGGCCGCGCTGGCGCTGGTGGCAGCAGGCATTGTGCTGGTGAATCGCAAGCCCGCAGTTGCGTGATATTCAAGTCAAATCGGCTTCAAGCGCTTACCAGATAAGCGCAACCAGCTATCAAATAAATAGCAAAGCCGCTACCCTGGAACGGGCAGCGGCTTGGTGTGCCAAGGGCGAATCCGCCCCTGAAGCGATGGCGTTACGCCGGCTCGGCCACGCTGGGCAAACCAGAGAGCGCCATGGCCAGTTCCTTCTCGTCGTACGACTCTTCCTTGAGTTCGCCCGCAAAGTACTTCTGGTACGCCGCCATGTCGAAGTGGCCGTGGCCGCACAGGCCGAAGAGGATGGTTTCGCTCTTGCCTTCGCGCTTGCAGCGCAGGGCTTCCTCGATGGCGCCCTTGACGGCGTGGTTGGCTTCCGGCGCCGGCACGATGCCTTCGGTGCGCGCGAACAGCACGCCAGCCTCGAAGCACTGGTTCTGCGTGTAGGCCACGGCTTCCATCAGGCCCAGCTCCTTGGCGTGCGACACCATGGGCGCCATGCCGTGGTAGCGCAGGCCACCGGCGTGGAAGCCCGGCGGCGTGAAGGTGCTGCCCAGGGTGTGCATCTTGGTCAGCGGCGTCATGTGGCCGGTGTCGCCGTAGTCGTAGGCGTACTTGCCGCGCGTGAGCGAGGGGCAGGCCGCAGGCTCCACGGCCACGATGCGCGGCTTGGGGCCGCCGCGCAGGCCGTGGCCGATGAACGGGAAGGCGATCCCCGCGAAGTTGGAGCCGCCGCCGGTGCAGCCCACCACCACGTCGGGCCAGGCATCGGCCATCTGCATCTGCTCCATGGCTTCGAGGCCGATCACCGTCTGGTGCAGCAGCACGTGGTTGAGCACCGAGCCCAGCGCGTACTTCGTGTCGTCGCGCTGCACGGCCAGCTCCACGGCTTCGGAGATGGCGATGCCCAGGCTGCCGGGGTGGTCGGGGCGCTGGGCGAGCACGCTGCGGCCGTACTGGGTTTCGGTGGACGGCGAGGGCAGGCAGCGCGCGCCATAGGTTTCCATCACGGCGCGACGGTAGGGTTTCTGGTCGTACGACACGCGCACCTGGAACACCAGCACCTCCAGGTCAAACAGGCTGCCCGCGAACGACAGCGAGGTGCCCCACTGGCCCGCGCCGGTCTCGGTGGTGAGGCGCTTGACGCCGGCCTGCTTGTTGTAGAAAGCCTGCGGGATCGCGGTGTTGGGCTTGTGGCTGCCGGCAGGGCTCACGCCCTCGTACTTGTAGAAGATCTTGGCGGGCGTGCCCAGGGCTTTTTCGAGCCGGTGCGCGCGGAACAGCGGCGCGGGGCGCCAGAGCTGGTAGATCTCGCGCACGGGCTCGGGGATCTCGATCTCGCGCTCGGTGCTGACTTCCTGCAGGATCAGTTCCATCGGGAACAGCGGCGCCAGGTCGTCCGGGCCCACGGGCTGGTGCGTGCCGGGGTGCAGCACGGCCGGCAGGGGCTTGGGCAGGTCGGCCTGGAGGTTGTACCAGGCCTTGGGCATCTGGCTCTCTTGCAGCAGGAACTTGGTCTGACCACTCATCGCTTCTCACTCCTCGGGTTGGTTGGGATGGGGGCGCGCGCAGCCCATCGCCCGGTCGGCGCACCACCGGGCCATCGTACCAGCGCGGGCATGGGGGTTTGTCCGGGGAACAGGCTCACGCCGCCTGCGCCCGCCGCGCGGCAAAGTCCACGTACCAATCCAGGCAGCCGGGGTTGGCCATGGCGTCGCGGTTGACCACCTTCTCGATGGGCTGGCCCAGCAGGAGCTTCTTGATGGGCAGTTCCTGCTTCTTGCCGCTCAGGGTGCGCGGCACCTCGGCCACGGCAAAGATGTCGTCGGGCACGAAGCGCGGGCTGAGCGCGGTGCGGATGGCAGCGTGGATGCGGGCGCGCAGTGCATCGTCGAGCGTGCAGCCTTCGCGCAGCACCACGAACAGCGGCATGTAGCTCTCGCGCCCGAGGTATTCGAGGTCCACCACCAGGCTGTCGAGCACCTCGGGCAGGGCCTCCACGGCGCTGTAGATCTCGCTCGTGCCCATGCGCAGGCCGTGGCGGTTGATGGTGGCGTCCGAACGGCCATAGATGGTGCAGCCGCCGTGCGCACCGATGCGCAGCCAATCGCCGTGGCGCCAGACGGCGCCCATGGCTGGCGGGCCGTCGCCACCACCGGGCTGGCGCCCGTGGCCGGGGGGGTACATGTCGAAGTAGCTGGAGAGGTAGCGGCTGCCGTCCGCATCGCCCCACAGGTACAGGGGCATGGAGGGAATGGGCTGGGTACACACCAGCTCGCCCACCGCATCCACCACGGGCTGGCCCTGCTCGTCCCAGGCCTCCACGGCGGCACCCAGCATGCGGCACTGCATCTCGCCCGGCACCAGCGGCAGCTCGCGGTGGCCGCCAATGAAGGCGCCGCAGAAATCGGTGCCGCCCGAGATGTTGTTCCACCAGATGTCGGGCTGCGGCTCCCCGCCTGCCATGGCACGGATGGCCCGAAACTGCTCCGTGCCCCACTGCTGCACTTCGGGCGCCAGCGGAGAGCCGGTGGTGCCCAGCGCGCGGATCCGGGTCAGGTTGCCGCATTCGGCCAGTGCCAGGCCCGCCTTCATGCAGTTGGCGTAGAAGGCGGCGCCTGCGCCGAAGTAGGTGACCCCGTTCTCGGCGGCAAAGCGCCAGAGCGTGCCCCAGTCGGGCCGCTCCTTGCTGCCGCCGGGGTTGCCGTCGTAAATGACGCAGGTGGTGCCGCCCAGCAGGCCCGCCGTCTGCGCGTTCCACATGACCCAGCCGGTGGAGCTGTACCAGTGGTAGCGCTCGCCCCAACTGTTGGGGTGGTAGCTGCAGCCCACGTCGTTGTGCAGGCCCTTGAGCTGCAGCGACACCAGGATCATGCCGCCGTGCCCGTGCACGATGGGCTTGGGCAGGCCGGTGGTGCCGCTGGAATAGACGATCCACAGCGGGTGGTCAAAGGGCAGCCACAGGGGTTCGAAGGCCGCAACTTCTGCATCATTTCGGGCCACAACGTCCGTAAAAAGGGCGCTATCAGCTATAGTTTTAGTAGCATCCAGATCATTCACCAGCAGCACATGGCGCACGCTGGGCAGTTGGGCGCGCAGTTCCTGCAGCACGGCGCAGCGGTCCATGTCGCGGCCGCCGTAGGTCACGCCATCCACCCCGATGAGCACGGTGGGTTCGATCTGGCGAAAGCGATCCAGCACGGCGTGGGTGCCCATGTCGGGGGCGCAAATGCTCCAGACCGCGCCGATGCCCACTGTGGCCAGAAAGGCGACCATGGCCTCGGGGATGTTGGGCAGGTAGGCCGCCACGCGGTCGCCCGGCTGCACGCCCTGGGCGCGCAGATGCAACGCCAGCGCAGCCACCTGGCGGCGCAGCTCGGGCCAGCCCAGTTCGCGCCGCTGGCCGCGCTCGTTGCACGCCACGATGGCGGGCATGCCCGCGGCGTGCGCGGGCTCCACATGGCGCAGCACCTGGTGCAGGTAGTTGACCTGCGCCCCCGGAAACCACTGCGCCCCCGGCATGCGGTTGGTGGCCAGCACCGCGTGGTGGGGTGTGGGCGAAGCGATCTCGAAGTAGTCCCACACGCTTTGCCAAAAGGCGTCCAGGTCGGTCACCGACCAGCGCCACAGCGCATCGTAGTCATCGAACACCAGGCCGCGCTGCGTGCGCAGCCAGTCCTGGTACAGGCGGATTTGCGGAACAAAGGGGGCGGTCATGGCCTTGAGCGTAGCGCCAGCCGAGGGGCGCCACCCCCCACCGGAGGGCGGACCACTGTCGCCACGGGGACAGGTCCTGCATCCCCTGCGGCACCGGCAGAACGCTCGCTACCTGAACAGGGTGCGCCAGACCAGCTCGACCCCGGCGGCGAGCAGGTCGCCAGTCAGCTCATGCGAGCTGGCGCTCTGGCCCATGCTGCGCAGCCCCTGTTGCTGGCGCTCGCGTTCAGCGCGGTTGCGGTCGCGTTCGATGACGATCAGCGCATCGGCAATGTCCACGGGGCTGCCGGTCTCCCCGGTGGCGCGGGTGCGGGCATAGCCCTCAAGCGCCTTGCTGACGGCCTCGGGATCCAGCAGCGAAAAGGCGGCGCGGCAGTAGGGGCAGGCGTGGTCCTTGCGGATATCGACCGGGGCGCCGCAGCTGGTGCAATAGACCGCGCCCACACGCTGGGCCAGGTCGGTGATCTCGGCCTGGGTCATGTGGCGCACAAAGCCTTTTTCCACCATGAAGGAGGCAAAGGTGCTGAAGCGCCCGTGGCGCGAGGCGCAGCGGTAGGTCATGTAGCGCCCGCTGCGCACCACGTCAAAACCCTGCACCAACGAGCGCGTGCAGCGCGGGCAGGCCATGGCCGACTGCAAGGGCCTGCGCTCGTCGCTGCGGTGCTGGTGCAGCAGGCCGAACAGTTCCACCACGGCCTGGGCCGGCAGTTTGAGGTTCTCGTTCTGATCGATCCACAGGCCCTGGCAGGCGTAGCAGATGTCCAGCTCCAGCGGCTGGCCGGTGTGTGCCGTGAAGCGGTGGATCTCCATGGGCTGGCGGCAGGAGGGGCAGGCGGCGGCAGGGCTCATGGGCGTGGGGGCGGGTTCGGTCGGAAGCCCGATGGTAGCGCCCGCCTGCCTCGCACCGATGCCCAGGCGCCAAGGGGCCTGTGCAAGCCGTCAGTTTGGCGTAGGATGCGGCCACTTTTCACTTTGATACACAGATGGAGGGACAGCCCATGGGAATGTTCGACTGGCAGGAAAAGAGCGCCGACGTGCTGGCGCAGGGCGGGGTGATCGGGCCGCACGAGCGGCTGCCCTGGCCGCAGACGGCGGTGATGGGCGTGCAGCACGTGATTGCGATGTTCGGCGCCACGGTGCTGGCGCCCATCCTGATGGGCTTTGACCCGAACCTGGCCATTTTGATGAGCGGCATCGGCACACTGATCTTCTTCCTCATCACCGGCGGCAAGGTGCCCAGCTACCTGGGTTCGAGCTTCGCCTTCATCGGCGTGGTGATCGCTGCCACGGCCTACGCGGGCAAGGGGCCGAATGCCAACATCGGCGTGGCGCTGGGCGGCATCATCGCCTGCGGCCTGGTCTATACCGTGATCGGCGCCATCGTGCAGATGGTGGGCACGGGCTGGATCGAGCGCTTCATGCCGCCCGTGGTCACAGGCTCGGTGGTGGCCGTGATCGGCCTGAACCTGGCCGGCATTCCCATCAAGAACATGGCGGCGAGCAACTTCGACAGCTGGATGCAGGCCGTGACCTTTGTCTGCGTCGGCCTGGTGGCGGTGCTCACGCGCGGCATGGTGCAGCGCCTCTTGATTCTGGTGGGCCTGATCGTGGCCAGCCTGATTTACGCCCTGCTCACCAACGGCATGGGCCTGGGCAAGCCCCTGGACCTGACGGCCCTGGCCAACGCACCCTGGTTCGGCATGCCCGGCTTTGCCGCGCCCGTGTTCAGCGGCCCGGCCATGCTGCTGATCGCCCCGGTGGCCATCATTTTGGTGGCTGAGAACCTGGGCCACATCAAGGCCGTGACGGCCATGACCGGCCGCAACCTGGACCAGTACATGGGCCGCGCCTTCATCGGCGACGGCATCGCCACCATGGTCAGCGGCGGCGCGGGCGGCACCGGGGTGACCACCTACGCCGAGAACATCGGCGTGATGGCCGCGACCAAGATCTACTCCACCGCCGTGTTCCTGACGGCAGCGCTGATCGCGGTGCTGCTGGGCTTCTCGCCCAAGTTCGGCGCCGTGATCCAGACCATCCCGCTGCCGGTGATGGGCGGCGTGTCCATCGTGGTCTTCGGCCTGATCGCCGTGGCCGGCGCCAAGATCTGGGTGGACAACAAGGTGGACTTCTCGCAGAACAAGAACCTCATCGTGGCCGCCATCACGCTCATCCTGGGCACGGGCGATTTCACGCTGAAGTTCGGCGACTTTGCGCTGGGCGGCATCGGCACCGCCACGTTTGGCGCGATCGTGCTGTACGCGCTGCTCAACCGCGACAAATCCTGAGCGTCGGGGGTCGGCTGGGGCGGGCGTTCATCGGCCCGTCACAGCGGCGCGGCAGGCTCACAGGTTTTGACCCGAAGAGCCTCCCCGATGACCACTACTTTGCGCCCCACCCCCCACCCCATTCGCGATGCGGCCCTGGCCGACGAAGGCCGCCGCAGCTTTGTACGCCAGTTGGCCCTTGGCGCCACCGCCCTGGGCACGCTGCCGCTGGCGGCCTGCGGTGGCAGCGACAGCGAACCCGAAGTCAAGTTCCTGCACGGCGTGGCCAGTGGTGACCCGCTGAGCGACCGCATCGTGCTGTGGACGCGCGTCACGCCCCCTGCTGGGCACACGGCGGACATTCCGGTGCAGTGGGAGGTGGCCACCGATGCCGCCTTCGGCACCATTGTCGCCAAGGGCCAGGCCAGCGCCACGGAGGCAAAGGACTTCACCGTCAAGGTTGATGCCACCGGCCTGCAGCCCGCCACGGCCTACCATTTCCGCTTCAGTGCCTACGCAGCCCGGTCTGCAACGGCACGCACACGCACCCTGCCCACGGGCAGCGTGGCGCAGGTCAAGCTGGCAGTGTTCTCCTGCGCCAACTACCCCGCAGGCTACTTCAACGCCTATGCCGATGCCGCCCGGCGCAACGACCTGGACGCCACGGTGCACCTGGGAGACTACCTGTACGAGTACCCCCGCGGCGGGTACGCATCGGCCAACGCCGAGCGGCTGGGCCGCCTGTCACTGCCCGCTTCCGAGATCGTCACGCTGACCGATTACCGCACACGCCACGCGCAGTACAAGAGCGACACCGACCTGCAAGCCCTGCATGCCGCCGCCCCCATGATTGCCGTGTGGGACGACCACGAGATCGCCAACGACACCTGGGCTGCGGGCGCCGAAAACCACCAGAGCGCCACCGAGGGCAGCTTTGCCGCGCGCAAGGCCGCTGCGCTGCAGGCTTACCACGAGTGGATGCCCACACGCAACGCGCAGCCCGACCTGATCTACCGCAGCTTCAACTTCGGCAACCTGGTGGCGCTGCACATGCTGGACACGCGGGTGATCGCGCGCGAAGAGCCCGCCGACTACACGCGCTTCTTCACCTCCTCCGGCTTTGACAGCGCAGGCTTCGCCGCCGCCGTGGGCGCGCCCACACGCCAGTTGCTCGGCGCCACGCAAACCCAGTGGCTGCAGCAGCAGATGGCAGCCTCCACTGCCACCTGGCAGGTGCTGGGCCAGCAGGTGCTGATGGGTCGCATGAACATTCCGGCACCCATCCTCATCGAGACCATACAGCCTGGCGCGGGCGTGACGGTATCGCAATACGCCGCCCTGGTGGCAAAGGCCCAGACGGCCCCCGCCACGCTGACTCCCGCTGAAAAGGCCATCCTGGCCCAACCCTCGATTCCCTACAACCTGGACGCCTGGGACGGTTACCAGGCCGCACGCGAAACCGTGTTGGGCACAGCCCGCAGCCTGAACAAGAACCTCGTCGTGCTGTCGGGCGACACGCACAACGCCTGGGCCAACGAGCTGGCCGACATGGCGGGCAATGCCGTGGGCGTGGAGTTCGCCACCTCGTCGGTGTCCTCGCCTGGTTTTGAAGAGTACCTTCCCAAGGAAAACCCAGCCATGCTCGCGGGCGCGCTGCAGCAGCTCATCAGCCCGCTCAAGTACTGCGACACCTCGCGCCGCGGCTACATGGTGGTGACCGCCACGGCCACCGAATGCCGCGCCGACTGGGTGTATGTCAGCACCATCACCAGCCGCAGCTACACGGCCAGCACCGACAAGTCGCTCAAGGTATTCGCAGGGGCCGACAGGCGTGGGCGCATTGTGGCGGTCTGAACGGAAGAAACCATTTCCTTCCTGGGCAACAAAAAAGCGGCCGTGGCCGCTTTTTTTGGGTTGGTTTGGCTCTGGTGACGCCGTTCAGGCCAGGAACCTGCCCGCCGGCCCCAGCACGCCCAGGTCGATGTAGCGCGAGCCCACGTACGGCGTCTGGCCGCTGTAGTCCACCACAAAGCCGCCCATGTCCCAGTTGCGGATGCCTGCCAGGGCGCTGCGCAACTTGGCGCGCGTGGGGTCGTTGCCAGCACGCTCCAGACCTTCGGCGAGCACGCGCATGTTGACGTAGCCCTCCAGGCTGCCCAGGTTGAAATCGTTCTGGCCGCGCGCCTTCATGGCCGCCTGGTAGTCGCGCACCACGGCCGTCTTGCCCTTGTTCGGGTCGGGCATGACCATGGTGACGGCCAGGCCGCCACCGGCGTCGCCCAGCTGGCGGAAACCTTCGCTGGTCAGAGTGGCGCTGACGCCCGCCATCAGCACGCCGGGCAGGGTCTTTTTCAGGCCGCGCACCAGCGGTACGGTGGCCGAGCCGGCCGTGGCCAGCAGCACAGCGGCCGGGCGGGCGTTGCCCACCTGGCCCAGGACGGCGTCCAGGTTCTTGCCGTCGGTGGACAGCGCGCCCTGCACCGTGGCCTTGCCCCCGGCTGCGGCCAGCGCGCGGTTGGCATCCTCCAGCAGCTCGCGGCCGTAGGGGTTGTCCAGAAAGACCACGCCGATGTCCTTGACGCCCATGCCTACCAGGCGTTGCACCAGGCGCTGCACTTCATCGGTGTAGCTGGCGCGCACGTGGAAGACGTTGCGCGCGTTCTTGCGCAGCGAGGAAGCACCCGTGAGCGGCGCCACGTAAGGCATACCCGCTTCTTCCACCAGGGGCAGGATGGCGGTGTTGTTGGGCGTGCCCACGCACGACAGCAGCGCAAAGGCCGAGCCCTGGCCGATCATCTGCTTGACGTTGTCGATGGTGCGCTGGGGCACATAGCCGTCGTCCACCATGTGCAGTTGCAGGGCGCGGCCGTTCACGCCGCCGCGTGCATTGATCTGGGCGATGGCGGCCTCGGCGCCCTGGCGCAGGTCGGTGCCAAAGCCGGCCAGCGGGCCGCTGAGGGCGGCCGAGCAGCCGATGGTCAGCGACTTGCCACTGATGCCGCCCTCCTGGGCAAGGGCATTGCGCACAAAGGCGGGTGCCGCAAGGGCAGTGGCGGCGTAAGAGACAAACTGGCGACGTTGCACGGAAAAGGCTCCGGATATAAAGGGGGGTGTGGGGTGGCCCGGGTCGGCACGCCTGCGCTGCGGCCACTGGCCGCAGGCGGGGTCCAAAATTCGGGTAAACCCTGGATTCTGATGACATTTACATGACAGCGGTAGAGGCCGCTCTCCATAACCCATGCCAATCTGGAAAAAACCCATCTCCCTGGAACTGCTCAACCAAACCAATGACCGCACAGCGGCCACCCACCTGGGCATCGAGATCACCGAAGTCGGCGACGACTTCCTGCGCGGGCGTGTACCCGTGGACGAGCGCACGCGCCAGCCGTTCGGCATCCTGCACGGTGGGGTGAGCGTGGTGCTGGCCGAGACGCTGGGCTCGATCGGTGCCTTCTACGCCTGCCCCGAGGGCCACCGCGGCGTGGGGCTGGACATCAACGCCAACCACATCCGCGCTGCCAGCAGCGGCTGGGTGACGGGCACGGCGCGCGCCGTGCACATCGGGCGCACCACGCAGGTGTGGCAGATCGACATGGTCAACGATGCGGGGGAGCTGACCTGTGTCTCGCGCATCACCATGGCGATCCTGGCGCCGAGATAAGAAGCAACCCCCTGTGGCGCTGCGCGCCCTCCCCCTTCTCTCGCCCCGCTGCGCGGGTCGGGAAGGGGGACGCCACCAGCGCGGCGGGGCGGCCCTTGCACGGTGGCTCTGGTGGGGGCGCACGCCCTGCTTCGGGGATGGTGCGCGGGTTTTGATGGAATTGGGCTCTAGCGCCCGTCCTTCAAGCGCCAGTAGCTATTGTTTTTATAGCATTATTCGCTGTCGGTGTCTGCGCTGCGCGCCAGGCGCTCGCTCTTCCAGTACACGTCGTCGCCGCCGTCCATGCGGTTGAGCACGCGCGCGAGCACGAACATCAGGTCCGACAGGCGGTTGAGGTAGTGGCGCGGCGCCTCGCGCACGGCCTCCTGCGCGCCCAGGGCCACCACGGCGCGTTCGGCGCGGCGCGCCACGGTGCGGCAAACATGGGCCTGCGCGGCAGCGCGTGTGCCAGCGGGCAGGATGAACTCCTGCAGGCGCGGCAGCTGGGCGTTGTGTTCCTGCAGGGCTTCGTCCAGCTGCAGCACCGCCGATTCCTGCAGCAGCGCAAACCCCGGAATCGACAGCTCGCCCCCCAGGTTGAACAGCTGGTGCTGCACGTCGATGAGCAGCTCGCGCACGCCGCCGGGCAAGGGTTCGCACAGCAGCAGACCGATGTGTGAGTTGAGCTCGTCCACATCACCCATGGCCGCGATGCGCGGGTGGAATTTGGGCACGCGCGTGTTGTCGCCCAGGCCGGTGCTGCCGTCGTCGCCGGTACGCGTGGCGATCTGTGTGAGTCGTTTGCCCATGGTGTCTGTGGTGTCTGGATTTGCCTGGCCCCGGATTGTGCGCCAGCGGCAATACCCCTGCCTGCGTCGCAGCCCACACGCTTTTTTACGCGGCGCACCCAAATGTTGGTGCAGGCAACAGCAGGCAAAAGTGCTGGATCGCTGCGCCTTGCTGCAGTGCAATGAAGGCCTGTTCCACTTTTGCAAAGGATGACCTCCATGCACTCCATGACCCAACGACGCCCCCATGCCCCCGTGTCGGCACAGCGCACGCTGCACGCCTTTGACCTGCGCAGTGTGATGCTGCTGACCGCCCTGACCCTGGGCGGCTCCCCGGCACTGTACGCACAGACGTCACCGGCCCCCAAGCCCTCCATCACACTCAACCAAAGCGCGGGCAACGCCCCGAAGCCCGTACCGGGCGCGGGAGCGGAGACTGCGCAATCCTCCGCCGCCAGTGCCGCGTTTGACCGGGCGGACGCCAACGCCGATGGCAAGCTCAGCCCCCAGGAAGCGCAGCAGCTGCCTGCCATCGGCAACCGCTTCGAGCAGCTCGACAGCAACCGCGACGGCTTCCTCTCACGCCCGGAGTTCGAGGCGGGCGCTCGCTCCTGATGCCCCTGGGCACAGCCTGACAAAGGCATGACGGCCGGTGGTCCGGCCAGGGGGGCGGTGGTATTCTGGAACGGCCTTTTTTCGGAGACCCGCCCATGCACGCCAGCGCCCCCCCTTCGCAAGCCCCTGTCACCGAGCGCCCTGCGCCCCAGGCCTTGCTCGATGCGCTGGCGCAGCGCTTTGGTGCACAGTATTCCTGCGCCCTGGCCGTGCGCGAGCAGCATGGGCGCGACGAGGGCTCCATCCAGGCCCCACCGCCTGCCGCCGTGGTCTTTGCCGAGAGTACGCGGGACGTGCAGGACGCTGTGCGCCTGGCCGCGCAGCACAACGTGCCGGTCATTCCGTACGCCGCCGGCTCCTCGCTCGAAGGCCATCTGCTGGCCGTGCAGGGCGGCATCAGCATCGACGTGAACCGCATGAACCGCGTGCTGAGCGTGAACGCCGAGGACCTGACGGTGACGGTGCAGCCCGGCATCACGCGCAAGCAGCTCAACGACAGCATCAAGGACACCGGCCTGTTCTTCCCCATCGACCCCGGCGCCGACGCCAGCATCGGCGGCATGGCCGCCACGCGCGCCAGCGGCACCAACGCCGTGCGCTACGGCACCATGCGCGAGAACGTGCTCGCGCTCGAAGTGGTGACGGCCAGCGGCGACGCCATCCGCACCGGCACGCGCGCCAAGAAGAGCAGCGCGGGCTACGACCTCACGCGCCTGATGGTGGGCAGCGAGGGCACGCTGGGCATCATGACCGAGCTGACCATCCGCCTCTACCCGCTGCCCGAGGCCATCTCGGCGGCCGTGTGCTCCTTCCCCTCGGTGGGCGACGCGGTGCGCTGCACCATCCAGATCATCCAGCTCGGCGTGCCGATCGCACGCGTGGAGCTGATCGACGCCAACACCGTGCGCGCCGTGAACGCACATTCCAAGCTCAGCCTGCGCGAGGAGCCCATGCTGCTGATGGAGTTCCACGGCTCGCCGGCCAGCGTGAAAGAGCAGGCCGAGACCGTGCAGGACCTCGCGGCCGAGCACGGCGGCAATGCCTTTGAATGGGCCAGCACGCCCGAAGAGCGCACGCGCCTGTGGAGCGCGCGCCACATGGCCTATTTCGCGGGCCTGCAGACACGCCCGGGCTGCACCGCCATCACCACCGACGCCTGCGTACCGATCTCGCAGCTGGCCACCGCCGTGCTCGACAGCGTGCAGGAAGCCGAGGCCAGCGGCATCCCCTACTTCATGGTCGGCCACGTGGGCGACGGCAACTTCCACATGGGCTACCTGATCGACCCGGCCAGTTCGGAGGAACGCGCCCAGGCCGAGCAGCTCAACCACCAGCTCGTCGCACGCGCGCTGCGCCTGGGCGGCACCTGCACGGGTGAGCACGGCGTGGGCATCCACAAGATGGGCTTTTTGCGGGAGGAAGCTGGCGATGGCGCGGTGGACATGATGCGCGCCATCAAGCAGGCGCTGGACCCGAAGAACATCCTCAATCCGGGCAAGATCTTCGTGCTCTGACCTCTGCCCATGCGCTATTTACTTGATAGCATCAGACGCCCGTCGCTATTGAGCTCCAGCCGAATTTTGCAAAAATTCGGCTGGGCGATCCATCAGCTGCCAAACAGCTTGTTCGCCGTCTCCGCCACCAGACGGCCCTGGTAGCGTGCGCCGTCGAGCTCGATGGCGCTGGGCTGTCGCTGGCCCTGTCCGCCGGCGATGGTGGTGGCGCCGTAGGGGCTGCCGCCGACCACTTCGTCGAGCGTCATCTGACCCTGGAAACTGTAGGGCAGGCCCACGATGACCATGCCGAAGTGCATCAGGTTGGTAATGATGGAAAACAGCGTCACTTCCTGGCCGCCGTGCTGCGTGGCCGTGGAGGTGAAGGCCGCGCCCACCTTGCCATTGAGCGCACCGCGCGCCCACAGGCCGCCGGCCTGGTCGAGAAAGCTGGCCATCTGCGAGGGCATGCGGCCAAAGCGGGTGGGGGCGCCGACGATGATGGCGTCGTAGTGCTCCAGCTCGGCCACGGTGGCCACGGGCGCGGCCTGGTCGAGCTTGAAATGGGCATTCTTGGCAATGTCGTGCGGCACCGTCTCAGGCACGCGCTTGACATCCACCGAGGCGCCCGTGGAGCGCGCGCCTTCGGCCACCGCCTGCGCCATGGTCTCCAGATGACCGTAGGTCGAGTAATACAGAACGAGGACTTTGGACATATGCGAGCCTCCATGAGGTGAACGCCTGCAGAACGGCAGGCACGCTGGCGGGAGGGACGTTCTTCCGGGGCCCGCCGATCTACGGTGCGTAGACCTCGGCCATCGTATTCCGATTGCCGGTTTCGTGCAGGGCTTTCGCGGCCTCGCGCCGGACCATCGCCGAGAGCGCGCGCACATGGTCGTCCTCGATGCCCAGCAGGTCGAGTTGCTCGTCCAGCTGGTCGAGGTAGGCGCGGTTGCTGCCGATGCTGCCGCAGGCGCTGGCAATGATGGCCGCCGTGTCTTCCAGCGAAAGCTCGCCACGGTACTGCGGGTGGGCGGTGTTGGCCGTGAGCACCAGCGCCTCGATGCGGCCCTGCGGCGTGTCCAGCGGCAACAGGGCCGGGCAGTAGCCGCCGCGGATCATCTCGCGCCGCCACAGCAGGCGCGACTCCGTCTCCACCAACGCGTGGTGGATACGGAACGCCAGGCCATGGCATACGCCCGCACAAGGCAGCAGCGTCAGCACCAGGCCGGGGCAATTGGTCGTGCCACGCCCAATCGTGGTGGCCAAGGCAAAGCGGCGCGCAAAGCCGTCGAGACTTGCCCGGCGCACTTCCTGGAAGTGGATGCCAGGGTTCCACATCAGCGAGCCGTAGCCAAAGACCCAGAGGTCTTCGCCGCCGATGTCGGCCAGTACGGCCTGGCGCGAGCGCTCGACGTCTGCATCGGGCAGACGCCAGTCATCGGGCAAGCCCTGCGCACGCGCCTGCGCATCCCAGGCAGCCAGCACCTCATCGGTCAGGCGCAACCCCGAAGCCTCGGGCGGCGTGATGCGCCCCTCCAGCTCTGGCAGGTGCATGAAGGCTTGCGGGGTCATGGGGGCCCAGTGGTTCGCCTCGATGGCCTGCCTTCAGGCAGCCTGCGCCTGGCGCCGCGCCAGCCCGCCCCCCACCAGCGCCGCCGACACCACGCCCAGTGCCAGCGTGAGCGCCGCGCCATGAAAGATGCCGCCCGTCAGCCCCCGGTCGAGCATCGCCCCGAACACCGGGGCCGCCAGTGCAAAGCCCAGGTCCAGCCCCGAATACACCGTTCCATAGACGCGGCCCGTGGCGCCGGGCGGCGCGGCGCGCTTGATGAGCATGTCGCGCGACGGACCGGCCAGGCCCGTGCCCAGGCCCGCCAACGACGCCAGGGCCAGGGCAGCCATGCTGGGCAAGGCACCGCTGCCCACCAGCACCAGCAGCACCGCCGACGCCATGAGGCAGATACCGATGATCTTCTCCAGCCGCTGCACGCGACCCACCAGGAAGCCGCCCACCACCATGCCCGCCGCGCCGCACAACATGTAGCCCGTAACGACCAAGGCCGTGGCGCTGAGCGGCAGGCCGTACATCTGCTGCAGCGCGGGGCTGGCAAAGCTCTGGATGGCACTCAGGGCGCAGGTGCTCCAGAAGAAGAACGAGAAGCACAGCCACACCGAGGGCAGGCGCAGGAAGGCCATGGGGTGCTCGGCCGGGGCGCCAGCGCCGCCCTGGGCTTGGTGCGCCCAGGCGCCCTGGCGGTCGTCGATGGCGTCGCGCTGCCACAGCAGCAGCGCCAGCACGCTGCCCGCGAGCACGGCCGCCGCCAGTGCCGCCGTGCGCCACGACCCGGTGGCCGTGGCAATGCCCGCCAGGAACACCGGCGCCGCCGCCCAGCCCAGGTTGCCGCTGATGCCATGCACCGAGAAGCCATGCCCCAGCCGCTGGGGCGAGACGCGCTTGTTCAGGATGGTGAAGTCCACCGGGTGAAAGGGCGCGTTGCCCAGCCCGGCCAGTGCCGCCGCGAGCATGAGCCCGGTGTAGCCCTGCGCGAACCCGGCCGCCAGCGCCGCCAGCGTGAAGCAGCACAGCGCGAGGAACAGCACCGGGCGCGCACCCACGCGGTCCACCACAAAGCCCGCGAGCGCCTGCCCCACGCCGGAGATGACGAAGAACACCGACACCAGCAGCCCCAACTCGGAATAGCTCAGGTGGAACTCCTGGATCAGCCAGGGGAACAGCGGCGGCAGCAGCATGTGGAAGAAATGCGAGGTGCCGTGCGCCAGGCCAATGAGGCCGATGGTGCGCGCGTCCTTGCGCAGGGGGGTGGGGGCATTCGTGCCCGCGGTGGTCGTGGTCATGGCAGGCATCTTAGGCAGGAGACATGCGTCGCGTTTACGATAGTCTGCCAATTTCTATCGCCAATATGCCAAACCGTCCCGATGTCCCCACCAGCGACATGCCCCCGCGCCCGGGGCGGGCGCTGTCCTTCGTGGGCTCGCTCACGCCCCACCTGTTCGTGCCCAGCCGCGAGCGCCCCGTGCGCGCCAAGGCGCGCCAGCTCGCCGCCGACACGCAGGTGATGCCGCACAGCCACCCCTGGGCGCAGGTGGCCATCTCGACCACGGGCGTGATCCGCCTCACGGTGGACCGCGGCACCTACATCGTGCCGCCCTCGCGCGCGCTGTGGATTCCGCCGGGCGTGGAGCACGCCGTGACCATGGTCGAATCAGCCGACCTGCGCACGCTGTACTTCCACCAGCCGCGCGGGCGCTGTGGCCCCGGCGCGCTGGGTGGGGTGGATCGTGCCGCCCAGGCCGCGTGGCGCCAGTGCCGGGTGCTGGAGGTGTCCGACCTGCTGCGTGCCCTGGTGCGCGAGATGCCCACGGCGCCCGACGACGGCCCGCCGCTGTCGAGCGCCGACCTGCTGCGCGAACGCCACCTGAGCGCGCTGATCCGCGACGAACTGGCGCGCGCCAACGCCGTGAAACTGGGCGTGGACCTGCCCCACGACAAGCGCCTGCGCCACCTCTGCGAGGCCGTGCTGGCCGACCCCACGCGCCACGAAACCCTGGCCGCCTGGGCCCGCGACACGGGCGCCAGCCCGCGCACCGTGGCGCGCCTGTTCCGCCAGGAACTGGGCAGCACCTTCACGCAGTGGCGCCAGCAGGTGGTACTGGCCAAGGCGGTGTCGCTGGCCGCCGGGCGCCGGCCCATGGGACAGATCGCCGCCGAGCTGGGCTACAGCCCCAGCGCCTTCAGCGCCATGGTGCGCCGGGCCCTCGGGCAACCGCCCGGGCGCTTTCTGGGTCAGCAGCGCCCGCCGGCCTGACGCGGGGTGCCGCGTTGACTTGCATCAATGCAGCCGCGGGCCAGCCGAGCAAAATAACCACAATTATTTTGTGTGTTTATGACCAAGTCCCCATGAAAGCGCTGACGGATCTTTTCTCGACCGACTACGGACTGATGAGCATCATTGGCATCGGCATGATGATCGCGGGTATCCTGAGTTTCGTGGTCGTGGTCCGACGCAAGATGAACGAGGTTCCAGGCCCCGACCAGAAGAAGTGACCCCCGGGGCCCGGCCAGGATGCCGCCCGCCCCCTATCGGCGCGCGGCTCCTGCTGCAGGCATCATCGGCACTGCCGCAGGAGACGGACATGCCCCACGACATTGATTTCCACAGCTACGCCCCGCGCCAGGGACACGGCCTGCCGCACGATCCGTTCAACGCCATCGTGGGCCCGCGCCCCATTGGCTGGATCTCGACCTGCGACGCTGCGGGCCGACTGAATCTGGCGCCCTACAGCTTTTTCAACGCCTTCAACTACGTGCCACCCATCGTCGGATTCGCCAGCATCGGACGCAAGGACACGCTGCGCAATATCGAAGAAACGGGCGAGTTCGTCTGGAATCTGGCCACCCGGGATCTGGCGGAGGCCATGAACCTGAGCTGTGCCGCCGTGGCGCCCGAGGTCAGCGAATTCGACCTCACGGGCCTCACGCCCCGGCCATCCCTCAGCGTGCGCCCACCGCGCGTGCAGGAAAGCCCTGTCTGCTTCGAGTGCCGCCGCACACAGATCCTGCAGCTCGAAGGCGCGGATGGGCGGGCGGTACCCACCTGGCTGGTGCTCGGCGAGGTGGTGCAGGTACACATCGCCCGGCATCTGCTCAAGGACGGCGTGTACGACACCGCCGGTGCGGGCCACATCCTGCGTGCGGGGGGACCAGCGGACTACTTTTCCATCGAGCCGGAGCAGTTGTTCCGCATGGCGCGCCCCGGCTGATCGGCTGTGGGGCCTTTGCCCCCTGGCTCCCCAAGTCTCGGCTTCACGGGCACACTCAAGGCCTGGATCACCAACACACCATCCATGCTGAACTTCCTGATGTTTGCAGCCGGTCTGGTCGCCTTGATCGTGGGCGCCAACCTGCTGGTGCGCGGCGCCTCGCGGCTGGCGCTGTCCTTTGGCATTTCGCCGCTGGTAGTCGGGCTGACCATCGTGGCCTTTGGCACCAGCGCACCGGAGATGGCCGTGTCCGCCGGGGCTGTGATCAACGGGCAGACAGGCCTGGCCATGGGCAATGTGGTGGGCAGCAACATTTTCAACGTGCTGTTCATCCTGGGCCTGAGTGCGCTGATCGCCCCGCTGGTGGTGCATGTGCAGCTCATCCGCCAAGAGGTGCCGATCATGATCGGCGCATCGGTTCTGGTGCTGTTGCTGTCGCTGGACGGAACACTGGGCCTGTTCGACGGCCTCCTGCTTTTTGGTCTGGTGCTGGCGTACGCGGCCTTTCTGGTGGTGCAGTCGCGGCGCGAAACGCGCCAGACCCAGGCCGAATACGAGGCCGAGATCCATCCCGCTGCCTCCGGTGCCTGGGACGCCCGCCTGCCGGTGCAGCTGGCACTGATTGCCGCGGGCCTGGGCCTGCTGGTACTGGGCTCCGAATGGCTGGTGACGGCCGCCGTGGCCTTCGCCCAAGCGTTGGGCGTGAGCGACCTGGTCATCGGGCTGACCATTGTGGCCGCAGGCACTTCCATGCCCGAAGTGGCCACCTCGGTCACCGCAGCGCTCAAGGGCGAGCGCGACATTGCCGTGGGCAATGTGGTGGGCAGCAATACCTTCAACCTGCTGGGGTGCCTGGGGCTGTCGAGTTCGCTGGCGGCACTGGTGCCGGGGGGAGCCGGACTGCCCGTGGCACCTTCGGTACTGGCCTTTGACATCTGGGTCATGCTGGCCGTGGCACTGGCCTGCCTGCCCATCTTCCTCTCGGGCCGCGAGATTGCGCGCTGGGAGGGTGGCGTGTTTCTGGGCTACTACATCGCCTATGTGGCCTACCTGATTCTTGCCGCGCAACAGCACGACGCGCTGGGCCCGTTTTCGTCGGTGATGCTGGGCTTTGTCATCCCTCTCACGGTGGTCACACTGGTGGTGTCCGTGATCCGCCATCGCCCGGCTTCATAGACACGCGGCTGTCGCCATGGCGCTGCAGCGGGGCACACAGTCCTGCAGCGGGCTCCCGGGCCCACTGCTCCAGCCAGGCCCACACCTGCTGGATGCCATCACGCCCTGGTGCCTGCAGGCCGTGGTCGGCGCCAGGCAGCGCCCGTGCGCAGTAGGGGGCCGCCCTGCCCTTGGCCTGGCGGGCAAAACGTTCGTAGGCCTGCGCGGGCACCAGGGCATCCTCGGTGCCCCAGACCTGCAGCAACGGCCAGGGGCTGGCCAGCAGCGGCGCCTGCACAGGCCAGTGCCAGAGGTCGCGCCAGTAGCGCAGGCTGCGGCCCTGGTGCAGGCTGGCATCGGGTGCGTCACTGGCCTGGGCCTGCGCCAGCCCTTCCAAGGCGGCCTGCGCACCCAGGCGTTGCGCCTGCAGCGTGAGCGCTTCGCGCGGGTCCAGCCCACTGGCCCCCAGCAATACCAGCCCCGCCAGGCGCGGCACCTGCGGGGCCAGGTGGGGCAGCAACTCTGCACCTTCAGACACTCCCACCAGCACGGTAGGCAGCGTATCCTGCACTACGCCAGCGTGCCAGGCCTGCAAGGCGGCCTGTGCGTGGGCGCGCCAGGCCGCATGCGCATCGGTCTGCACAAAGGCCGGCGGGCATTGGCCGGGGGCGGTACGGTCCATGGGGTGGACACCCGGCTTGTGCAGCACCAGCACCTGGGCGTGCAGCAGCCCGGCAAAGTAGCGGTCGGCAAAAGGCCCCAGGCCCGCACAGCCCGAGCCGGGCACCACCACCACGCGGTAGCGCAGCGGCGGTGCCCGCGCGGGGCGCTCCAGCGCCTGCAGGGTGACACCGCCCTGCCCCGGCAAAGGCCGCAGAATGAAATCGCTGGCAGACGCCTGCGGCGACGGATGCTCCGCCTTGCCCAGCGTTGCCGGTCCGCAGGCACACAACAGGCCCGCACCCAGCAAAAAGGCCAGCACACGGCTGGCCTGCAGGGCAATGGGCCAGTGCCGCGAAGGCCCCTGGCGCACTGGTGCCATGGTCAACGCAGGATGATGACCTGCTCTTGCGGCTGCGGCGCCACCGGCTGGGGCTGCGGATAGGGCTGCCCCCCCTGCATGGGCGGCGGCTCGGGGCGCACGCCGCGCGAGAGGTTGGCGTCGGTGTAGCCCAGTTGCTGGGTGAGCTGCTGGTACACGTCCTGTGCCAGGCTCACCGAGGTTTCCTTCATCACCTTGGCGCGGTTGGGCGGGGCGATGTCGCCACGCACCGAGAGGATCTTGGTGTCGTTGCCCGCGCCCTGGGCCGAGAAGGCGGCCTTGATCTCGTAGGTCTTGGTGTTGATGAGCGAGAAGTCGGCCAGCAACTGCAGGCCGTACTGGCGCGTGGCGCTGGTGGTGCCCTGCAGCGGCGAGAGTGCGTCGGTGAAGTCGATGCTGGAGATCACGCCAAAGAGCACATAGTCAGCGCCCTTGAACTCACCCTTCTGGATGCGCGTGATGATGGCCTTCACATCGGGCTGGCGCACAGGTTGGGCCATCTTGCCGCCCTGCACCTGGTTGAGCACCTGCTCGGCCTTGCTGGGCTGGGGCGCACCGCCGTCAAAACCACGCCCCTGCACCAGCTTGAAGTACGTGCCCTGCAGCAGGGCACCCTTGATGTCGTTGGTGTAGCCGTGCAGTTCGCGCTGCTCGATGTAGCTGTAGCGCCCGGCCACGAAGGTGCCGCTGGCCTGCTCCGACGCCTGCATGGACTGCTGGCCCGAGTGCGAGCCCGAGCCACCATAGGGGCCGTGGCTGTAGCCGCCGCTGTGGCTGCCCTGCGCGCTCATCTGGCTGCTGCGTTGGTACTGGCCCGCCATGAAGTACTCGGACACGCGTTCCGAATACGCCAGGTCGGTCACGGCGATGCGGGGCGCCGCGCCACCCTGCTGGGCGTGCGCTGGCAGGCCCCAAGTGAAGGCCGTGGCAGCCAGCACGGACAGGGCCGCGGTGAGGGTGGTTCTGCGTTGCATGGTGTGGTCCTTCGGTCAGCGGCTGCTGGTTTTGCGGATTTCTTTTTCGTCCTGCCATTCGATGGTGCCTTCCTGCACGTCGAACAGCTTGAGCGTGAACTTGTAGAACACATCCTTGGTGCTGGCGCTTTGCTTGACGATGCTGGTGAGCTCGCCCTCCAGGCTGTACTTGGCCGCCGTCATCTGGCCCACCTTGGCGGTGGTGTTCTGCTTGTACAGGCCGCTCTGGTTCTGGCGCTGCAACTCATCGACCCCGGCCTGCATCTCGTTGATGGAGCGGGTGAAGCGCACCTTGCCCGACTTGACCAGCGTGGTCTGGATGGAGTTCATCACGTTGGTGGTGTCGATGTACTCGCTGGTCTTGTTCTTGACGGTGGAGATGGTCACCGTGGGGCGGCCCTGGAAAATGCCGGTTTCCAGCAGGCTGCCGGTCATCTTCTCGGCAATCATCTGCAGGTCGGTGGAGCCGAATTCGTTGGTCACCAGCTCCACGCCCTTGGCATCACCGTAGTTGACCTGGCGATCGAAGCGGATCACGGGGGACGAGAGGTTCTGGCAACCAGCCAGGGTGAGCGTGCCAGCGGCCAGGGCCAGCAGCAGGGCTTTGCGTTTCAAGTGGGTCATGGTGTGGTTCCTCCAGAGAGGCGGCTCAGCGCCGCTCGACATTCATTTCAATGCGGAAATCCGTGGCAGCACTGTGCGGCGCCACGCTCTTGATGGTCTGCTGGCCCAGGCCCAGCACACCCAGTTGCTTCCAGGACTCGCCATCGCCGACCTGGTTGCCGACCTGGTCCAGCCACTTGAAGCGGTAGAACACGGTGCGGTCGCCGCGCGCCATGTTGGCCAGGTCCGCCTGCACCACGAGCACGTCGTTCTTGCGCACGATGCGGATCTCGCGCACGGCGATGTCATTGGCTTCGCCGCGCAGCGCCACCTTGGAGGCCACGGCGATGGGCGTTGCGGGGTCGTGCTGCTGCGCCTGGGCGCCCCCCGCGAGGGCAAAGGCGGCCATGCAGAGCACGGCCAGGGTTTTGCGATGGGTCATAGGGTGATCCTTCGATATGGGTGAGGGTGTTACTGCACCGCAGGCTTGGGGGCCGCAGCCTTGGGCGCCACCGGCTTGCTGGTGGTGCGCGTGCTGCGGGTGGTGGTCTTGGTGCGGGTTTCGGTGACTGCAGCGGCAGCGGGTTGCGGCTCTGGGGCAGCGGCCACGGCAGGCAATTGGCCCAGGCTGGCCACTTTGCCGGTGATCACGCTGTTGTGATAAATGCGCAGCGGCACCAGGGCGTACTGGCCATCGATGCGGATCGGCTCTTCAAGCATGCGGCCATTGATGCTGATGCGGTGCTCCCCCGGCGGCAGGTAGCCACGGGCCACGTACACACGCCCAGGCAACATGCGCCACATGCGGTCATCGGCCTGCTCGGTGGCCACGGTGGCGGCAGCCGCAATCAGGCCGCCCAACAGTCCACCGCGCTTTTGCATTTCGTTCTGCAGCACACCCTTGGCAACGGCGCGCGTCATGCCGCGCAGCACCATGCCGGGCATCTCGTCCTTGAGGGCGCGGCGGGCCATCACGTTCACATCCACCACCTTCTCCAGCTTGAAGTCATAGCCCGCAGCCGACAGGTTGCTGAGCAGGGGGTCGTTGGAAGGCTCGATGACCGGGTAGGACACGCTCACTGCCACCACGCCGCTGCCCGTGGGCACCGGCAGGGTGAAGGCCTTGGGCTTGCGCGCCGGGGCATCCCCCGCCTCGACGAGGAACAGCACGTCGGTCATGCGCTGGCGGCGCTTCCAGGTAAAGCTGGTGCGGGTATCGAGACCGCGCAGGCCTTCTTCAAGCACGCCGGTGTTGGGCTTGAGCTCGATGGCCTTGCGGTAGCCAGGCGCAGCCAGGCCCGATTCGCCCAGCACCTCGTACAGGAAACCAGCCAGGTAGTGCGACAGCGCGTTGGAGTAGCCGTTCTTCAGCTCCAGCACCTCGGGGTCGTTGAGCGTCTCGACGGGGTAGCCGTTGATCTCCTTGCTGCCCGAGGTGGCGCCCTTGGACTTGGCTTCCTCCTCGGCGGCCACCGTTTCCTTGGCGCGGAACTCGGCAATCACGGCCTCGCGCTCGTGGGTGCGCTTGACGTCCACACGGGCGTTCTCGAAGTCGCCCTGGGCAATGCGGTTGAGTGCCAGGCGTGTGGTGAGCCAGACCTTCTCATAGTCCTGCCCCTCATAGACCTTCAGGCGCTCGCTCACCAGCGCTGCGCCCACGGTGCCCAGCAGCTTTTGCGGGTTGGTCTTGGCGGTTTCTTCCCATTCCTTGACCTTGGTGTCGGCCAGCAGGAAGGCGCTGGTGCTGTCGTCGTAACGGCGGTCCATGCGCAGCAGCTCGCCACGCTCCATGTTGTAGAGCAGCGCGGCCTTCTCTTCCGGCGTGGTGGCCGAAGCTTCGAGCTTGGCCAGGGCCGCAGGAATGCCCGCGCTCTGCCCGGCGGTCTGCATGTCGGTGGCGAGCTTGTCGTGGCTGGCCATGTTGGCGCAGCCCGTCAGGGCTGCCGTCACCAGCAGGGCGCCCCACAGGCGCGGTGTGGAAGAAAGGGGCCAGAATTTCATGCTTGTCCTTGCTTTGGGTGGTCACTCCCCTCGGGGCTCCTGGCGCGTGCATGCACCAGGCAAGGAACACCTTGGCGCTGCCTGCCCTCCCGCAGGGATACGGCGCCATGTACGGCCATGCTCCTTGGGCTTCCCCTCCATGGGTTTCTTTGTGTGGATAGCCGACAGCAAATGTAGCAAAGGCAAGCCTTTGTTTCTGAGCCTGCCACCGCAGCGCAACATGGTTTGTGTAAGAAGCTGTGTGCACGCATGGTGTCAATCTGCCTTCTCAGGCATGCGGTACATCCACACCACACCCCCACCGGGCAGGCGCAACTGGGCCTGGGGCAGCAGGCCGGGCGCGGCGAATTCCAGGCTCACCAACCAGGCGCCCGGTGCCAGTTCGGCCAAGGCCTTGCCTGCGGCACGGGGCATGGTTTCGGGCCGCTGAAACAGGTACACCAGCGCATAGCCCGACCAGTCGCTCTCCCACATGTCAGCGCGACGCACGCGCGCCCAGGGACAGCGCAACCCGCACAGCAGGCGCAGCGGCCAGCTCCACTCCACGCCCTCCAACTGCGCTTGCGGATAGGCACGGCGCAGCGCCATCAGCCCGTCGCCCAGACCACATCCGGCGTCGAGCACACGCGCACCGGGCGCCAGAGGAATCTGCCCGGCCAGGCCCTGCAGCGCGGCATGCGGCGTGGGGAACACGGGTGCATCGCGCCAGGCATTGAGCGGATAGACGGCCAACAACAGCAACAACGGCACCAGCCAGGCCCACGCGGGGATGCTGGCCCAGCCTGTCAGCGCCAGGGCCAGCGGAAAGCCCGCCGCAATCAGCCCGCGACGCCACCAATTGCTGCCCAGCACGCTGGCCACCGCCGCCAACGCACAGGCCAGCACCAAGGCCCACACCGGCGCGATGACACGCTGCAGGCTGGCGAACAGCAGCCAGGCGCTCCCCCACGTCAACAAGGCGGGCAGGGGCCAGGGAATACGAGAAATCCAGTTCATCGCCTTATCGGTCCAGCGCGGATCCGCGCACAGCCCACGGCCCCAGGGTTGGCACGGCCCAGGCCAGCAGCCACCGCGCAAGGGCCGCCCCGCCGCGCTGGTGGCGTCCCCCTTCCCCGCATCGCGCAGCGAGGCGAGAGAGAAGGGGGAAGGCGCGCAGCGCCACAGGGGTTTGCTGCTTCATTCTTCAGCGGCCAAAGACGCCCCGCAGCACATTGATGGGGTTCACAGGGTTGGCAGGTTGCGCTCCCGCGCCACCCTCCTCGCGCTCGGCTGGCTCCGCCATGTCGCTGCGATCCACGCCATGCATGGCACCACCGCCCTGCTCCTCACCCAGCATGGCCATGGTGTGCGCCTTGACGCGCACGCGCACGGACCACTCCGGCTCCCAGGGCGCCTTGGGATCGGCCGGGCGCGGCGGGTGCACGATGTGGCTCTCGCCGCCGTAGGCCATCATGCGCAGCATGGGGGTGGATTCGCGGCCGGCGCCAGCGGCGAAGATGCCCTTCGGGATGGCGCACTGCGTGGCATCGGCCGGCAGCAGCACGCGTTCTTTCACCCAACGGTCGATGGTGGCGTTGGGCAGGTAGTCGAACAGGCCCATGCCGGTGTCGGGCGTCTCGGCGCTGGACCACATCACCATGTCGTCGCCGTTCTGCGACATCGCATGCAGGTAGTAGGCGCGCGCGTTGCGCACCGGCTGCCAATTCGTGCCCATGCTGTCCTGCGGCTTGCCGCTGGTGCGCAGGGCGATGGCGGGCATGAGGTCCTGCGCGCTGCCCAGCGTGAACTTCATCGAGGCGGGCACGCCCTCGCCCCGGATCTGGTGCTCGCCCACGAGCGAGCTGTCGCGCGAGAGCTGCACCTGGTTGCGCTCGTTCGGGTACAGCGCGTGCGAAGGGCCGACGCGCGCCCCCCGGTCGGGCACGGCGCGGCCCGCAAAGGCCACGGCAAAGTCGCTGGGCTTGGCGCGCGCCAGGTCGATCACGCGCGGTTGGCCCGCACGCACCTCGCTACCGCAACCCCAATAGATCAGGATGCGGCCCTTGGGCTTGTGCTGTTCGTATTCCTGCGGCACCTCACCGGGTTCCGACGGCGACGTAGGCTGGGCCTTGGGCGGCAGCAGCGGCAGGCTCTCGCCCATGCGCATGCCCGCAGGGATGGCCTGGCTGGCTTCCACGCCCGGGCGCAGGCTGTTGTGCAGGGCGATGTCGATCACGCGCGGCGGCATGATGCCCATGGTGCGCGCCATGCCGTAATGCGTGTTGCCGCCCGCTCCCGCCGCACGGCCGCCGCCCATCATGCCCATGAGCCCACCGCCCATGGGCATGTCCATCTCGGGCATGCCGGCCATGCTGCCGGTGGACAGGTCGATCCACAACTGCGTCTTGGGGGCCTTGGCGGTCTGGGCCTGGACGGCAAGGCCCAGCAGACACAGGCCGGCGGCCAGCACGGTGGGACGGACGAAAGCGCGGAGGGGGGTCATGGCAGCTCCAGTGCGAGAAATCAAAACACCCGCGCGAGACAGCGCCCCATGGAGGCCGCTCAGGCAGGTATGAGCTGCTCAGTGTAGGCCTGCGCCGACATTTTTTAACCCTGGATGCCACACGCCGCCGCGCCGGGCGTGCGCAATGTCACGCGCGGCGTGGCCGCCGCGCTACGGACACTCAGTGCCCGCGCAAGCGCTCAATCAGCCCGTTGAGCGCGTCGAGCGAGCCGAACTGGATGGCCAGCTCGCCCACGTCCTCCAAGCGGCCGGCGCGCTTGACGCGCTTCTTCACGCGCACTTCCACCTCAGCCATGAGCAGGTCGGACAACTCCTCTTCCACGCGCTTGATGTCGCGCGACTTTTCCTTCTTGGGCTTTTGCGGCACGAGGCTGAACTCGGCGCCGATCTTCTTGACCAGCGCTTCGGCCTCGCGCACCGAGAGCTTCTTGGCCGCGATCTGGTTGCCCGCCGTGATCTGCGCCGCGCGGTCGAGCGCCAGCAGCGCGCGCGCATGACCCATATCGATGTCGCCCGCCATCAGCATGGTCTGCACCGGCTCGGCCAGGTTCAAGAGGCGCAGCAGGTTGCTGGCCGCACTGCGCGAGCGGCCCACGGCCTGCGCGGCCTGCTCGTGCGTGAGGCCGAACTCGCGCACCAGGCGCTGCAGGCCCTGCGCTTCTTCCAGCGGGTTGAGGTCTTCGCGCTGGATGTTCTCGATGAGGGCCATGGCGGCGGCGGCCTCGTTGGGCACCTCGCGCACCAGCACCGGCACCACTTCCAGCCCCGCGAGCCGCGCGGCACGAAAACGGCGCTCACCGGCAATGATTTCGTACTTGCCCGCGTGGGCACCCTCGACCAGGCGGCGCACCAGGATGGGCTGCATGATGCCCTGGGCCTTGATGCTCTCGGCCAGCTCGTACAGCGCGCCCTCGTCCATGCGCGTGCGCGGCTGGTACATGCCGGGCACCATGTCGTCCAGGCGCAGGCTGCTGGGCAACCCCGCATCGGCGGCCTGCGCCTGCTCTGCCGCTTCGGCCACTTTGGGGCCCAGCAGCGCTTCCAGTCCTCGGCCGAGGCCCTTGGGTTTTTTGGTGACCATGTTGTTGTTCAGTCTTTCAAGAGGGATTGCAGCAGTTCCATGCCTTCGGCCCAGTCGCCCAGGCCAGATTCCGCATTGATGTGCCCACGCTCGCCCGCGTCGATGAAGCGTGCTCCCCAGTCGCTGGCCAAGGCCTGAGCGCGCTCGAAGCGGCAGTAGGGGTCGTTGCGGCTGGCCACCAGCACGGCGGGGAAAGGCAGGCGCTGGCGCGCGATGGGTGCCCAGCCGGGAATCCAGGCGGCGACGTCGGCCTGCTCCACATCGCCCGGAGCCACCAGCAAGGCGCCGCGCACCTTGGCCGTGTGGCGCGAATGCACCGCCCACCAGGCGGTGAGGATGCAGCCCAGGCTGTGGGCGGCCAGCACCACGGGTGCGGGGCTGTCGGCCACCACTTCGTCCAGGCGCGCGGACCAGTCGCCGCGCAGTGGACGCATCCAGTCGTGTTGCTCCACGCGCTGGTAGCCGTGCAGGCGCTCCCACTCGGTCTGCCAGTGGCCGGGGCCGGAGTTCTGCCAGCCGGGCAGCAACAATACCTGGGGGGTTTGCATGCTATGAATTCAATAGCTGTTGGCGCTTGTCCATCAAGCGCCAGAGGCCGATTTGGCTTGAGCCTTGGGCGCCCCCATGCGCTGCACGCGGGCCACCATTTCCTGGGCGAACTCCACGAAGGCCTGGCTGCCCTTGGCCGATGGGTCGAACACCACGCCGGGCAGGCCGTAGCTGGGCGCTTCGGCCAGGCGCACGTTGCGCGGGATCACGGTATCGAACACCTTGTCGCCGAAGTGGTCCTTGAGCTGCTCGCTCACCTGCTGCTGCAGCGTGATGCGCGGGTCGAACATCACGCGCAGCAGGCCGATGATCTGCAGATCGGCATTGAGGTTGGCATGCACCTGCTTGATGGTGTTGACCAGGTCGGTCAGCCCTTCGAGCGCAAAGTACTCGCACTGCATGGGCACGATCACGCCGTGCGCGCTGCACAGGCCGTTGAGCGTGAGCATGCTCAGGGACGGTGGGCAGTCGATGAGCACAAAGTCAAAGTCGCCGTCGGCCTGCGCCAGCGCCGCCTTGAGGCGCTTGTCACGCTGCTCCAGCGCCACCAGTTCCACCTCGGCACCGGCCAGTTCACGGTTGGCGCCCAGCACCCAGTAGCCGCACTTGTCCGACAGCACGGCCGCCTCTTTCACCGAGGCGGATTCGAGCAGCACGTCGTACACCGACAGTTCCAGGGCGCGCTTGTCCACCCCCGAGCCCATGGTGGCATTGCCCTGCGGGTCCAGATCCACCATCAGCACGCGCTGGCCGATCTTGGCCAGCCCGGCGGCCAGATTGACCGTGGTGGTGGTCTTGCCGACGCCACCCTTCTGGTTGGCCACACAAAAGATCTTCGCCATGGGAGAGTTGCCTTATTTGGAAATTGCCAGCTTGACGCCAAAACCGATGAGGAACACACCCGCCAGCTTCTCCAGCACACGGGCAATGGTGGGGTTGGCGCGCATGCGCTCGGCCAAGTGGTGCGTAAGCAGCACCACGACCAGGCCGTACAGGAAGGTGAGCAGCGCAATGGTGGCTGCCATCACACCAAAGGTCAGCATCCCCTGGTGGCGCGCAGGGTCCACAAACAGCGGGAAGAACGCCATGTAGAACACGATGGCCTTGGGGTTGAGCACGGTGATGAACGCGGCCTGCTTGAAGTAATGGCGCGGCTCGATGTGCAGCACGGGCGCAGCACCGGGCTTGGCCGTGAGCATCTTGAAGCCCAGCCAGGCCAGGTAGGCAGCACCCAGCCACTGCACCGCATGGAATGCCGCCGGGTACGCCACCAGCAAGGCCGCCACCCCTGCCACCGCTGCCCACATCAGCACCTGGTCGCCCGCGATCACGCCCAGCGTGGCCCCCAGACCGCCGCGCACCCCGCCCTTGCTGGTGGAGGTGATGAGCGCCAGATTGCCCGGCCCGGGAATGGCCAGGAACAACACGATGGCGGCCACGAAGGCGCCGTAGTCTGCAATACCGAACATGTGGGTTCCTCTGGTGGGAAGCTGGATAGGCCCACAGCGCAGTGTGCGGACCGGGGCCCAAGTTTACGCGACCACCCCGCCCTGGCCTGCAGTTCTTTGGGATGACGGACGCATCCAGACAATGCAGCGCTCGGCATCCAGCCCTGGCACCTGGAGCTGTTCCACGTGAAACACTTGCACATCGGCGGGCAAGGCTGCCAGTTCATCCTGGGGCTGCTTGCCCTTCATGGCCAGCCACACGCCCTGCGGGGCCAGCGCGCTGCGCGACCAGGCGGTGAAGTCCTGCAGCGACGCAAACGCGCGGCAGCTCACCACGTCATACGGCCCCACCAGACTTTCGACCCGCGCATGGATGCCGTGCAGGTTGGGCAAACGCAGTGTGGCCGCAGCCTGCTGGATGAAAGCCGCCTTCTTGGCCACGGTGTCCACGCAGCTCACGTCCACCCCAGGGCAACAGATGGCAAACACCACGCCGGGCAAGCCGCCGCCCGACCCCACGTCGAGCAAGCGCACCGGCGCCGCCAACCCGGCCTGCGCGATATGGCGGCGCAGTGGGAGCACGGCGGCCAGGCTGTCGAGCAGGTGGTGCGTGAGCATCTCCTGCGGATCGCGCACGGCCGTGAGGTTATAGACCTTGTTCCACTTTTGCAGCAGCGCCAAAAATTCCAAGAGCTGTGCGAGCTGCACATCACCGAGCTCCAGCGCCAATGCCTGGGCGCCGGCGCGCAAGCGCTCCGTCAGCACATCGCTCATGCGGGCACCTCGCCATCGGCGCGGGCAAAGCCCTGAGAACCGCCCTTCTTCAGGTGCACCATCAACAGCGAAATCGCTGCGGGCGTCACACCCGAAATACGCGACGCTTGGCCCAGGGTTTCGGGCCGGTGCTTTTGCAGCTTCTGCCGTACTTCGATGGACAGTGCCGTGACCTGCAGGTAATCCAGGTCGTCCGGCAGGCGCAGCTTTTCCAGATGTGCGGCGCGCTGCACCTCATCCTTCTGGCGGTCGATGTAACCTGCGTACTTGGCAGCGATCTCCACTTGCTCGACCACCGGGCCGCTCAGATCGCCCAGCGTTTCACGTGAAACATCGCCCGTGGCGTACTTGCCGCCATTCAGCGACATGAGCTGCTCGTAGCTGACGCCAGGGCGGCGCAGCAGATCGAACAGGTGGTACTCATGCTCAATGGCCTTGCCCAGCACGCGCTCGGCCTCGGCGGCGTTGAGGATGCGCGGGTTCACCCAGGTGGCCTTCAGGCGCTCGGTCTCGCGCGCCACGGCATCGCGCTTGCGGCAGAAGGCATCCCAGCGCGCATCATCCACCAGCCCCATGCGGCGCCCCGCTTCGGTCAGGCGCATGTCGGCGTTGTCCTCGCGCAGTTGCAGGCGGAACTCAGCCCGGCTGGTGAACATGCGGTAGGGCTCGGTCACACCCTTGGTGATGAGGTCGTCCACCAGCACACCCAGGTAGGCCTCGTCGCGAGCGGGCAGCCAGGCGGCTTCGCCCCGGCATTGCAGCGCAGCGTTGATGCCTGCGAACAGGCCTTGCGCTGCGGCCTCCTCATAGCCCGTGGTGCCGTTGATCTGCCCGGCGAAGAACAGGCCCTGGATCTGGCGCGTCTCGAAACTGCTCTTGAGCGAGCGCGGGTCGAAGTAGTCGTATTCGATGGCATAGCCTGGGCGCAGGATGTGGGCATTTTCCAAGCCCTTCATGCTGCGTACCAGGGCGTACTGGATGTCGAACGGCAGACTGGTGGAAATGCCGTTGGGGTAGAACTCGTGCGTGGTCAGGCCCTCGGGCTCCAGAAAGATCTGGTGGCTGTCCTTGTCGGCAAAGCGGTTGATCTTGTCTTCCACGCTGGGGCAATAGCGCGGGCCCACGCCCTCGATCTTGCCGGCAAACATGGGGCTGCGGTCGAAGCCGCTGCGGATGATCTCGTGCGTGCGTTCGTTGGTGTGCGTGATCCAGCAGGGCATCTGGCGCGGGTGCATGGCCGCACTGCCCATGAAGCTGAACACCGGCAACGCGCCCTCATTCACGCCACCGGGCATGCCGTCGCCGGGCTGCTCCTCGCACTGGCTGAAGTCGATGCTGCGCCCGTCGATGCGCGGCGGGGTACCCGTCTTCAGGCGCCCCTGCGGCAGCTGGAGCTCCTTCAGGCGTGCCGAGAGCGACACGGCGGGCGGGTCCCCGGCCCGGCCCGCCGCGTAGTTGTTCAGGCCCACATGGATCTTGCCGTCAAGGAAGGTGCCGGCCGTGAGCACCACGGTGCGGCTGCGGAAGCGGATACCCACCTGCGTGACGGCGCCCACCACCCGGTCGCCCTCCACCATCAGATCGTCCACCGCCTGCTGGAACAGCCAGAGGTTGGGCTGGTTCTCCAGCATGCGGCGGATGGCGGCCTTGTACAGAATGCGGTCGGCCTGTGCCCGCGTGGCACGCACGGCGGGGCCCTTGCTGCTGTTGAGAATGCGGAACTGGATACCGCCCTCGTCCGTGGCCAGTGCCATGGCCCCGCCCAGCGCGTCCACCTCTTTCACCAGGTGACCCTTGCCGATGCCGCCAATGCTGGGGTTGCAGCTCATCTGCCCCAGCGTCTCGATGTTGTGCGTGAGCAGCAGCGTGCGGCTGCCCATGCGCGCGGCGGCCAGCGCCGCCTCGGTGCCGGCATGGCCGCCACCGACGACGATGACATCAAATTCCTGGGGGTACAACATCTGAGGGTGCTCCAGGGCCATCGCCATCCCGGCCGGCCCGACAATGCAGGGCTGTTTCACGTGAAACAGCGGCCGCGGGCCTGCCCAGGCCCGCGTGAACTTGTTATTGTCCCATCAAACCCTTTTGCCTGCAGCCATGTCCACACCCGACAACCTCCCTGGCCTTGGCCTAAAGTCACTCGCCATGCTGGCGGCGGCCGGCATTCACAGCCGCGCCGACCTCGAACGGATCGGATCGGTCCACGCATACCTGCAGGTCAAAGCTGCCGAACAGAGCGCCAGTCTCAATCTGCTCTGGGCAATGGAGGGGGCGCTGACAGGGCAGGACTGGCGGGTAGTGGCCCGCGAGGAGCGCACCCGCCTGCTACTGGAACTGGACGCAGCGAAGGAGGCAGCACACCGATGAGCGACGACACTGCCCTGCTCGCCCACCTCACGCGCGCTCTCGGCCCCCTGCCCCCGACCATGGCCGCGCTGTGCCAACAGGCCCAGCCCACCATGCTGGCCAAGGGCGCAGCCCTGCTTCATGAGGGCGTGCGCTGGCAACACCTCTGGTGGCTGGAGCACGGTGCCCTGCGCCTGTACTACCTGGACCGTAACGGCCAGGCAGCCAGCAAGAACTTTTACCTCGACGGGGCCATGATCTGGCCGATCACGCCCATCTTGCGCGAACAACCAGTTCATTTTTGGGTCGAGGCGCTGGAAGCCAGCCGCACCTGGTCCCTGCCCTGGGACGCCTGGTCTGCCACCACCGAAGGCTTCGCACCCTGGCAGGCACTGGAACACCGCGTGCTCGCCACCCTGTTGCAGGACAAGATGGCGCGCGAACACGCCTTCCTGCAACTCTCCGCCACCGAGCGCTACCTCGCCCTGCAGGCCGAGCACCCGGACTGGCTGGCGCGTATTCCGCTGCGCCACCTGGCATCCTGGCTGGGTATCACCGACGTGGCGCTCTCGCGCATTCGCCGCCGGCTGAACCCAGGTTAAGGCGCGGACGGCGCAGTGCCGCCACAGTACGGGCCTCCCGTCACCGGAACCCGCCATGCCCCCTCCGCCCTCTCTCCCCGACCGACTCTCGCTCGCCGCCCAGCTGCTGACCGTGCTTCTGTTGGGCCTCATGGCCGGGTTCTTCGCCACCTACAGCGCCAACGTCAACCTCGCAACGCTCGAACTCAACGGCCCGACCTACGCCCAAGTGCAGTCGGCTTTCAACCGGAACGTGCGGCACGCCGGCTTCTTCGCTTGCTTCTTCGGCCCCCCACCGCTTGGCCTGCTGGCGCTTGCTGCGGCCTGGTCTCGCAGGAAGCAGGCGTGGTGGCGGTTACTGGCGCTGACGGTGCTTATCTACGCGCTGGGCATCGTGCTGTTTACCCGGCAGGTCAACCTGCCGCTGAACCACCTGACTGAATCGTGGCCTCCGACTGCCCCACCGTCCGACTGGGCCGGTGTGCGTGACGCCTGGAACCGGGCCAACCTCTGGCGCAGCGGCCTGAGCTTGGCGCTATTCGCGGCGGGGCTTGCCGCCCTCGTGCTGCGCCTGAAAACACCAGAAACTTCCGCAAAGGCCTGACCATGAACGGCTCCCTGCTCCTGTTTTTGATGATGTCCTTAGCCACCGTGGCCACCCCCGGCCCTACCACCCTGCTGGCGCTGAACCACGGAGCGCGACATGGTGTGACCGCCGCGCTGCCGGGTGTTGTGGGCGCGATGCTGTCCGACTGCGTGCTGATCGCCGCCGTGGCCACCGGGCTGGGTGGCCTGATCGCCACCTCGGTCACCGCTTTTGAGCTACTGCGCTGGACCGGCGTGGCCTACCTGGCCTGGCTAGGCTGGCGCCTGATGCGCATGCGAGACACGTCTTGGCCAGCAACCAACGCGCCGGCAGAACCAATTCGCAAACCGCAATCAGGCGCCGTGTTCCGCAGCAGTTTCACCGTCGCGGTCACCAACCCCAAGGGCTATCTCTTTTTTTCGGCACTGCTGCCCTCGTTCATCGACCCCGCCGCACCGTTGCTACTACAGTACGCACTGCTAGCCGTGGTGTTCGCCGGCATCGACGGCGCGGTGCTGCTCGCCTATGCGATGGCGGGCACAGCCAGCGCCCGGCGCTTCAGCGGGACCCATACCCTGCACCGCATCGACCGTGCGAGTGGTCTGACCCTGCTCGCACTGGCCGGTGGCCTCGCGTTCTGGGAACGTGGCTGAAGCCTCACTGGAGTCCTGCAAGGCGCCGCTGCACACCCAGGAACCTCATCTCTCTTCACACCTGGGAATCATCGATGTGGCGCATACACGCATACGCAACCGACTAACTGTCATGACCCTTGCGGTTCACCCTGGATGATGGAAGACACTGGGGGCGTGCGGGCCAGCACGGGTAGAGGTCGGTCAATTCTTTGATGGCACTCGACCGCGATCGCTAACTTGACC
>Ga0116193_1000153_pt1 | contig 66944 bp, 48 predicted proteins | sample AD_UKC115_MetaG_FD_89892 | JGI IMG/M metagenome (GOLD analysis project Ga0116193, IMG submission 89892) | Active sludge microbial communities of municipal wastewater-treating anaerobic digesters from Hong Kong - AD_UKC115_MetaG | ecosystem: Engineered > Bioreactor > Anaerobic > Digestate...
CATCTCGGCAGACACCGCACTGAACTTTTCCATCTCCTCCATCGCATCGCCCACCACGGCGCGGATATTGAGCTGCAGGCGCTGCACGCGCGCCATGACCTTGCCCAGCACATGGGTCATGGGCAGGGTGGGCTCACGGTGGGTCAAATCACCGCTGGCCATGCCGTTGAGCAGCCTGCGCAGGCTGCGGATGGGCAGCGTCATGCTCACGTGGTAACGCGCCAGCACCAGGCCCGCCACCACCAACCAGGCGAGGGTTTGCAAGGCCACGGCCATGCCGTCGTTCCAGCCCATCCAGCCCGGCACCAGGGACACCAGCATGAGCGGCAGCATCATGGCCGTCAAGCGCAGCGTGGGGCCCGAGCGATACGCCCTGCGAACGTTGTCCCACACACTGGTGCTGCGCACGCCGCCCGCATGGATACGGATGGTCTGGCGCCCGGACTCGCGTTCCTGCTTGACGCGGGCATACAAGGCCTCGGCGGCCTGGACCTGCTCGCGCGTGGGCTTGGTGCGCACCGACAGGTAGCCCACCGGCTTGCCCTCGCCATGATGGGCGTGACGTGGGCCTGCACCCAGTAGAAGTCGCCGTTCTTGCGCCGGTTCTTCACAAAGCCCGTCCAGCTGCGGCCGCGCCCAATGGTGGCCCACATGTCCTTGTAGGCCTCGGGCGGCATGTCCGGGTGGCGGATTATGTTGTGCGGCTGGCCCATGAGTTCTTCCATGGAGTAGCCACTGACCCGGGCAAAGGGTGCGTTGCAGTGCGTCAGCACCCCCTTGGTATCTGTGGTGGACATCAGCAGTTCGTCGGCCGGGAAATCGTATTCGTTGTTGGTGACGGGAAGGTTGACGCGCATAGATAAGTCCTGCCGAAAGGTTCCGCACTGAAACTGTGCGAACCATTGTGCACCTGTTTGCTGACACAAAAATTTACGTAATAAACCTGATTGTCAGAAAAGACCCAGGGTGGAACATTGCTCCCGCCCCGGCGGCATGCTGTCGGCGCTGTGCGGCGCCACCGGCACCAGGGATGCCACGCGCACCCCCAGCAGGCGTATGCGCCGCTGCAGCGGCACACGCTTGAGGCACAGGCCGGCCACGCGGCGGATGGTCGCCGCGTCGTGCGTGGGCTCGGCAATGGTCTGGTCGCGGGTGACGGCGCGGAAATCCTCGTAGCGCAGCTTGATCCCGATGGTGCGGCCCCGATAGCCCTTGCGCTGCAGGTCCTGCGCGACGCGCTGGCACAGGTCGGTGAAGATGGCGCCGAGTTCGGCGCGGTCGTGCACGGCGTGCAGGTCGCGATCGAAGGTGGTTTCGCGGCTCATGCTCACGGGCTCGCTCTCGGTCACCACGGGGCGCTCGTCGCGGCCCCAGGCGGCGTCGTGCAGCCAGGCACCGGTGGCCTTGCCGAAATGCTGCACCAGCCAGTCGCGCGGGCGCGCCGCCAGTTGACCGATGGTGTGGATGCCATGGCGCGCCATCTTCTCGTCGGCCTTGGGGCCAATGCCGTTGATCTTGCGGCAGGGCAGCGGCCAGATCAGAGTCTGCAGGTCGGCCTCATGCACGATGGAAATGCCCTTGGGCTTGTGGAACTCGCTCGCCATCTTGGCCAGCAGCTTGTTGGGCGCCACGCCGATGGAGCAGGTCAGGCCCGTGGCGTCGAAGATGCTTTTCTGGATCAGCCGCGCCAGCACGCGCCCGCCCTCGCGCTGGCCGCCGGGCACATGGGTGAAGTCGATATAGACCTCGTCCACGCCTCGGTCCTCCATCACGGGCGCGATCTCGGTGATGATGTCCTTGAAACGGCGCGAATAGCGTCGGTACTCGTCAAAGTCCACTGGCAGCAGAATGGCCTGCGGGCACAGGCGCGCGGCCTTCATGAGCGCCATGGCCGAGCCCACGCCGAACGCGCGCGCCGCGTAGGTGGCGGTGGTGATGACGCCGCGCCCGGTGTAGCCCTGCAACAGCGGAAAGGCGGAGAGCGGAATCTCGTGCAGCGACAGGCCCGAGCCTTCGGTGGTGAGCACGCTGTCGCAGGCCCGCCGCCCGCCGCCGATCACCACGGGCAGGCCCTGGAGTTGCGGATAGCGCAGCAGCTCCACGCTGGCATAGAAGGCATCCATGTCCAGGTGGGCGATGCGGCGCGGCGGGGATCTGTCGGTGGCGGTCACGGCCGCCATTGTTTCACCTCAAGCCGTCGGATACGTTCCCGGCAGCAGGATGGAGGTATCGACGGTGTTGATGTCGGTGCGACCGCAGAAGGCCATGGTGAGGTCGAGCTCCTTGCGGATGATCTCCAGCACACGCATCACGCCCAGTTCGCCGTAGGCGCCCAGGCCGTAGAGGAAGCTGCGCCCGATCAGCGTGCCGCGCGCGCCCAGGGCGCGGGCCTTGAGCACGTCCTGGCCGCTGCGAATGCCACCGTCCATCCAGACCTCAATGTCCTTGCCCACGGCCTGCACGATGCCGGGCAACGCGGCGATGGACGAGGGCGCGCCGTCGAGCTGGCGGCCGCCGTGGTTGCTGACGATGAGCGCATCGGCGCCGCTGTCCACGGCCAGGCGCGCGTCCTCGGCGTCCATGATGCCCTTGAGGATGAGCTTGCCGCCCCAGCGCTTCTTGATCCATTCCACGTCGCCCCAGTTAAGCTCGGGGTCGAACTGCTCCACCGTCCAGGACGAGAGCGAGGACATGTCGCCCACGCCCTTGGCGTGGCCGACGATGTTGCCGAAGGTGCGGCGCTTGGTGCCCAGCATGCCCAGGCACCAGTGCGGCTTGGTGGCCAGGTTGATGAGGTTGGCCAGCGTGGGCTTGGGGGGCGACGAGAGGCCGTTCTTGATGTCCTTGTGGCGCTGGCCCAGGATCTGCAGGTCCAGCGTGAGCTGCAGGGCCGAGCAGCCGGCGGCCTTGGCGCGGTCGATCAGGCGCTCGATGTAGTCGCGGTCGCGCATCACGTAGAGCTGGAACCAGAAGCCGGGGCCGGCGTGCTGGGCCACGTCCTCGATGGAGCAGATGCTCATGGTCGAGAGGGTGAAGGGCACGCCGAAATCGCGCGCCGCACGGGCCGCGAGGATCTCGCCGTCGGCGTGCTGCATGCCGGTCAGGCCCGTGGGCGCCAGCGCCACGGGCATGGCCACGTCCTGGCCCACCATGGTGGTGCGCGTGGTGCGCCCGGTCATGTTCACGGCCACGCGCTGGCGCAGCTTGATCTTCTGGAAATCTTCCTCGTTGGAGCGGTAGGTGCCCTCCGTCCACGAGCCCGAATCGCAGTAGTCGTAGAACATGCGGGGCACGCGGCGCTTGGCGATACGGCGCAGGTCTTCGATGCAGGTGATGGTGGACAGGTCGGGCACGCGGATCTCCTTGGGGGTCTGGTTCTGGTTGGCCGCAATGGTAGGTCGCATGCTGGCGCCAGACCATCAAAAATTACTTCTGCGCCTTGGATCAAATTTGCATTGAAGGCCGAAATATGGCCTCAGGGCAATAAATACAAGCGCAAAGCGCTATATTTTTAATAGCAATCACACCGGCTCGGATGTGCTGTCCGCGGCCGTCGCCACCAGTTCCGGCTCCTGCGCCGCCCCCGCGTAGCAGCGCACCTGCATGCGCCCAGAACGCTTGGCCGCATACATGGCGGTGTCGGCGTGACGCGCCAGTTCTTCAAAGGCACTGCCGTGCTGCGGGAAGAGGGCCAGCCCTGCGCTGAGACCCACGCGGACTTCGTGGCCCTGCAGGTCGAACGGCGCCTGGCACACGGCCAGTACCTTGCGCGCCACCACCGTGGACTGCTGCGGCCCGTCCAGGCCCGGCAGCAGCACGACGAACTCATCGCCCCCCTGGCGGCACACGGTGTCCGACTGGCGCACCGCCGCCTGCATGCGGCGTGCAAACTGCACTAGCAATTCGTCGCCCAGGTCGTGGCCCAGACTGTCATTGACCTGCTTGAAGCCATCCAGGTCGATGTACATCACGGCCAGCGACTTGCCCTCGCGCCGCGCCAACGCCAGCGCCTGGCGTGCGCGGTCCTGCAGCAGCACGCGGTTGGGCAGGTCGGTCAGGGCGTCGTACTGGGCCAGGTGGGCCATGCGCTCGGCCATGGCCATGGTCTCGGTCACGTCGTGCAGCACCATCACTGCACCATTGAGGTGACCGTGGCGATCGGTGATGGGGCTGGCGGTTTCCTCCACCACGTAGCGATGTCCGTCCTTGCGGTGCAGCACCACGCCACGCGTAGGACCACAGGGCTTCCCCGACCCCAGAGCCTGGCGCACCGGGCTGGGCTCCACGCGCTCGCCATTGTTGCGATACAGCGGTGCCACGACATCCACATCCTGATCCGCCGCATCGAAGGCCTGCCAGCCGGACATGCGCTGGGCCACCGGATTGATATAGGTGACACGCCCCTGCGCATCGGTACACAGCACCGCATCACCAATGGACTGGAGCGTCAGGCGCATGCGCTCCTTTTCGCTGAACAGCTCCTCCTCCATGCGCTTGCGTTCGGTGATGTCCGTCATCTGCGCAAACATGCCGCGCACCGGACCATCGCTGCCCTCGCGATCGGGGGTGTAGGTGATGTGAACGTGCCGCACCTCGCCCGACGCCGTGGTGATGGTGCGCTCGAACACCTGGGGGTGCCCCTGCAGCGCCTGCAGCACATAGGGCTGGACCATGGCGTAGCCATCGGCGCCCAGCACTTCGGCAGCGGTCTTGCCCTGCAGCGCCTCGGGGGGGCTGCCAAAGAATTCGCGACTGGTCTTGTTGATGAAACGGTTGCGCTGCTCCTGGTCCCAATAGCTGATGGTCGAGGGCAGGTTGTCCAGAATAGTGCGCAGGTAGTGCTCTGCCTGTTGCAGCTGGCTGGCCACCTGCTGGCGACGCCCCAGCTCGCGCGTGAACAGGACGGCCAAGCCCACGCAACCGGCCATGAGCACCAGGGCAAAAAAGGACAGTTGCAAGGCGCTCTTGCGCCAGTCGGCCAGAATCACATCGGTCGATTGGGCGACGTTCACCACCAGGGGATACGGCCCCACATGCCGAAAGGTATAGAAACGCTCCACACCATCCAGCGCAGCCACCCCCACGAAGCTGCCCGACCGCTCCGACAAAAACCGCAGCATGTTCGGCGTACCGGCAAGGGACTTGCCCACATGGTCATCCCCATAGGGATAACGGCTGACGATGGTGCCGCTACCGAGGAACAGGTTCACACCGCTGCCCGGCCCCAGGTCCAGTGATTTGAACAACTCGTTGAAATAGCTCAGACTAATGGAGCTGACCACCACTCCAGCCACACGCCCATTCTCCCCCCGGTAGGCCCGTGCCACCGGCAGCATCCAGGTCTGCGTGACCCTGCCCTGCACAGGCTGCCCGATCACCAGGCCTTCCTTCTCACCCCTCATCAAGGCCTGGAAATAGTCACGGTCAGCGTAGTTGGCCTTGCGCGGCGGCATGGCGCCCGAATCGATGACGATTTCACCCTGGCTGTTGATGACATACACATCCATGATGCCGGCGGCACGCAGGGGGCGGTCAAAAAGCACCGTGTTGCGCACTTCCTGCTGCAGTTGCATGACCTCGGGATGTTCCAGCTTGGTCGCAACGTCCTGCAGCGACTGGTCCATCGCACTGAGCGTCCAGCCCAGGGACTGCTCCAGCGCCTTCACCAGATTGGCGTTGTTACGCTCGGCAAAGGCCCACTCGTCCTGGCGCATGGTCCAGACCGTGCGCGCCACCATCGATCCAATCCCCATGCTCAGCAGCAGGGCGAGCCAGATCGGACGTTGGGATAGGAATCGGCGCATCGCGTTGGTGGGGTGTGCGCTCTGGATTGTAGGGGCGAAGTAGCGAGACGCACGCCGCTGTCAGAGCGCCGACACCAGGGTGTCAGCGCCGGGCAACCCCTGCGCCCCGCACCTCGATGCGCAGCTCGTCGAGCACCCGCCCCCGCGCATCGGTCAGCTGCACCACATGCCGCCCTGGCCACGGCAGCCAGGCCACTTGCGCGCCCCGGCCCAGGGGCTTGCCATCCATGCGCCAGCGCAGGCCCGGCGCCGAGGCGGGCGAGGCCATGAAGTACACGCGCTGGTGCTGCGGCGGAATGTCGGGATCCAGCGCCACGATGCTGCCCGGCGCGGGCGCCACGATGCGCATCGCACCCATCACCTCGGAATCCAAGCCAAATTGGCCTTTTGCGCCCGTCAAATAAGCGCCATCAGCTACATTATTAATAGCAAACAACGCTTGCTGCGTGCCCGCCACAAACCACTCGGTGCGCGCGGCCTCCAGCGGCACCTCCGCACCCGGCCCGGCGCCAAAGTGCACCGGCAGACGCACCAGCGCCGCAGGCGCCGCCGGGGCGCGGCTGGGACTGCGGGCATGCAGGTGCGCCATAAGTGCGGCCCAGATGGGCGCCGCCCCGCTGGTACCGCTGACCTCGTGCATGGGCGCCCCGCTGGCGTTGCCCACCCACACGCCCACGGTATAGCGGCTGGACCAGCCGATGGCCCAGTTGTCGCGCATGTCCTTGCTGGTGCCGGTTTTCACCGCCGTCCAGGCGCGGGTGGCGAGCACGCTGTCGGTGCCGAAGGTGCGCGCACGGGCCAGCGGGTCGGCCAGGATGTCACCCACGATCCAGGCGGCGCCCTCATCCACCGCCCGGGTGAACGCAGGGCGCACGGGCCGCTCGGCGCGCAGCAGCGGCGCCACCGGGCTGTGGCGCCCGCCGTTGGCCAGCGCGCGGTAGGCATTGGCCAATGGCAGCAACGGCAGTTCAGCACTGCCCAACGCCAGGCTGTAGCCGTAGTAGCCCGCGCTCTCGCGCAGCGGCAGGCCCAGCGCCTGCAGTTGCCGGTAGAACGCGTCGGGCGACACCATGACCAGCGTGCGCACCGCAGGCACGTTGAGCGACGCGGCCAGCGCCGTGCGCACCGACACCCAGCCCTTGAACTGTCGGTCGTAGTTCTGCGGGATGTACAGCCCACCCGGCGTGGCGATCTGTGCCGGCGAATCCTCCACCAGCGAGGCCGCCGTGAGCCTGCGCTCGGCCAGCGCCTGCGCGTACAGAAACGGCTTGAGCGTGGAACCCGGCTGGCGCAGCGCCAGCACGCCATCAACCTCGGCAGCTCCGCTCAGGGCACCCGACGAGCCCACCCAGGCCAGCACCTCGCCGCTGGCGTTGTCCAGCACCAGCACGGCCCCGTCTTCCACCTGACGGCCCTGCAGTTCACGCAGATGCTGTGTGAGCGACTGCACCGCAAACCGCTGCAGTGGCGCGCTGAGCGTGGTGCGCAGTTGCGCGCCTGGGGAGACCCCACCCTGCTGGGCCTGCGCCAGCGCACGGCGCGCCGCATGCGGAGCCACGCCTTCGCTGGCGGGCCAGGCGCGGCGCTGCAACGCAGCATGGGCCAACATATCCAGCGCGGTGCAGTCTGCGGCCTGCGCTGCAACCGGCGGTGCCCGGCCGGTACGGGTGGGGGCCACCTGCATCTCACGCCACACACCGCAGGCCCGCTGCGCCACCTGGGCGGCACGCGCATTGGGGGCGCGCACCAGGGCCGCCGCCAGCGCCGCCTCCTGGGCATCGAGCCCATGCGCCGCCTTGCCAAACAGCGTGCGCGCCAGGGCATCAATGCCCACCACCTCGCCACGAAAGGGCACCAGGTTGAGATAGGCCTCCAGAATCTGGTCCTTGCGCCAGCGCCGATCCAGCACCTGCGCCGCCACCGTCTGTCCCAGCTTTTGCGCCACTGTGCGCCCACCGGGGCCCTGGCGCCAGTCTTCGTCGAGCAAGCCCGCCAACTGCATGGTCAGCGTGCTGGCACCCCGCGTGCGCGTGTTCCACAGATTGCCCCAGGCCGCCGCCGATGCGGCGCGCCAGTCCACTCCGCTGTGCTCGTAAAAGCGCCGATCCTCGCTGAGCAACATGGCCTGGCGCAGCGCCGCCGACACCTCGGGCAAGGCCACCCACTGACCCCGGCGTACCGACGCATCGGTGCGCAGCCGCTGCAACACCTCCCCCTCACGCGAGAGCACCAGCACCTCCGAGGGCTGGTGCGCGCGGCGGACTTCGTCGAAGGTGGGCAGAGCCCAGGCCACAGGCGCGCACACGGCCGCACACAGCACCAGACACCACTTTGCGAGACCCATGCCTGTGCTGTACCTCATGCACTGAAGATCCGGCCCAGCACCTGTACGGCCATCATTGCGCTGGGACGACCTGCACCCGCCCATTCGGCACCTCGCCAAACATCTCCGGCGCGTACAAGGCCTCGGCGCGGCTGGGGGGCAGGGCAAAGTCGCCCACGTTGTTCAGGCGCACGGTGTACTCCATCTTGACGGTGCCCTTGGGCAGGTATTCGTAGTAGCTGCGGAAGGCCTCGAAGCTGCGCTCCTCGAAAGCAGGCCAGCCTGCGCCGCTGCGCCGCTCGCCCTGGGTGGCGATCTCGGAGTCGCGGCCCAGGCCGCTGCCCAGGATGGTGGCTCCTGCGGGCACGGGGTCGGTGATGGCGACCCAGGTCATGTCGGTCTGGCTGGTGACCTCCAAGGTCACGCGCAACACGTCGCCGCGCGTGTACTGGCCTGGCGGCAGCGCCTTGTTGGCCTGCTCGATGGGAGTCACCGTCTTGGCGATGCGGTAGCCCGCGCTGAACGGTGCCTTGAGCGCGATGGCCGCCACCGATTGCACGGTGAGCCAGGGCTTGCCCGGCCCCTGGTGTGCGACGGAAAGCTGCTCCTTGCCCGCACCCCAGGGCAGGAACATGCCGTTGCCGCGCAGCATGCCGGGGGCTGCCGGTGCACCAAACCAGGTGGTTTGGTGCGCGGCGCCGCTGGCGTCGCTGGGTTTGATGCGCTCGACCTTGCTCCAGTCCACGCTGGCGCTGGCGCCGCCCAGGCTGGCGCGGGTGGTGCCAGACACCGGGGTGGCCTCGAATTTGGCGCTGAATTTCTCCAGCGCCAGCCCGCCCCACAGGTTGGCCGTGGTGGTGTGCCAGGCGCCGCCCTGCTGGCGGCTGATGAAGCCGTTGGCCAGGCGGCCCATGTCGTCCTTCCAGGCCGGATCGTCCATCACGGCGAGCAGCAGGCGCGCGGTGTTGACGTCGCCGTTCTGCATGAGCCACCACCAGTAGTCGTCTTGCTCGGTGCTGAAGAGCAGCTTGGTGCCCTGGTAGGACAGGCGGGCCTTGAGGATTTGCTGCGCCTCCTGCAGGCGCTGTTCGCGCTGGGGTACGTCCTGCACGCGGCGCAGGATGTTGAGCCAGTCGATCACGCTGTGCGTGGGCCACTGGTTGGGCGCCACGGTGATGCTGGCCACCATGCGGCCCTGCGCCTTGCCGTAGCGCGACAGCGCCTCGATGGCGGCGAGCTTGCGCATGTCCAGGTCCTTGCGCGGGCTCCAGAAGCTGCGCTCGATGCGTCCTTCGATGAAGGCAGTGAGCCCGCGCTCCATGGGTGCGCGCACGTCGTCGGGCAAGGCGAAGGCGGGGTTGAGCGCGGCGGCTTCGTGCGTGGCGGCGAGCACATAGGCCGTGAGCGTGTCGCTGCCCCGGTTCGTATCGCCGTCGCGCGGCGGGAAGTAGTGGGCCAGGCCATCGTCGTCCAGGTAGGTGGGCAGTTGCGCCACCACGGTCTGCCAGAGCTTGGCGTCACGCAGGCCCACGGCCTTGCTGGTCTTTTGCTCCAGGCAGGCAAAGGGGTAGCGCGCCCACCAGTCGCGCACGCCGGGCAGGCCTTCGGCCAGCTTGGGTTGCAGCGCGAGCTTGAGCCCGCCGCGCTTGGCACCGGTCTCGGGCAGCGCGTCAGCGGGTGCCTGCACCGGCAGCGTGTAGCTGCCATCGACCTGCACCAGCGTGGCCTGCTGCACCGTCAGCGGCACGGCGGGAATGATGCGCTGGCTGACCTTGAGGGCGTCGCGTGCCCCGCCGCCCTGGGCCTTGGCTTGCACCTCCCACAGCAGGGCCTGGGCGCGGGTCTGGCCCAATTGCTCGGGGGCGGTCACCATCCAGGCCAGCTCGCGCGCCTCGCCCGCAGGGATGTCCACGGTCTGGGGCTTGAGCTCAAGCAGCGTGGCGCGCGGTGCCACTTCCACCTGCATGGCCGCCTTGGTGGTGTTGCGCAACGTGAACTGGGCGCGGAACTGGTCGCCCTCACGTACCAGCGGTGGCAGGCCGCTGATGATCTGCAGGTCCTGCGTGGCACGAATGGACGTGCTGCCCGTGCCAAAGAGCCCGGTGGCGGCGTCGGCCACGGCCACGATCTTGAAGGTGGTGAGCGCGTCGTTCAGCGGCACCGTCACCTTGGCCTGGCCGTTGGCGTCGAGCTGGAGCGCGGGCTCCCACAGCAGCAAGGTGTCGAGCAGCTCGCGCGTGGGTGCACGCCCACCGCCGCCGCCCGCGGGCACGGCCTTGCGGCCGTAGTGGCGCCTGCCGATGATTTCCATCTGCGCAGTGGATGTCTGCACGCCCCAACTGCGGCGCTGCAGCATGGCGTCGAGCAGGTTCCAGCTGGTGTTGGGCATGAGTTCGAGCAGCGCCTGATCCACTGCCGCCAGCGCCACTTCGGCGTGGGCTGCGGGCTTGCCGTTGGGCAAGGTGGCCGTGATGGTGACCTGGGCCTTGCCGCGCACAGGGTAGCTCTCCTTGTCGGCGCTGAGCTTGACGTTGATCTGGTGGCCTTTGGTGCCCACCTTGAGTTCTGCCGCGCCCAGGCGGAAGGCGGGCTTGGACAGGTCCACCAGCGCCGTGGGTGCCACGTATTCCTTGCCCTCGTACCAGAAGGCCGTCCACCATTCACGCGGCGCCTTGAAGCCCCAGGTGAAGAAGCTGTACCAGGGCACGTCGCGCAGGCGCCCACGCAGCGCCAGCACGCTGACGTACACATTGGGGCCCCATCCGTCCTCGATCTTGAGGTGCACGGTGGGGTCCTTGCCGGTCAGCTCGACGACCTGGGTGGCGATGATGCCTTCGCGCTCCACCGCCACCAGCGCCGTGGCATAGCGGAAGGGCATGCGCACCTGCAGGCGTGCGGTTTCGCCGGGCTGGTAGCTCTTCTTCTCGGGCAGCAGGTCGATGCGGTCATGGTTCTCGCCACCAAACCACAGCTCGCCCTGGCGCGTGATCCACACGGACGACGCCGCATCCACCGTGTTGCCGGCCTTGTCGCGTGCCGTGGCCACCAATTCCACCTCGCCGCTCTGGTCGATCTTGGCTTCGCACAGCAGCAGGCCGCGCGCGTCGCTCTGGCCGGTGCAGACGGTACCCAGGTCCTTGGTCTCGACACGATGGTCGTAGCTGTAAAAGCCCCCCACCATGCGCTTGCGGCTGCTGGTGGTGATGCGTGCAATGGCCTGCACCTGCAACGGCACATCGGCAGCGGGCTTGCCATCGGGGGTGAGCGCCAGGGCCTGGAAGCGCAGCTTCTGGTTGGCCGAGGCCCAGCCTTCGGTCTTGATGCCCGCCAGCACTCCCGCAGGCCAGAGCGTGTGGGTGCTGCGCAGGGTTTGCACCTCGCCATTGGGGTCGGCATAGGTGGCTTCGATGAGCAGGTCTTGCGCCGCCGGGGCGCGCGGCACGTTTTCCAGCACGACGCGGCCTGCACCATTGCGGTCCAGCGTGAGCGCAAGCTTGTCGGCCACCACGCGCGCATCCTGGCTGGCGGCCTCTTCTTCCTCGCCGTCGCCAGCTGCGGCAGCCTGGCGGTTGCGGGGGGGGCGGAAGCTGAATTCCTCGTAGTCACCAAACTGCAGCCACTTGGGCCGCACCAACGCAGACACTCGCACCGGCAACTGGGCCGCCGCGCCACCCGCCACGTAGTTGACCTGCACGCTGGCAGGCACCGTGCGCACGTTGACCAGCGGGCCCTTGTCGGCCGGGCCCACACGCCCTTCCAGCACCGGCAGGCGGAATTCCTCGACACGGAAGCGCCCCGAGGTCAGGTACATGTCCATCTGCTCGCCGCGCAGTTCGACCTCGTACACACCGAGCTTGGCGGCTGGGGGCACGGCAAATTCGCTGTGTGCGCTCAGGCCACCGGTGGCAGTCTTGCGCCATTGCAAGGGCTGCGTGTACTGCTGCCCACTGCCCACATGGGTGATGACCAGCGTGTCCGGCCGGCGCTCGGGCAGGCCAAAGCCCTTGCGCGTTTCGGTGCGCAGCAGGTGCTTCATGGACACGGTTTCCCCGGCGCGCAGCAGCGTGCGGTCGAACACGGTGTGCGCACGCGCATCCGGCTGCGGGCCGCTGCTGGTGGGCAGGTTGAAGCGCCAGGGCTCGATGCCGCGCTGCCACTCACTCCAGGCAAAGGCCATGTCCTCCACACCGTCGGTGCCGCGCAGGCGCGCACTGACAAAGTAGCCGGCGCCAGCGTCACCACCGTTGTCGCAATAAGGCGCCTCGGGTGACAGGCCTTCGATCCGCGCCAGGCCCTGGGCGTCGGTGGTGCCGGTGGCCAGTTCCTTGCCGCTGCAGTCGGACACACGCACCTGCGCGCCCGCCACGGGCAGCCCCCGGTCGAGCGAGGTCACCCACACCAACGCGTTCTCGCGCCCCAGCTTGAAGTGCACGCCCAGGTTGGTGACCAGGGCCATGCTGCGCACGTACATGGTGCGCTCTTTGCCATGGCGCTCGTCCAGCAGCGAGGCACCCAGCAGCGGCGAGGCGATCTCGACCACGTGGAAGCCCGGCGCCAGCGGGATGCCCACCACCTCGAAAGGCCGCTTGTCGCCCTTGTCGGGGCGGGGCAGGTCCAGCGCGCGCACGCCCGGCTGGCCGCCCAGCAGCGAGAGCATGCGCGTTTGCACCACGCTTTTGTCCTCCTGCTCCAGCACCTTGGGCAGGGCGCCCTTCACCTCGCGCCGCGCCTGGCTGCGGTCGATGAAAAAGCGGTCGTAGCGCTGCACCTTGTGGAACCAGGCAATGATGTCCGCGTCCTGCGTGGGCCGCAGCGTGCTGACCTTGCCACGGGGCGGCTGAGCGTCCGTGCCCGCCTGCAGCCCCTGCACGCGCAGGTCGGGCTCCACGTTGCGCAGCGTGACGGGAAACAGCGCCGGGCCCTGCGGGCCTTCGGCAAAGCGCTCGACGATGCCAAAGGGCGACGCGGCAAACTTGGCCAGCGGCGGCAAACCACCCGTGGCCACCTTGAGCGGAAAGCTCTGCGCGTTGGCCAGGGGCCGGCCCGAGGCGTCCTTCAGGTCCTTGGGCAACTCCAGCGCGTAGGTCGTGCTCTCGGTCAGGGGCGGGGCAAACTGCACGCTGCTCACCAACTCGTCGGCCTGGTGTGCTTGCGCCTCGCCGCCGTCGTCTTCCTGCAGCCGGGGCTTGACCACCTCTTGGGCCGACTTGAGCCGCAGGCCCGCCGCCAGCTTGCGCGGCACCGGGGCACTGAACGTCACCGTGAGCGGGCGGATCGGCAGGCAGGCAGCCTGGGCGTTTTCGCGCTCGCAGGTGAATTCGGCGGTGAACGGCGCACGCACCTGGTAGGTGAAGCGCTTTTCCACCGCATTGGGCACGCCGCTGGGCGTGGCCACCCCCTTGCCCCACACCAACTGCACCTTGGTCGAAGGCGTAAAGCGCCGGGCGCAGGCCAGCGTCTGCACCGCCAGCGGCTCCTGCGCCGCACGTCGCTCCAGGCCCTGGGCCTTGAGCAGGGCCGCACGCTCCTTGCCATCCACCAGGCGCACCGGCACGCGCTCGCCCACGCCGTCGAGCTGGCACCAGGCATAGGCCTGCACGCTCTCCAGTGTGGCGGGGCCGTTGAGCTGCAGCACGAAATACTGCTCTTCGTCGATGGGCTCGTAGGTGCCGGGACGCAGGTTCTGCACGAAAGGCCCGCCGCTATTGAATTGATAGCTAGCAGCGCCCTTCAATGGGGCGCCAGAGGCCGATTTGAAGTCAGACTTGATGTGCGCCGTGCAGCGCACCCCCGGTGGCAGGTCGCGCTCGAAGTCATACACCCATTCGCGCTCGCTGGTCCAGCGGCCCGTGCCCTTGCTGACCTGCGCGTCGCTGCAGCGCAGTTCCAGCGGCGCCGGGGCCTTGGGATCACCGAAGGTGATGGCGGCACTGTCGAACTTGGCCACCACCTGGCGCACCCGCGCCACCTCACCCTGCGGCGAAAACTGGGTGATCTGCAAAGCCTGGGCGCTGCCGGCGGCCAGCAGGCCGAGCAGCCAGAGACTTTTTGGGATGGATTTCACACTGCCCCCTCACGAATATAGAACCTGCAAGCGTACCCAATGCACTGGGCAGGCATATGGCCGTTGCATGTGCTTACACATTGTTCGGGCCGCCTCCAGCGCCCCGGTCATGGGGCCTGCCTAGAATCCGCCCCCAACATGACACAAGAGAGGGAAGCGGATGATCAAGAAGATAGCCATTGTCGTGGCGGTGGTGGCTGCCGGGTGGTACTCGCAAGTAGGCGGGCGACAAATCAACGAAAGCCAGGTGCAGGACTTTTACCGCCAGGAGTCCCAGGCGTTCTATGCCCGCGACCCCGAAGCCATGTGCAAGCTCATCAGCACCAAGTTCCATGGTACTGAGCGCATCAAGATGATGGGCGAGAGCCGGGAAGCGACGACCACCCGCGACCAAACCTGTGAAAGCTACCGCGCGGCCTTTGATTCTTTCGAAAAAATGGGCGGCAAGATGGGCGGCATTCTGTCGATGGAATACTCGCAAAACATCGACCACATCGAAATCGCCCCCCACCGCAAGAGCGCCCGTGTGACCGGCACCAAGACCCTGAAAATGGGCGGCGCGATCATGGAATTCAACATCCGCTTCACCGAGGACATCGAGCGCGAATGGGGCCAGGCCAAGATGGTGCGCTCCGATACCACCACCCGCGTGGTCATGATGGGCGACAGCGGCATGAAGCAGAGCGACTTCTTCCGCTAGGCTTTGCAGACACCGGCGGATCGGTGAAAACCCATACCGCCGCAACGGTTCGTTGGCTTGTCAGCCTCGCACGGCTGTGCCATCCTGCGGCAAGAAGTTTTTGCCCCGCCCATGCAGCTTGACACTCCCTTTGCCCAAGAGCTCTGCGACCTGTTGCACGCAGAGTTGGGCTTGGTGTGCAGCTTCATGGATGCCGACGGGCACATCGTGGCGTCCAGCGAGCGCCAGCGCCTGGGCAGCATCCACCCGATAGCGCAGCGCATTGCGCGCGGCGAGATGGACGAATACCGCGTGAGCGCAGAGGAAGCGCGGCAGTCCACCACCGTGCGCGAAGGCATCAACATGGGCATAGACCTGGCGGGCCGACGCCTGGCCTGTTTTGCCATTGCCGGGCCGCTGGACGTGGTGCGGCCACTGGCACGGATCGTGTGCTTTTGCGTGACCTCCTTGCTGCAGATCCGCCAGGAGGAGCCTCCTGGACTGGTGCCACAGCCACCGGGCACCAACACCGACCTGACCGAACTGCTCAGCCATGCCAGCCAGAGCGTCGAATCCAGCCTGGCCCGACTGCACGAAGCCGTCAACCACATCGACCAGGGCATCACCCTGTTCGACCCACAGCTGCGGCTCGTGGTGTGGAACCAGCGCTTCCTCGAGCTGATTGGCTGGCCCACGGATGCCGCCTGCCTGGGCCAGCCCATGGCGGCCCTGCTGCACAGCTACGCGCAGCACACCGGTCAAACCGCAGATGACGAGGCGCTGCAGGCCCTGGTGGCCCGCCGGGTGGAGCAGGTGCGCGAAGGCCAGACCAACCACTTTGAATACGCCAGCCCCACGGGGACCGTGCTGGCCGTTGTGGACCGGCCACTGGGCGATGGCAGCGTGGTGTCCACCTACACCGACATCACCGAGAAGCACCGCGCCGATGCCGCCCTGCGCGAAGCCTACGCCCATGCCGAACGCCTGGTGCAAGAGCGCACGCGCCAGATCTCCGACTTTGCCAACCTGTCTTCCGACTGGTTTTGGGAGCAGGACGCGGACTTTCGCTTCACCCGCTTTTTCGGCCACTCCACAGAAAAGCTGCGCCGCAACCCCAAGGACTTCGAAGGCAAGCGGCGCTGGGACATGCCCATCCAGGGCGTATCCCCCGAACAACTGGCAGAACACATTGCCTTCCATGAACGGCATGAGCCATTTCGCCGCTTCGAGTATGAAATCACGGCGGCCGACGGAAGCATCCAGTACTTCTCGGTCAGCGGCGCCCCCCGGTTCGATGACCAAGGCCGCTTTCTGGGCTACCACGGCATGGGCAGCAACCTGACCGAACTGCGCCGTGCCGAGTTGGCCATCCATGAACGCGAACGCCAACTCGCCCAGATCGTGGACGGCACGCCACTGGCCACCTTCGTCATTGACGCCCAGCACCGCGCCACCCACTGGAACCGTGCCTGCGCGGCACTCACCGGCATAGATGCCGCCACGGTCATCGGCCGTGGCGAGGTCTGGCGCGCGGTGTACCCCAGCCAGCGCCCGACCTTGGCCGACCTGTTGGTGGACCAGGCCAGCGACGAAACGCTGGCCGAGCATTACACCTATTTCAGACATTCGGTCTTGATGGCAGGCGCGCTGGAAGCCGAGCTCCTGCTCCCCGGCGATGGGCAGGGACGCGAAGATCGATGGCTGTACGTCACGGCCGCACCGCTGCGCAATGCGCGAGGCGAACTGACGGGCGCCATCGAAACCCTGCAGAACGTGACCGGGCGCAAGCGCGACCAACGGCTGCTGGAAGAACGCAGCAGCGCGCTGCAACAGGCCTACGAGCAAATGGAGCAGCGCGTACAGGAGCGCACCGAGGAGCTGTCACGGCAACTGAGCTTCATGCAGCAACTCATCGAGGCCATCCCCAGCCCGTTGTTCTACAAGGACGCCCAGGCACGCTATCTGGGCTGCAACAGTGCCTTTGAAGCCTTCATCGGCGCACCCGCGTCGAGCATTATTGGAAAGACGCCGCACGACATCGCGCCCCCCGCTCTGGCAGACCGCTATCTGGCCGCCGACCGGGCGATTTTGGACCAGCCAGGCAAACAAATCTACGAAAGCCAGGTACGCCACGCCGACGGACAGCTGCACGACGTGATGTTCCACAAGGCCACCTTCACCCACCCCGACGGCAGCGTGGGCGGACTGGTGGGCGTGATGCTGGACATCACCGAGCGCAAGCGCATGGAAAACGACCTGCGCCAGGCAGCCACGGTGTTCGACAACAGCGCCGAGGGTGTGATCATCGCCGAGAAGAACGGCACCATCATCGGCGTGAACCGGGCGTTCTGCACCATCACCGGCTATGCGCGCGACGAGGTGATCGGCCAGTCGCCGCGCATGCTCCAGTCCGGGCGGCACGACCGCCGGTTCTACAGCGGCATGTGGGAGACGATCGGCCAGCATGGCCGCTGGCAGGGCGAGGTTTGGAACCGGCGCAAGAACGGCAAGGTGTACCCACAGTGGCTGTCCATCACGGCCGTGCGCGACGCCCAAGGCCAGCCCACCCACTATGTGGCCACCTTCTCGGACATCACGCACCAGAAGCAGAACGAGGAACGCATCCAATTGCTGGCGTTCTCCGACCCGCTGACGGGCCTGCCCAACCGCAGGCTGCTGCTGGACCGCCTGGAGCACGCGCTGATCGTGAGTGCGCGCAATCAGCAGCGCGGAGCGCTGTTCTTCATCGATCTGGACGACTTCAAGGGCCTCAACGACACGCGTGGACACTACATCGGCGACCTGCTGCTGCAACACGTGGGCAAGCGCCTGGTGGCCTGCGTGAGCGAGGGCGACACCGTGGCCCGGCTCGGTGGGGACGAGTTCGTCATCATGCTCGAAGGCCTGGGGCAGGATGCGATGCAGGCACTCAAGCAGGCCGAGGCCGTGGGTGCCAAGATTCTGCTGGCCCTCAACGAACCCTACACGCTGCAGGGCACGGTGCACCACAACACGCCCAGCATTGGCGTAGCGCTGTTTGGTGAGCCCCAGGGCACTGTGGAAGATCTGCTCAAGCAGGCCGACCTGGCCATGTACCGGGCCAAGGCTTCGGGCCGCAACGCGCTGTGCTTTTTCGACCCACAGATGCAGTCGACGCTGGCCGAGCGCGTGGGGCTGGAGAAAGAGCTGCGCGCAGCACTGGAGGGCCAGGATTTCGTGCTGCATTACCAACCCCAGGTGAACGAGGCCGGCGCCATGATCGGCGTGGAGGCGCTGGTGCGCTGGCAGCACCCGCAGCGCGGCACCGTGTCACCCGCCGAGTTCATCCCACTGGCAGAGGACACGGGGCTGATCCTGCCTCTCGGGCGCTGGGTGCTGGAAACCGCCTGCCGCCAACTGGCCGTGTGGGCCCAGCGCACGGACCGTAAGCACCTGACCATGGCGGTCAACGTCAGCGCCCGGCAGTTCCACCATGCGGGGTTTGTGGAGCAGGTGCTCGGCGTGCTGGAGCAGACCGGCGCACCGGCCCAAAGGCTCAAGCTGGAACTGACCGAAAGCCTCCTGATCACCAACGTGGAGGAAGTGGTCACCAAGATGGATGCGCTCAAGGCACGGGGCGTGTGCTTTTCGCTCGACGATTTCGGGACCGGCTATTCCTCGCTGGCCTACCTCAAGCGCCTGCCGCTGGACCAGCTCAAGATCGACCAGGGCTTTGTCCGCCATGTGCTGACCGAAGCCAACGACGCCGCCATCGCCCGCATGGTCATTGCGCTGTCCGAAAGCCTGGGGCTGGAAGTCATTGCCGAAGGCGTGGAGCATGTGGAGCAGCGCGATTTCCTGGCGCGCCACGGCTGCCATGCCTACCAGGGCTATTTCTTCAGCCGCCCCCTGCCGATCAATGCCCTGGAAGCCTACGCCGATGCCCGGCAGGCAGCCACCTACCTGTTGGCTGGCGAAGGCATTTGAGTTCCGATCGACGCGTCAGACGGCCAGCCGCGCCTGGTGGCGCGCAATCTGCGCGCGCACCTGCGCGGGTGCCGTGCCGCCCAGGGTGTTGCGTGCGCCCAGCGAACCACGCAGGCTCAGGCACTCGTACACGTCCTTCTCGATGCTGGCGTGGAAGCCCTGCAACACGGCCAGCGGCAGCTCGGACAGGTCACAGGCGTGCGACTGGGCTGCCCTCACGGCGTGGGCCACGGTCTCGTGCGCGTCGCGGAAGGGCAGGCCCTTCTTCACCAGGTAGTCGGCCAGGTCGGTGGCGGTGGCGTAGCCCTTCTGGGCGGCGTCTTCCATGGCCTGCGGGTTGACGGTGATGCCGCCCTCCTTGGCGCCGGTGGCGGGGTTCACCTGGCCGCCCACCATCTCGGCGAAGATGCGCAGCGTGTCCTTGAGCGTGTCCACCGTGTCGAACAGCGGTTCCTTGTCTTCCTGGTTGTCCTTGTTGTAGGCCAGGGGCTGGCCCTTCATCAGCGTGATCAGGCCCATCAGGTGACCCACCACGCGGCCGGTCTTGCCACGCGCCAACTCGGGTACGTCGGGGTTCTTCTTCTGCGGCATGATCGACGAGCCCGTGGTGAAGCGGTCGGCGATCTTGATGAAGCCGAAGTTCTGGCTCATCCAGATGATGAGTTCCTCGGAGAGGCGACTCACGTGCACCATGCACAGGCTGGCAGCCGCCGTGAATTCGATGGCGAAGTCACGGTCGCTCACGGCGTCCAGGCTGTTCTGGCACACGCCGTCCATGCCCAGGTTTTTTGCCACACGCTCGCGGTCCAGCGGGTAGGTGGTGCCGGCAAGGGCCGCGGAGCCCAGCGGCAGCACGTTGGTGCGGCGGCGCACGTCCTGCATGCGCTCGGCGTCGCGTGCGAACATTTCCACGTAGGCCAGCAGGTGGTGGGCAAAGCTCACGGGCTGGGCCACCTGCAGATGGGTGAAGCCGGGCAGGATGACGTCCACGTTCTTCTCCGCCACTTCCACCAGCGCCTTCTGCAGGTCGGTGAGCAGGCCGCCGATCAGATCGATCTCGCCACGCAGCCACAGGCGCACGTCGGTGGCCACCTGGTCGTTGCGGCTGCGGCCGGTGTGCAGGCGCTTGCCAGCGTCACCCACGAGCTGCGTCAGGCGCGCCTCGATGTTCAGGTGCACGTCTTCGAGATCGAGCTTCCACTCGAACTGGCCGGATTCGATCTCCTGGGTGATCTGGGCCATGCCGCGCTGGATGGCGGCGTGGTCGTCCTGGCCGATGATGCCCTGCGCCGCCAACATCTCGGCGTGCGCCAGGCTGCCCGCGATGTCGGCCTGCCACAGGCGCTTGTCGAAGAAAACGCTGGAGGTGTAGCGTTTGACGAGCTCGCTCATGGGCTCGGAAAACAGCGCCGACCACGCCTGTGCCTTGGTGTCGAGCTGGTTGTGGGAAGGCTGGGTGGGTTGGCTGGTGGGCATGGGAGGGCAATAATCCGGTGGAACAGACACCCGGAACACCCGGATGCCGCAATGCAAGAGACGCAAATTTTATCGACCCTTCCAGACACGCCTGCCACAGCGCGCCAAGCCCTGACGGCCGGACGCGCACTGGTGTTTGATGCCTGCCATGCCGGAGTGGTGCTGCGCGCGGTACTGTTTGTCGAGGCGGTGATCGCCGTGGGCGCACTTTTCGGCGCGGACTCTCCGCCCGACTGGCTGGCCCGACTGGCCCTGCTCACGGGCGTGGCACTACCCGCCACGCTGGCGTGGCTGGTCGCTGCCTGCAGCCTCAAGCAGTGGCTCGAACGTCTGAGCACGCATGGCCAGTACACCGCAGGTGTGGTGCTGGGCGCGCTGGCGGGACTGGGCGCCTGTGGCATCACGCAGGTGGTTGCCACCACCGAGCACGCACCCTGGATCGCCAGTGCTGCCAGTGGCGCATTGCTGTCCGCGCTGCTGGTGGCGGCGCTGGTGCTGCGCGCGCGCGGGCGCACCCCTGCCGCCACCACGGCACGCCTGACCGAGCTGCAGTCGCGCATTCGCCCGCACTTTCTTTTCAACTCGCTCAACAGCGCCATTGCACTGGTGCGTGACGAGCCCGCCAAAGCCGAGTCGCTGCTGGAAGATCTGAGCGATCTGTTCCGCTCAGCCTTGGTCGAACAAGGCGAAGCCGTGACCTTGGCCGACGAGATCCGGCTCGCGCGCCGCTACCTGGCCATCGAGCAGGTGCGCTTTGGCGAGCGACTGCGCGTGCAATGGCAGCTCGACCCCCGTGCCGATGCAGCCCTGCTCCCCCCGCTGTTGTTGCAGCCGCTGGTGGAAAACGCCGTCAAGCACGGGGTAGAACCCAGCACCCTGGGCGGCAAGCTGCGCGTGCTGACCGAACTGCGTGGCAGCCGGGTGGTGGTACGCATCACCAACACCCTACCCGACGAGCGCTCCAGCAAGGGCGATGTGTCCCGCGGCAACGGCATTGCATTGGCCAACGTGCGCGCCCGCCTGTCGCTGCTGCACGATGTACAGGCCGACTTCAGCGCAGGCGTGCAGGACGGCCTGTACCAGGTGCGCCTGAGCCTGCCCGCTCCGCCCAATGTGCAGCAAGCTGCCACACCCCCACGCCCTTCTCGCAAGAAACGCCATGAACATTCTGGTCGTCGATGACGAAACGCTGGCACGCAGCCGCCTGCGCACCCTGCTGGCCGATTGCGCAGCCCAGCCACCCCACATGGTGCGAGAGGCAGCGAGCGCCAAAGAGGCCCTCGGGCTGCTGTCACCCAGCGGCGGGCAGGCCTTTGACCTGCTGCTGCTGGACATCCACATGCCGGGGCAGGACGGCCTGTGCCTGGCGCAGAACCTGCGCGCACTGAGCCACCCGCCTGCCGTGGTGTTTGTGACGGCCCATGCCGACCATGCGGTCAGCGCGTTCGAGCTGGATGCCATCGACTACCTCACCAAACCTGTGCGCCTGGAGCGACTGCAGCAGGCCCTGGCCAAGGTGCAACGCACGCAGCGCCCTGCCCTGGTCGCGGCACCGCAACCCGCACTCAGTGAGGATGCATCGGGCGAAGTGCTGCTGATCCAGGACCGGGGGCGCACCGAGCGCATTCCACTGACCGAGGTGATGTACTTCAAGGCCGAGCAAAAGTACGTTACCGTGCGCACCACGGCACGCAGCTATGTGCTGGACGGCTCTCTCAGCGAGCTGGAAGCGCGCTTTCCTGGCCGCTTTCTGCGCATCCACCGCAACGCACTGGTAGCGCGGCGTGCACTGCGTGCCCTGGAGCGCCACCATGATCCCGAGGAGGGCGAAGGCTGGGCCGTGCGCCTGCATGGCCTGGCCGAGCTGCTGACCGTTTCGCGCCGCCAGGTGGCGGCGGTGCGCGAGGTGCTCTCGCAATAAGCCACATTCAGGTCGGCGGCGGGCCGTCCAGTCGGGGGGCCATGTCTTCCACCACGCCACTGTCGATGCGCCGCTGGACAAGGCGCAGCCAGGATGCAGGCAAGGGCAGCGCCAGCATCGGGCGCAGGCGCTCGGGGTCCTGTTCGGGCGCGTACAAGGCATCCAGAAGGTGCGCCATGGACCATTGCGGATGCGGCCGCTCTTGCAGCGCCATGGGGGCACCAGCCCACAGATCGCCCTCCTGCAACACGCGGTAGTACCAGCCCGTGCGGCGGCTGGCCTGTACCTGACGCGCCATGTCGGCACGGGCAAAACGCTCGTTGAGCTTCCAGCAGGGCTGGCGGGCCTGGCTCACTTCGAGCAGCACCTCGCCCACGCGCCAGTGGTCGCCCAAGCAGACATCTGCCTCGGTCAAGCCCCGGGTATGCAGGTTTTCGCCAAAGGCTCCCGGCACATGCAGCAAAGGGTGTGCGCCCAGCACAGCCTGCCAATGGGCACTGTGTTCTTGCGGGTAGTGGTGTATGGCCTTGTCGGGCCCGCCATGCACGCGCAGGTCGCCTTGCGCATCCCCCACCAAGCCCGACACGGTGGCGCGCACCCTGCCAGCCACCGGCCGCTTGTCAATGCCGCTGCGGCTGCCCCGTGCATAGGCTTGCACCGCCCCCACGCACACAGCCAACAGTTCGCAGGCAGGACCTTGGCTATTGGCCCAGGCCACGGCGCAGTTCCTTGAGCAGCAGCGTGACCTGGTTGGAGGCGTGTCGGTAGCCGCCCTGGAAGAGTTGCAGTGCCTTTTCCCGCTCGCCCGCCTGGCTCAGCGACACCACCGCCGCCGCTTGCGCGTGGAAGTAGCGGTGCCGGGACACCAGCATCTCGAACGCCGGATACTGGCCCAGCATGTCCTTGCCCGTGCCTTGGAGCCACTGCCCCAGCGGGCAGCTATCGGCATCGCCCACCTGCGCGGGGTCCAAGACTTCGGTGGACGTACCTTCCACCACCTGGCGCAAGCGCTCCTTCCAGGCGTCATGGCTGACGATGGCGGCATCGATGTCGAACTCCGTCATCAGCGTCGCTGCGTACTCCGGATCCAGCACCAGCTCGCTGGCGTTGTCCTCGTAGGCCCAGGTGGTTTCGGGGCTGGACGAGTCCTGCTCCTTGAACTTGAAAAAGCGGCTGAAAAAACCCATGCGAACCTCTGGTGCTGGTGGCTTCCTGGGCCGCGCCGGCCCACGCAAAACATTGTTTCTCGATGATCTAGAAACATTTTGTGACACCGAAGACGCTTTGACCAGGGGTTTTCCCGCCATTCGAGGAAAGCAACGCCCCCATGTCGGGCCTGTGGGCATGCATGCGACACGTCAGCGCGCTGCCCTTGTGCGTGAAGCCCTGGGCATGCACAGGCACAATCAGCGGCTACCATCGCCGTTTCCACCGCCCTCCCCTGCGACGAACCTAGCCCATGCCTGCTTTTTCCTTTGAAGCCCTGGACGATCAGGGCCTAACCCGCAAGGGCGTGCTCGAAGCGGACACTGCAAAAGCCGCGCGCAGCCAGTTGCGCGCGCAGGCGCTGGTGCCACTGACCGTGCAGGCGGTGGGAGAAGGCAGCGACAGCGGCCCCGCGTCCAGCGCCTGGTTCACACGCCCGGTCTTCAACGCCACGGCGCTGGCCATCTGGACGCGCCAGCTCGCAGGGCTGGTGTCCTCGGGCCTGCCGCTGGAGCGCGCATTGACGGCCCTGGCCGACGAAGCCGAGCATGAGGGCCAGCGCAATCTGGTGGCCGGGCTGCGCGCCGAGGTGAATGCAGGCTCCACCTTCGCGCGCGCGCTGCAGCAGCACCCGCGCGAGTTTTCCGACATTTACTGCGCCGTGATCAGCGCGGGGGAGCACAGCGGCCACCTGGCCCAGGTGCTGGAGCGCCTGGCCGATGACCTGGAGGAGCGCCAGGCGCTCAAGGCCAAGCTGCTGGGCGCAGCGCTGTACCCTGCCATCGTGACCGTGGTGGCTATCTTGATCGTGCTGTTTCTGGTCACCTACGTGGTACCGCAGGTGGCGGGGGTGTTTGCAGGCACCAAGCGCCAGCTCCCGATGCTGACCGTGGCCATGCTGGCCATCAGCGCGTTTGTGCGCAGCCATGGACTGTGGATGGGCGGGCTGCTGGCACTGGGCCTGCTGGGCGGGCGCTGGGCGCTGCGCATGGACAGCGTGCGCACCCGCTTCGACGCTGCCGTACTGCGTCTGCCGCTGCTGGGCCGCCTGGCCCGAGGCTACAACGCGGCGCGCTTTGCCGGTACGCTGGCCATGCTGGCTGGCGCAGGGGTACCCATCCTCAAGGCACTGCAGGCCGCTGCCGAAACGCTGAACAACCGCGCCCTGCGGGCCGACGCACTCGATGCCCTCGTCATGGTGCGCGAAGGCGCTCCCCTGGCCTCCGCCCTGGCGCAGAAAAAACGTTTTCCCAGCCTGTTGCCCATGTTTGCGCGCCTCGGCGAGCAGACAGGCCAGTTGCCCGTGATGCTGCAACGTGCGGCCCAGCAGTTCTCGACCGAGGTTCAGCGCCGCTCCATGCAGCTGGCCACCTTGCTGGAACCCCTGCTGATCGTGACCATGGGCCTGGTGGTGCTGCTGATCGTGCTGGCAGTGCTGCAACCCATCATCGAACTCAACCAATTCATGAAGTAGGCCCCGCCATGGCGCAGACCTTGGACGACAAGCTGGTGGTTGCGATTTCCTCGCGCGCCTTGTTTGATTTCGAGGAAGAGAACCGCCTGTTCGATCAGGGCGATGCACGGGCCTACATGCAGCTGCAACTGGAGCGGCTGAACGCCCCCGCTGCGCCAGGCGTGGCTTTTTCGCTGGTACGCAAGCTGCTCGCCTTCAACACACCAGACCAGCAGCGGGTGGAGGTGGTGGTGCTGTCGCGCAACGATCCCACTAGCGGCATGCGCGTGTTCCGCTCGGCGCGCGCCCATGGCCTGGCCAGCGTGCAGCGCGGCGTGTTCACCCAGGGGACGGCTCCCTTTCGCTACCTGCGCCCGCTGGGCGCACATCTGTTCCTGTCAGCCAACGGGGCCGATGTGGCCCAGGCCTTGGCCATGGGCTACCCAGCCGCCCAGGTGGCCACCCAGTCAGCCCAGGCCAGCGCCGCGCACCCGCACGAGGTGCGCATTGCCTTTGACGGCGACGCGGTGCTGTTTTCCGACGAGGCCGAGCGGGTGTTCCAGTCCGCCGGGCTGGATGCCTTTCAGGCGCACGAGCAGGAAAAAGCCCATCTGCCGCTGCCGCCGGGGCCGTTCAAGCCATTCTTGTCGGCCCTGCACCGCCTGCAACGCAGCAGCGCGGGCGAGATGCGCATCCGCACTGCGCTGGTCACGGCACGCAGCGCCCCGGCGCACGAGCGCGCCATCCAGACGCTGATGAGCTGGAACATTGCGGTGGATGAAGCCATGTTCCTGGGCGGGCTGCCCAAGGGCGAGTTTTTGCGCGAGTTCGAGCCCGATTTCTTCTTTGACGACCAGACCGGCCATGTGCGCTCGGCCGCGCAGCATGTACCTGCAGGACATGTGAGCAGCGGCATCACCAATCCAACGGTCTGATTATTAGGTCAAAAATGCCCATATCGCCCGCTGAATAAGCGCGGAAAGCTACATTTTTTATAGCAGAACCACGACGGACTACAAGCCCCCCGTGCGCTTGACCTTGGGATCGGAGTAGGTCAGCGGCTCGTTCTTGGCCTGGGGAGCCATGCGTTCCTGCAACGTGGCCTTGTTGACCTCCTGCGCCAACTCAATGGCGCTGCCGCTGGCGCGCCAGAGGGATTGCAGATGTTCCAGCAACTGCTTGTAGAGCGGCTCCTTCAGGGGCTCGGGAGGCTCTTCCACGGTTTCCTTCTTCTGGACCATGGTCCAGTCGCGGTTGGGGGCGTCGGGATCGGAAGGTTTCTCGGGCGCCTTGACGACAGCCCCTTCACCCAGACGGTCCATGGACTCCACGGGGTTGGGGTTGTTGATGGGGCGTACAGGTACCGCCCCGGAAGCTCCGGTGGAATACAGATCTGCGCCCTGGGGACGCCAGATCGGAGATCGGTCGACAGGTGGCAGTTGCATGATGGGGCCTCTGGGAAAAGATACACGACGGGGCTTTAACCCCATCTCGTGCCTCCATTTCGGCGAAAAGAAGGGGGAATTGAGGTCTTATTACCATTTGTAACAAATTGACCGTTACCTACGCCTCTTCGCCAACCCACCAGCAGCGCTACAAAAACCGCTCCAACAGCTTGCGCGAGGCTTTGTCCAGCGCGGTGGAGTCGGGAATGGCGTACTGCACGCCCTCGGCACTGGCCACCAGCAGCTTGGTGCGCCCATGCAGGCGGCGGATGTCTTCCTCGCCCTTGAGGGTGAAGCGCGTAGGACCGCGATCGGTTTCTACCGACCAGGTGCTGGGCGTAGAGAAGCTAGACACCCCGCTGATTTTCACGATAGTGGGCACAAACTCGCGCACCGCCAGTTCTTCTTCGACCATGGCGCGGGCCGCTTCGGGCAGCGCATCGAAACGGTCGAGCCAGATCAGCTCATGCCCATCGGAACCCACGATCGAAAGCCCTTCCTGCGGCGCGGCCAGCGGAAAAGCCCGCACGGGCACCACGCCGCTGTGCACAGTGCCGTCAGGCAGGGTCAACACCAGGCGACCATGGGCATCGCGGTGCAGTTGCAGGGAAATGGAAACATTGGGGTGTTGCATGGTGCTCTTTCATTGCCCGGCCGGGTGAGCGCTGTGCTGCAAGCTGCTGTCGATGACCACGCCAGCAGCCTGCGCGTCTTCTTCGGCGCGGCGGACCTGGGCCTGGTACAGCCGCCAGTAGGCACCTTGCTGCTCCATGAGTGCGTCGTGCGGGCCCACCTCGACGACCTCTCCGCGATCCATCACCACCAGGCGGTCGGCCTTGCGCAGAGTGGACAGGCGGTGCGCAATGGCAATGGTGGTGCGGCCCTGCACCAGGTTGTCCAGCGCTTTCTGGATTTCCTTTTCGGTCTCGGTGTCCACGGCCGAGGTAGCCTCGTCCAGAATGAGGATGCGCGGGTCGATCAGCAGCGCCCTGGCAATGCTGATGCGCTGGCGCTCGCCGCCCGAGAGGCCCTGGCCGCGCTCGCCCACCAGCGAGTCGTAGCCATGCGGCAGGCGCAGGATGAACTCGTGCGCATGGGCTGCGCGTGCGGCCGCGATGATTTCTTCGCGCGTGGCGTCGGGCTTGCCGTAGGCAATGTTCTCGGCAATCGTGCCAAAAAACAGGAAGGGTTCCTGGAGCACCAGCCCGATGTGGCGCCGGTAGTCGGCCACGGCAAAGCGGCGCAAATCGACGCCATCGACCTGGATCGAACCTTCGCTCACGTCGTAAAAGCGGCAGATCAAGTTGACCAGTGTGCTCTTGCCCGATCCGCTGTGCCCCACCAAGCCGATCATCTCGCCGGGGCGGATGTCCAGATCCAAATTGCGAATGACCGCACGGCTGCCGTAGCGAAAGCCCACGCCGCGCATGGCGATGGCACCCTGCACCTGTGCCAGCTTCACGGGCTGCGCCGGGTCGGGCACATTGCTGACATGGTCCAGGATGTCAAAGATGCGCTTGGCCCCGGCCGCCGCTTTCTGCGTGACCGAGACAATGCGGCTCATCGAATCGAGCCGCCCATAAAAACGCCCAATATAGGCAATGAAGGCCGTGAGCACACCGACCGTGATCTCACTGCGCGAGACCAGCCAAATGCCAAAGGCCCAGACCACCAGCAGGCCCATTTCGGTAAGCAGGGACACCGTGGGCGAAAATAGCGACCAGGTGCGGTTGAGCTTGTCGTTCACCTCCAGGTTGTGCTGATTGGCATCGCGAAAGCGCTGGGCCTCCCGGCTCTCCTGCGCGAAGGCCTTGACCACACGGATACCCGGAATGGTGTCGGCCAGCACGTTGGTCACCTCGCTCCAGACGCGGTCGATCTTCTCAAAGCCGGTGCGCAGGCGATCGCGCACGGTGTGGATCAGCCAGCCGATGAACGGCAGCGGCACCAGCGTAACCAGCGCCAGCGCGGGGTTGATGGAAAACAGGATGACCGCTGTCATCACGATCATGAGCACGTCGGTCAGAAAGTCGAGCGCGTGCAGGGAGAGGAACACGTTGATACGGTCGGTCTCCGAGCCAATGCGCGCCATGAGGTCGCCAGTGCGCTTGCCGCCAAAGTAGTCCAGCGACAGGCGCAACAGGTGCTCATAGGTGGTGGTGCGCAGATCAGCGCCAATGCGCTCGGACACCAGCGCCAGGATGTAGGTGCGCGCCCAGCCCAGCCCCCAGGCCACGAGTGCAGAAGCCAGCAACCCGGACAGGTACAGCAGCACCAGCATGGGATCGATCTTCTGGCCGTTCTGGAACGGGATCAGGATCTCGTCCATCAGCGGAATCGTCAGGTACGGCGGCACCAGCGTTGCCGCCGTGGAGGCCAGTGTGAGCGCAAAGCCCGCCGCCAGTTGCCCACGGTAGGGATGCGCGAACCTCCACAGGCGCAGCAGCACCCAGGTGGAGGGCTGCGGGGCCTGCGCACGCGCACAAGCGGGGCATTCTTCGCTGTCTGGGGGCAGTTCGGCGTTGCAGACGGGGCAGCGTGCTTCTTCCGGCACTGCATTATGCGCACCTGCGGCGCTCTGGGCCACCTGCTCGAAGCGCTGAATCAGCAGCAGTGCCTGGGCCTGCGCCCCCAGCGTGAATCGCCACAACGCCAGGCGCTGCTGAGCGTCGTGCAGCTCCAGAGTGCCTACCCCAGCGTGGTCTCCCATGCGCAGCACAAGGTGCGGAGCAATGTCCCAGGTCTGCCAATCGTTCTGTCCGGGAGCCAGAGCCAGCAGGCGACGGGTTGTCACCACGATCACCCCCTCACCAAAGCGCAGCGCACCGTCAAGGTCAACCGCCAGCGCCGCCCGCACGTTCTCGTCGGAAGCGAGCATCGCCCGCAAACCCGCCCCAAAGGGGCCCTGAAAAACACCCGATGTATCCAATGGATGGTGATGTTGCATTGTGGTCTTGTAATTGCACCTCCGGGCCCTGCCTGTGTGAGCGCCCAGCGATATGGGAATTCTCTCCGAAGTACCCCTACACGGCAGCAAGGCTGTCCGGGGATCTCGACTTAACGCCCCACCCCCTGCCGTGGCTGACATGCCTGTAGCCATGGCAATCTGACGCACAATCCTGAAATCACCCTACCCTGGGTCTGAAATTCTCTCGTCCGGCAAACCACCCTTGCACCCCATGGCGAAATTCAACGACATCCAACTACTGCGCATCAACTACCTGCGCGGCCCCAACCTGTGGACTTACCGTCCGGTGCTCGAAGTCTGGCTGGACCTCGGCGCGCTCGAAGACCACCCTTCCCATCAGATCCCCGGTTTCAATGAGCGCCTGACCGCATGGCTGCCTGCGCTGATCGAGCACCACTGCGGCGTGGGTGAGCGCGGAGGCTTTCTGCAACGGCTGCAGGAGGGCACTTGGTGCGGTCATGTGCTGGAGCACATCGTCATTGAGCTGCTGAACCTCGCCGGCATGCCCACTGGCTTTGGCCAGACGCGCAGCACCTCGACACGCGGCGTGTACCGCATGGTGTTTCGCGCACGCGACGAACAAGTGGCCCGCATGGCACTGGCCCAGGGCCACCGCCTGATCATGGCCGCCATCAACGATGAGCCCTTCGACGTACCGGCCGCCGTGGCACGCGTGCGCACCGAGGTGGATGAACGCTACCTGGGCCCCAGCACGGCCTGCATCGTCACCGCCGCCACCGACCGGGGCATTCCGCACATCCGGTTGAACGACGGCAACCTGGTGCAACTGGGCTATGGAGCCGCCCAGCGCCGCATCTGGACCGCAGAGACGGAGCGCACCAGCGCCATCGCCGAGGGCATTGCCTCGGACAAGGACCTGACCAAGAGCCTGCTCAAATCCTGCGGGGTTCCCATTCCCGAGGGCCAGATCGTCAACAGTCCCGCCGAAGCCTGGGAGGCCGCGCAGGACATCGGCTTGCCCGTGGTCGTCAAACCCTCGGACGGCAACCATGGCAGGGGCGTGAGTCTGGACCTGCGCAAACAGGAAGACATCGAGGCCGCCTACCACGTGGCCTACCCCGAGGGCAGCGACGTGATGGTCGAGCGCTACATCCCCGGCGACGAACACCGCCTGCTGGTGGTGGACGGCAAGCTGGTAGCCGCAGCGCGGGGTGAGCTGGTCTGCATCACCGGCAACGGCCATTCCACAGTCGCCGAACTGATTGAAACCCAGCTCAACTCGGACCCACGCCGCGGCTACGAGGAGGAATACCCCCTGGAAATCATCGACGTGGCCACCGACTCCAAGGTGCAGCTGGAACTCAAGCGCCAGGATCTGGATGCCCAGTCGGTGCCTGCAGCCGGCCGCGTGGTGGTGGTGCAGCGCAACGGCAACATGGCCGTAGACTGCACCGACGAGGTGCACCCCGAAGTAGCCCACATGGCGGCCTTGGCGGCCAAGGTGGTGGGACTGGACATTGCTGGCATCGACCTGGTGGCGCAGGACATCAGCAAGCCCCTGCAGGCGCAGGACGGTGCCATCGTGGAAGTGAACGCCGGCCCCGGCCTGCTGATGCACCTCAAGCCCGCCGTGGGTGCGCCCCGCCCCGTGGGGCAGGCCATCGTGGAACACCTGTTCCCTGCCGAAGAACACGACGACGCGGACCAACCCGCCGGGCGCATCCCCGTGGTGGGCGTGGCGGGCACGCAGAACACCACCTTGATTGCTCGCCTGGTGGCTTGGTTGCTGCACCTGAGCGGAAAGCACACCGGGCTGGCGTGCCGCGAAGGCCTGTTCCTGGACCGCCGCCGCGTCGAATCCACCGACAGCACGCATTGGGAGCCCGCGTATCGTCTGCTGATGAACAAGATGGTGCAGGCCGCCGTCATCGAAAACGACGCCCGCGTGATCCTGCGCGACGGTCTGGCCTACGACCGCTGCCAGGTCGGCGTGGTCACCGACATGCTGGGCGCAGAGGGCCTGGCCGAATTCGACGTGCACGAGCAGCCCCAGATGACCAAGGTCCTGCGCACCCAGGTCGATGTGGTGCTACCCAGCGGCGCGGCGGTACTCCATGCAGCCCATGCCCAGGTGGCCGAGCTGGCCCCGTTGTGCGATGGCGCCGTGGTGCTGTACGCGCGGGACGGCGGACTCGATGTAATTGTCCAGCACCGCACACAGGACCAGGGCCGCGCGGTATTCATCAAGGGCGGACGTGTCGTGCTGGCCACCGGCGGCAACGAGCAAGCCATCGCCCCTTTGAGCGCACTGTGCTTTGGCCGCAGCGCCACGCCACCCGATACCGATGCCCTGCTGGCCGCCATAGCTGCCGCTTGGGCGCTGGACATTGCCCCGGACCTCATCGTTGCGGGCATCAAGACCTTTGAACCCGATCAAGCTGCCGCCCAGGCTGCGTAGACCGCCGACGCATTGGCAGAAAAAAAGGAAGTATCCCCATGGATGTCACCCGCATCAGGGCCTTGCGCGGGCCCAATCTCTGGAGCCGCCACCTGGCCATTGAGGCCGTCGTTTCCTGCAGCGCGCAGGAATGCACCATGTCGCGCATCGACGGCTTCGAGGCACGCCTGCGCGCGCTGTTTCCCGCCATTGGCGTACTGCAGCCCCAGGGCGGCGAGACCGATCTCTCGCTCGCCCATGTGTTGCAAGCGGCCGCGCTGGCGCTGCAGGCTCAGGCCGGTTGCCCGGTGAGTTTCGCGCGCACCACGCCCACCGTGGATGCAGGAGTGTTTTTGGTCGTCGTGGAATACACCGAGGAAGAAGTGGGCCGCGAGGCCTTCCAGTACGCCCGGCAATTGGTACAGGCGGCCCTCGATGGCACCTCCTTCAACACCGAAGCCGCCATTTCCCACCTGCGTGATCTGGACGAAGACGTGCGCCTGGGCCCCAGCACGGGGGCTATCGTCCAGGCCGCCGTGGATCGGGGCATCCCCTACCGCCGACTCACCCAAGGCAGTCTGGTGCAGTTGGGTTGGGGCTCCAAGCAGCGGCGCATCCAGGCGGCCGAAATCGATTCCACCAGTGCCGTGGCCGAATCCATCGGCCAGGACAAGGACCTGACCAAGCGTCTGCTGCACGCCGCCGGTGTGCCCGTACCGCTGGGCCAGCCGGTCGAAACGGTGGACGAGGCCTGGGCCGTGGCCCAGAAGGTCGGCCTGCCTGTGGTCGTCAAGCCCCAGGACGGCAACCAGGGCAAGGGCGTCACGGTCAACATCACCGACCGCGCGCAACTCGAAGAGGCCTACAAAAACGCCGCCGACTATGGCACCGTGATGGTCGAGCGCTTCCTGCCCGGACAGGATTTCCGCCTGCTCGTGGTGGGCGACCAACTCGTGGCTGCCGCCCGCCGTGAACCACCCCAAGTGCTGGGCGACGGCGAGCGCACCGTGCGCGAGCTGGTGGACATCGTCAACCAAGACCCACGCAGGGGTGAGGGCCACGGCACAGCGCTGACCAAAATCCGCCTCGACGACATCGCCATCGCGCGTCTGGCGTTGCAGAACCTCACACCCGATTCGGTGCCTGAGAAGGGCCAGCGCGTGGTACTGCGCAACAACGCCAACCTCTCCACCGGCGGCACTGCCACCGACGTGACCGATGACGTACACCCTGAAGTCGCCGCACGCGCCGTGGCTGCGGCCCAGATGGTGGGCCTGCACATCTGCGGCGTGGACATGGTGGCCGAAACCGTGTTGCGCCCGCTCGAAGAACAGGGCGGTGGTTTCGTCGAGGTGAACGCGGCCCCCGGCCTGCGCATGCACTTGGCGCCCAGCTATGGCAAGCCGCGCGCCATCGGCCAGGCCATCGTCGATCGTCTTTACGCCCACGGCCAGGATGGCCGCATTCCCGTGGTGGCCGTCACCGGCACCAACGGCAAGACCACCACGGCGCGTCTGATCGCCCACCTGTTCTCGGCCCAGGGCCTGCGCGTGGGCATGACCAACACCGACGGTGTGTATGTGAACGGCCGCCAAATCGACAGCGGCGATTGCAGCGGCCCCAAGAGCGCACGCAACGTGCTGCTGCACCCCGAGGTGGATGCAGCGGTGTTCGAAACCGCGCGCGGCGGCATCCTGCGCGAGGGCCTGGGCTTCGACCGCTGCCAGGTGGCCGTAGTCACCAACATCGGCGAAGGCGACCACCTGGGCCTGAACTACATCACCACGGTGGAAGACCTGGCGGTGCTCAAGCGCGTGATCGTGCAAAACGTGGCCCCCACGGGCTACGCCGTGCTCAACGCCATGGACCCCATCGTCGCCGCCATGGCCAGTGTGTGTCCGGGCAAGGTCATCTACTTTGCCAGCGACCGGTTGCACCCGGTCATGGTCACGCACCGGGCCCAGGGGCACCGCACCGTGTATGTGGATGGCGACTCCATCGTGGCAGCCGAAGGCTCCTGGCGTGAAACCATCCACCTGCGCGATGTGCCCATCACGCGGGGGGGCAAGATCCTGTTCCAGGTCGAAAACGTCATGGCTGCGGTGGCTGCGGCCTGGGGCGCTGGCCTGCCCTGGCAGACCATTCGCCGGGGCCTCTCGGGCTTTGTCAACGACAGCGACAACGCACCCGGCCGCTTCAACCTGATGGATTACCACGGCGCCACCGTGATTGCCGATTACGGCCACAACCCCGACGCCATGCGCGCCTTGGTACAGGCCGTGAATGCCCTGCCCGGCAAGCGCCGCAGTGTGGTCATCAGCGGCGCTGGCGACCGCCGCGACGAGGACATCCGCGTGCAAACCGTGATCCTGGGCGCCGCCTTCGACGACGTGATCCTGTACCAGGACGCCGCCCAGCGCGGCCGCGCAGATGGCGAGGTCATCGGACTGCTGCGCGAAGGACTGGCAGGCGCCACACGCACGCAGCATGTGGAAGAAATCCGAGGCGAGTTCCTGGCCATCGACACCGCACTTGCTCGCCTGCAACCGGGCGACCTGTGCCTGGTGCTGGTCGATCAGGTGGAAGAAGCCCTGGCCCACCTCGCGCAGCGCTGCGCAGAACCGCGGTTGAGCGCATGAGACGCAGTGCGCTGGCCCTGCCCGCCTTGCTGCTGGCCCTGGCTGCTCAGGCAGCCTCGGGCGAAAAGATTGGCACCGTGGACACCGCCTTCCAGTGGATTGGGCGGGACCACGACATTCTGGTGGAGGCCTACGACGACCCGGCCGTGCAGGGCGTGACCTGCTACGTTTCGCGTGCTCGCAAAGGTGGCATCAAGGGCACCCTGGGTCTTGCAGAAGACCGCGCCGAGGCCTCCATTGCCTGTCGGCAGGTAGGCCCCATCAGCATCCCCGAGCCGCTCAAGAAGCAGGAAGAAGTGTTCAGCGAACGCATGTCCATCCTGTTCAAGCGCCTGCGCATCGTGCGCATGGTGGACACGCAGCGCAATGTGCTGGTGTACCTGACCTACTCCGAAAAACTGATCGACGGCTCGCCGCAGAACAGCGTCACAGCGGTGCCCGTGGAGCGCAGCCTGCCAATTCCCATCAGACCTTGAGCCAAGGCTGCACCATCAGCCCGCTTCAAGGGTATGCGTGGCGTTGCGGTCCTGCCCCATCAAATCCACCATGCACGGAAGCGCCTCGCGCAACGCTGCGTGCAAAGTGTGCGGCGGATTGATGACGAACATGCCGCTCGCAGCAAGACCGGGACGCTCACCCCCCCCTGATTTCACCGTCAGGGACGCATGCAACCAGTTCTTCCCGGCTTTGCTGGCGACCGATTTCAACCGCCGGGGCAGGTCGTGCGCCTCAGGGCGCGGAATGATGGGGTACCACACGGCGTAGGTTCCCGTGGCAAAGCGCTTGAGGGCATCCTGCAGCATGTCGGGCACACGGGCGTAGTCGCTCTTGAGTTCATAGCTGGGATCACACAGAAGCAGCGCCCGGCGCGAAGGTGGCGGCAGAAAGCGGCGCACCCCTTCAAATCCGTCCTCCTGCAGCACTGCCACCTGGCGCCCTGCATTCAGTTGCGCCACATTGCCTGCCAGCGCACGCAGATCGGTCGGGTGCAGCTCGAACAACTTCAGTTTGTCGCGCTCGCGCAACAGATGCTGCAGGATGAACGGAGACCCAGGGTAAACCCTGATTTGCGCCCCCTGATTGAAACCCCGCACCAGTTCCAAGTAATTCTGCAAAAGCGAGGGAAGCGGCGCGGCAGAGGGTGCACTGGCTGCCGCGGCCAGTTTGAGAACCCCTTCCTCGGCTTCGGCACTGGTGCGCGCATAGTCACCATCCAGCCTGTATAGACCGGCACCGGCGTGGGTATCCAGCACCATCAGGGCCGTGTCCTTCGCGATGAGGTGCTGCAGGGTGGCAATCAGCACGGAGTGCTTGAGCACGTCGGCATGGTTGCCGGCATGGAAGGCGTGGCGGTAACTGAACATACGTCAATGGTAACCCCCGCATCCCCCATGCGGATGCGCAGCACGGTGCTAGACCGGCTTGTGCGGGCCTGCACAGCGGGCACAATCGTGGAAAAAGTCGGCAGGGAGCGTGTGTTTTTTCCCACCAGATACGTTTTGTTGTCGGCGGGGCTGCGCACAGCGGCGATGATGGCCCCTGCTTTCTTGTAGCTCCAACCTGCGTAGGCTGTCCCCGCGGCTTTGGCTCTATGGATTTCTCACCATGACCGACCTCGTTACCGAGCACCCCTCCCCAACGGCAATGCATATCGATGCCTTGCCAGTGGGCACGCGCCTGGGAGAGTTTGAAATCCTGGCTCTCCTGGGGGTGGGTGGCTTTGGCATGGTGTACAAGGCATTCGACCATTCCCTGCACCGGGCCGTGGCCATCAAGGAATTCATGCCTGCAGCGCTGGCCACCCGCGGTGGCGATGGCGCTCTGGTACCGCGCTCGCCTGCGGACCAGCCTGCTTTCCACGCAGGCCTGAAGTCTTTTGTGGGTGAAGCGCGGTTGCTGGCGCAGTTCGACCACCCCTCCCTGGTCAAGGTGTTCCGCTTCTGGGAAGCCAACCATACGGCCTACATGGTCATGCCCTTGTACAGCGGCATGACGTTCAAGCAAGCGCGCGCCCAAATGCGAACGCCCCCCCCAGAGGCTTGGCTGCGCAAGGTACTTTGGTGTGTGCTGGGAGCGCTGCGCGTGCTGCACGGCGGTCAGACGCTGCACCGCGACATTTCTCCCGACAACATTTTCTTGCAGGACTTTGGCCCGCCTGTGTTGCTGGATCTGGGTGCTGCACGCCATGCCATCAACGACCGGGACCGCAAGCATACGGCCGTGCTCAAGGTGAACTACGCACCGATCGAGCAGTATTCCGAAGGCGACCTCGAGCTGGTGCAGGGGCCATGGAGCGACCTGTACTCCCTTGCAGCAGTGGTGCACGGCTGCCTTTGCAACGATACGCCCCTGCCGTCCACGCTGCGCGCCATCCGTGACCGTATGGTGCCCTTTGCCCGAGTCGCCAAGACGGTGCGCAAACAGTTCGGACAAGAGTATTCCCCAGCGTTTGTCGATGCGATCACCAAGGCCTTGTCCTTGCAGCCCCAAGACCGACCGCAGAGCATTGACGAGTTCCTGCAATTGATGGAAATGACCACGGCGCCTGCCGGGCTGGAGTTGTTTGACTTCCGTGCCGAGCTGGGCGACCTGTGGGTCGAGCCGACTGACCAGCCGGGGCCGGGCATTGTGGTGCCTACCGTGGACTTGACGTCCGAAGTCATGGGCAAGCTCAACAAGCCGATTCCGCCTGCGCCTGTCCCGACACCTGCTGTTGAACCCACTCCACCCGCTCCAGCCATGCTGGACGCGCAGGACACCGTGGCGCTGGACGCCGGCGACACCGTACTCATGGAAGACGTGGCCGACAGTTCCCTCCTTGACGTGGTGGAGGCGGCCCAGCCGCCGATGCCTCCGGGCACCACGCGTTACGGACTGGAATCCGAGCGTGAGCGACCATCGCGCCCCACCCCTCTGCACAAAGGCGCACCCAAGACGGCTGCACGAAAGTCCGCTACGGGTGCGGGTGGTGTGGCTTGGTGGGCCATCGGCGTGGCAGCACTCGTCGTGATGGCCGGTGGCGCCTACGGATGGCGCAGCCATGTGGCCGGCAAGGCGCCACCGCCCAGGGACGACATCATCACTGAACTCGCCGTGCCTGCATCCGCTCCAGCATCAATGCCTGCCTCGGATGCCACTGCAACAGCGGTGGCGCCTGCTGGCTCTGAACCAGCCTCCGATGCGGTGGGCGCTGCTTCGGCGTCGGAAGTAGCGTCTGGTCCGGCTCCTGCCTTTGTAGCGGCCTCTGACCCCCGTGCAGCCTCGCGTGTGACGCAACGCCGCAAGGCTGCTGCAGCAGCAGCCGCGCCCCCCCCGGCACCCGAGCCCGCGCCGCCGCCACCGCCCGCGCCCGAACCAGCACCCGCGCCTCCACCGCCCAAACCCGCACCGCCGGTGCGGCTGTGCGAAGGAGAGTCATTCTTCACCCGCAGCATGTGCCTGCGCGAGCAATGCCGCAAACCCGGTAATGCCGCCTTGCCTGTCTGCGTGGAGTTCCGCCGCCAGATGGAGCCACTGGAGAATCGCCAGCTTGCCAATTGAGGGTTTTCGCCCCTTGCGGCACCCCTGGCGTTGATGAGGCGAGTTTTGTATAATGGCAGGCTTCGCAGCGAACTGGTGCTCCGCGGCGAAGTGGGTTTGCCATACGCTGGCGCGCCCAAATACCACCTAAGAGGTTTCCGCCTGAGAGAAACACCGACCGTGGAAAAGAGCCCGCAGGACACCGGCCCCTATTTTTTTGGCCGGTCAAACCCTCGAAAGAGAACTCTCATGTCTACATTCAGCGCAAAACCCGCTGAGGTGGTGCACGAGTGGTTTGTGATTGACGCCACCGACAAGGTGCTCGGCCGGGTAGCCAGCGAAGTTGCCCTCCGTCTGCGCGGCAAACACAAAGCCATTTACACGCCTCACGTCGATACCGGTGACTTCATCGTCATCATCAACGCATCCAAGCTCAAGGTCACCGGCACCAAGTCGCTCGACAAGGTGTACTACCGTCACTCGGGTTACCCCGGCGGTATCACGGCCACGAACTTCCGCGACATGCAAGCCAAGCACCCCGGCCGCGCGCTGGAAAAGGCCGTCAAGGGCATGCTGCCCAAGGGCCCGCTGGGTTACGCCATGATCAAGAAACTCAAGGTGTACGGTGGTGCAGAGCATCCCCACACCGCCCAACAGCCCAAAGTGCTGGAACTGTAAGGAGCCTTGAGATGATTGGTGATTGGAACAATGGCACCGGCCGTCGCAAATCCAGCGTCGCCCGCGTGTTTCTGAAAAAAGGCTCTGGCAAGATCACGATCAACGGCAAGGACATCCAGTCCTATTTCGGCCGTGAAACCTCGATCATGATCGCCAAGCAACCCCTGGCGCTGACCAACAACCTCGAAGCCTTCGATGTGCAGGTCAACGTCAATGGCGGCGGTGAATCCGGCCAGGCCGGTGCCACCCGCCACGGCATCACCCGTGCGCTGATCGACTACGACGCCTCGCTCAAGCCCGCGCTGAGCCAAGCCGGTTTCGTGACGCGCGATGCGCGCGAAGTCGAGCGCAAGAAGGTCGGTCTGCGTGGCGCCCGCCGCGCAAAGCAGTTCTCCAAGCGCTGATCCGCTGCGACTGCAAGCCTTCCCTGCAAAGCCGCCACGGTGCAAACCGCTGGCGGTTTTGTTTTTTTGGGCGCACTTGCCCCAGAGGGTATAGTCCGGGCCTTCGATCGCCAAGGAGACCGATCCCATGCGTTTTCGTCTGCTGCGACGCCGCTTGACCGTCAGCGCCCCCCGGATGGCCGTGCGCAGTGCGCTGCCTTGGCCTTTGCGCTGGTTCCTGCTGGCGCTGATGCTGGGGTTCTCCGCAGCATTGGCGCTGTGGGCTTTTGAGTTTGGGCGCTCCATTGCCGGGCTGGATGCAGGAAGCCGAGAAGAACTCAAGCATCTGCGCGCCGAGGTGCAGCGCCTGCAGGACGAGTCCCAACGGCACCAGGCCCTTGTGGACACCTCGGGAAGCCTCTTGCTGGCCGAAAGGACCGCCCTGGAGCAACTCACCGCAAGATTGCGCCAGGCCGAGGCAGAAAACCGTTCGCTGCGCGAAGACCTGGGCCTGTTTGAAAAACTCATCCCGGCTGGCGCCGACACCAACGGCGTCGCCATCAGAGGCCTTCAGGCTGAAGTCATTGCAGGAGTGCATCTGCGATGGCAAGCACTCGTGATGCGCACCCTCAAGAATGCTCCAGAATTCAAGGGGCAGGTGGAGTTGGTGCTGACCGGCACACGCGAAGGCCAGCCTTGGACCCGCACCTTCCCAGGCCAAGGCCAGGCACTGCAGCTGCGCCAATACCGGCGCCTGGAAGGCATGATCGACCTCCCCCCCCATACCGTGGTAAAAACCGTCACCGTCCGCGTGCTGGAAGGTGGCACAGCACGGGCCACCCAGACACTTGCGCTGGAAGACACTGCGGCAAGCCCTGCCAGTTAGCGCGCTCCGGCGCAGCGTCCAGCCCGCCATTGGAGTATTGAACATGTTTTCCCGCAACAAACAACCTCCCATCAAAAGCCTGATCGCAGAAGGCAGCCGCATTGAAGGCAATGTGCTGTTCACCGATGGCTTGCGCATCGATGGCGAAGTGGTCGGCGACGTGCGCGTGGGCCAAGGCACGCCGGGCCTGCTGGTGATCTCGGCCACCGCCAAGGTGGAAGGCGCGGTGCATGCCGACCATGTCATCGTCAACGGCCAGATCCATGGCCCGGTACATGCCGGCACCATGCTGGAACTTCAGCCCAAAGCGCGCATTGCCGGGGATGTTTACTACAAAACCCTGGAAATGCACCAAGGCGCCACCATCTGCGGAAAGATGTTTCCAGCCGATGCCGTGGTGGAAGAAAAGCCCACATTGAAGCTGGCGGCAAACAACCCTTGAGGGTGAACAATTGCGCGCTTTGCAGTAGCATTGCGCCCCAAAGTCCTATCCCGGAGCCCCGCCATGAGTGCCGCAGTCCAAGATACCCCCGAAGAAGTCATGCCCGACCCCATCCTCTTCACCGAGAGCGCGGCCGCCAAAGTGGCCGATCTCATCGCTGAAGAAGGCAACCCCGATCTCAAACTGCGCGTCTTCGTGCAGGGCGGCGGCTGTTCGGGTTTTCAATACGGCTTCACTTTCGATGAGATCGTCAACGAGGACGATACGGTGATGACCAAGAACGGCGTGTCTCTGCTGATTGACGCCATGAGCTACCAGTACCTGGTGGGCGCCGAAATCGACTACAAGGAAGACCTGCAGGGCGCCCAGTTCGTGATCAAGAACCCTGGCGCATCGTCCACCTGCGGCTGCGGCTCCAGCTTCTCGACCTGAAAAACCACACCCGCCAGCAGCGCTGGTGGAATCAAGCGGGGTAGATCGCCCCGAGCACACGGGCGCCTTGGGCGCCCGTTGCGCTGGGCAGGTTGCCGGGCAGGCCCAGAAGGCACTGGCGCGCCAGCCAGGCAAAGGCGGCAGCCTCCACCTGCTGCGCGGGCAGGCCCAGCGTATCGGTAGGCTGCACACGCAGGTTCGGCAACAGAGCCTGCAGGCGTGCCATCAGGCGGCCATTGAAAGCTCCACCGCCACACACAGCAAGCAGAATGCTATTTTTTTGATAGCGCACCGCGCTTTCTGCTCAAGCGCTGGCGGTCAATTCGAGCAATGTCGACTGCACATCGACCGCAGACGCAGATGGGCAGTGGCGCAGGTGTTGCTCCAGCCACGACGGGTTGAACAGGTCGCGCCCGGTGCTTTTGGGCGGGCTTTGATGCAGGTAGGGCTCGGCCTGCATCTGTTGCAGCAACGCAGGCAGCACCTGACCACTGGCCGCCCAGGCGCCGTCGCGGTCAAAGGGCTCGCCGCGATGCTGCTGGCACCAATGGTCCATCAGCGCATTGCCAGGGCCGCAGTCAAAGCCCAGCACGCTGCCGTCGGCACGCAGCACGCTCAGGTTGGCGATGCCACCGATGTTCAGCACCAAGGCTTCCTGGCCCGGTTGCCCAAACTGGAACCGGTGAAAGGCAGGCACCAGTGGCGCGCCCTGGCCGCCGGCGGCGACATCGCGGCTGCGCAGGTCGGCGACCACGCGGATGCCCGTGCATTCGGCCAGCAGCGCCGGATTGTTGAGCTGCAGGGTGTAACCCGTTCCGTCAAAGGCGCCAGGGCGGTGGCGTACGGTCTGTCCATGCGCTCCGATGGCCTGCACCGCGCTGGCGGGGATATCGGCAGCCTGCAGCACGGCCTGCACCGCCTGCGCATAGCAGCGCGCCAGCGCATTGGCGGCCAGCGCGGCGCGGTGCAGTTCGTCGGCTCCGCTGGTGTTGAGCGCCAGCAGTTCACTGCGCAGGTCAGGGTCAAAACCCAGGGCGTGGTGTCGCAGCACCTGGCAGCGCGGCCCGGAAAAGTCGGCCAGTACGGCATCCACGCCGTCCAGCGAGGTGCCGGACATCAGGCCGATATACAGATCGGACAAGTTCTCACTCTGCGCTGGCCTGCTCGATGAGCGCGGCCGAAGACAGCTCGATGCGCATGGTGCTGGCCAAGCGGTCAAAGGCTGTGCGTGCGGCGGCAGACACCGGTGCGGCGGCCTCACTCTGGCGGGCGATGACCATCGGGTCCTGGTGCTGGCCATCGACGCGGAATTCGAAGTGCAGGTGCGGCCCGGTCGCCCACCCCGTGGCGCCCACCGTACCGATGTTCTGCCCCTGGGAAACGGACTGGCCCTTCTTCACGTCGATGCGGTTCAGGTGCGCATACACGGTGACATGCTGGTTGCGGTGCTTGACATAGACCACGTTGCCAAAGCCATTTTGAACCCCAGCAAAGTCCACCACACCGTCACCCACGGTGCGCACCGGGGTGCCTGTCGGAGCCGCAAAATCGGTCCCCAGGTGGGCACGCCACTTTTGCAGAATGGGGTGAAAGCGCATGGCAAAGCCGCTGGTTACCCGGGAAAACTCCAGCGGCGAGGCCAGGTAGGCGCGGCGCTTGCTCTGACCGTCGAGCGTGTAATAGGCGCCTTTGTCCGAGCCGGGCTCCTGGAACCACAGAGCCTGGTGGGTTTTGCCGTTGTTGACGAATTCTGCGCTGAGCACACGGCCGGAGCGCAGGGGCTCGCCATCGGCCACCAGGGTTTCGTACACGACCGAGAAACGGTCGCCCTTGCGCAGGGCACGTCGGAAGTCGATGTCAGCCGAGAACAACTCGGCCAGTTGCACGGCCACGCCATCAGGGATGTTGGACGCATCCGTCGCGGCAAACAGCGAGCTGTGGATGACGCCCCCCGCCAAGCGCGTGGAGGCCGTCAGCGGCGCCGTCTCGATGCGCGAAACAAAACCCTTGTCGGTCTTCTCGACCACCAGGCGCTTGAAGTTGCCGCTGTCGTCATGGGCCCAACGCGCCGTCAGGCGCTGCAGGCTGTGGTCGTCGCTGGTTTCGGCAGACACCAGGCGTCCAGTGCGACCCAGCAGATTGCGCTGCACCAGCGTGTCACGGCGCAGAAAGGCCGCGGCCAGCGGATCGGCCACACCCATGCGCTGCAAGAGTGATTCGGCCGTATCCGTGCTGCGCACCTGTTCCGAACGGTAGAGAGAGAAGCCGCCGGTATCGGTCAAATCCGCGAGCGCCACCCCCGAGGCCAGGGATTCCACTGGCAGCTCCACCAGACGCACTGGCAGGTCGGCAGGGTCCGGCCCCAGCGAGGCGACGGCAAACGCGCCACCGCCGCCCGTCAACAGGACGGCTGCAACAAAAGCGGTGATACGACGGGGGTGTTTTTGAATGCCTTGGGCAATTCGCTCCAGCAAGGCGGTGCGTGCGGTGGTCAGGCCGTGTGTCAAAAGTCGATCCCCAGGTCTGCAAGGCAGCCCACGCGCTACCGGCGGTGCCGGGTAGCGCGGGCGCGCCAAAGAATGTCAGGCGGCAGGCAGCGCCGGCAGGCGGCGCTGGGCGGGCACGTAAAATCCCCACTCCTGCAATGTGCGCGCAAGTATAGCGAAGCGCTTTGAGAGCACACCCTAGAAAACCCTATGAATCCTTCTGCTGAAAACACACCACTGTCTGAGGGCGTGGCCCGGGCGCTTGAAGTCTCGCTGCGCGGCGTGGAGGAACTGCTGCCCCGTGACGAATGGGTGAAGAAACTCCAGCGCTCCGAGGCCAAGGGCCAGCCGCTGCGCATCAAGCTGGGCCTGGACCCCACGGCCCCCGACATCCACATCGGCCACACGGTGGTGCTGAACAAGATGCGCCAGCTGCAGGACCTGGGGCACCAGGTGATCTTCCTGATCGGCGACTTCACCACCCTGATCGGCGACCCCTCGGGGCGCAACAGCACGCGCCCGCCGCTCACGCCCGAGCAGATCAAGGCCAACGCCGAAACCTACTACCGCCAGGCCAGCCTGGTGCTGGACCCGGCCCGGACCGAGATCCGCTACAACAGCGAATGGAGCGAGCCCCTGGGCGCCACCGGCATGATCCAGCTGGCCGCCAAGTACACCGTGGCGCGCATGATGGAGCGCGATGACTTCCACAAGCGCTTCAATGCAGGCCAGTCGATCAGCGTGCACGAATTTCTGTACCCGCTGATGCAGGGCTACGACTCGGTGGCGCTCAAGAGCGACCTGGAGCTGGGCGGCACGGACCAGAAGTTCAACCTGCTCATGGGCCGCCATCTGCAGCAGGAATATGGCCAGGAGCCGCAGTGCATTCTGACCATGCCGCTGCTGGTGGGGCTGGACGGCGTGGACAAGATGTCCAAGTCCAAGAACAACTACATCGGCATCACCGAGGACGCCAACACCATGTTCGCCAAGGTGCTGTCGATCTCGGACGACCTGATGTGGGACTGGTACACGCTGCTGTCCTTCAAGAGCCTGGCCGAGATCGCCGCGCTCAAGGCCGAGATCGCCGGCGGGCGCAACCCCAAGGATGCCAAGGTGATGCTCGCCAAGGAGATCACGGGGCGCTTCCACAACGCCGCTGCGGCCGACGCGGCGGAGCAGGATTTCATCAACCGCAGCAAGGGCGGCATTCCTGACGACATTCCCGAGGTGGCGCTTTCGGGCGCGCCGCTGGGCATCGGCGCGCTGCTCAAGCAGGCCCACCTGGCCCCCTCGAGCAGCGAGGCCAACCGCCTGATCGACGGTGGCGGCGTGCGCCTCGATGGCGCGGTGGTCAGCGACAAGGGTCTGAAGCTGGGCGCAGGCAGCTACGTGGTGCAGGTGGGCAAGCGCAAGTTCGCGCGGGTGTCCATTTCGTAGTCTTTTTGGCCTTCAAGGCTTGCCATTCAAGCGCGAGTAGCTATATTTTTAATAGCATTCACGCCCGGCCATAGGTGGCCGTGAAGCTGGCCTTGGCCAGGCTGTGGGCATTGACCATGAAGCCCGCGAGCGCGGCCGTGGCATCGTCGGGAATGTCCAGTCGCGGCACCGAGAGCGCGTGCACGGTGAAGATATAGCGGTGTGGCTTGTCGCCCGGTGGCGGGCACATGCCGCCCCAGGCCATGGCACCGTAGTCGTTGCGGACCTGGCGCGCGCCCTGCGGCAATTGCGCACCGCCCTTGGCGCCTGCATTCGGTGCCAGCGCCGTCGTATCGGCCGGCAGGTCCACCACAAACCAATGCCACCACCCCGAGCCTGTGGGCGCATCGGGGTCGTACACGGTCAGTGCAAAACTCTTGGCGCCCTCGGGTGCGCCGCTCCATTGCAGTGCGGGCGATTCGTTGCGCCCCGAGCAGCCAAAGCCATCGAACTCGAAGTGCTGCGGCACCGTGCCGCCGCTGGGAATGTCGGGACTGGTGAGGGTGAAAGTGCTCATGCGTGCCTCCTGTGGTTTGACCCCGGCAAGTATGCCGCCTCGCACCCTGTGCGGCCAGACCTGGATGGCTCAGTTCGGGCCCTTGAAACTGCGTGTGCTGTAGAACGCTGGATCCAGCGGCTGGAGCAAGGGCAGTCCGCTGGCCGCGTCCTTGGGCTGGGCTTCGATGTAGCTCAGGAACACATCGGCATCGAGCACGCCCACATCAAGCCGCCGCGCAGCGGGCACTGCGGCCAGGGTTTTGTAGCCGTCACCCCCACGTGCATTGAAGCTCAGGGCGAACATGCGGTAGGTTCTGGCCCTGTCCAGGGGTGCCCATTGGCCTGTGCGCGCGTCACGCACCTCGATGCGGCTGACGCGCTGGCCCCGGGCCGCCGTGGCGTCCACGTCAAAGCGCAACCCGGCGGTGTAGGGATAGGGGCCGGTGGAGCCGCCCGGCCCATAGACGGCCTCCAGGCCATCTTCCAGCATGGCATGCACCTCGTCGCCGGTGACATCCAGGCGGTGCAGCATGTTGCCAAAAGGCAGTACCTGCATCACGTCGGATGCCGTGACCTGCCCTTGCAGCGCCCCGCGCACACCGCCTGCGCTTTGCAGCGCGATGTCTGCGCCGCCGTACCTGGCCTGCGCCACCTCCAGATAGGCCTGCGCCACCAATTGCTGAATGTCGCCGCCATGCGCGTTGACCCTGGGCTGCGCATTGCATGCCACGCTGGATTGGCTGTGATCGCCCGCCGCAGCCTCGGCACCAGGCACACGGCGCATGCACAGCTCGGCTGGCGCCGTGGCCACCACGGTCTGGTTGAAACGTGCCACCCGCTCCTGGTAGGGCTGGAGCATGGCCGCCGCAGCCGCTTGCGGCGCCGTGGCATGCAGCACGCCGCTGGCTTCCACACGGGCCCGCAGCGCCTTGTTCTCTTCGTCCGAAGGGGTCTTGCCGGCGATGGTGAAGTGCTCGCCGATAAGGACATGCGGACGCCCTTCGCATGCCTGCACCTCGCCCTGCGCATCGAACTGCACCCGGAGTTCACCCACCACCTGCGCATACTCCCAGGCCTGGACGATGCAAACGGTCTTGCCATCCCTGTCCTTGCTGCGCGTGGGATAGGGCCCCGCCGGTGAGCCCACGCCCAGGGTCTGGAGCTGCTGCGGCCCCAGCAGCGTGTGCGAATCGCCGCCCACAATCACATCCACGCCACGCAGCCTGCCCGCCAGCCGCTGGTCGTTGCCGTAGCCGATGTGGCTCATCAGAACGATCTTGTTCACACCCTGCGCGTGCAAGCGGTCGATCTCACGCTGCGCCGCGATAGCCTCGTCCTCGAACGTGGTGTCTGGATCAGGGCTGGAGGAGGCCTTGGTTTTCTGCGCCACCGTCAGGCCCACCAGGCCGATGGGCTGCCCTCCCCGCTCCAGCACCACGGACGGCTGCACCGCACCCGGCGCCCTGGAGGGATGCAGCGCCGAGCCAGCACCAAAGTGCACATTGGCACTCAGCGCGGGGGTCTTGCACGGCCCTTGGCGCAGCACATCAAGAAAGCCCTTGAGCCCTGCGTCGCCTTTGTCGAACTCGTGGTTACCCAGAGTGAACGCATCGAAGCACACCGTGTTCATCAGCGCGGCATCCGCCGCACCTGCAGCGCCTGCGCGGTTGAAGTAGAGCGTGCCCGTCAGCGCATCCCCCGCATGGAGCTTGAGCACCTGGGGACCGGCTGCCTGGGCCAGCGACTCGAATGCGGCCGCCACGCGCGCAAAACCGGCGGCATCGACCGCCACAGCCACCGGCGCACCCGTCCCCGCATCCAGTTGCAAGGTCCTGGGCTGGGGCTCCAGGTGCGAGTGGTGGTCGTTGATGTGCAGCAGGGTCAGCGTGTAAGGCTGTGCGCCCTCGCGCAGACCGGCACAGGACGACAGCAAACCCGCCGCCAGCAGAGCCCACGCAACGGTACGAAAACGGTTTTTCCAGAATCCAGGCATAGCCACACTCCCATCCACCGCCCATGCAGCGCCCGCATGTCGGCGCGGTGGATCCTTGCCTGCGATGTTAAGGCGATGTGCAGGGGACTTTGCAGCGCTGCCTCACACCGGCAGCCGCCCTTCCTCCACCGCGTGGCATGCAATGCGAATACCGCCCAGGGTGAGGAGCTGGGGCCGCTCCGTGCGGCAGCGCTCGTTGACATGCGGGCAGCGCGGGTTGAAGGCGCAGCCCGGTGGCGGGTTCAGCGGGTTGGGCACTTCACCCTGTACGGGGGTGCGCGCCTTGCCGGTGTCATGCATCTTGGGGATGGCGTCCAGCAACATGCGCGTGTAGGGATGGCGCGGGTTGTCGAACAGGGTGTGCTTGTCGGCCAGCTCCACCAGGCGCCCCAGGTACATCACGCCCACCTGGTCGCTCACGTGGCGCACCACGGCCAGGTTGTGGCTGATGAACAGGTAGGTGAGTTGCTGCTCGCGCTGCAGATCCTTCATGATGTTGAGCACCTGCGCCTGCACCGACACGTCCAGCGCGCTGGTGGGCTCATCGCACACCAGGAACTCGGGCTTGGTGGCCAGGGCACGGGCAATGGAGATGCGCTGGCGCTGGCCGCCCGAGAACTGGTGCGGGTACTTGGCCATGTCCAGCGGCGACAGGCCGACGGACTGCAGCAACTCGCCCACACGTGCCTTGAGCTGCGCCTTGTCGGTGATGAGGCCATGCTCCTTGAGGGGTTCGCCAATGATATCTTCCACCAACCAGCGCGGGTTGAGGCTGGCGTACGGGTCCTGGAAGATCATCTGGATGCGTCGGCGCATGGCCTTGGCGTTGTTGCCCTTGAAAGCGGCATGTGCATCCTGCCCGTCGAAGGTGAGGCCCCCACGCGTGGGCTCGTACAAGCCCACCAGCAGGCGCGCCACGGTGCTCTTGCCGCAGCCCGACTCGCCCACCAGGGCAAGGGTCTTGCCCTTTTCGATCTCGAAGCTCACACCATCAACGGCATGCAGCAGCGTGCGCGGCTTGCCTTCGAGCACGCGGTTGAGCCAGGGGGCGGACACATCAAAGGTGCGCGCCAGGTCGTGCGCCTGCACCAGGGGCTGGGGGGCGGTGTTCAGGGCAGCGGCGCTCATGCGGTCACCTCGCTGTGTGCGGCGTGCAGCCAGCAGGCAGCGCGTGTGGCACCCGCGGCCATCAGGTCGGGGCGCTCCTGCAGGCAGCGCTCAAAGGTGCGGGGGCAACGCGGGTTGAAGGCGCAGCCCTTGGGAATGGCGTTGAGGCGGGGCATGGCTCCGTCGATCTGGTTGAGGCGCTCGCGGTCTTGCTCCATGTCGGGGATGGAGGCCATGAGGCCCACGGTGTAAGGATGGGCGGGGTGGTTGATGACTTCGTGCACGGGGCCAATCTCGGCAATGCGGCCTGCGTACAGCACGGCCACGCGGTCGCAGGTTTCGGCGATCACGCCCATGTCGTGCGTGATGAGCATGACCGCAGCGCCGCGCGATTTGCAGATGTTCTTGAGCAACTGGATGATCTGCGCCTGGATGGACACGTCCAGCGCCGTGGTGGGCTCGTCGGCGACGATGAGCTTGGGCTCGGCCGCCAGGGCCAGCGCAATCACCACGCGCTGGCGCATGCCGCCGGAGAACTGGTGCGGGTAGTGGTCGATGCGCTGCTCGGCCGCCGGGATGCCGGTGTCGCGCAGCAGCTGGATGGCCCTCTCGCGCGCCTCGGCAGGGGTGACGGGCAGGTGCGTGAGGATGGTTTCGGTGAGCTGGCGCCCCACGGTGTACAGCGGGTTGAGCGAGGTCAGCGGGTCCTGAAAGATGGCGCCGATGTGCCGGCCCCGGATGTGGCGCATTTGCTCATGGCCAAGGTGGTCGATGCGCTGGCCTTCGAGCACGATCTGGCCCGAGGCCACGCGGCCCGGCGGCTCCAGCAGGCCGATGATGGCGGCGCCCGTGAGCGATTTGCCCGCGCCCGATTCGCCCACCACACCCAGGATCTCGCCGGGCGCGATGGAGAAGGAGATGTCGTCCAGGGCCCGCAGGGTGCCGCGGCGGCCTGGAAATTCGACGACGAGGTTTTTGACTTCTAGAAGAGACATATCAGTGATTCACAGTGCTGTGCGCTGCACGCAGTCAATTGAATAGGCATGACCCAGACCAGCGACCGCCGCGCAAGGGCCACCCCGCCGCGCTGGCGGTGTCCCCCTTCCCGGCGAAGCCGAGAGAAGGGGGATGCGGCGCAAGCCGCTCAGGGGGTTGTTCTCCATTTCTTCAACGCAGGCGTGGGTTCAAGGCATCACGCAGCCAGTCGCCGAGCAGATTCACGGACAACGCGATCAGCACCAGCATGGCGCCGGGAAAGACAGTGATCCACCACTCGCCCGAGAACAGGTAGTCGTTGCCGATGCGGATCAAGGTGCCCAGCGAGGGCGAGGTGGGCGGCGCGCCCACACCCAGGAAGGACAGCGTGGCCTCGGTGATGATGGCCGTGGCCACCTGGATGGTGGCCAGCACCAGCACCGGGCCCATCACGTTGGGCAGCACATGCTTGCGCATGATGCGCAGCGGCGCCACACCCGTGACGCGTGCGGCCTGCACGTATTCCTTGTTGCGCTCCACCAGCGTGGAGCCGCGCACCGTGCGGGCATACTGCACCCAGCCGGTGAGCGAGATGGACAGGATCAGCACCCCAAAGGCCAGGGATTCGTGCGCATTGGGAAACAGCGCCCGGCCCACGCCCGCGATCAGCAGCGCCACCAGAATGGCCGGGAACGACAGCATCACGTCGCACAGGCGCATGAGCACGGCATCGATCCAGCCGCCCTTGAAACCCGCCAGCAGCCCGAACGACACGCCCACCACCACCGACAGCACGACCGAGGCTACGCCCACCACCAGCGAGATGCGGGCGCCGTAGATGAGCGCCGAGAGGATGTCGCGGCCCTGGTCATCCGTGCCCAGGGGATAGGTGCCGCGCCCTTCGGGCATCCAGGCGGGGGGCAGGCGCGCATCGCCGAGGTTGAGGGTGGCCAGATCAAACGGGTTGTGGGGCGCCACCCAGCCGGCAAAGACGGAGCAGAACACACACACGAAAGCGATCAGGGCCGCCACGATCGCCATGGGCGAGGTGCGGAAGCTGTGGCCGACATCGCTGTCAAGCCAACGGGCAAGGGTGTTTTTCATTGTGGAAAATCAGTGTCCGAGGGCCACGCACCACCGGGATGGTGGTGGTGCGCTGCCTCCGGTCTTGGATCGGTGGGAAAAAAAGAAAACGGTCGTCGGCTTACTGCACGCTCATCCACTTGAAGGGCATGAAGTTGTCGGCCAGTTGCACCAGCTTGACCTTGTTGCTCACCCCCCAGGCCAGGGCCTGCTGGTGCAGGGGCAGGTGGCCGATGTCGGCCGAATGCAGGTCGAAGGCCTCGCGGATCATGGCATTGCGCTTGTCCTTGTCGGTCTCGGACTGGATCTTGAGCGTGAGCTCATCCACCTTGGGGTTGCAGTAGGCCCCCAGGTTGAACTGGCCCGAGCCCTTGTCGTCCACGCAGCGCATGAGCGCATTGAGGGCGTTGTGCGCGTCGTAGGTGCCGGGGGTCCAGCCCAGCATGTAGAAGCTGGTGTCGCGGCGCAGGATCTTGGGGAAATAGGTGCCCTTGGTCTCGGCCTGCAGGTTGATCTTGACGCCAATGCGCGAGAGGTTGGCGGCCACGGTTTCGCAGATGAGGCGGTCGTTCACATAGCGGTCGTTGGGGCAGTTCATGCCCACTTCAAAGCCGCTGGGGTAGCCCGCTTCGGCCATCAGCTTCTTGGCCGCTTCCACGTCATACGGCAGGCGCTTGTTCTGGTCGGCGTTGAAGCCGTTGATGCCGGGGCCCACCATCAGCGCCGTGGGGTTGGAGGCGCCGCGCATCACCACGCGTTTGATGCCCTCGATGTCGATGGCCTGGTAGAAGGCCTGGCGCACGCGCTTGTCCTTGAAAGGGTTCTTGCCCTTGACGCTGGAGTAGAGCAGCTCGTCGCGCTTTTGGTCCATGCCCAGGAAGATGGTGCGCAGTTCGGGGCCGGTGACGGCACGCACGCTGCCGCTGGCATTGACGCGGGCAATGTCCTGCACCGGCACGGGCTCCATCACGTCCACCTCGCCCGACAGCAGCGCGGCCACGCGCGTGGCATCGTTGCCGATGGGGGTGAAGACGACTTCGGCGGCGTTGCCCTCGATCTTGTCCCAGTACCCCCCATGGCGCGTGAACACGGTGCGCACGTTGGGCTGGCGCTCGCGCACGCGGAACGGGCCGGTGCCGTTGGCCTTGAACGAAGCGGTGTTCTCGATGCCCTTGCGCCGGTCCACCGGGCGCTCGGCCTTGTTGTCCACACACCATTTCTTGCTCATGATGTACACGAGCGAAATCACGTCGGGCAGGATGGGGAACGGCGCCTTGGTCTCGATCTCCACGGCATGGTCGCCCACCTTGCGCACTTCCTTGATGTCGTTGGTGTAGCTGCGCATGTCCGAACCGTCACCAGCAGCACGCGCGAACGAAAACACCACATCGTCGGCAGTGAACGGCGTGCCGTCGTGGAACTGCACGCCCTTGCGCAGTTCGAAGCGCCAGACCGTGGGTGCGGTCTGCTTCCAACTGGTCGCCAGGGCAGGCGCCAGGCCCAGGTCCTTGCCCCGGCCCACCAGCGGCTCATACACGTTGCCCGTCACGCTCAGTTGCAGCGATTCGTTGAGCGAATGCGGGTCCATGGACAGCGCATCCCCCTGGTTGGCAATGCGGACGGTTTGCGCATTTGCTACCAAATTCATAGCTCATAGCGCCGTAAATACGGCGCTGTAAGCCATTTTCTTATTGAACTTCATGGCATGTCTCCTGGTGGTGGATGAAAGCGTCGAATCGGGTGTGCTGCGCGCAGTGGTCACGCCGCCGCAGGCAGGGGCATGGACTGCTCGATCAGGCTGGCGTGCAGGGCGGAGCCCAGCGGCAGGATGTCGTCGTTGAAGTCGTAGCGGCTGTTGTGCAGCGCGCTGCCGCTGGCGCCCGTACCCTGGCCGATGCGCAGGTAGGCGCCGGGCTTGCTCTGCAGCATGAAGGAAAAATCCTCTGCGCCCATGCTGGGCTCCAGGTCGCGCACCACATGGTCGGCGCCCACCAGCAACTCGGCGACGTCGCCCGCAAACTGCGCCTCGGCCTCGGTGTTGATGGTGGCCGGGTAAATGCGTTCGTAATGCACCGTGGCCGTGGCGCCAAAGCCCAGGGCGATGGCGTTGCACATTTCCTTGAGGCGCTTCTCCACCAGTTCCTGCACCTGGGGGTCAAAGGTGCGCACCGTGCCCACAATACGCGCCGCGCCCGGCAGCACGCTGAAGGCACCCATGTCGCCCGCGTGGATGGCGCACAGGCTGATCACCGCGCTTTCGATGGGGCGCACGTTGCGCGAAACAATGCTCTGCGCTGCCGTGATGATGTGCGCCGCCACCAGCACCACGTCCACCGTCTGGTAGGCGTGTGCGCCGTGGCCGCCACGGCCGGTGATCTCGATGGTGATGCGATCGGCCGCCGCCATCATGGGGCCGGAGTTGATGCCCACCATGCCAGGGCGCAGTTGGGGCCAGTTGTGCATCGCATAGATGGATTGCACGGGAAAGCGCTCGAACAGGCCGTCTTCCATCATCACGCGCGCACCGCCGAAGCCCTCTTCGCCGGGCTGGAAGACCAGCACGGCCGTGCCGTCAAAACGACGGGTCTCGGCCAGGTAGCGTGCGGCCCCCACCAGCATGGCGGTGTGACCGTCGTGCCCGCAACCATGCATGAGCCCGCTCTTGCAGGATTTCCAGGGAAACTCGTTGTCTTCGGTGATGGGCAACGCATCCATGTCGGCACGCAGGCCCACCATGGCGCCACTGGCGCGGGTCTGGCCATGGATGACGCCCACCACGCCGGTACGGCCCAAGCCTTCATGGATTTCATCGACACCACACAAGCGCAACGCTTCCTTGACGCGGGCGCTGGTGTAGTGCTCCTCGAAGCCCAGCTCGGGATGGGCATGCAGGTCGCGGCGCAAGGCCGTGAGTTCCGGAAGGAACTGCGCGATGTGCGCAAAGGCCCTGCCACCAGCTTTCAGGCGCAGCTGTGGCATCTCAATGCCCCCCGGCTTTGCCTACGCGCAGCCGTGGGTCCACGGCGAAATACAGCAGATCCACGACCAGGTTGATGACCACGAAGATCAGCGCGATCAGGCACAGGTAGGCGGCCATCACCGGAATGTCGGCAAAGGTGACCGCCTGGATGAACAACAGCCCCATGCCCGGCCACTGGAACACGGTCTCGGTGATGATGGCGAAGGCGATCAAGCCGCCCAGTTGCAGGCCGGTGATGGTCATCACTGGCACCAGCGTGTTTTTCAGCGCATGGCCGAAATGGATGGCGCGATCGGTCAAGCCGCGGGCACGCGCAAACTTGATGTAATCGGTGCGCAGGACTTCCAGCATTTCAGCCCGCACCAGGCGCATGATGAGCGTGAGCTGAAAGATCGCCAAGGTGACTGCGGGAAGCGTGATGTGGTGCCAGCCCTTGGCGCTCAGCAGGCCGGTGCTCCACCAGCCCATCTGCGTCACGGGGCCCCGACCAAAGCTGGGGAACCAGCCCAGGGTGACGGAAAACACCAGGATCAGCAAAATGCCGATCAAAAAGGTGGGCAAGGAGACCCCCAGAAGGGAGAAAGTCATGAACACCTGGCTCATGAAAGTGCCGCGCTTGAGCGCCGCATACACGCCCATGGGCACTCCGACCAAGAGGGCCAGGAAGGCGGCCACCAGGGCCAGTTCCAGGGTGGCAGGGAAGCGCTCGGCAATGAGTCGGGACACCTTGGCGCCCTGGCGCAGGCTCAGGCCAAACTCGCCCTGTGCGGCGTTGACGAGGAAGTGTCCGAACTGAACGAAAAACGGTTGATCCAGCCCCAACTGCGCACGCAGTTCCCGAATCTGCTCGGGCGTGGCGTCCTGTCCGAGCAGGAAAACCACGGGATCCCCCACATACTGGAACAGCATGAAGGAGATGAAGGCCACCGTGACCATGACGATCACTGCCTGGATCAGGCGGCGCAGGATAAAAGCTAGCATCGGTGTAGGAGTCGAGTGGGTTTCGGTCAGCCTGCCCAGGCTGCTTTTGGCGGCCTGGGCGTCATACGGTGTACAGCCGGTGGTGCAGGGTAGGCACGACCGGCCACGGGATCAATTGATCTTCACCGTTAGCATGTCCACGCGGTTGTCGGCACGATGGACCAATTCCACATTCTTCTTCATGGCCCAGGGGATGACCTGGTCGTGCAACGGAATGTGCGATACGGTGTCATTGGACAACTGCAGCGCCTCGGTCAGCATGCGCGCGCGCACGGGTGCGTCGGTCTCGACCTTCACGCGATCGACCAGGTAGTCCATGCGCTCGTTGCTGTAACGGCCGACGTTGTAGTTGCCGTCGCCCCCCTGACCCACGGTGCGTACCAGCGACTGCAGGCTGTATAGCGCGTCAAAGGTCGGAACGCCCCAGCCGAGCATGTAGATGCTGGCTTCGTAGCGCTGAATCATGGGGAAGTAGTTCACCAGCGGCATGGTGCGCAGCTTGGCCTTGACCCCCACACGCGCCCACATCGCGGTCACCGCCTGGCAGATGGCTTCGTCGTTGATGTAACGGTTGTTGGGGCAGGCGAAGTCCACTTCAAAACCGCTGGGGTAGCCCGCGTCTGCCAGCAGCTTCTTGGCCGCTTCCACATCGTAGGGGAAGCGCTTGGCCACGCCTTCCGTCCAGCCTGCCACCTGGGGCGCCACCAGCGCACCGGTGGGCTTGCCCAGACCACGCATGATGTTGCGCGAAATCGTGTCCACATCAATGGCTTGGTACAAGGCCTTGCGCACGCGCACGTCCTTCAGCGGATTCTTGCCCTTGACGTTAGAACCCGGCAACTCTTCACGGAACTGATCCATACCAAGGAAGATGGTGCGGTTTTCCAGTCCATCGATCACCTTGAGATCGGGGCTGGCGCGCAGGCGACCCAGGTCCTGGGGCGTGGGATCCAGCACCATATCCACCTCGCCCGACAGCAGCGCAGCAATGCGTGTGGCAGCGGACTTGATCGGGGTGTACACGATCTCCGTCACATTTCCTTCCATCTTGCCCCACCAATTGGGGTTGCGCTTGAAAACCATGCGCTGGTCAGGCTGCCAGGACGTCAGCACATACGGCCCGGTCCCCATGGCATTGCGGTGGGCAAAATTCTCGTCCGCCGCCTTCATGTCCTTGGGGTCCACCGACTTGTTCTTCTCGGCCCAGGCCTTGCTCATCATGCGCAGCTCCGTCATCTGGCGCAGCAGCACGGGGTTGGGGCCTTTGAGGATGACGTCGATGGTGTGGCTGTCCACCTTCACCACTTTGTCGATGCCCTGGACATAGGGCGAGAAGTTGGAGGTCTTGGCCATGGCGCGGTTCAGCGAGAACACAGCGTCATCGGCAGTGAATGGCGTACCGTCGCTGAATTTCACTTCCTTGCGCAGATTGAAGCGCACCTGGGTGGGCGAGATTTCTTTCCAGGACGTTGCCAACACCGGTTCGACCGCAAAAGTCTTGCTGTTGTAGTACACCAGACTTTCGTACACATTGGCATGCAGACCGTTTTGCAGCGCATTGTTTTGGGAATGGATATCCCAGGTCGCGATTTCCCCTTGGCTGGCCCATTTGAAGGTCTTGGCATGCACGCCGGGCACCGCAGCCAAGGCCGCAGCTGCTGCCAGCGTCAACAGACTGATTTTGAACTTCATGAAACCCCTCGTATTGAAAAAAGGTAACTATGCAACAAGGCATAAGCTCATGCCAATGGGTTATCCCTTATTACCCAAGACCATCAGGGGACATGCAAAAGGCCTTGCTCGACAAGCCTCGAAATTAACGTTGGCGTCAATCATTTAGGGAACATGGCGTCCGCACTGATTCTGCAAATCCAAAGCCGCTCAGCACTTTTGAATCGTATGAAAACCACGCACCAATAGAAAAAGCCAGCCCGAAGGCTGGCTTTTCGATTCTGCTGGAATACTGGCTCAGGCCAGCATGCCATTAGAAATTGTGGCGAATGCCCACGCCGAAGTGGCTCTTGGCGAGGGTATTGTAGCCACCAGCAGCAGCGCCGTTGGCGTCGCCGTCCTTGTAGTACGCAGCGTATGCAAAGGTGCGCTTGGACAGGGCGTACTTGCCTTCCAGCAAGAAGTCGGTGTTCTTCATGCCCGTGCCGTTTTCGCGAGCAATGTCAGCCGTGATGGAGAAAGCGCCCAGGGGCACGGTAGCGCCCAGGGTGAAGCCCTTGCTGTTGCCAGCGGGGTTCTGGATAGAAGCAGCAACCTTGAAGCTGCCGAAGTCATAGCTGCCGCCCAGGGCGTAGTTGCCCTTGGCGTTGTTGACCTTGTTGTAGGCGAACGATGCAACGATCGGGCCTTGGCTGTAGATGGCGTTCAGGTCGTACTTGGAGTTGCCACCGTTGTCGTTCTTGAAGATGTAGCCCAGGGTGCCGCTGAAGCCGTTGGCAGCGAAGGTGTACTGCAGCACGCTGTTGTTACGCAAAGAACCGCCAGCCCAGCCGAACTGGTTGCCCACGGCCGTGTAGTTGGCAGCGCCGGTCAGTTCCCAGGCAGCAATGCCGAAGAAGCTGGGGGTCAGGGTACGGCCCATTTGGACGCGACCAAAACCACCTTGCAGAGCCATCCAAGCATTGCGCTGATACGTGACGGCGTCGGTAGCGCCGGATTCGGCGTTGATGCCTTGTTCGAAGTTGAAGGAAGCCTTCAGACCACCGCCCAGATCTTCCACGCCACGCACGCCCAGACGGCTGTTGCCGTTGTTCAGAACGCCGTTGCCGCTCATTTGCATGGAGGAGCCAGAGGCCTTGGCCAGAGACAGGTCAGCCACGCCGTACAGAGTGACGGAAGATTGAGCCATGGCGGCGCCGGAAGCAGCCAGCACGGCCAGGGCGATCAGGGATTTTTTCATTGCGAGTTACTCCAAGGTTAAACATAGGGCGCCGGTACGGGGGGTCTGGGGGTGGTTTGCACCTTGGCAATCCCGCCGGTTCCCCGGGCCAACCTCCTGGTGGGGAAGTTGTTGCTATTGCACCAGACGTCGGCAGGTTTCGCAAAGGAAATCACCCACAAGGCGCCCTAAAAAAGGATTTCGTTGTCCTGTTGCAACACCGCGCCGTCTGCCTGCACAATGGACGCAACGCAGGGGCAGCGAGCCCAGTACTCCCCGAGCAGCTTGTTGTTTTTTGTATCAATATGAAAAGTGTGTTGTGAAAAGCACGAGAAACTTAGCCCCATGGATCGCCTTTTGATTGCGTTGGACACTACGCTGCGCACCTTGTGGGCGGCACCGAGGGCCGGGGAAGCTTCCCCGGCCGAGAGCATTCCGGATGCGCCACTGGCACCGGCCGACAGGCAGCAGTCCGTGGCATTGATGCGCGTGAACCATGTGGGCGAGGTCTGTGCACAGGCGCTGTACACCGGCCAGGCTGCGGTCACGCGCGACGAATCCCTGCGCCAGCAATTGCTGGAAGCCGCCCGCGAGGAAACGGACCACCTGGCCTGGACGCAGGAGCGCATCCGAACCCTGGGGGGACGCGAAAGCCTGCTCAATCCCCTGTGGTTTGCCGGGGCCTTTGGGCTCGGCGTACTGGCCGCCAGCATCAGCGACAAGGTCAGCCTGGGCTTTGTGGCAGAAACCGAGGACCAGGTCGCCGCACACCTGGACAGTCACCTGCAACGACTGCCTGCCCAGGACACCCGCTCACGCAGCATTGTGGCGCGCATGAAGTCCGACGAAGAGCGCCACGCGGCCTGGGCGCGCAGCGCCGGTGCGGTGGAGCTGCCCCCCCCGGCGCGCTGGCTGATGCGCGCAGCGGCCAAGGTGATGACCTCCACAGCGCACCATATTTGATCTCAGGCCTCGATCAGATCGAAGCTGGTGACGATCTCGGCGGTTTTTCCCAGCATGATGCTGGCGGAACAGTATTTCTCGTGGCTCAGGGCGATCGCGCGCTCCACGGCCGTGGCGGGGATGCCCTTGCCTGTGACCGTGAAATGCATGTGGATGCGCGTGAAGACCTTGGGATCGGTGCTGGCGCGTTCGGCCGAGAGCTTGACGCTACAGCCGCGCACGTCGTGCCGCCCACGGCGCAGGATCAGCACCACATCGTAGGCGGTGCAGCCGCCCGTGCCGGCCAACAGCGTTTCCATGGGCCGGGGGGCCAGATTTTGTCCGCCCAGCGCTGGTTGCGCCGCGTCGGGCGCGCCATCCATGGCCAACACATGACCGCTGCCGGTCTCGGCCACAAACCCCATTCCGGAGCGGGTGCCTGCGGCGCCCGTCCAGCTCACTGTGCATTCCATTGTTCCTCCTGCGTGGTGTTCTTGCGACAAATGTAACAGCCGCACCAAAGAAGCGGTATTCATGCTGCAGCGCAACAGACTTGCGCTACACTGACGCCATGCGCTGCCCATGGGCGGTGCGCCAATTGTCTCCTCCACCTCCCTGGTGGATTCCACCCCGGGCCTTACCGCCTGGGGTTTTTTTGTGTGCATGGCGCCGCCCCCTGTGGTGCGTGCTGCGGTGTGGCAAGCGCCTATGATGTGTGCCCCGCCCTGTCCCTGCCGTGGCGGTGATGTCCTTTTCTGCCATGAACCAGCCCCTGACCCCCCTGGATTACCTCAAGAAGATCCTGACCGCGCGCGTCTACGACGTGGCGGTCGAATCCGCCCTGGAGCCTGCCCGCAACCTCAGCCGCCGCCTGCACAACAAGGTGCTGCTCAAACGCGAGGACCAGCAACCCGTGTTCAGCTTCAAGCTGCGCGGGGCCTACAACAAGATGGCACAGTTGGCGCCCGAGCAGTTGCAGCGCGGCGTGATCTGCGCCTCGGCGGGCAACCATGCCCAGGGCGTGGCCATGAGCGCGCACAAACTGGGTACGCGCGCCGTCATCGTAATGCCCACCACCACGCCGGCCGTCAAGATCGACGCCGTGCGCGCGCTGGGTGGCGAGGTGGTGCTGCACGGTGACAGCTATTCGGATGCGTACGGCCACGCCGTGGAATTGCAGCAGGCCCAGGGCCTGACCTTTGTCCACCCCTTTGATGACCCGGACGTGATTGCCGGCCAGGGCACGATCGCCATGGAAATCCTGCGCCAGTTGCAGCCCTTGGGCAGCACCAGGCTGGATGCGGTGTTCGTGGCCATTGGCGGCGGCGGGCTGATCAGCGGCGTGGCCAACTACATCAAGGCCGTGCGGCCGGAGGTCAAGGTCATCGGCGTGCAGATGAACGATTCCGACGCCATGATGCAGTCGGTGCACGCCGGAGAGCGCGTTCAGCTCGCCGACGTGGGCCTGTTCTCCGACGGCACAGCCGTCAAGCTGGTGGGCGAGGAAACCTTCCGCATCGCCAGCGGTCTGGTGGACGAGTTCATGACCGTGGACACCGACGCGGTGTGCGCGGCCATCAAAGACATCTTTGTGGACACGCGCAGCATCGTCGAGCCCGCAGGTGCACTGGCGGTGGCTGCCATCAAACAGTACGTGGCCACGCACAAGACCAAGGGCGAGACCTACGCTGCCATCCTGTGCGGCGCCAACATGAACTTTGACCGCCTGCGCTTCGTGGCCGAGCGCGCTGAGGTGGGCGAGGAACGCGAAGCGCTGCTGGCGGTCACCATCCCCGAGGAGCGCGGGAGCTTTCGCCGCTTTTGCGAAGTGATCGGCAGCCTGCCCGGCGGGCCGCGCAATGTGACCGAGTTCAACTACCGCATCAGCGACAGCGCACGGGCGCATGTGTTTGTGGGCCTCACCGCGCACGGCAAGGGCGAGTCGGAAAAGATCGCCAAGAACTTTACCCGCCACGGCTTCGAGGCGCTGGACCTCACGCACGACGAGTTGGCCAAGGAGCATTTGCGCCACCTGGTGGGTGGGCGCTCGGCACTGGCGCAGGAGGAGCGGCTGCTGCGCTTTGTCTTTCCGGAGCGACCCGGCGCACTGTTCAAGTTCCTGAGCCTGATGCAGCCCACCTGGAACATCTCGCTGTTCCACTACCGCAACCAGGGCGCAGACTACGGCCGCATCCTCGTGGGCATGCAGGTGCCCGCGAGCGACGCGAAGGCGTTCGAGGCTTTCCTCGCCACCCTGGGCTACCCCTATGTGGAAGAAACCCAGAACCCGGCCTACCGCCTGTTTCTGCAAGCCAATTCTTGATGAAATATGGCTCTAACGCTTATTTTTAGGGCGCTAGCAGCTATTGTTTTTATAGCATGACACAAGCCCTGCGCCACTACCTGCTGGCCGTGCAGTTCTTCACCCGCATTCCCATCACGGGGCGGCTGGCACAGTGGGTGGGGTACAGCCCGGCCATGCTGCGCGCCAGCAGCGCGCATTTCCCGGGCGTGGGCTGGCTGGTGGCGGCGGCGGCGGTGGCCTGCCATGCCGCCCTGATGACCGGGCTGGGCACCGGCCCCCTGGTGCCCTGGGTGGCGGCAGTGTTCAGCACGGTAGCCACGGTGCTGGTCACCGGGGGCTTTCACGAAGACGGCTTGGCCGACGTGGCCGACGGCCTGGGCGGCAGTGCCGAGCGCGAGCGCGCGCTGGACATCATGAAGGATTCGCGCATCGGCGCCTACGGCGCCATGGCGCTGGTGCTGGCGCTGCTGGCCAAAACCAGCCTGCTGGCCCACCTGGGCACGCAGGGCATGGTGCCGGTGCTGACAGCGCTGGTGGGCGGGCATGTGCTCTCGCGCTTTTGGCCACTGCTCATCATCCGTGGCCTGCCCCATGTAGGCGACACGGCGCGGTCCAAAAGCAAGCCGCTGGCAGACCAGATCACGCTACCCGCGCTGGGTGCCGGATTGTTGTGGTGTTTTTTGCCTCTAACGCTTGTCTGGCAAGCGCAAGGCGCTCTGTTTTTTATAGCATGCGCCGGCCTGAGCGCACTCGCTGCCGCCTGGATGGCACGCTGGTTTGCGCAGCGCTTGCAGGGTTTTACTGGCGACTGCCTGGGCGCCACGCAGCAGGTGAGTGAAATCGGCTTCTACTTGGGCGCAGCGCTGGCGCTGGGGCCTGCCCTGGCATGAGCCCCCGGCTCTGGCTGGTGCGCCATGCGCCCCCGCTGGCAGCACAGGGGCTGTGCTACGGGCGGCTGAACCTGCCCGCCGACGCGCAGGCCACACGGGACAGCGCGCGTGCGCTGGCAGACGCACTGCCCCAGCGCGTGCTCGCATGGCACTCACCGCTACAAAGATGCGAGCAGCTCGCGCACACCCTGCAAGCGCTGCGACCAGATTTGGCCTCGAAACCCGATGTCCGCCTGCAGGAACTGGACTTTGGCCGCTGGGAAGGCCAGGCCTGGAGCGCCCTGCCCCGCGCCGACATCGATGCCTGGACCACAGACTTTGCCCAACACCGACCTGGTGACGGCGAGAACCTGGCCACCATGGTGCAGCGCGTGGATGCGGCCCTTCAAGACGCCCGCCAGCAAGCCGTGCAGAGGCAGTGCGATGTGCTCTGGATCAGCCACGCGGGCGTGGCGCGCTGCGTGCAGTGGCTGCTGCAACACCCCGCAGGCCCACTGCCCCAGGCCCATGAATGGCCGCGGGAGGCGCCCGCATTCGGGCGCTGGGTCTGCGTGTCCCTGCCGCCTACTTGAGCCGCAAGGCGCCCTTGGCGCGTGCCAGTGGCGCGGGTCTGGTACTTGGGGGTGCAGGAGCTGCCACCGGGGCCGCTGATGCATGGCCCATGCCCGCGCCGCCACGCAGCTTGAACTGGCTGGCCGCACGCAGCAGGCCGCTGGCCTGCTCGCGCAGGGACTCCGAGGCGGCGGCAGACTCTTCCACCAAGGCGGCGTTCTGCTGGGTCATCTGGTCCAGTTGGCGCACGGCCTGGCTGACCTGCTCGATGTTGTCGCGCTGCTCACTGGCCGAAGCGGTGATCTCGCCGATGATGTCCGACACGCGGCGCACGCTGTCCACGATTTCGTTCATGGTCTGGCCAGCCTGCCCCACCAGGGCAGAACCGGCCTCGACCCGCTCCACGCTGGAGCCGATCAGCGCCTTGATTTCCTTGGCGGCATCGGCCGAACGCTGGGCCAGGCTACGCACCTCGCTGGCCACCACGGCAAAGCCACGGCCCTGCTCGCCCGCACGTGCGGCCTCCACGGCCGCATTGAGCGCCAGGATGTTGGTCTGGAACGCGATGCCATCGATCACGCCAGTGATGTCGGCGATCTTGCGTGAGCTGGTGGTGATCTGGTCCATGGTGCTGACGACCTGTGCCACCACCTCGCCCCCCCGTCCGGCCACCTGTGCGGCCGAGACCGCAAAGTCACTGGCGTGGCGCGATGATTCAGCGCTGTGCTGTACGGTGCTGGTGAGTGTCTCCATGGAGGACGAGGTTTCTTCCAGGTTGGCTGCCGTCTGCTCGGTGCGGTGGCTCAGGTCCTGGTTGCCGTTGGCGATTTCGCTGCTCGCGGTGGAGATGTTGCCCGCCGCTTCCTGCACCTGGCGCACCAGGTCGCGCAGCGATTCCTGCATGCGTGCCATGGCGGATACCAGTTGACCGACCTCGTCCTGCTGCTGCGTGTGCACGTCTTCAGTGAGGTCGCCGGCCGCAATGCGCTCGGCCAAACGGCTGGCGTCGCCCAGCGATTGCGTGATGGAGCGCACACTGAAATAGGTGAGCGGTATCAGCACCGCCAGCCCCAGCACCAACCCCACGCCAATGAGCACGGCCATGGATGCAGTGCGCGTCTCGACTCCCACGCGGGCTTCATCCATCTGGCTGCGCGCACTGGCGGCCAGATCGCCCAGCATCTTGTCGGCATCGTCGGTGTGCTTGCGCAAGCGGTTGGCATAGGCGCCACCGCCGGCCCCATCGAGTTGCGCGTTCTCAATCTGCTGGAAGATGGGGGTGATCCCCGTGTCGTACTGCTTCAGTTCTTCCAGGGCCTTGTCGATGGTGCCAGCCCAGTCCTCACGCAGTTTGGCCACCTCGACGCTGTTGTTGAAATTGATGATGATGTCTTTTTCAACGCGGCGCACGTGCCCCAACAGGGTGCGTAGGTCCGACATGTCGGTGAGGGTCTGTACTCGCAACGAGAACAGCTCCTGCAAGGTGCCCCGTGTGCGGTCCAGCGCCACATAGCCCATGGCGCCAATCACGATCAGCAACACCAATGCAAACCCCGTGCCGAAGTACAAGCGCGCACGGATCGAGAGTCGGCCAAGCAGATTCATGGCACCCTTTCCATCAAAACCATCAAGCACGGCAAGGCGCCTTCTGCAGCGTCTTACCCCTCCCGTAGCCTTGTGGGCTACCTTTGGTTGCAATATAGCCCAGCCCCCTGTTGCCGTGTCACAGGGTTATCACGGCTGGGCACAGGTGCTCATCGCTGCGGATGCAAGGGCACGTAGAAGCTGCCACCAGCACGCTGGAACTCCTCGGCCTTGGCGGCCATGCCCTGCTGCAGCGCAGCATCCTCGGCCAGGCCCTTCTGGGCTGCAAAGTCGCGCACCTCCTGCGTGATCTTCATGGAGCAGAACTTCGGCCCGCACATGGAGCAGAAATGCGCCACCTTGGCGCTGTCCTTGGGCAGGGTCTCGTCGTGGTACTCCTGCGCCGTCTCCGGGTCCAGGCCCAGGTTGAACTGGTCCTGCCAGCGGAAGTCGAAGCGCGCCTGGCTGAGCGCATCGTCGCGCGCGCGGGCACCGGGGTGGCCCTTGGCCACATCGGCGGCGTGCGCGGCGATCTTGTAGGCGATGATGCCCTGCTTCACATCATCGCGGTCGGGCAGGCCCAGGTGCTCCTTGGGCGTGACGTAGCACAGCATGGCCGTGCCCATCCAGCCGATCATGGCCGCGCCGATGGCTGACGCAATGTGGTCGTAGCCCGGGGCGATGTCGATGGTCAGCGGGCCCAGGGTATAGAACGGCGCCTCATGGCAGGTCTTCAGCTGCTCGGTCATGTTGGCCTGGATCATGTGCATGGGCACATGGCCGGGGCCTTCGATCATGGTCTGCACATCGTGCTTCCAGGCGATCTGGGTCAGTTCACCCAGCGTGTGCAGCTCGGCAAACTGGGCCTCGTCGTTGGCGTCGGACGCGCAGCCAGGGCGCAGGCCGTCGCCCAGGCTGAAGGCCACGTCGTACTGCTTCATGATGTCGCAGATGTCCTCGAAATGCTCGTACAGGAAGCTTTCGCGGTGGTGCGCCATGCACCACTTGGCCATGATGGAGCCGCCGCGCGAGACGATGCCGGTGCGCCGCGCCGCGGTGAGGTGGATGTAGGCCAGGCGCACGCCCGCGTGGATGGTGAAGTAGTCCACGCCCTGCTCTGCCTGCTCGATCAGGGTGTCGCGGAAGATTTCCCAGGTCAGGTCCTCGGCGATGCCACCCACTTTTTCCAGCGCCTGGTAGATCGGCACGGTGCCGATGGGCACGGGCGAGTTGCGCACGATCCAGTCGCGCGTGGTGTGGATGTTCTTGCCGGTGGACAGATCCATCACGTTGTCGGCGCCCCAGCGGATGGCCCAGACCAGCTTCTCCACCTCTTCCTCGATGCTCGACGTGACGGCCGAGTTGCCGATGTTGGCGTTGATCTTGACGAGGAAATTGCGCCCGATGGCCATGGGCTCGACCTCGGGGTGGTTGATGTTGGCCGGGATGATGGCGCGGCCGCGCGCCACCTCGTCGCGCACGAACTCGGGCGTGATGATCTTCGGGATGCTCGCGCCCAGCGGGTTGCCCCTCAGGCGCTGCTCGCGTGCGGCATCCTGCTGGTACTGCGCCATCCACTCACGGCGACCGTTCTCGCGGATGGCCACGTACTCCATCTCGGGCGTGATGATGCCCTTGCGCGCGTAGTGCATCTGCGTGACGTTGGCACCGCTCTTGGCGCGCAGCGGCTTGCGCTGCAGCGCGGCGGCCTCGGCGCGCAACTGCGCCAGGCGCGCGGCGTCTTCGCTCTTCTGGCCATCGTCCAGCGCCACGGGTGGGCGCCCTGCGTAGGCTTCGGTATCACCGCGCGCAGCAATCCAGCTGCCACGCACGCTGGGCAGGCCGCGCCGCACATCGATCACAGCCTGCGGATCGGTGTAAGGCCCCGAGGTGTCATAGACGCTGACCACCTCCCCGTTGGTCAGCTGAATGTCGCGCACCGGCACCTGCAGGTCTGCGTGAAGCTGGCCCGGCAGATAAGCCTTGCGCGAGGCCGGGAAAGGCTCGCGGGCACGCGCCAGCTGGGCGGCGAAGGAGTCATGGGCAAGGGGTTCGGGGGCGTTCATGGTCAGGTCTCCTGGGTCCGGATGATGGGGTGCTCCGGACTGGACCTGCGCCCGCCGCAGGCACGGTTCGCGCCTGCGGTGCGGCGTGTCTGCCGGATGGGCAGCCACGCAAACTGGGAGGGTCGGCTCTTCTTCCGCCGGCATGAACCGGATCAAGTTCGTCGGGTTCGCAGCAGGCCTGACAACAGGCCGTTTGCATCTCAGCGCATCAGCACACCCCGGAGCAGGCGCGAGTATAGGTCAGATGCCGCGTTCGAGGATCAGCACAGCGAAGAAGACACCCGCCGCGATCATCGTCCACTTGAGAACGACAAAACCCAGGCGCTTGTAGCGCGCCTGCCCCGTGCCGGCATAAAAAGCAAAGCACAGCGCCGCCACAAACAGCAGCAGCATGACGAGCCAGCGGAACAGCAGCATGCGCTTTATTCCCCGTGCAATGTGACGCCGAGGGCGATTGTCACTGGCGCGCTCCAGACCAGCGGCCGCCGCGCAAGGGTCGCCCCGCCGCGCTGAGCAAGCGCCCCCCTTCCCGCATCGCGCAGCGAGGCGAGAGAAGGGGGAAGGCGCGCAGCGCCACAGGGGTTTGTTTCATGTCACCAGGCGCGCGCAGGTTGCGCGAAGCCGGTGGGCGCGAGGCGCTCGTTGTCAAAAGTGACGATCTCCCAGGCCTCCGGGTGCGCCTCCAGCTCCCGCAACAGCAGGTTGTTGAGCGCGTGGCCTGAGCGGAAGGCACTGTAGGCCGCCAGCAGGGGCTTGCCCACGAGGTACAGATCGCCCATGGCGTCCAGAATCTTGTGCTTGACGAACTCATCGTCGTATCGCAGACCGTCGGCATTGAGCACCTTGTAATCGTCCATGACGATCGCGTTGTCCAGCCCTCCGCCCAAAGCCAGGCCGCTGGAGCGCATCATCTCCACGTCCTTGGTGAAGCCGAAGGTGCGCGCGCGCGCGATGTCGCGGCTGTAGCTGCCGGTGCCGAGGTCGAATTCCACACACTGCCCCGTGGAATCGACCGCCGGGTGCGCAAAGTCGATCTCGAAGCGCAGCTTGAAGCCGTGGTAGGGCTCCAGGCGCGCCCACTTGGCCTGCGCGCCCTCGCCCTGGCGCACTTCCACCGGCTGCTTGACGCGAATGAAACGCCGCGGCGCGTTCTGCAAGGCAATGCCTGCGCTCTGCAACAGGAAGACAAACGAGGCCGAGGAGCCGTCGAGAATGGGCACTTCCTCGGCGGTGATGTCCACATACAGGTTGTCCACCCCGAGGCCCGCGCAGGCCGACATGAGGTGCTCTACCGTGTGCACCCGCGCGTCACCCACCGAGATGGTCGATGCCATGCGGGTGTCGGTCACCGCCAGGGTGGACACCGGAATGTCCACCGGCTCGGGCAGATCAATGCGCCGAAACACGATGCCAGTGTCGGGCTGCGCAGGGCGCAGGGTCAACTCCACGCG
>Ga0116193_1000159_pt1 | contig 65686 bp, 53 predicted proteins | sample AD_UKC115_MetaG_FD_89892 | JGI IMG/M metagenome (GOLD analysis project Ga0116193, IMG submission 89892) | Active sludge microbial communities of municipal wastewater-treating anaerobic digesters from Hong Kong - AD_UKC115_MetaG | ecosystem: Engineered > Bioreactor > Anaerobic > Digestate...
ATGTGCTTCACGGCGTATTCGACCCGATGAAGAGCAAGAGCATCCAGGACACCACAATCTCGCAGCTTCTCAGGCGTCTGTCTGAACACAGCGAGATAACAGAGGTGATAATCGCTACCAACCAGAACGCCGAGGGCAATGCCACCGCGCTTTATCTCGCGAGGATTCTCGCGCCGTCGGGAATAAACGTGACGAGACTAGCGTCCGGTCTGCCAATGGGATCCGACATTGAGTTCGCAGATGACCTGACGCTTGCAAGTGCGCTTAAGGGAAGGGTTCAACTATGAGACTTGACAAATTTCTTAAGATATCACGGGTAATCAAACGCCGTACCGTAGCGAATGACGTCTGCTCGGCAGGCAGAGTTACCGTCAATTCAAAGCCGGCAAAGCCCGGGACAAAACTCAAAGTCGGTGATGTTGTATCAATTCTCTTCGGCAACGGCACCGTTAGTTTCCGCGTACTTGACCTGCCTTTAACTCCCCGCAAGGAGGACGCTTCTTCAATGTACGAGCTTATAGAGGATACCGGCGATTTTACCTGATGAGCAAAAGGCTCAGCGAAATGCAAGTTACAAATTGCTTACGCTATGTTACAAGCACTTTAAGTTTATTTCCGCTTTATTGTTTAGCTTTGCACTATGTGAGATATTAAAACCATAATATCAGTAAAGGAGCGGAACGGTCTTGCATAAAACTAAGCGGAGAACTCACGGAATATCTTTTCTTAAGACAATGATCTGCATCTGTTTTGTTGTTATTGCAATAATGTGTATAACCCGTTTCTCCAATATAATCAATCAGCGTCGACGTTTAATAGCGGAGAATTCCTCACTTATCGCTCAATCGTCATCACTAAGCGAGAAGCTCGCGCAGATCAGCGCTCAGGAGGAATTCGGAGAAGACAGCGCATATATTGAAAGCATTGCGCGTTCCCAGCTTGATATGGTCTACCCCGGCGAAGTAATCTTCAGAGTTTCCGGAGACAGCAACTGATGGATTCCCTCTATCCGATGCGCAGATTCAGGCAGAAGCTTACAGATTCCGAATGTTCGGCAATACTTGAAAGCAACACATCGGGCGTACTGTCGTTAACAGACGGCTCCGGCGTACCGTACGGCGTTCCGATGAGCTACTGCTGGGACGGCGGCAGACTGTACTTCCACTGTGCCAAAGAGGGCCGCAAGCTGGACATAATCCGGGCTAATCCGCTGGTATCCTTCTGCGTTACCGACATGGACACTGTTGTTCCCGAGAAATTCACAACATATTTTCGCAGCGTAATAGTCTCCGGACGCGCAGTTATCGCCAGTACAGAAAACGAAGCATCCCGGAGAGCCGCTCTTGGGCTGTTCTGCGGCAAATACTCTCCCGATATCCCAGGAAAAGAAAAAGAAATCAGCAATTCCCTGCCTCGCGTTACTATTATTGAAGTTATTCCGGAAGAAATATCCGGCAAACAGGCAATCGAGCTTGTGCGCGGCAACGAAAACAAATAATTACCGGCATAGATACATCAGTACCCGTTATTCAAGCATTCTAATCTGAAATCTGTCAAATCTGACCTTCTCCGTATACTGTTCACGGAAGAAAATTGTCTGATGAAACGCCGCGAACTCTTTGGTATTCTTCTTCATCCACATAGGAGCCGGTATATCCATCTCCCTGCAGAGAAGCACCAGTGCCTCTTCAAGCTGCATTGAGAACGGTCCGCTGCCGCCAGCCGTCACAACTTCTTTCATCTCTGTCAGTCTGTTTGCAATGAACAGCTTGCCTTCAAGCTTCATATCTTTCACCTTTCTGCCGATGTTATCCGCTTCTTGCCGACGCTGAAACCATTTCTTTTATTTTGCCACTATTTTGCCTTTATTGAGACTTAAAGTAAATCGTGTTCGTGGTATTATATGCTTGTTCTAAGTAATTGTTCCTTACTTCATAACACCCTCCTTAAGACACTGACACCCCTCGTCAGTGTCTTATTCTTTGCAAAGATTTTTTTCCTTCTATAAAGGTTTGATATCCAAATTTTAATGTTTTGTAAATATGTCAATTTTTGTAAAAGCTTTATTGATTGATAAAAATTTGAGTTGTAAAATAGACATAGATTATTAATCAGCGGCAACGGCCTTTCGGTCTTCGCCGTAAACCAGGAGGTTTCCCATTATGAAAAAATGTCCGGATTGTGGTATGGTCATCGCCAATCAGGCTATAAGATGTCCGAAGTGCAAGTACACTTTCACAGCCGAAGAGAACGGCAACACTGAAGCTGCAGTTACTCCTCAGGCAGCGGCAGTCTCCGCAGCCGCTACAGGCAGCAAAGCAGATGTGGCTGTTGGCATTATGCCAATGGTTGAAGTTACAAAGGATAACGTAGATGCGCTCTACAGCCAGCTCAAAGCGGCCGTTGTCAAGAGAAAGACTGAATTCGATCATTTCATCGATTTTCTTGAGAACAGGACTTCCTGGCTCACAGCACCTGCTGAAGTAAAAGGCTCACTCGCCTGCGAGAAGGGTCTGCTCATCAGAAGCGTTTCAGTCGCGAAGCAGCTTTTGAGAATCAAAGACACCATTATGCCTCAGCTTGATGAAGAGTCTGCTATTATCATCGCACTCTTCCACGAAGTAGGTAAAGTAGGTATCGAAGGCAAGCCTCTGTTCATTCAGGAAGAGACAAATCCTCTTGGCTCTACAGGCTCTGCCCTTGCTCTCTCATTCAGCAGCAGATTGTCAACAAGCTCAAGCTCCGCACCGACATATACTATCAACAACAAGCTCGTTCACATGAGCGTCGGAGTAAGATCTCTGTTCCTCGTTTCACAGTATATGCTTCTGTCGGATGACGAAGCACAGGCAATCTCATATGCATCAGACACTGAGCTTCTCGAAGGCAACCAGAGTCCTTATACTCTCCTCCTTTCAACAGCTCTCCAGATGCAGAAGTCAATATATGAGAACCCTGATGTTGTATCGAGCTACAGCTTCACGGTTATTCAGCCTCAGTAATTAACTCCATTACTCCATTTCTTTACCCTGCCCTGAAGAGTTTTCCGGGCAGGGTTTTTAATTTTATAAGGAGCTTCTATGAGCTACGATAACGACAGACTGGGTGCTGCACTAAAGCTTTATCTGGGCAGCAATCCGCTACCGATGCATATGCCCGGCCACAAGCGCAATCCGGCACTCATCACTTCTGAATTCTATCAGGACATCACCGAGATTCAGGGATTTGACAATCTTCATTCACCGAACGGACTGCTCAAAGATCTGGAGTCGGCTGCCGCAGTGCTGTGGAAGGCCGCAGGAGCCTTTATTTCAGTCGGCGGTTCAACCGCCATGATTCTTTCTGCGATTGCCGCGTGCAATGCCGTAAACCCCGGCTCCCGCGTGCTTGTTGCGATGAATTGCCATCTGTCTGTCTGGCACGCCCTTGAGCTCACCGGCAATGAGATTATTCCTCTGATGCCGGTGACCGACCCCGCACTGCCTTTTGCGGGACCAGTAAACTCAGCGGATATCGCTTCTGTACTTCTGAGAGACCCGCTCATAAGGACCGTCATCATCACTTCACCGACATACGAAGGTGTAATCTCCGACACAGAGGAGATTTACCGCATTACGCGAAAATACGATGCCACGCTTATCGTCGACTGTGCGCATGGATCACACCTCGGACTTGACGATACCTTCTGGGGCGAAGATGTATGCGGTGACATCGTCATAAAGAGCCTGCATAAGACGCTCAATGCGCCGACGCAGACCGCGCTGATGCTGACATACGAAGCCTGCAGGGTTCCGGAGGAAGTTCTGAGACACTATATAGATATTTTCGAGACCAGCAGCCCTTCATATATTCTACTTAAAGGAGTGTCACATGCCATCGCCTCGATTAACTCGGACAGCAGCCTGATGAACGGCTGGGAATCCGGGATTGTCACCGCAGAGCAACGCCTTGCCGGGCTTAAGAATTACCGTTTCTGGCAGGCTCCGGTGAGAGAAAGATCCAAGCTCGTACTGCTTGGAGACGGAATTGCTCTGGCAGACAGACTTCATTCCGATTTCAATATTGAATGTGAAGCGGCCTTCGCGACACACCTTATAGCCATGACGGGAATCGGAGATACGGTTCAGTCTCTCGAACGTTTCACAGATGCAGTCCGGCGGATTGACGACATATCTGACGTTCAGAGCGAGACTAAGACCGTAGCCAGACCAAGACCTGTATTCGGTATGAATATCAGAGACGCGGCGCGCTCAGGACTCACAGCAGACAGCGGCAGGCTTGATGAATGCGCAGGGAGAATCTGCGGAGAGTATCTGTTCTGCTACCCGCCGGGAGTCCCGCTGCTGGTTCCCGGAGAAGTCATAACGCAGGATGTCATTGATTATGTCGGTCAAAGCGGCTCGCAAATTCTCAAAGGCTCTGCGCTTTTCGACGGATGTCTCAAAGTCTTAACTTGACAGTGGTACGCAAATCAAAGTATAATCACAATATTCTAAAAAGGGAGGCTCCGGTTATGACCAGAATTGTTACAATCGAGACCCGCGACCTGACAAAATCTGTAAAGGAAGGCGGATGCGGCGAATGCCAGACATCTTGCCAGTCTGCATGCAAGACATCCTGCGGAGTTGCCAATCAGGCTTGCGAGAAGCTTTCAAAGTAATTTTTTAACAGCTTTGAGATAATAAGGTCTCATATTATGAGACCTTTTTTATTGCGTTTTTGGAGGTAATCTGTGATTCACTGCTACAAATTTGACGGACTTAATATCGTGCTCGACTGTTACTCGGGCTCAATTCATATGTGCGACCCTGTAAGCTTCGACATGATCTCATGGTACGAGACTGAGGACGCCGACAAGGTTATCGCCAGAGCCATGGAGGTTCACGGGATTTCACGCGAGGATGCCGAAGAGTGTCTGAATGATATTGATGGTCTTGTCAGCGCGGGAAAACTTTATGCAGAAGACAAATTTGAGAATATTGCGCACGACTTCAGAAAGAAGAAATTCACAATCAAGGCTTTGTGTCTGCATGTCGCCCACACCTGTAATCTCAACTGCTCATACTGCTTCGCAAGCCAGGGCAAGTATCACGGCGAACGCGCTGTTATGAGCTATGAAGTCGGTGTAAAGGCCATTGATTTTCTGATCGCAAATTCGGGATATCACAAGAATCTGGATATAGACTTTTTCGGCGGTGAACCGCTGATGAACTGGGACGTTGTAAAGAAGCTCGTCTCTTACGGCCGCAGCCAGGAAGCGATTCACGGGAAGAATATAAGATTCACTCTCACCACAAACGGCGTTCTCCTGGATGATGAAGTTACAGAATTCTGCAATCGTGAGATGCATAACGTTGTTCTTTCTCTTGACGGCAGACCGGAAGTCAATGACAGATTCAGAGTGGACCTCGCAGGCCACGGCTCATACGAGCGTATCGTTCCCAACTTCAAGCGTTTCGTTGAGGCGCGCGGTGACAGAAGCTACTATATGCGCGGCACCTTCACTCACTTCAACACTGATTTCGTAAACGACATCAGGCACATGCTGGACCTTGGCTTCAACGAGCTGTCGATGGAACCTGTTGTGACCGATCCTTCGTCACCCTCAGCGCTTACCCAGGAAGACCTTCCCGTTATCTTTGACCAGTATGAACAGCTCGCAAGACTGATGATTGAGCGCTATAACGAAGGCCGCCCGTTCACCTTCTATCACTATATGCTGGATCTGACCTGCGGTCCGTGTATCTACAAGCGCGTCGCCGGATGCGGCTCAGGCACCGAGTACCTCGCGGTCACGCCATGGGGAGACCTGTATCCGTGCCACCAGTTCGTAGGTGACAGCAAGTACCTGATGGGAAATCTGGACACCGGTGTCACAAATTACGCGATGCGCAAAAAGTTTGCCTCATGCAACGCCTACAGCCGCCCGGAATGCAGAGACTGCTGGGCAAAGCTCTACTGCTCCGGCGGATGCGCCGCAAATTCATATCACGCTACCTCGGATATCAACGGCGTATATGAATACGGATGTGAGTTGTTCAAAAAACGCATAGAATGTGCAATCGCAGTTAAGCTCAAGACTTCCGGGCTGAGCGGGAAGCTGGACAGGCCGTAACATAAAGGCAGATAACCTATCGAATAAAAAGGTCCCGACAGACAAGCTGCCGGGACTTTTATATTTACTGTTTACTGTCGATATTGATTTTTATATGGACATCGTCAAGCTGTTTTGGTTCAACCGCAGCAGGTGCACCCATCATTATATCCTGCGCCTGTTTGTTCATAGGGAAAGGAATTATCTCTCGGATACTCTCTTCCCCTGCAAGAAGCATGACCATTCTGTCAACTCCAGGAGCAATACCGGCATGCGGGGGTGCTCCGTAGCAGAAAGCGTTATACATTGCCGGGAACTTCGCCTTGACATCATCTTCGCCTAAGCCCACGAGATCAAAGGCCTTTACCATTATCTCCGGATCATGGTTGCGGACTGCGCCGGATGAAAGCTCGACACCGTTGCATACAAGATCATACTGATATGCAAGAATATCCAGAGGATTCATTGACTCCAGTGCCTTCATTCCGCCCTGCGGCATAGAGAAAGGGTTGTGACAGAACTCAAGCGCGCCGGACTCTTCGCCAATCTCGTACATGGGGAAATCCACTATCCAGCAGAACTCATAGCAATCCTTGTCGTAATGTCCTGCGGACTTCATTCCAAGCATTCTCCTCAGCACGCCTGCGCTCTTCTGAGCGGCGCCCCTGGTTCCGGCTGTAACACCGACAAAATCTCCGGGCTTAAGACCGAGAAGCGAATCAACCTCTTCCTTGAAATCAACGAGGAATTTTGATATTCCGCCGACATAGTTTCCGTTCTCATCAACCTTGAACCAGTATGCCTTGCTTCCGGATTCCGTCTCGACATCCGCGCACATCTTGTCTGTCTCTTTGCGGGTCTCGGTATATCCGTCAGTGACGACAGCCTTGATCACGCTGCCGTGGAACGGCTCAAAAGCGCACTTGGCAAAGCAATCCGTCACATCATTGATAATCAGGTCTATTCTCAGATCAGGCTTATCGGTGCCGTATTTTGCGAGTGATTCAAGATATGGGATTCTTGTGAACGGAGCAGCCGATGCCCTGTTGAATACACCGTATTTCTCGAAGACCGGCGGAAGAACTTTCTCGATTATCTCGAAAACATCTTCCTGCGAAGCGAACGCCATCTCCATATCAAGCTGATAGAACTCTCCCGGTGAACGGTCTGCTCTCGCGTCTTCATCTCTGAAGCACGGAGCGATCTGGAAGTAACGGTCAAATCCGGAAGCCATAAGTATCTGCTTGAACTGCTGAGGAGCCTGCGGCAGCGCGTAGAACTTGCCCGGGTGATTACGTGCCGGAACAAGGTAATCTCGTGCTCCCTCAGGCGAAGAACATGTAAGAATAGGAGTTGTAACCTCGACGAAGTCAAGGTCGTTCATTCTCTGTCTGAGCTCGGTGACTATGCGGCTTCTCATGAGGATTCTGTCCTTTACGGCAGGATTTCTCAAATCAAGATAGCGATACTTGAGCCTTACATTCTCATCGGCATTCTTTGACTGTCTTATCTCAAACGGGAGTGAGTTATATATACATTTGCCAAGCACTTCAATATGTGAAGGAACGACTTCGATGTCGCCTGTGGCAAGCTGATCAGTTTTGCTTGAACGTTCTCTTACGACGCCTTCAATCTGAAGTGTTGACTCGTTGTTTACGCCGTCAAGGCACTGAATCATATCCTCCGTCTCCAAAACCACCTGTGTTACCCCGTAAAAATCGCGCAACACCAAAAAACAAAGGTTCTTACTTACTCTTCTGATATTTTCGTACCAGCCGACAAGCGTAACATTCTTTCCGCAATCGGAAAGTCTCAGCTCGTCGCAGGTATGAGTTCTTGACTGCATCATAATTCCACCTCGACAAATAAAGTTAATTCTATTGCTAACGCAATCACTTTGTCAACTCGGACAGAGTATATTCGAATTATTATGAGAGCTTACTCCAGCTCAAACGCGCCGGTATAGAGCCTGTAATAAGTTCCTCTCTCTTCAATAAGCTTTTCGTGCGAACCGCGCTCGATGATTTTGCCGTGATCCAGCACCATAATCACATCGGAATTCTTTACTGTAGACAGTCTGTGGGCAATGACAAATACTGTTCTGCCCTCCATGAGTTTGTCCATACCGCGCTGGACCATCGCCTCAGTCCTCGTATCGATTGACGAAGTCGCCTCATCAAGTATCATTACAGGCGGATTGGCAACCGCGGCCCTTGCTATCGCTATGAGCTGGCGCTGACCCTGTGAGAGGTTTGCGCCATTGTTCTCAATGAGAGTCTCATATCCTGACGGAAGTCTCTCGACAAAATCCGCCGCACCCGCGAGACTTGCGGCTTCGCGACATTCTTCATCACTTGCGTCGAGCCTGCCGTATCTTATATTGTCCATTACAGTACCGGTAAACAGATTTGTCTCCTGAAGCACCAGACCAAGCGAACGTCTCAGATCGTTCTTGCGGATCTTGTTGATATTAATTCCGTCATATCTGATTTTGCCGTCAGCTATGTCGTAGAAGCGGTTTATAAGGTTGGTTATTGTCGTCTTGCCGGCGCCTGTGGCACCTACGAAAGCGACCTTCTGACCGGGCTCGGCAAATACGGTCACGTCATTGAGCACCTGCTTATCAGGCTCATATCCGAAATCAACATCCGTGAGTCTCACATCGCCCTTAAGCTCAGTATATGTAACCGTTCCGTCAGCCTGATGCGGGTGGCGCCACGCCCAGTGGCCTGTCTGATGCGGGACTTCGGATATGGCACCGTCCGGGGCTATTTCCGCATTTACAAGCGTTACATAGCCGTCGTCGATCTCCGGCTTCTCATCTATCAGTTCGAAAATTCTTCTCGCGCCCGCACCCGCCATTACAATAGCATTCATCTGCATTGTGAGCTGATTGAGGTTGCCCATGAACTGCTTTGCCATGTTGAGGAAAGGCACCATTATCGCTATGCTGAAAGCCATTCCGGACAGTGAAAGATTCGGTGTGTGAAGTGCGATCATTACGCCTCCGACGCAGGCAAGAAGCACATAGACTATGTTCCCGATGTTGTTTATTATCGGTGCCAGAATGTTGGCATAAGCATTCGCTTTTCCGCTCTCCTGCGCCAGAGAGTCGTTGAGCCTGTTGAATTCTTCAGTAGCGCAGGACTCATGGTTGAAGACCTTTACGACCTTCTGTCCGTTCATCATCTCCTGGACGAAGCCCTCGGTAGCCGCCACGCTGTTCTGCTGACGGATGAAGTATTTGGATGATCCCGCTCCAACCTTGCCTGTTATCACTGCCATTAATATCACTCCGAAAGCAAGCACCAGAGTCATCCAGACACTGTAGTAAAGCATTATGAAGAACACCGCCGCAAGCAGGATGCCGGACCGCAGGATAGCCGGAACAGCCATGGAAACAAGCTGTCTCAAAGTGTCTATATCGTTTGTGTAGCGGCTCATTATCTCGCCGTGCTTGTGGGAATCGAAGTATTTGACGGGAAGTCTTTGCATATCGATAAACATCTCTTCCCTGAGATTGGACATAAACTTCTGCGTCATGTACGCGAGAAGCTGTGACTGCGTTATGCTCAATATCCAGGCGACTGCATAAAGGCTTATCAGTATCGCCAGATATCTGACCAGCTGCGGTCTGGCGCCGGACCAGTCACCGGACTTCCAGAAGTTCTCAATTACAGTAAGAACCTTCTGCTGAAAAATCGACGGTACTGCCGCGACTATGGCATTCACAAGAATGCACACCAGGACTGCGGGTACAAGCTTAGGGAAATATCCCGCGTACTTCTTTATTACTCTTTTAAGATCGCCGCTCTGGCCCTTCATCTGTCCGAAGGAAGCAGCACCGCGCCTGCCGCCCGGCATCTGCGCTTTCTTTGTCTGGTTATTACTCATTGCTGCCATCTCCCTTCGTCTGGTCCTCATAGGTCTCACGATATATCTGCGAGCTCTTGAGAAGTTCCTCATGGGTGCCGGTACCTTCTATATGACCGTTGTTCATAATGACAATCATGTCGGCATCCTGAACCGAAGCGATTCTCTGCGCAATTATGATTTTTGTCGTATCCGGGATATTCTCCCTGAAGCCCTTGCGTATAAGGGCATCCGTCCTTGTATCGACCGCTGAGGTGGAATCATCAAGAATCAGGACCGTCGGATGCTTGAGAAGCGCACGCGCTATGCAGAGACGCTGCTTCTGACCGCCGGACACATTGGTTCCTCCCTGTTCGATATGTGTGTCATAACCATCGGGAAAGCTTCTGATAAACTCATCTGCCTGCGCTGTTCTGCACGCATCTGCAAGCTCTTCATCGGTAGCATTGCTGTTTCCCCACCGCAGATTCTCCGCGATTGTCCCGGAGAACAGTTCGTTCTTCTGAAGCACAACGGATACCGCGTCTCTCAAAGTCTTAATATCATAATCTCTTACATCAACGCCGCCGACACATACACTGCCTTCGGTAACGTCATAGAGGCGCGATATGAGCTGGATAAGAGTTGTTTTCGACGAACCCGTGCCGCCAAGAATACCGACCGTCATGCCGCTTGTGATATGGAGGTTTATATCGTAGAGCGCGTTCCTCAAAGCCTTGTCGGAGTACTTGAACGCGACGTTGCTGAACTCTATGCCGCCGTCCCTGACATTCATAACAGGGTTCTCCGGATTGCTTATCGAAGGCTTCTCATCAATCACCTCAACGATACGTTTCATCGACTCAACCGACATTGTTATCATAACGTATACCATTGAAATCATCATCAGTGACATCAGAACCATAACGCCATATGTAAGCATCGCCGATATCTGGCCGATATCAATTATCGTTCCCCTGGAAGACACCACGAGCTTCGCGCCGACATAAAGGACAAACGCCGTGTTGAAATACATACAGACTTCCATGAGAGGTCCGTTAAGTCCTACAATACGCTCTGCTTTCGTGAAATCGACGCGGATGTTCTCCGAAGCTGTCTTAAGCTTTCCGCTCTCGTAATCTTCGCGCGCAAATCCTTTGACCACGCGCATTCCGCGCACATTCTCCTCGATTGACTCGTTGAGCTTGTCATATTTTCTGAACACCGCCCTGAATGCCGGCATAGCGGTCTTGCCGATTAAGAAGAGTCCGAAAACAAGCACCGGCACAATCACCGCGAACGTCAGGGCAAGCGGCCCGCCCATCACCGACGCCATCACTATCGCGAAAACCAGCATCAGCGGAGATCTCACCGCGGTTCTGATTATCATCATATATGAGTTCTGAACATTCGTGACATCCGTCGTCATTCTCGTTACAAGCGATGACGTCGAGAACTTGTCGATATTGCTGAATGAGAAACTCTGAACCTTAGCGAACAGATCGGACCTGAGATTACCTGCGAACCCGGCCGATGCCTTCGCCGCGTAATTACCCGCCAGTGCTCCGCACGCCAGGGAGAAAACGGCCGCCACAACCATAAGTCCTCCGGTCTTCAATATATCTCCCATATTCGCGCCGTTCTTTATGTTGTTTACCATATCTGACGTAATAAACGGAATAATTACTTCCATTATTACTTCGCCTATGATAAACACCAGCGTCAGTACAGTCTCTTTCTTATACTGCCGAAGCGATCTCAACAATTTACCTACCATTATCTCTCCTCCGTATTGACGTTCTACCTGATATTTTCTGCCGCTGCTTATCGCCGCTGTCAATCACTGTCATTCCCGTGTCCGCGATCCTGGGACAACTCATTCGGAATTCCGCAGCAGTTATGGATAATCTTTCCCAACGTTCCAATAAATCTTTCAATCTCCTCATCAGAAATACCTTCCCGCAGCTCTTCGAAAATCACCGTGTCATACTTATGAATCTCTGACAGCAGCCTGTGAGCCTTGTCCGTCGTCCTGATAACCTTCGCACGCCTGTCGTCCTCACTCTTGCACATGGTTATAAATCCGCGTGCCTCAAGCTTCTTAAGCACCTCTGTCTGCGTGGCATGAGTCGTATGCATATATCTCTCAATATCCCTTTGTGATATTGTGGAAAGCCCCATGCGCTCAAGCCTTCCGATAGTACCGATTGTCGCACTCTGAACTGCCGTTAAGTCAAAGTCACGCAGCTTCTCGTCCATTTTGCGCCTGAATGTCTTGTCAGGTATCGAAAACAACGGACCGTACGGTATCTGCTTACTGTCAATAACAGGCATATCAGGCCTCCTTTGCAAAAGATGTTATGCCGTCTGTACAAGATGTGTCGCATACGGCATATTTTATTTTTTGATTTGCGATTAGTCAATAACAAATTTTGTGGATTGATTTATCATTCAGTGCCTCTTTCGGATTTCAGAAGGCGAACTGTCAAAACCGCGCATAAAAAAACGCGCGGCATAAAAACAAGCCGCGCGCCGGAATAAAACTGTAATCAGTTCTGCTTCAGAAATGTGCAGATTTCTTCCGCGCAATCTTTGCCCTCCCTGATGGCGCGAACCACCAAAGACTGGCCGATGTGCATGTCTCCTGCGGTAAATATGCCCGGTATTGACGTGGAATGGGCATCTTTGGAGAACTGCGCTCCGAAAGCGTCGACAACATAAGACTCCGGTCCGGTAAAACCCGCAGCTATCAGGACCAGATCCGCGGGGATAATTTTCTCGGAGCCCGGTATCTGGTGCGGCGCGCGGCGGCCTGTAGCGGGGTCTTGCACAAACTCGACGCCGACAGTCTCGATCGCCTTAATTTTGCCGCCGTCAGGTATGAATCTCTTGACGGTGGTGTTATATATCCGCGGATCGTGGCCGAATACCGCAATAGCTTCCTCCTGGCCGTAATCCGTTTTCAGAATTCTCGGCCATTCCGGCCACGGATTTCCGGGCGTGCGTGATATCGGCGGAGCCGGATTCATCTCAAGCTGTGTCACGGACTTGGCGCCGTGGCGGATTGCCGTGCCGAGACAGTCGTTACCGGTGTCTCCGCCGCCGACAATTACCACATCTTTATACTTGGCACTTATGTAGTATCCGTCGGAGAGGTTGGAATGAAGAAGACTTCTCGTGGTAGCTTTAAGAAAATCAACGGCGAAATATATCCCGTCGCAGTCTCTTCCCGGTGCTTTGATATCGCGGGCATTCTTGCTGCCGCCGGCGAGAACCACCGCATCATAGCTGCCGCAGAGTTCGTCTGCGGTGATATCCTTTCCGACATTGCAGTTGCACACAAAACTAATTCCTGACTCTTTCATCAGATCTATGCGACGGTGAACTATATTCTTCTCGAGCTTCATCGCGGGGATACCGTACATAAGAAGTCCGCCCGGTTCGTCATCACGTTCATAGACGGTGACTGAATGTCCGTGACGGTTGAGCCAGTAGGCGCATGACAGACCGGAAGGACCTGAACCGACAACGGCAACGCGTTTGCCTGAGCGCAGAGCAGGCAGCTCGGGTCTTACCATACCTTGCGCGAAGGCATGCTCAATGATTGTGTACTCATTCTCGCGGACAGTGACAGGCTCGTCATCGAGACCGCAGGTGCAGGCCTTCTCGCAGAGAGCGGGACAGACGCGGGATGTGAATTCAGGGAAGCAGTTGGTCAGAGAGAGCCTCTCATAAGCTTCCCTGTAGAAACCCTTGTAAAGCAGGTCGTTCCAGTCCGGGCAGAGATTGTTGAGCGGGCATCCGGAAATCATGCCGTTCAACGGTTTGCCGTACTGGCAGAACGGGACGCCGCAATTCATGCAGCGCGAGGCCTGCTCGCGGCGCGCTCTCTCGTCAAGCGGGGCGTGAAACTCGCGGTATGTCTTAATTCTCTCGAGAGGTCCGGTCGCCGGATTGCCTTCTCTTTTATAGTCCATAAATCCTGTAGGTTTACCCATATGCCGTTACCTCCCTGTGTTCTCGTAGAAAGCCTTGATTCCGGCTTCTTCAACAGACAATCCGTCGTTCTCGAATTTCTCGATTGACTTAAGCATTTTCGCGTAATCGTGCGGGATTACTTTCTTGAACTTCGGTATCCACGTATCGGGATCTGCAAGAATTCCGGATCCGACAGTAGAACCTGTCCTTCTGACATGCTCTTCAATAAGCGACATAAGCATATCCCGGTCCTTGTCTTCGGTTATGTGAGTAAATCCGACCAGCGTCTTGTTGAGCTTCGTGTAGAGATCGTTGTTGCAATCCAGAACATAAGCAACGCCGCCGCTCATTCCTGCGGCAAAATTCTTATCGACCCGGCCGAGAATTACGGCGACGCCGCCGGTCATATACTCACAGCCGTTCTCACCGACTCCCTCGCATACCACGCGCGCGCCTGAATTTCTGACGCAGAAACGTTCTCCCGCCATTCCGCGAATGAAAGCCTTGCCCGAAGTCGCGCCGAACAATGCGACGTTGCCGATAACCACGTTGTCGTGGGGCTCGAAAATACTGTCTTCGGGCGGATACACCGCCAGCACGCCGCCTGAGAGTCCCTTTCCGTAATAGTCGTTTGAATCGCCCTCAAGATTGATTGTGAGTCCCTTTGGAATAAAGCTTCCGAAGCTCTGGCCGCCCGCACCCCTGCAATTGATCACAAAGGTGTCTTCCTTGAGCGAATCCTTGTGGTATCTCGTTATGGAGGCGCCGAACAGCGTGCCGAGCGTGCGGTTCAGGTTGTTCACTGCGATATTGATTTCCTTATGTCTGCCGGATCTGAAGACATCCGCGAACTCCGGAATGATTACTTTCTCATCGATTGTCCTGTCGAGTTCAAAGTCGAAAACATCTTCCGGGTCGAAACATTTCTTTACCGAACTGTTTTTCGCGAACGGATTGTTAATCACATTGCTCATGTCGATTCTGTCTTCCATCGTTCCCTTGTTATATTTCTTCTGTGTGAGCAGATCTGTTCTTCCGACGAGCTCGTCCACGGTGGCGATACCGAGTCGCGCCATGTATTCGCGCATCTCACGCGCGATATACGTCATGAAATTAACCACATACTGCGGATCTCCGGTAAATCTCTTGCGAAGCTCGGGATTCTGCGTTGCCACTCCTACCGGGCACGTGTCAAGATTGCATACTCTCATCATGAGGCAACCCATTGTAACCAGAGGTCCAGTCGCGAAACCGTATTCTTCCGCACCGAGCATCGCGGCAATAACCACGTCTCGTCCGGTAAGAAGCTTGCCGTCTGTCTCTATTCTGACCTTGGAGCGCAGGCCGTTGGCAATAAGCGTCTGATGCGTCTCGGCAAGTCCTATCTCCCAGGGAAGTCCCGCGTTATGGATTGAGCTTGCCGGCGCCGCGCCGGTACCGCCGTCATAGCCTGAGATAAGTACCACTCCGGCACCGGCCTTGGCAACGCCGGCAGCGATTGTACCTACACCTGATTCAGCGACGAGCTTTACGGAAATTCTCGCATCCTTGTTGGCGTTCTTAAGATCATATATCAGCTGTGCCAGATCTTCGATGGAATATATGTCGTGATGCGGAGGCGGAGAAATCAAAGCGACTCCCGGTGTGGAGTGTCTTGTGCGCGCTATCCATGGATAGACTTTTTTCGCCGGGAGATGTCCTCCCTCGCCGGGCTTGGCACCCTGTGCCATCTTGATCTGGATTTCTTTAGCAGACGTCAGGTACTCAGAAGTTACGCCGAATCTGCCCGACGCCACCTGTTTGATGGCGGAGCATCTGTCCTCAGCCGTACCGGAAGTCGCGATCCTCTCGGGATCCTCACCGCCTTCACCGGTATTTGACTTGCCTCCGATTCTGTTCATCGCGATTGCAAGGCACTCGTGCGCCTCCTTCGAGATTGAACCGTAGCTCATCGCGCCTGTCTTGAACCGTCTCATAATTGACTCTTCAGACTCGACCTTGCTGATATCTATACCGCCGTCCTCCGGATAATCAAAATCCAGCGTGCTTCTTAATGTTATATGCCTGTCCTCACGATTGATCGCAGCTGTAAACTGCTTGAAGACGGAATAATCGCCCTTGCGCGCGGCGAGCTGAAGAAGATGAATCGTCTCAGGATTATAGAGGTGGTCTTCTTTTCCGGAACGCCCGCGATGCCAGCCCACAACCTTGAGCGACTCATCGGCATTGATCCCGTCCGGATCGAAAGCGTCGCTGTGAAGGCGTCTTGTGCGTTCTTCAAGATTCTCAATCGTGATGCCGCCGACAAGACTCCTCGTGTCAGGGAAAAATTCTTCCATCAGGCTCTGAGATACTCCAAGCGCTTCGAAAATCTTTGAACCCTGATAGGACTGTATCGTGGAGATACCCATTTTCGACGCAATTTTGACAATACCCGAAACAATAGCATGAATATAGTCGTTCTGTGCCTGCATAAAGTCTTTGTCAAGCATTCCGCGTGCGATAAGATCAGACAGCGTATCGAGCGCAAGGTAAGGATTGACGCAGCTCGCGCCGAACCCCAGAAGCGTTGCGAACTGATGAACCTCGCAGGGCTCTGCGGTCTCAACAATTATGGATATCGCGGTATTCTTGCGCGTCTTTATGAGATACGTCTGAAGAGCCGCCACAGCGAGCAGCGACGGAATCGCCATATGATTCTCGTCAACACCGCGGTCCGTAAGAATCAGAATTGTCGCGCCCTTATCGTGCGCCTCATCCGCCTGGCTGTAGAGTTTTCTTACAGCTCCCGCGAGCGTCTCGTCTTTGCGATACAGCATGGATATATCGGCTGTTTCGAGACCGTTCAGGTGACTGTTGCGTATCTTAAGCAGGTCCAAATTGGTAAGCACCGGATTTACGACTTTGAGCACGCGGCAGTTCTCCTCGCACTCTTCAAGAATATTGCCGGACACGCCGAGATAGACGGCAGTATCCGTAACAACGGATTCTCTGATACTGTCGATAGGCGGATTCGTAACCTGCGCGAATTTCTGTTTGAAATAGTCAAACAGGGGCGGGTCCTGCCTCGAAAGCGGCGCGACCGGATTGTCCGCGCCCATTGCGTTGGTAGGCTCGGTGCCGCTCAATGCCATAGGTATCATCTCATTGCTTATATTGCCGTATGAATAGCCGAAAGCGCGCTGCTGTGCCCTGAGCTCCTTTCCCGTATGATGGATCGTTTTCTTGTTCGGAACCTTAAGCTCGCAAAGGTGTACTAGGTTGTGATCAAGCCATTCACCAAACGGCTGCCTTGAAGAATAGTAACGCTTGACTTCGTCATCACTTATGATTTTGCCGTGAACAGTATCTACCAGCAGCATCTTTCCGGGATGCAGTCTCTCCTTGCTGATAATCGTGCTGTTGGGAATATCCGGAAGCACGCCGACTTCCGAAGACAGATAGAGATAGCCGTCACTTGTGACATAGTATCTTGACGGTCTCAGACCGTTGCGGTCGAGCACCGCGCCGACATAATCTCCGTCGCTGAATATGATAGAGGCCGGGCCGTCCCACGGCTCCATCATTGTCGCATAGTACTGGTAGAAAGCGCGAAGCTCGCGGCTCATGGTATCGACATGCTGCCACGGTTCCGGGATAGTCACGAGGACAGCAAGCGGCAGATCCATTCCCGACATCATCATGAATTCCAGGGTGTTGTCAAGTCTCGCCGAATCCGAGCCGCTCACGTCAAGCATCGGGTATATGTCTGCGAGCCTGCCGTCAAGCGGCTTGCAGCGCAGAATGTTTTCGCGCGAGAGCATCTTGTTCATATTGCCGGTAATCGTGTTGATCTCTCCGTTGTGAACTATGATGCGATTCGGATGCGATCTCTGCCAGCTCGGATTCGTGTTGGTTGAGAACCTCGAGTGCACTATCGCCAGGGCAGACTCGTATTTGCCGCACGACAGATCATCGTAGAAGGTGCGAAGCTGACCGACCAGAAACATTCCCTTGTAGACAATTGTGCGCGACGAGCACGAACACACATAGGTATTGTGTTCACGCTTCTCGAAAACCATTCTCGCCACATAAAGCATTCTGTCGAAATCTATTCCTGCCGCGACATTCTCCGGCTTCCCGACAAAGCACTGAAGGATTGTCGGCATGGTGCTCAGTGCTTTTGTTCCGAGCACACTGCTGTCAACCGGAACTTCTCTCCAGCCGAGAAGCTCAAGCTTTTCTTCAGACAGAACCTGCTCCCATATCTCTTTTGCTTCATCACAGAGCTCCCTGCTCTGAGGCATGAAGAACATGGCGATACCGTATGAGCCTTTCGCTGCGAGCCTGATACCGCACTTGCCGGCGGCCTTTCTGAAAAAACTGTGTGATATCTGAAGCAGAACTCCTACGCCGTCGCCGGTCTTGCCCTCTGCATCCTTTCCCGCTCTGTGTTCCAGCGTCTCTACTATCCTCAATGCCTCGTCAACTACTTTTGTCTCCTGCTTACCGGATATGTTGACTACGGCTCCGATACCGCAATTGTCGTGTTCATTCTCCGGGTCGTACAGACCCTGTCTCGCGAAGCCCTCGCCCTGTCTGTAATTATCCATAGCTTTTCTCTCCTGCCGTACGATTGATTGCCCGAACAAAGAAAAAGGCGCCTGACCTACCGCGGTGATAACACCGCTTAAGGTCAGGCACCTTTGCCTGTTCATTTATATTGTTGCTAATTTTATACTCGCATTGAGCTGATTTGTCAAACCGGGCGCTGTTGTTATTTTGATGATTTCTTTCTGTATATCACAACGGCCGTAACTGCCGCAGCAATCAGCACTGCGTCTGCTATTGCAAGCATACCGACAATTCTGAGATTGATTCCGCCGTGATCATCCCCTGTGGTATCATCCGCTACAGGGCATTCTGACCCTGCCGCACTCTCTTCTGTCTGAACAGCTGCCGTCTCTTCTGGCGCTGACTCTGAAGCCTGCGCAGCGCTGCTCTCTTCAGAAACCGCAGCCGAAGTGCCGGAGCCTTCCGTCTCCTCCGTCTGATTATCCGTCACATAAGGCGCGGCAGCGTCCATCATAGCCGTAACGATGCTGCTCTTCCATTTGAGGCTGCTTCTGTCGAAAATCGCGTAACCGCCGTCTTCTCCCGTTCCGTCATTATAGTCGCCGTTGTCCCAGTATATGCACTTGATTCCGGCGGCACTCATCTTCGAAACAAAGTATTGAACATAGAGCGCAATCTGGTCGTCGTTGCCTTTGCATTCCGCGCCGAACTCACCGACCGTAACCGGAATTCCGATGCGAGAACTGAACGCCGTAACCGCGCTTACACAACTGTCAATCTCAGACTTGTCGGAGTCTGTAAAATCATCGTGAACCGAAGTCCATGTAACGGTCTTGTCCGTACCGGTAAAACCCCACGGCGAGTAGACGTGAACCGAACAGATAAGGTGATCCGACGCAGAATCTTCTGGCACTTCAAACGCGTCAAGAACTCCGCTGTCCCACGAACCTACGTAGGTCTGAAGCATAAGATTGCGCTCGGCGTTGTTGCCGCCCGTCGCTCTCACACTGTCGACAAAAGTCTGCGCGTATCCGTTGACCGCATCATATGCCGAACTTCCGACAGACGGTGCGTTCCACGTATTATTGCTGTCAATCAGCTCATTATAGCCTTCGAAAATAAGATGATCGTCATAATCCTTGAACTCTGTCGCAATATTTGTCCAGAGCGCGGCAAATTTGGTCTTCGTGGATTCATATACCGCCGAGTCCGCCCGAAGCCACGATACCTTGTCCGCACCGCCTTCTCCGCCGTCATGATGTGTATTGAGGATTACATACATTCCGTCGTCATAAGCATAGTCAACGACAGTCTTTACACGCGCAAGCCAGTCCGGATCGATATCCCCGGAGTCTGTTATATGCTGCGACCAGGTGACAGGTATTCTTATCGTGTTGAACCCCTGCGCCTTAACTGAATCAATCATCTCTTTGGTTGTTGCGACATTGCCCCAGGCTGTCTCATAAGAATCAGGATCGTCTCCTGTTATCCATGTCCCGTTGGAATCCAGAGTATTGCCGAGATTCCATCCGACATTCATGGCAGATACCGCTTCCTCGGCAGTCTCCATGGTGTCGTCAGCCGCCAGTCTCGGTCCGTTCGCGAAAAGCGCCGCCGTACAGATTGCCGCCGCGGCAACAGCAACGGCAAACCTCAATAGAATATTTCTTACTCTGCCATACATAACAGTTCCTCCCAAAAACTACTGCGGTAAATTGTCATGTATATAAGTATACCCTTAGTTAATTTCTTATGTAAAACTGAAAATTTCCTGTCCGTTCCATCAGGCATCGGTACTTTCAGCTTTCCGGTTCTTCACCGGTATTCTCCGGAATTAACGGAGTCTCAGGTTCTGCAAGGAGTTTTCCAGGCCTGCGAAGCTTTCTTGCGCGAAGAATCGCCATGGTGCCTCCGATAAAAAGAAGGACAATACCGGAGGTACACACAGCATATTCGTAGAACAGTCTTGTGGTCGTAATCTGCGCGGCCTTTTCCCAGAAGGGGAAATCATAGTTCGCAAGTTCAGATTCTGACTGTCCGATAGGAAACATCCAGTCCCAGACTCTTGTAAGTGAGAACCTTCCGGTATCTGAGACGACATAAAGCTGAGGATTGTTTATGGAATAATTGGGAAGGGCATTCTTGACATCTGAGTTCGCAACACCCACTACCAGCTCAGGAAGCATCGCTTCATAGCACTGAATCGCAAGTTCGGCATTACCTGAATCCGAATCTGATCCTGTCGATCCTGTCGAAGTCCCCGAAGCAGCAGTGCTGCCTGCGGAAGCCGAGGTGGATGACGTGCTGCCTGTTGATGTACCTGCAGAAGAACCTGTTGAAGTTCCCGAAGCAGCCGAACTGTTCGAAGAGGAATCACTCTTGGGAGTATATGTTTTCGCGAGCGTATCAAAATAGATATATGCCCTCGGCACCTGTGTCCCTGCCAGCTCGTCTACTGAACTGTCACCTTCGCGCACAACTCCTATTATGGTATATTCAGTGCCGCCTATCAGCACGACATTGCCTGTCACATCGTAGGATTTATAGAAACGCCATGCCAGAACATCATTCAGAACGATCTGGTTTGTATCACAGATCGTCTCCGGGAGAAAACCTCCTGACATATACTTAAACGGATGAAACGCACGGAAGTTGCCGCCTACGCCTACAAGCTGCGCATCTGCCGTGACAGCAGTATCGGAAGAGTTTGCCGTCGGAAGTGACACAGTCGCTTCAACAGTGGTCGAATAAGCATCCTCCCACCCTATAGGCGCAGTGACGGCGGCAACAGTCTTGTTCTGACCGTTCGTTGAATTGACGACACCCTGAAGGGCGGTTCTGATGAGCGAGACGTCAGATTTCTTAAGCGAAATGTCCGTATCTACATAAGTGAGCGGTGCCGTGGAATCTCCGTTGCGAGCTCCTCTCGCATAAACGCTCATCTGTCTGTAGGTGGTCGACGCGCCCTGCTGCCAGTACTTCGCCATGTTCTGGTCTTCCCTGGCGGCCTTGAGCTTTCCTGCTCCGACCAGCCCTATTACAATAAGCACCACAGCCGCAAGCAGCACAAAGAAAGGTGCGTTAAGCACAAATTTTCTGAAGCGCTCGCGATTGATCTTCCCTGTGTCGCGAAAATATTCTTTTATACTGTCTTTAAAAGCCATTGTCTGTCCTCTCCCGTAATATCAGGAATTGCTGCTTGAAGACAGGTCCTCAAGCCTTACGCGGTCGCCGTCTTCGAGCGGCTTCTCGGATCTGACTACTATCTGGGCATTGGTAAGTCCGTCGCCGGATATAGCCGAGAGCGTACCGTTGGTAGCTTCAACAGTAACCGTCACACGCTTTACCGTGTACTTGTCGCCGAGCGGTGACGACGAACCTACAATCACGTATACGAATGATCCCGTGTTATCTTCATTCACCGCGCTGCTCGCTATGACGTTATCATAGTCTTTATTTGACTGGGCGGCCTTGACTGTAACCTGTTCATCCGGCCATGCGTCACCGCCGTCAATGGTACACTTGACGAGACGCATATCACGCGGATTTGTAGGATCAGGCTTGATATTAACTACCGTGCAGGTCTGCATATATCCGGAAGTTATCTCGAGCTGTGCTCCGACATAAAGGCTCTCCGCCACTGATGAAGCGAAACTGAACGATACCGTGCACTGACGTTCGCTGCTGTCTTCCGGAATTATCATCATAGCCGTCTGGTTGGCGGTCATTACATCTCCTGTTGCAACTCCTACATTAAATACATATCCGGCAGCCGTAGCCTTGACTTCCGTAAGATCCACCTTGGCCTGAAGCACTGCAATCTTCTGCTGGAGCGTAGCGATGCTGGCGTTGCGGTCGGTAACCTCATCCTGAGCCTTATCGACTGCAATCTGGGCATTTATCTGGGTGTCGTGCAGGTTTGTCTGTGCGGTAGTAAGTGCTGCCTGCGCTGTGTTGACGGCAGTCTGCGCTGATGACACCGACGGTATGCTGTTCGCCGCGTCAATGGTTGCCTGCGCCTGTTCTATCGCCGTCTTAAGCGGCGTCAGTGCCGCCGAAGCAGTATCTACCCTTGCCTGAGCCGAAGCAACCTGCGACTGAAGCTGCGCCTTCTGTGCATTGTAAGCGTTAATCTGTGCGCATAGTATCTCGATGTCGGATGTGCCCGGCGTCGGAGTGACTCCGGCAGCTGCCGGCGTCGGAGTAGGTGTCCCCAACGCCACGTAGACATCCACCTGACTCTGAAGCGGCGCAATCTCCGTGTCTATCTGGTCCATCTGCGACTGAAGGCTCTCCACGGTCGCAGATGCCGATGTAACTTCGGCCTCGGCCGCGGTAAGTGCGGCATTCTTGTCGTTAATTGTCTGTTGGGCGGCTGCTATTGTCGCAGCCTTGCCGTTTGCCTGCGTCAGTGTATTCTGGGCGTCATTGAGCGTCTGCTGGGCTGCCGTAACGGCATCACGGGCTGCCTGTACTCCGTTGTCTGTTGCCGGGGTACGCGCCGCATAGGTTGCCTCCCGCTGAAGTGTAGTAAGCTGGGTCTGAAGTTCTGTAAGATCGTCAGTATTCTCAACCGGCTTCAGTGTAAAGAGCACATCGCCGACATTTACGGTGTCGTAGTTGCTGACATTTACCTTGTCAACCGTCCTGCCGTCCACTGTCAGAATCTTCGTGGAATTCTCAACCACAACGGGCGCCGTCGCTCCGTTGGTGGACGCGAGATTGCCGCGCGAAGCATAACTCGCAACAACTTTTGGAATCGTCGCGTTCATTATCGTGTTCGAAAACATTGTAAGCACCGCAAGTATAGCCACAAAAGCTATCATCAGTCTAATCACTATTTTGCGTCTGTTCTTCATTTCTGCTGTCCTCCGTTACTTAATTCCCGATCTGGATATACCTTCTACCAGATATTCCTCGCCCCAAAGGAAAATCAGAAGGGGCGGTATCATATAAACTGCCGAAGCCGCAAAAGCAATGCCCATCTCCGGCTCGTTGATCTGTGCCAGGAACACCGACAGCGGCTGCTTGCTCTGATCCGTAAGAAGCACAAGCGGCTGCTCTACCATGTTCCAATAATCTATGAAGAGCAATATCGTAAGCGCGAAAATCGCGTTTTTGCACAGAGGCAGAGCTATCTGCGTAAAGATCTGCCATTCCGATGCTCCGTCAAGCTTGGCGGCCTCAATATAACCCGTCGGTATCTGCCTCATGTATTTGGTAAGAAGGAATATTGCAAAGGTCGAGAAGATTCCCGGGAGGATTATCGCCCAGACCGTGTTAAGAAGTCCGAGCTTCTCGGATATCATATAGTTCGGCACGAGCGTAACCTGAAACGGCATGAGCATAAGGATTATATAAGCGAAGAAAAGAACTTCACGTCTCTTTCTTCTGTATCTCGCGAAACTGTACGAAGCCAGACATGCCACTATCATCTGACCTCCCACGATAGGAAGCGTCAGAACTATCGAATTCCAGAATTTAAACAGATACGCCGGGTTCATGAACAAAAGCGTCGTGTACTGCTTAATTGTAATCTCTTCCGGAATAATCTTAAGCACCGGAGTTCTGGACAGATATGTCGCACCCGAAGTCGCGTTTCCTGACATACTCTGGAAAATCACCGAGTAGTTGGATACTATCTCCTCCGAAGACATAAACGAATTAAGAAACGTGAAGAAAATCGGAATAATCGCGAGCACAGATATGCAGATCGCGATAAAAAGCCCGACGCCGGTAATAGTGCCGTGCTTGAACCTGCGAAGCCTGAGATTTCTTGAAGCACGTTTCCTCTCATTCGCAAAGAAAATCTCGCGTTCTTCATCCGTCATCTTCTCAAAATAAGACTTCGGAAATACAGCCGGCGTGTAAACATTGCGCCTTGCGAGAGTTGCCGCCATATGGCGCTGTTTCTTCAATTCTGCGTCCATGGCTTATTCCTCCACATCCGAATCAAACTTTGATTCTGCGAAAAACAGAATCCCGACTATTATTATCATCGCAATACACATAATTATCGCGCCGGAGGAAAGCTTGCTGTAATCGAGATGCGTGAACGCGTTGTTCATGAAATGCTGCAGCATATAGAGGTTATCGTAAGGGTAGTCTCCCGTCAGCAGGTAGACCTCACGGAAAATTTTGAACGAACTTATAAGCGACATAATGCCGACGAAAAAGATGGTAGGACTCAGATAGTAAAGCTTAATGGAGAAAAAGCGCTTTACCGCTCCGGCCCCGTCCATCTCCGCCGACTCCAGAATTTCCTGCGGTATGCTGTTGAGCGCCGCAAGGAAAAGAACCATGTTATACCCAAGATTCTTCCAGATGAAAAGAAGCATTATTACAAGCTGCGCGTATGAGGACTTGAGCCAGTCAATCTTCGCGGCATCGAAAAGCTTTTCCGTCCAGCCGTTGATAACTCCGTTGTAGCTGAAGAATACCTGCCATATCAGCACCACCGAAGCGACCGGAACCATCATCGGGTTCAGAAGTATACTTCTGAATATGGATTTGCCCGGCAGTCCGGAATTAAGAAGAAGCGCCAGAAGCAGCGCCAGAATTACCGCAAGCGGCACGGAAATAAGCGCGAAAGAAAGGGTGTTCTTGGACGCCGACACAAAAGCTTCATTCGTCAGAACACGTTCATAATTGCGAAGTCCGACAAAATCGTCATTTGTCGGCGATTTCTGGAACGAAGTCTTGAGCAGCATAAGAAGCGGAAGAAAGAAAAAAACAAGAACGCCCAGAAGACTCGGTGTCAGATAACCCGTAAAAAGACCCCAGTCCTGCAGCTTGCGGCGCATATGACTCTTTTTGCGGTTTCTCACCAATGCTCTTCGTTCAGGCGTGTCATCAAACGTGGGAATATCTCCGGGAGTAATCTGTCTGTTTGCCAGAGGCGTAACCATTCTGCTGTGGACTGCAATCAGATTATCGGCATCCATGGCGCTCTCATGAACCGGAGAACCGGCGCCCTGTGAAGCTCCTGCCGCGTCGCTGCCGTCCGGCTTAAAATCTGACCGGTCTGACGCACTGTCCTGCGAAGATATCGCAGACCCCGGCCTTACGGCTCCCGTCGTGGTGGAATTATTGTCGTGATTATTTGTCATCATACAGTCCTTCCGGTTTCCTCACTAATCCCATGATTATTGTAATTTACTTATGTCTCCAATTAAACACTATTCATGTGACAATAAAGTGTCAGATTGCCGGGATATTCGCCTTGAAACATAACTGTAACAAAAGTTGACTGATAGACTGCGTTCTTCGTATTTCGCCCCGTCCGTCAGCCGCAGTTTTCGGGATTCACACAAAAAAGAACCGCAGCAAACGTCTGCGGTTCTTCCGGTTTGAGCTATTTATCTTATTGTTCCTGATTACTGAACATCTGCGTCTGTCAGGGTTCCTCCGGACACAACCGTCGATATGAGCTGCTGTGCCTTTGCTACAGAATCCTCATTAGGATACATAACATAGAGGTTTGTTCCTCTCATGGAGTAGGTAACTGCCTTGCCGCCGGTACCGGTAGCCGCATAGGATTCTACATTCCACGAAGCCATGTCCCCAAGCTGCATTCTTACAAGTGAATCGATTTCACTTGACTGAAGGCTCGTTACGAACATTCCCGACATATCATCCATTATTGACGAGTAGTTTGTAAGGACACTTGTACCTGATGTAATCTTGGCAACTATACCCTTGATAATTCTCATCTGGTTCTGTCCGCGCATATTGTCTCCGTCAGAGAACGCGTATCTCTCTCTTGAGTAAGCGAGCGCCTCGTCTCCCGCAAGGGTTATCTCTCCGCTTGCGAAGCTGTAACCGGAAACGTTCTGCGAATTGAATGCCTTGGGGTTATCAATGGTAACTCCGCCTATATCATCAATCAGAGCCTCGAATCCCGTGAAATTGAGCTGTCCGTAATAGTTTATGTTGCAGTTGTAGAGATTCTCAAGACCGTGTATCGAACAGTCAACACCGTATATTCCAAGATGCGTGAGCTTATCCTTCGCGCCGCTGCTGGACACAGGATTCGGAATGAAATAATCACGCGGGGTGTTGACAAGAAGAATCTGCTTTGTCGAAGGATTGACGACCATAAGTATGTTGACGTCTGACCTTGAGACCTTGAGAAGCTTCGAGCGCGTATCTGAACCGCTTAAGTAAAGTATGAACGGCTCAGTCGTGATATCTCCGACTGCCTCGGTTGCGGTTCCCAATTCATCAGGAACATCCATGCCGAGTACGGCGAGCTTCTCTTCAGTGATGTCACACTCGTAAACGAGGCGCGTATCGGTAGCGAAGTTGGTATACAAATCTGTCTCTTCAATCATCGAAGCGTATGTCTCGTTCATAATGATCGCTCTGCACGAACCGTTGTAAAGAGCGGCAGCCATATCCTCCGGCGCGTTGAACGGTGTGGTTGTAAGAACCGATGTGTCGGTTACCGCCTGTGTCTGTGTAACAACAACCGGAGTAGGTGTCGGTGTAGGTGTAGGTGTGGCATCCGTACTCTCGGAAGTCTCATCGGCAAGCTCATCTTCGGCAAGTGCGCTCATATCAGCAGGCAGGGCATTTACCGTGCAGCCTGTATTCTCGGCTACTTCGTTTACGGCTGCCTGTGTATAAGCCGCGTCATATTCCGAGTTCAGTATGGCGCAGTTGTAACCGGCGAGGTTCTCAACACTCTGGGCCGGATCGGATGCCATGACATAGACTCCGACAACAGCAACAATCTGCGATGAATCGTCGGTGGTTACTTCAGCCTCGGCTGACTTTACCTTGAGAGCGAAAAGTCCGGCATAAAGTGAGCAGGCGCAGATGCAGACCGCCAGGATTACGGCGATAACTTTACGCCATACCGGTATTTTCTTCTTCTTTCTGCGGTCCTTCTTAAGCAGCAGCAGATATTCAACGGCAAAAAGAGCAACAAATACCGCAGTCATCAGAACAAGCCAGACTGTCGGCAGCATGTTGAGTCTGAAAACCATAATCCATGCAAAGCCCTCGCAAAGCAGTTGAGCGACAAGCACACAGAGCGAGAACTTGCCCCACGTAAACTTTCCCTTGGTTTTAGCCGGTTTATCAACCTGAACGAACGGCGAATTACTGCCGCCAAACAGGTCTTCGGGATTTGCCGACTCTCTGACACCATGTTTCTTCATACATTTTCCCCTTTATTAATTGTTTGAACCGCGAAAATTTTAACCTTATGGCAAAAATGTTTCCACACAAATATGCCGGCGATTTTACGACAAATGTGAGCTAATCTGACAAATCAGTACTGAATCCGGTCATCTTTGGCGTTCCATCTGACAAAAGGTTCCGCACAAACGGGGTTTATCTGCCTGACTTCTTCAATCAGTTCAGGATTTGTTCCCTTAATGTATTGCGATATGGAATCATCGCGGAAGCCGCTCGTCGTGGCCTCGTCGTAATCCTCAGAATAGTAGATTCTGGGAATTCTCGCCCAACACGCCGCTGCAAGGCACATCGGGCAGGACTTGGCCGTCGTAACCAGAATACAGTCATCAAGAAACTTGCTGTGAAGCTTGCTGCTCGCCATACGGATTGCATTCATCTCGGCATGCGCCGTCGGATCATTGTCCCTGATAACCGTATTACATGCTATCGAGACAGCGTGATAACTGCCGTCATCTCCGAGCCTTATGATTCCTGCGCCGAAAGGACCGCCGATCCCGCTGTCAACTCCCGCGCATGCAAGAGCGGACGCCTCGCCGCAGACAGCATTAACCGCTTCTTCAACTGTACGGTACTTCTTATCCATAAAGAGAATTTTATCACAATTATAATGACAGGCAGATGACTTTGCCGCATTTGCTGTTTTTTATAAATTAATACGACAGTTTGATTTTGAAAATGCTACAATAGATACATATTTTTTTCGAAGAGGTAGATAAACATGCGCAAAACCAAGATTATATGCACCATCGGGCCGGCTTCAGACAGTGAAGAGACTCTCACCAAAATGTGTAAGGCCGGTATGAACGTCGCCCGCCTTAATTTCTCACACGGTACGCACGCTGAACATCAGGCCCGCATCGACATGATCAAGAAAGTAAGAACCAAGCTTAATCTCCCTATCGCCATAATGCTTGACACAAAAGGCCCGGAATACAGGATCAAGACTTTCAGAGACCACAAGATAGAGCTTGCCGACGGCAGCACCTTCACACTTACAACAGATGACGTTGAGGGTGATGAGACCCGTGTATCGGTCACATATAAACAGCTCCCGAAGCAGCTCAAGAAGGGTGACCGCGTACTCGTAAACAACGGTCTCGTTATTCTCGAGGTAAGTGAGATCAAGGGCTCGAACGTAATCTGCAACGTAGTTGTAGGCGGCGTTCTGTCTGACCGCAAGAGCATGAACTTCCCCAACAAGGTTATGTCAGGGCCGTACATGAGCGATCAGGACAAGAGCGATCTTCTTTTCGGAATTCAGAATGACGTTGACTTCGTGGCGGCTTCATTTGTCTCCTGCAAACAGGATATGGTCGAGATGCGCGATTTTCTTGATTCCAACGGCGGCGATAATATCGAAGTCATCGCCAAGATTGAGAACCGTTCCGGCGTCGATAATGTAGATGAAATCTGCAAATTCACATCCGGCATCATGATTGCGAGAGGCGATCTTGGCGTTGAGATTCCGTACGTCGAGGTGCCGAGCATTCAGAAACAGCTCATCAAGCGCTGCCGTCTGGAGGGACGCCGCGTAATTACAGCTACAGAGATGCTTGAGTCAATGATCTCTAATCCGCGCCCGACAAGAGCTGAGATATCGGATGTGGCAAACGCCGTTTACGACGGTTCTTCGGCAATTATGCTGTCAGGCGAGTCCGCAGCGGGCAAGTACCCGGTTGAAGCTGTCAAGACAATGGCCAATGTCGCCGAGTACACCGAAGCAAATATCAACTTCAAAGACAGATTCAGAAATCAGGAGTTCAACATTCATAACATAATAGACGCCGTATCGCACTCTACGTGCGCAATGGCTGTCGACGTCAACGCCAAGTGCATCGTGGTTCATTCGAGAAGCGGACTTACCGCGAGAATGGTATCGCGTTTCCGCTGCCCTATCGACATTATCGGCATGACAACATCCGAGAACAGCTGGCGCAAGCTCAATCTGAGCTGGGGAGTGACACCTGTCCTGAACGAAGAGTTCACATCGACAGACGTCATGTTCTATCACGGTCTCCAGGTTGCCAAGGAGATAATGAAGCTCAAGAGCGGAGACAATGTAGTAATCACCGGCGGACTTATCAACGGCAAGCGCGGGAACACCAACACAATCAAGGTTGAGACAATAGGCTGACAACGCCCGCGGTAATATTGTCGGTTCATTTTGCAAATACGGGAAATAATCATAAATTATATGCCGGCAGGATTTCTCCTGCCGGCATTGCTTTTATAAAGTCATATATCAGGCCTGCTGACGTATCCTGCCGTCCACTATCTCAATCACGCGGTCAGCCTGAAGCGCAAAATCCTCATCGTGCGTTATTATCACCATGGTCTGGCTGTATTTCCTGTTTGACATCTTAAGAAGCTCGATTATTTCCTGACTCTTCTTTGAATCAAGATTGCCTGTAGGCTCATCTGCAAGCACAACCGCCGGAGCATTCATCAGTGCGCGGCCGATTGAGACGCGCTGCTGCTGACCGCCGGAGAGCTGGTTTGGAAGATAATCTTTTCGATTCTCAAGCCCCAGTACCGACAGCAGTTCATTGAGACGCTCCATGTTTACAGGTCTGCCGTCAAGCCGTGTCGGCAAAGTGATGTTTTCGACAACGTTGAGTACCGGTATGAGATTGTAAAACTGGTAGACAAGTCCTATCTGCCGGCGGCGGAAAACAGCCATCTGCTCGTCATTGCGCGCGTAAATATCCTGACCGTCCATATAGATCTTGCCTGATGTCGGGCGGTCGACGCCTCCTAACATGTGCAGCAGCGTCGATTTGCCGGAACCTGAAGCGCCGACAATCGCGAGAAACTCTCCTTTCTCAATCGAAAGCGATATTCCGTCAACGGCGCGGACTTCCGTCTCGCCGGTTCCGTAAATTTTGCATAGATTCTCAGCTCTCAGTATCTCCATTATGTACTCCTTTGTCAGATGTTATCACAGTCAAGAACTTCAGTCGGGTTGTCATCCTTCAGCTTGCTCATCGCATACAGCATGCTCGCGAAAATGACGGTGAGTACACATGTCAGCACTATGCATATCTCTGCTATAGGCAGGTAGAACACATTCTCATTGTCAAAGTTACGCATAAAAATGTATATCGCGACAGATGACAGCAATGCCAGAACAGCACCCGGAACGACAGATCTGATGCCGCACAGCAGACATTCTACGTTCACCATCTTTCTTATAGATCGTTTTGACATGCCGACAGAACTCAGCACCGCGAATTCACGCCGCCGCACCTGCACGCTCGTGGATATTGTATTGAAAATATCTACCATAGCTATAAGAGATATCATCACTGTAAAGCCATAGGCAAAGGTCTTGATGATTATGTCGGCTGTATGAGCCGCCTGGATATCCTCAGCGTAATCGTATACGCTGCCGTTCTCATCGTTCGCTTCTTTGAGAATCCGCTTGATCTCACTGCTTGTTTCCGAATGGCTGTCACTCTTAATATAGATGTTATAGGCAAACCACTCGATGCTTCCGCCAAGACCCGAAGCTACACTGTCTCTTAGGCTCATTGGATATATCACAAGGAAATCCTGGGTGCTGTTATCGATTCCGTAAGACAGCTTGTCAATTTTCTGCCCGATCCTCAGTGTCCCTCCGTTGATTCTGATCAGACTGTCCGACATATATTTCTTGAACAGTTCCACATCTGTGGCTGTATAACTTTTTCCTCCGTCAGCTGTCGCATAGACCTGAACCATGTCATAGAGCAGACCGCGCGGCGCAGCTGCATTGTAATACCCGGAGGCGCTTATACTGTTATCTTCACATATATGGTTGAATATATCATCCTGAACAAACACAACATCGCAGTAAACCGCATTGTCTTCGGTCTGCATTAGCTTATATTCATCAGAATAAAGCTCCGGAGAAATCACCGGCTTGACCGTTGCGTTGGCCGTGAATACACTCGCGGTTATGCTCTTGATGCTTTGAATTTTCAAGAACAGTCCCCAATCTGGCTGATGATAGCTGCTGTTGCAGTCATAAGTGAAGGCAATATCCGGATACTTCTTATACTGTTCGGCAGTTCTGTTGTACTCACTGTTTAAGTAATGACAGAAAGCCCCGGCGCTGACGAACAGCACGATACTGATTATAAGTGAGGCGACTATTGTGCGGTAACGGACGCGGTTGCGTTCATAACTTTTCGCTGCGAGAACTCCCTCATACCCGAATATTTTTCCGAATATACCGGCAAATTTAAGTCGTCTTCGGCGAAGCTTGACAATGTCGTTCTGCCTGATTACCTCGACGATACTCGTGCGTGATACAACGCGGATTGAGAAAGTCGCGGCAAGAAGTGTAATTCCAACGCAAAACAAGGCACAAAATACGACAGCCCACGGGTTTACAACAAGTTCCGGTCTGAGTTCAAAACCGCTGATTGAAACTACTGAATCGCCGAATATCAGGATAAGAATCTCGACAAGCAGAATTCCGAAGACCGCGCCTGCCGGAATTGCCATAGCGCACAATACCAGAGCTTCGAAAACAATGCTTCCGTTAATCTGCCTGCCTGTCGCACCTTCGGACTTGATCATGGCAATCTGCCGGATTCGCTCTTTTATCGATATCGAAAACGAGTTGCCGATAAGAGAAACCGCCGCCATGGCGATAAGGATAACCGGAACAGCTTCAAGTATGATCATCGGCAGCGTATCCCTGTTGACGGACCGCGTTCCTTCATAGGCGATAAGATCATCATGACACTGAAGGCCATAACTGTCCTTGAGAACACCTTTGTCAAGATAGTCGTAAAATTTCTCGGGTTTATCAAGTGTGAAGAAAATTGTCACCGGACCTTGTGCATCAGCATCAACCGTGAAAAAATAATCACTGCCTGAAAATGCATTCACATCAGCTACACCGGTAATTGTATACTCCCGGCCTCCGAAATAAATCTTGTCACCTATGTCCTTGTCATAGACATAGCAGTAATATCTCGTTATTGTGATCTCGTCAGAATTCTCCGGCATCCTTCCGGCATTCAGATCAATCGCAACATAATCGCTGTAATCGGGAGAATAGTTTACAACGTCAATGGTATCGTTATCATAGACGATACTGGTAACCGTTTCAAAAACCGTGTGCCCGGTTATTACGCCGTTTGACAGCAGACCGTTAACATCTTCGGGCGGCACGTCGCAATATACACCGCTGTATGCTCCGCTGTATGCAATCGTAATTCTCCTGAGATAGCTTAATACACTGTCCATTCCGACAGATACGGAGGTAATCATCGTCATCACAAGCGCAATTCCTACAATGGTCGCCCACGTTCTGACCTTGTTGCCCAGGAGATATAGCAATGTAATTCTGTTGGTTATCCTCACAAGAATTATGGCCTCGCTTCGCTATTTTGCTTCAGTGTAGTAAACAGCAGTGACACTGTCGTGACTTTCTATACAAGTTTCTTATAGAACTTAATGACAAATCTCGCACCGCCGCCGTCGGCATTCTCGGCCTTGATAGTGCCGTTCTGCTTCAATATGATTATGTTTGCCAGTGCAAGCCCTATTCCGACACTTGAAGGCGAGGAATTCTTTCCTCTGTAAAACCTCTCGAAAAGATGTCTTATATCGCCTTCCGTGAAGCCTTCTCCGCTGTCCTCTACCGTTATCTCCGTATAGATATCATTTTCGACAGCTCTTATAAGAATCTTTCCGCCGGCAGGTGTATGCTCGATACTGTTCTTTATAAGATTTCCAAGCGCTTCACAGCTCCAGCCAATATCGCCTGTGAAGCTCTCGTCTTTGACATCGCGGATTATTGATTGTCCTCTTACATCCGCCAGAACATAAAACGGTTCGCAGGCTTTGTCCACAAGTGCCCTGACGCTGACATCATCCTTTCTGAATTCAACCATGTCGGCATCAAGCCTCGACAGCTTTAAGAGCACTTCGACAAGCCAGTCAATCCTTTTAAGAGAATTCTTGAGGTCATGTGTCAGTTTAAGCCGCATCTGCGGCGTAACTTCATCCTTGGACAGAAGTTCGACCGTAAGATTGATTGAAGTGAGCGGTGTTCTCAGCTGGTGCGACACATCCGCAAGCGAATCAGCGAGATATATCTTCTCATCTTTAAGTTGTTCGTTCTGCTCTCTCAGACGCAAAACCATCTTGTAAATCTCGCTTTGCAAAATTGCCAGCTCGCCTTCTTTGGAATCCGATATCTCAAGATGGCAGTCCCCGTGAAGAACCTTGTCTATCATTGAACTGAGATCCGCGATGCACCTGTATCTTCTGTACGTGGTTACAAGGTAAACCGCCGTGAAAAGAATTCCGGCGGACATAAGCAGCAGCGCGGCTCTCCTGCCGCACAGAAAGTATCCTGCCGCCGTCAGCACAACCGTAATTACCGCATCCGTCACAAGAACTCTTCTAACGTCAGGATTGTCAGACAGGTGCATATTCAGTCCACCCTGTATCCGAGTCCGCGTACAGTCTTTATTATCTGCGGGTTCGCCGGATCATCCTCAATCTTCTCACGAAGTCTCTTTATATAGACCGTCAGGGTATTGTCGTTTACATAATCTCCGGCGATATCCCAGATCTCATCGAGCAGTTTTGTCCGTGACATCAGTATGCCCCGGTTGTTAATAAACATAAGAAGAATTCTGTACTCAAGTGCCGACAGTTCTATATCTGTGCCGTCTTTACTGACGCGGCATGAATCCAGATTAACAGTCACACGCGCAAGCGTCACGACATTGTGCGACGCACCGCCGGAATTGCGGAGACATCTTCTGATTCTCGAAAGCAGTTCCCGCGGTCTGAACGGCTTTGCGATATAATCGTCCGCGCCGATGTCAAGTCCCTCGACTACACTTCCCTCATCACCGGAAGCCGTCAGAAAAATCACCGGAACTGAGCTGTCAATCTTCTCCTTGATTTCCGCACACACGGCAAAACCGTTGCCTTCCCTAAGACTTACATCAAGCAGCACCATATTATAGTGATTATTCTTTATGAGTGTCAGCGCAAGAATCTGCGTATCCGCGCAGTCCACCTCATAGCCTTCCTCTCCGAGAAACGCCTTAAGGCTCGATGTGATTGCAGGGTCATCCTCAACCAGAAGGATCTGTATGTCACCTGTCATAAAAGCTGTACCATCTCAACATTGTCTTTATATGTCTCGTGGCGGGGTGAAGGAACGCCTCTTTCGGGATCTTTGTAGCCGACAGGCATCAGAAGCACCGCGCGCTCATATTCCGGCAGCATGAATGTTTCTTCTGTTTTCGTATTCGGAAATCTGCATACCCAGCATGTATTAAGCCCAAGTTCCTGAGCCTCAAGCATCACATGTGTCGCGACAATCGCGCAGTCCTGAACACCCGTCCTGATTCCGGCCTCAAGCGCATTCTCAGCGTCACGTCTAGTATCGTATGCGAAAAGCAGAACCATCGGCGCTCCGAAAATGCATGTGGTAAGTGAGTTTATTTTGGCAAGTGCATCCTCACTTTTCAGTATATATATTCTCTGCGGCTGATTGTTCTTTCCGGTGGGTGCGATTCTTGCAGCCTCCAGAAGCTTCTCAATCTTCTCGTCTTCCACAGGCTTCGGAAGAAAACTTCGGCATGAGAATCTTGCACGTGCGAGTTCGATGAAATCCATAAAATGTGCCTCCCGGATGTATTATAATCTGATTCCTATATTATACGGCTTGTTTCGATTTCTTCCACGGTCTGGCTTTTCCGTTCCATCCTTTTGCTTCCCAGTAGTCCGTGTCCGCCTTGCACCAGCCCGGCTTCCTGTGAATAATTCTCATAATCTCGAACCATACTCTTGTTCTGAGCCCGGGTACAGCCCTGCCATAACGGCGATTTATCTTCTTAGCGAGCCTGTCGGTGCTCTTATCTATCTTTGATTTTGTACCGGCCGGAACGCCGTCCCAGCTTACAGCAGACACATTGAACCCGCGGCGGTATATTCTCGCTACGCCCCAGAAGAACAGGCTGTCTGCCATATCTTTGCAGGTGCTTCGCGTCCCGCCACCGGCTGCGGTCGAGATACACACGGCCTGCTTCATAAACATGCCTTCATAAGGTCTGTGAATCATCCACCGGTAGCCGTAATGATCCAGAAGAGTCTTCATCGAGCCCGTGACATGGAAAACATATACCGGACTCGCAAGGATTATGAGATCCGCCTCGTCGATTGCCTTCGTCACGGGTTCAAGCGCCGTGCGGTGCGGACAGAGCTTCTCGGATCGCGCGAAACAAAGGGTACAGCCTGCGCAGTCGCTGTTAAAATCCCGCGGCAGAAAAATCTCGTTAACCTCACCGCCGACTTTATCCGCAAGCATCCTGGCAACATGGTATGTTGAGCCCTTGTGGCTCTGTCCGTGAATAATAGTAATTGTCATAAAAAAACCTCAGTTGTCACGATTTCTTTCCTATGTTATCGTAGACAGACTTTTATATGGGAGGATTTAATTATGAAGTTTACCAAAGTAACTTCGCTTGTACTTATCGGAGCCACAGTACTTGCGATGACAGGATGCAACAAGAATGTATCAATTGACGTAGGCGCACTCGATGATATCGATGACGGTAATTTCTACGACGCTCTGGAGTCTATCGACGTGAGCAAGGACGACTGCACCGTTATGGAAGATAATTCTTTCACAATGGGAGACGACGATTCAGTATATTACGATGTTGACCTCTCGATTGATGCCTACACAGACAACTGCTATTATTCTTACGTCAAGTGCGTTGACGAGGATACGGCACACGATCTTTTCGACTACTACTACGACAATCTCTATCACGACATCCTTGAGAACACCAACGGCAAGTTCAGCGGTGCCAAAGGTTCATCAATATCTTCGGATTCCGACTGCTACATTGCACTCGACGGCGAATTTGAAGATGACGATTCATACAGCGTTTATCACGATCTGGTCATCCTCAAGGGCGATGTCCTTCTGATCGCGTATATTGACGTAGATGATGAAGATCAGGTTGACAACGGCAAAGCTGAGATAGATACATTCCTCGACGCTCTCGGTTATCCAAAGCCCTGACGGAAGACAGTCATTACAGAGTAATAACCGGAATCCCTTTGCCGCAGTGCGGCAGAGGGATTTTTTGTGTGCGGAAGAGAACATCCTCAGGAAACAAGCGAGATACCGGCGGTTCCTCTCGCTCCCATAAAAATACTCCCCTGTCACTTCCGTGAAGAGGAGTATTAATATCAATCTTCAGCATTGCCCGCGCTGTGTCAGTCGGTCGATGCATCCTTGACGACTTCGCAGTGACCTACGGCAAGAACGTTGTCCAGATCTTCGTTATCATATACAACAACAACGTAATATCCTTCTTTGATCTTCTTCGAGCAGTCAATGTTGTAATACGTCGTTCCGTCATCGTATGAAGTGGGATCGATGGTGTCGTCGAAAATGGATTTCTTCAGATCATCCTTGTCAAAATCCTTGTCGTCACTGTAATAGTAGGCGTAATAGATATCATCGGCATCTTCATCATCTATCTTTATGGAGAAGCCCAGAGTGTCCGTATCGCTGTAATAGACACCGTCCTTCTTCATTGTGGAATCATAGTCCCACCAGGATACCTCATCAATCATCTTGTTGAAGTCCTTGTCATAGATGGCGTAATTCTTGCCGTCATCAACAGCCTTAAGCTTCTCTATCTTATCGAGGAATGTTCCTCCGGTAAGAATCTTTGCCAGACAGACTATTGCAACAACAATAACAACTCCGACTGCTGCAAGAACAACTATCAGTCCGGTTTTATTATTCTTCGAAGCAGGTTTCCTGTCGGCAGGCGCTGACAAAGGCGCGGCATCCGCAGCGGCCGTAGAAGCTTCGGGAATCTCATGCGGATTCTCGGACGCTCCGGAAGCAGGTACATCACCTGCCTTATTCTCAGGCACTTCGGGCTCGGGAATAACCGGCTCATCCACTGTATCAGCTGCGACAGGTTCAACAGGTGCTGACTCTTCAGCAGGAGAATCCTCATCCGCTGACACGTTATCAGAAGATATATCCTCCGAAGCAGACTCTGATGCAGTTGCCTCTGCTGAAACCGGCTCTGCTGCCGGCTCTGCTGCCGGAGTTCCGCAGCTCGGACAGAACTTCTCGCCGTCATTGAGCTCAGCTCCGCAATTAGCACAAAACTTGGCCATAATCAAATACCTCCATATAAATTTCTGTATTATCACGATTCTATCACAGCGGGCAAATCTCGCAAATCTTTATTTGCAGCGTGACAGAGCCTCATAAAGTTTCCCGGGCTCGACAGGTTTGGCAACATGGCAATCCATCCCGGCTGCCATACAACGCTCGATATCTTCGGCAAATGCGTCCGCGGTCATGGCGATAATCGGCACCGTTGCGGCATCGCTCCGGCCTAATGCGCGGATTTTGCGCGCTGCCTCGAGTCCGTCCATAACAGGCATTCTGATATCCATAAGAATTGCGCTGTATTCGTCCTCTCTGCTTCTTTGGAAAATCTCCACTCCGATTCTGCCGTTTGATGCCACATCACAGACAGCTCCGACTTTTCTCAGCAGTGCCTCCGCTATCTCTGCATTGAGTGCGTTGTCCTCACAGATCAGTATCTTCTTTCCGCTGAGATTCGGAAGATCTTTTGCGGCGGAATTTGCAGCGGCAGTAGCTCCGCTCTGAACAGGCTGTTCAACATCATCAAAATGCAGCCGGACCGTAAAGGTCGAACCTTTGTCCTTCTCACTGACGACTTCAATGTTCCCGCCGAGCATGTCTACCAGCTGCTTTACTATCGACAGACCGAGTCCCGTGCCGACCGATTCATAGCCATGTCTCTTCTCCTGCGCGAAGGGATCGAAAATATGCGGCAGAAATTCCTCTGATATTCCGATACCGTCATCCTTCACTATAAATATCGAATCGTATGTTCCGTCCGGACACAGCTCATTGTAATAGCGAATCGTCACGTTTCCGCCTTCGGGCGTATATTTGACGGCATTTGAGAGAATGTTAAGATATATCTTCTGTACATTAAGCTTATCCGTCATTACAGTGCGGTCCAGCGTTCCAGTACTGTCAACAACGAGATTTATGTGCTTTTGGGCGGCCTCATTTCTCACGGTATCAATAACAGCATTAATCATCTCAAGGGGGCGTGTGGGGCGGGGATTGATTTTCAGCTTGCCGCTGCTGATCTTCGAGAGCGTCAGAGTATCGTCTATAAGATAATTGAGAAGCTCGCCGGAAGATCTGATTTTGGCGAAACATCTGTCCTTCTCTTCTGAATCCGCAGCATCAATGCCTATTCCGGCGTAACCGATCACAGCGTTAAGCGGCGTTCTCATATCATGGCTGATGTTTGAGAAAAAAGCGTTCTTCTCTTCAGCACTGTGCTCACTCTCCTGCGCGCGGATGCGTTCATGCTCGGCATCATTTTTCGCTTTCAATGCGGCAATCTTCGAACGGCGGCCTATCTGCATTGCTATAATTGCAATTATCAGCAAGGCCACTATCAGAAACATAACGCCCGCGAAAACGATTATTGCTGTGGCCGGCAGCTTATCGATAAAGGTCTGAAGAGTGCCGCTTTGCATGGTGTTGTTTGAGATTATGCTCTGCAGCTGCGGAGTCGTATAACGGATGGCCTTGTTAAGAATAGACCTCAGAAGATACTGACCTGCGGCAACTGCTCCGTTGAGTTCAACCGATACGCCCGGAACCGCGTTAATGGACAGTTTGCCGGAACCATGAAGGTTAAGCTGCCATGTCGCTATCGCAAAAGAGCTGTATATGGCGTCAACCTCTCCATTCATCAGCGCCCTGTAGCATTCATTGTTGTTGTCGTAAGCCAAAAGGGAAACATTGTTGCCGTTGTTTCTGAGCTGCATTCCGATTATTCCTGCACGGCGTTCAACCACGGCTGCCCTGCTGACTTTTCCCTCAAATCCCGCGCGAGTGATCATAACGCAGTTGAGATTCATATAGGCCGCAGTCGGTGTCAGTCCATTATTTGCCGCAGTAATACGGTCGTCACCGTACACTCCCGCAATATCGGCCGTTCCGTTTCGTACCGCGTCTCTGACAGCTTCGTTATCATCATATTCAACATATTCAAATCTTATCCCGCTGACCTGAGACAGGACATCGTAGTAATCCGGTATTATTCCGCTGCTCTTTCCGTCCCTGACACAGTAATACGGCTCATCGCCTCTGATCACGGCAACCTTGAGTACGGGATGCTGCGCAATGTATTCAAGTTCGGCGGCCGTGTAATTCGGCAGTCTCTCTGTAGACGTATCTATATATTTGTTGTAGAGTTCCTCCTGAAACGTCGGATCGTCAACGATAATCTCGCCCATTGCGGAATCTATCACAGACTTAAGCTTATAATTATCCGGGCGAAACATCACATAAGACTCAACCGGCGCAAAATTCAGAACCGAATGGTATCCGTCCATTTTCCCGTATATATCGACAAAAGCATCTATATCGCCGTCGTCAATCGCCGCATCAATATCCGAATAGTTCAGATACTCAGTAACAGACGGCGAAAATCCGAGCTTTCCGCAATAGTTTTTGAACTCCGATATTGAACTGAGTCCGGACATAGCCCCATATCTCATTTTCGAGATACTTGAAAAATCTCCGTAGACGACATCAGATTCAGCCGGCACATAAACTGAACTGCTCGTGGTGCAAAGCGCGTAATCCGAGAAAAGATACTGATCTCTTCCATCCCGGGCAAAATTCATCAGCATGTCGATATCACCGTTATCCAGCGCAGTCATGGCCTCCGGAATGGTATCGAAAAGTACTATCTTAATCTCAAGCTGCGCATAGTCGGCGATTATCTCCGCATATTCGGGATCGAATCCCCTCGCGTTTCCGCCATCATCGAGAAAACAGTAATTGTTTCCGAGATTCATTATTCCGACTCTGACGACATCACCATCACCTCCGCCGCTGTCCGCTGACAACTCGGGGCCAAAACAGAAAATGACGAGAACAATGACGTTCAAAACAGCGAACACTTTTGATAACAAACTCTTCAAACGTATCATCCTCCATTATTCAATTTTTATAATACTTATACCAATTTTCAGATGCGATGTCGATATCTTGGGTTATAATTAATCTCAACGAGTTCAAGGAGAAGTAATCAATGAATACTATATATGTGGTCGGTCACAAGAACCCCGACACTGATTCAATAGTCGCCGCCATGGCATATGCGGCGCTTCGCAACGCCTCCGGCGACAGAGAATACACGGCAGCGCGGCTTGACCACTGCAACGACGAGACAAAGCGTGTTCTCGCGCGTTTCGGTTATGAGCAGCCGTTGAGAATTACCGACGTAAGAACCCAGGTAGCGGATATAGATTTCGATACGCCGCCGACGCTCAATCCTTCAGTGACGCTTCATACCGCATGGAACAAGATGAAAGAAAGCCGTTTCAATACCATCCCTGTGATCAACCCTGACGGTACCCTCTACGGCACTCTGTCTTCAAGCGACATCGCCAACTATAACATGAGCACAATTGATGCTACCGCGATCAATTCTTTGCCCCTTTTCAATCTCCTCGGTGTTATTGAAGGCAAAATCATCAATGAGGGCAACTCAATGTGCGGAAGCATCTCCGGCGAGATTGCCGTGGCATTTCCCGGAATCTCAATTAACCCGGACTCAATCCTGCTGTGCGGCAACCAGCCGGACATAATCAAGAACGCCATGGAGTCAGGCATCAGCGCGCTGATACTCTGCGGCGCAAGCACTGATCATGAGCTGCTGCAAAGTCCTGAAAGCAAGACATGCGTGATATATTCTCCGATGGACTGCGCCAACGTGGTCAAGCGGATTTACCAGGCAATGCCGATTTCCGTGGCATGTTCGACGGAAGGAATCGGGTGTTTTCGCCTTGACGACTACATAGACGACGTACGGGAAAAGATAACCAAGAGCCATTTCAGAAGCTATCCTGTTCTCGATGAATCGGGACGTGTCGTAGGCACGCTCTCGCGATACCACCTTCTGCGTCCTCATCACAAGCGCGTGGTTCTGGTCGATCACAACGAGTCCTCACAGGCGGTTCCCGGACTTGGGCAGGCTGAGATTCTTGAGATTATCGATCACCACCGCCTCGCAGACATCCAGACCGCGCAGCCTATAAGAATGCGAAACGAGCCCGTAGGAAGCACAACGACAATTATCGCGACCATGTATCAGGAGAGCGGTGTTATGCCTTCGCCTTCTATGGCGGGCCTCATGGTCGCCGCGATTCTCTCGGACACCGTCATGTTCAAATCGCCTACCTGCACGAAGCGAGACATCGCTATGGCTGAACGTCTCGGCAAAATCGCAGGGCTTTCTCTTGAGGAAATCGGAAAGATTCTTTTCTCTTCAACGGGTTCCGACAAATCCGCCGAGCAGCTCATAAGGAGCGATTTCAAGGAATTCCATATCGCCGAGCAGCGTCTCGGAGTCGGTCAGATAACCTGTGCGGATTCATCTATTTTCCTGAACCGCAAGGCTGAATTCCTTGAGACGATGCGCTCAATCGCGGAGAAGAACGAGTACGACTACATACTGCTTATGATTACCGATGTGCTTCTTGAAGGAACCCACCTTCTCTACCTTGGCAACGAAGATACAATACGCTACGCGTTCTCAGCCGAAGCTCACGACAATGAGGTCTTTCTGCCGGGCGTGATGTCACGCAAGAAACAGATTATCCCTATGATGACGGCGCTCTGGGGCTGATTCTCCGGTTTTGCCGGCAGTTCTCATACACATACGCAAAACGATGTTGAGATCATGCCTCATCTGATATGTCTGAACAGGCTTTATACGGATTTCTCTCTCGTGTTTCTCATCGTGTCCGATATTACCAGTATCGTGCCGGGAATCATTATCAAAAATCCGATCACCGCAGGAATATCAAGTGTCTCTTTCAGGAACAGCACCGAAAAGAACGCGCCGATGAACGGCGAAGAAGCATAGTATGCGCTTGTTTTGGCCGCACCGATAACCTTCTGCGCACGGATGTAGAAAAAAATGCTCAGTCCGTAAGCTGTGAATCCGAGAAGAAGCGTGACAAGCACGCACAACAGATCCGGTACTTTGTCGCCGATTGACAGAGCAATAACGAGCGAGCCGGCGCCGGAACAGATACCTTTAATAAAAACTATCTCATAGGTGTCCCTGTCAGATATCATGCGTGTACAGTTGTTTTCCAGACCCCAGCAGACACATGCACCAAGTATCAGGAGACTGCCGGACGACAGCTGCAGGCTTGTAAAATCCGTCACCGATAACAGAATGCTCGCTATAGTGACCGCTGCGATTCCGCACCACAGACGTATTGATATCCGCTCACGGAAGACAATCAGCGCGATCAACGATGTTGCAACAATCTCGAAATTGTTAAGCATCGATGCCGTTGACGCGTTGGTCAGAAGAAGTCCGCGCATCAGAAGTACAGGCGCTATAATATCCAGTACAATCATCCCGATTACATAAGGAAGGTCTTTTCTGCCCAGTCTGTCGGCAGTTCTCCTCTTATCACGACGGATTACCGACAGTATGCCGATGCCCGTTCCGGCACCCAGATAAAGAAAGGCTGCCATCATTGTCGGAGAAGAAAACCTGAGAAGATACTTTGATACAGGTGAGCTCAACGCGTAAAGAACAGCGGCAGCAAAGGCGCAAACAATGGCGCCCGCGCTGTCTGACTTAGTTCTGTCAGGTTTACTGTCAGCAGTTCTCATACACATAACCCTATCCGTCAAATACAGCCAATAAAAAACCTCCGTTCAACAAACCGGCGGATCGAAAAAATGGCGGAGAAGGAGAGATTCGAACTCTCGAAACCCTTTTGGGGTTTACACGATTTCCAGTCGTGCGCCCTCGACCAGGCTAGGCGACTTCTCCATCAGCTTGAACAGCTCATTGATTTTATTATCTTTAGTGCCTTTTGTCAACTTGATTCGCACGTTCAAACTGCCCTTGTGTTATAATTGAGCGGTTTATTATCAAGCCTTGATTACGGGGGTTAGTTTATGAGTTTTATTGATTTTCGGGCAATTGGAATAAAGGCTTCAACAGCGCTTATTACCGTTTCCCTGCTGCTCACGGCAGCAGGATGTTCCTCTGAGAAGATATACTCGGAGTCCGCCTCATCCGAAGCCTCGCAGGAAAGTTCAGTTGACACTATGAGTTATACATATGTCTCGGAGCTGCTGTCAGCATACGACACAGCGCTCAACCAGTTCATGCGCGACCATCGGGATCAGTCCGTTTCTACTGAAACGGACGGAACCACCTATGCAGGAAAAGCGGCTCACTGCACATACACAACGTCTGACGACGGAGTATACAGAGTGCTTCAGATGGAAATTAATACTGACGACACAACAGTTGTTGATGAATACTTCGATTTGGGCGAAGCCATGTTTATGGCACGTTCTACATATCACACGGATACAGGCAGCTTCGATGCTGTCGATAAGTATTACATAAAGGATGGCATCGTGTACAGACTGAACCCCGATACCCAGACCTTGGACGCGCTCGCCAATACCTCCTCCGACAACGCCGGGGATGCCCAGACGGAACTGGATATGTATTTCTCTTTCGACGAGATAACAGCAATATATGGCTGACACTTCCGGGTCAACTGACAACAATACTTTCGCAGCAGGATTCCGTGACGGTCTGGCTGTCGGGCTCGGCTATCTGTCTGTCTCTTTTTCCTTTGGAATACTCGCCGTAACACGCGGTCTGACTTGGTTTGAGGCAGTGCTTATATCTCTGACCAACATAACATCTGCGGGGCAGGTTGCGGGTCTCGGCATTATCACGGCAGGCGGTACGATCGCGTCAATGATACTTTCACAGATTGTCATTAATATGCGGTATTCGCTGATGGGAATTGCTCTGTCTCAGCATACGGATGCGACGATGACGCCCTTCAGGCGCATACTTCTGGCGTATGGAATAACTGATGAGATTTTCGGTGTCGCTGTGACAAAAAAGCACGATATCGGCGCCCGATACTTCTTCGGCCTGACTGTTCTTCCTGTAACAGGCTGGGTTACGGGAACGCTTGCCGGAGCGCTGCTCGGCGGTATTTTTCCTTCCATCGTCACATCCGCCCTTGCCATAGGCATTTACGGAATGTTTGTCTCCATTGTTCTGCCTTCTGCCAGGAAGGATCCTGTAATCATGCTCAGTTCAGCGGCCGCATGCCTTATGTCTTCGCTGTTCTTCTTCGTTCCTGTTCTCTCTCAGCATATAAGCGCAGGAATTGCCGTCATTATCTCGGCTATTCCCGCAGCACTGACAGGTGTCCTTATCTCCGGTAAGTCCGGCCCTCATTTAATCAGAACTGTCAGAATTGCAACCCTCATATTGGCCGGGCTGTCACTTGCGACCCTGATCCTGTCATGCGGTTCCTATACTCCGGCATCGGCTGCGGTATCGGCAGGCAGCGCTCCCGATTTACGCTCGTTTCTTGTACTGTTAATCGCAATGGCAGGCACTACCTACCTCGTGCGCATGATACCGTTCGCTCTCTTCTCCCGCAAAATCGACAGCCCCCGCGTCAAGTCTTTTTTTCGCTATATCCCGTACACAGTGCTGTCCGCCATGACATTTCCGGCGATTTTTTACGCGACGGGTTCTCTCATCAGTTCAACCGCAGGATTCATCGTCGCTTTCATTCTCGGCTATCGCGAAAAGTCTTTGCTCACTGTAGCAATCGGCACCTGTCTTGCCGCTTTCGCCGCCAACCTTATACTTCAGTTTATCTGAATGTTCGGGATGGCATATCGCGGAAGGCAATAAAAAAGGTGCCTTGAGACACCTTCAATCATCTATAAGTTAATTGGAGCCCCCAGACGGATTCGAACCGTCGACCTCATCCTTACCATGGATGCACTCTACCTACTGAGCTATAGGGGCAAAAAATTAACTTTTGAAGTATATCACACTGGGTCCGGTATGACAACAAACTCTCAATCAGTTTGTTTCCGGAAGCGGCGCGATACTCTTATCGTAAAAATGTTTGATTATTGCCCTGCGGGTGACAATTCCGATATACATATCCCGGTCGTCCACTATCGGGACAAAATTAGTCTCTAACGCCCGCAGTATCAGGTCTTCAATGGTGGAGCTTATCAGGCACGGCGGATTGTTGGTGTTAAAAGGATACATATCGGTTATCTTGAAGTCCTCAAGGCTCTCAATCGCCATTGTGTGCGGTTCTCCGCCTTCGCCTCTTACGATAAACCACAGCAGATCGCCTTCGCTGATTGTTCCGACATAGCGTCCGTCCTTATCTAACACCGGCACAGCGGTAAAACGGCTGTTATGCATCTTCTCGAGAGCCTGGCGCACGGTAAAATCCTGCGAAATATATGTTGTCTCCTGCTTAGGTCTCATAAAAAAGGCTATGTTCATCGTCAAACGCCTCCTAAATCCTTGTCAATTCTCACCTGGAACGGCGTCACTGTCAGACCGTTCTGTGCATGAAGCGGCGTAGGTCCGTACGAGAAATACGCATAGCGGACCTTCACCGGAAACTCTACCGCGGGGCATGACAGTATAACAGTCTTGCCGTCAAAGTCGACAGAGGCATCGGCAGGATGGAACTCACCGTCATCTCCCGCTATCTCGAACCCGGATTCTCCCGCACTGTATCCGGAAGACATATTGAGCAGCATATAATCGCCCCCGAAGGTTATCTCAACTCCTTCGCCGCGTCTCGCGTCAATGATATAAGGCGACACCGCATCAATGTTCTCGAACCCGTATACAAATTTCTCGGCAAGCAATGCAAGCCTGTCACCCGGCGTCTTCTTGTCAGCCGGATGAATATTGTCGAACTCGCCGCAATCGGCAATGACCGCCATATATACACAGCGCATATCAATCGCAACGACCTGCTGCTGTTCGCGGAGCACAGGCCATGAGTAATCATCATAACCCATATACTTACGATCCTTGGAGATGTACATCGGCAGCTGACAGAAAATGAACGGGAGCTCATCATCGAAAAATACCGATCTCCACTCCTCAATCAGCGACTTGAAGACTCTGCCGTAGTCGTTCTGATGTCCGTCGGCGTCAGTCTCGCCCTGATAGTAAATCACGCCGCGCAATGTATATGGCGCGACCCTGAGTATCATTGACTCAAAAAATGATCCCGGCCGCCTCATCGACTTATCGCCTACCGGCGGCGGCCATGGCCCGGGTCCGAGCTGAGAATCTGTCTCCTTATAAGTTAGGAATGGGTTCTCCTCGAGCAGAGCTTCCAGCCTCCTGCCGTATTCTTCGTTGCGTTTGTCATAGTCTTCCTGTTCCCGGTCAAACTCTTCCGGCGTCAGCATGGCAGCCTGAGTATCAAAACTCTTTATGTAGGAATTGCCTTCCCTGCTCTCAAGAAGACTGTCAACGCTCTGCCAGCAATCAATCGCCGAACCGCCGACATAGCATCCGATGATGCCAATCTTAGCATCAATCCTGTTCTCCAGGGCGCGCGCAAAATAAAAAGCAACCGCGCTCATCGACGCTGCCGTCTCGCTCGATATACTTACCCATTGCGATTCTTCTTCGGCTTTTGCCTGCTCTTCATCAAGAAACCCTGCGCGCGGAACCTCATAGAACATTATCTCGGAATTACCTATCTGCGGAATCACGTATCTGGCAAATTCACTTCTGCCCAGCGGATATTCCATATTGCTCTGTCCTGCCGCAAGCCAGACCTCACCGCCGTAAACACCTGTAAGTCTCACTGTCTCAACATCGTTCTCACTGACACGTATCTCGTACGGACCGCCCGGTTCTTCCGTCGGCGGAACGCACACCAGAAAACTTCCGTCCTCTTCCGTTCCTGCCACGCCCGACAAAACGACGGCGTCGTTCAAAATAAGCTCGCACCTTATCGTGCAAATCCTGTCACAATATCCGAACACGCGAAGCTCTGCGCCCCACTGAAACACCATATTATCTTTGAAAATTCCATTTAGTCTGATTGCCATGCGCTAATTATAACCTATGCTTTCACTAATATCATTAATTTTCGGTTACCGTCATTCTGCCATTCTTCGCTCGAAAAACATGAACACGGACACCGGCAGAAGTCTGGAAGCCAGATGCAGAGCCTTCTGTGAGAACTTATACACAAGCATTCTTCTGCCTTTTCCCGCCGCCTTGAGAGACGCCCTTGCGAGCTTACCCGCATCTGCCGAAACATATTTACGAAGCCCGGTAAATTCAGCTGTCCTGCCGCCAGTCGCCTTACTCTGAAAATCTGTTCTGACGGGTCCCGGGCAGATTGTTGTAACTGTTATTCTCTCAGACCTGAGTTCTTCCGCGAGTGCCCTTGAATAAGAAATCACGAACGCTTTGCTCGCAGCATACGCGGCAAAACCCGGCTGCGGCAGAAAGCCTGCTGACGATCCGATATTAATAATCCTTGTCGTCTCGTTACTCCTCATAAACGGCAGGCACAGCCCGGTAAGATTGCCCAACGCTACGCAGTTGAGATTCAACGTGTCGGCGGTCACATCCTGCCTCATATCTATGACACGTCCCTTGAACCCGACACCGGCGCAATTAATCAGGAGCCCTACCACAGGTCTCTCGTACTCGAGAACGCTTCCCAAAGCGGACATGCCCTCCGGCTTTGTCACATCCGCCGCAAATGTTCTGATTCTGTCATCGGAAAGTTCAGACTTTATCTGTGTCAATTTATCAATACGGCGTGCAACTATCCAGATTTCGTCTATATCACCTATACCGTCAAACTTCTCTCCACCCGACAGAAGTCTCAGAAACGCCTCACCTATACCTGACGACGCACCGGTAATTATCGCTATTCTCTTCAAGCAAACACCCGCTTTCTACTTATTATAATAATTATTACTTTATCTTGAGTTTCCGTCAACTTTTTTACAGATAAAAAAACTTCCCGCGATATCGCAGGAAGTCACCCGGCCGGATTATGACTGATTATTTCAGAGCCCGTTCGGATTTTTAAATCCCGCAGGAGGCACGCTCGCTGTCGGCGCGCACTCATTCTTATCACTCAGAATCGCAGGCCTTCTGCCTTCCAGTGCCGCGCCCATAGCAGGAGCGGTAGGCTTTACCTCACTCAAGCGGCTGTCGTCAACAACCGCGGAAGGTCTTACAATTCCGCCGTAGACTGACTCGACATCCTCAGTAGCCGCACTCGTCTTCGTCTGTGATACCTTTCCGAAAAAAGCTGATTTATGTGTCTTCTGATCCGCAATGCTATGGTGCTCTTCCTTCTCCCGGAAGCTCTTCGCCTCCGGAGCGGCAGCTTCTGCCGAAGCCTGAACAGGTTCGGACACTGTTGATTTGAACGGATTGACATTGCGTCCCGGCGCAGACCATACCGGTGCTCTTCCTGAAACCGTGGCTGAACTGCCTGACATAGCGCCGGTCAGCTGAGCAGCATTTGACATTGTTCGCGGAGCACCCGACGATACACCTGAATATAACTGATTGTTGTTAACGGGCTGCGTCATTGCCGGAGCTGTCCCTTGCGTGCTGCTGTTCACCGGATTGGCATTGCGGTTAACCGACAGTTCCTTCGGGCGCTTAATTGGCGCGTGCTGTCTGATTTCCTGAGATTTTGATTCAGCTTCCGTCTTCTCTTTCTGCGCCCTTGCTGCGTCCTGCATTGCCTTGCGCATAGCCTGCTGCTCCCTTGCCGCATCAGCTCTTTCTCTCGCGGCCTGTGCAGCCGCGGAATTTGCCGCTGACGGCTGAGCAGCAGTACCTGCTGATGCAGATCTTGCCACAGAGGGTCTCGTCACGGCGGATCCCGCTGTTTCTTTTCCTGCTGCCTGAGTTGTTTCTGTTGCCCTTGCCACAGTTGCCGCAACAGTTGCTGCCGCCGGTACCGGTGTCGATGCCGGTGCTGACTTTACTGCCGCTGCGGCCGCATGATTTACCGACAGTTCCTTCGGGCGTTTTATTGGTGCGTGCGTCTGAGGCTTTACAGTTGACGCGGCAGCTCTGCCCGCAAGCTCTTCCTTCTCATTTGCTTCCTTCATCTGACGCAGTTCCTTCATGGCAGACGCTGTATTAAAGTTCTGTGTAGCGGAAGCATCGCTCGCGATTGTATGATTGCTCGGACCTATATTCTTTATCGTGTAGCACAGTCCGGCTACTCCCGGAATAAAATTAATAACCAGCTGAGAGCCCCTCATATCCTTGCTTCTGAGCTGTCTGTATCTGAAGTATCCTGCTCCGCAGATCAGAATAAGAATAATCAGCCAAAGCCATGACGTTATTGAACCCCTGCCTGCTTCTGCGCCTGTGGCGCTTACAAGCCCCACGACAACATGTGAACCGTCTGCGTGCGTAGCATCGAGTACACTTGTCTCATCATATGACTCTCCGTCTTCAACTTCGCCTACTACAAGAAGTCTGTCGCCGTTTGAATGGGTCTCTGCGGCTACGACAGTACTCTCAGTCTCGGTGGAAGCCTCAGTCGTTGTATCTTCGTCTTTTGAAGTTGTACTATGTGTGGTTGATTTCGTGGTGGCGGATGTCCCTGATACTACCGCCGCTGCCTGAGCGCCGTTCCCGCTGCTGCCGGAACCGCCATTTCCCGCATTTCCGCTTCCGGAGTCAGTATCCGCGGAATTGCCGGAATTCGCAGCAGCCTGATTGTTGGTGGTGTTGCCGCTGTTATTCTGCGCTTCCGTCTGGGCTGTGGCCTGAGTCGCAGTCTGAACCTGCTCCTGAGTCGTCGCCTGCGTTGCCCGGGTTGTTGCCTGTGTTGCGGCAGCTGTCGTTGCCTGCGTGGTGGCGCGTGTCGTTGCCTGCGTTGTGGCAGACGTCGTTGCCTGCGTTGTGGCAGATGCCGAAGCGGTGCCGCTCGCGCTGTATGTAAAGCTCGTGTAATCACCGTAAAACTGAACTCCGAGACTGCCGGATTTATACACCCACGGACTTTTGCCATTCTTCAACACTGTCGCCGTTACTGTGGTATCTGTATGCGTGACGCTGTCAACTCCCCAGCCCGAAGCGCTGGTAATTGTCCCGCCTGAAACAGTGATGGTAATTGTGACTGAATCATACCCCGTGGCATATTCAGAATTACAGAGGATATATGATACCTGACTTCCGCCCGGCCATGTTATCGTCGGAAACAAATCATCCGCCCTAACAACATTGCCGCCCGTGCAGGCAAAAATACCAAACACCATAACAGCACAAACGCAAGCTGCAATAATCCTGCTCCACTTATTGCTTCTCATCTCAGTGACCGCCTTCCGTCAATTGATTAAATTGTAAAAATATCTTGTATGCCAGTTAACATTTTGTTAACAAATTCATTATATTAGCTTGGTTTTGGATTTTCAAGGAATTTCCGCTTTCATCAGCACAACAGTAATCGATTTCTTCTCTGAAAGCCTTGTGTTGTATGGAGATAACCGGTTGCTCAAGTCGCACGAATTTTTAGTGCTTTTTATACAAAAATAACCGCGATTGAACATATTTATTGGACGTTTGTTATAATTTGATAATCAAACAATAACACCGCAAAACCGGTAGGTTTCGCGGCGTTATATGCTTAAAAACTAAACTGTAATTATTTGCTGTCATCCCCGGTTTCTTTCGCATTCCGGGAAATCGAAGCGGACTTGGGCCTTTTGACAGGACTCTTTGAAGTGAGCTCACGTTTTGGTGCGAAGCCCGGAAGCGGTTTTGTGGCAGTAGGCGCAGTCTCGACAGTGAAAGCGTTGCCGGACATATCAGGATGCTCGCTCTGCTTCATCATGAACTCCGTTGTGCGTTCAGTCTCACTCTCGGCAACTCCGCCCGTGATATAAGCTCTGCCCGCTTCTGCTGTAATACCGCCCACCTGCGGCGCAGCAGGGCGCTTCAGCTCTGTAGGTTTAATTTTCGACGGCGCAGCAGAATCCATAACCAGTGCCGGCGTAACTGCTTCTTCTCCGACAATATCAGAATCCAGTTCTTTCTTTTGCTCGCGTCGCGCGTCGCCTGTATTGGAATAGACGGGACGTATCGGTGCAGTGTTTGATTTCTGGAGATAACCGTTGACAACAAGCTTGCCGTCCACGGACTCAGCAGCATTATTCTCGCGTTCAGGCTTCCGGTTAGGGTCAGGATTGTGCGAAGGCCTTCTGATCTGACCGGATCCCGAATTCACAGATTTGCCGGCCGGAGCAAAAGGGGACGCCGCTGCCGGTGAGGACAATCCGGAAGACGATGAAGCGGAATGCTCACGTCTCTGCACTTCCTCAACTACCTCCATCGCTTTCTTCTGCCTGATCCATCTCTCGGTATTGATTTCTGACTGTTTGTCCCTGTTCTTCAGGATGGCGAGCACAAGCCACGTCACAACAAGAAGCGCCGCGACGCCTATGATAGTCATTCCTCCGGCGAAGCCCAGGTTGTCAAAAAGATAATTAATGAAATTAATCTTAAGCAACATTGTCACTCCTTCTTTCGTCTCTTGATTATTTTCGCAGTGTAGACAGATATAACGGCAATTGCCGCTATTCCGACTACGCTAAGTAACCCGTATACAAACAAAGATCTCGCTCTGCCCTCCGGCATGTGTGAGCTTCCTGTATCTTCAGTGACGGCAGGCGATTTATTTGCCGCAGAATCCGACATAAAGGGAACGCTGTCTGATGACGCCGTATCCGTTCCGTCAGTATCGGTCAGCGGAACCGGAGCAACTGCGTCACCGGTATAATCCGACAGGCAGATTCCGTTAGCACCCAGCGGCACAACGTGGTCGAGGCCGACAAACCTGCCGTCGTCCGTCTGCCAGAGCACAGTCTTGACGAAGTCATACTTCTCTTCGTCCCATGTCTTGAAGTCATCCAGAACAAGCCCGCCTGTATCTCCGGAATTCGCATTGTAGCACCAGAAAGTAAAACTGAGTTTCTTCTCCGCTATAAGCTGGCGCAGATACGTCATCCATGTGAGGTTGTCGCCATCCATGAATCCGCCCCATTCGCCTATCAGAACAGGTGCGATATTCTCTTCCTCAATATAAAGCCAGTAGTCATACCATGCATCTTCGTACAGGGAATCATAGGTAAACCCTCCTTCAAACCATGGCTGCTCATAGACACGCGGGCCGTAATCGTGCGGAGAATAAACTATCTGAGCGTTGCGTTCGTCAGAACCAAGATCTACGGGATAATCACGCACGCCCATCAGGTTCGCGCCCCACCAGGTGTTATAGTAATCGTCGTCGTTTGTCGAAGTGAAGTTATTTGAAGCAATGTCCGTCGGATATATCTGAATACCTTCCACGACAATGAGCGCGTGCGGATTCTCATCCAATATCGCATTGCCTGCGTCTTCAGCTACAGCTTTCCAGTTGTCGGGGTCATCGGAATCGTTCCATATCGCGTGCTGCTCTTCGGAAGCCTTTCCATGCGGCTCGTTCTTCAGATCATACGCGACGACCGTATCATTATCGGCGTAGCGTTCCGCAAGCCATCTCAGCGATTCTATGTAGTCTTCGGCAGTGATGTCGTCTCTGTACCACAAAGGGTAATTGTGTCCGGAAGCGTCGGTCTTTACTGTGTGAATGTCAATCATTACCTTCATTCCGTACTGCTCGCACAGGCTCAAGACGTAGTCGAAAATCTCAAGCGAATTCATCGAGTTCAATTCCTCATTATATGCCTGATTATAGTTTGCCTGAGGGTATTCGCCGGCCTCCCACTGAAGCAGAAGTTCCGCCGACATCGGTATTCTTATGAGATTGAAGCCGTGATCCGCTATTCCCTTGAGCGACTCATTGAGGTTGCAGTTCCACACGCCGTCGAAAAGATTCGTTCCGGTGTTGTACCCGAACCAGTTGACGCCGGTCAGCCACACTTCATTTCCGTTCATATCCACTATTTTCGAGCCATCGGTAGTGAGCCAGTCGTCGCCTTCAACGCCCCGGGCTGCCGGAGCTTCCGTCTGAGTTGTCTCTGTGTCATCCCCGGCTGCCGCAGAAGAACTCGTCTGTGATGTTGTCTGAACAGAAGCAGTACTCTCGCCTTCTCCAGTAACAGAAGTAACGCTCGCCGAAGTGATGCCGGTACCTGTAACCTGTATTCCGACCGAGCCGTTAAAGGCCCAGCTGTTGTTTCCGGAGGCGCTGACTATGGCGGTAACCGTGCCGCCGTCAACCTCATATGAATCAAATCCCCAGCCCGAAACCGAATCAACCGTACCGGAAAAATCAGCCACAACCGTAATTGTCCCGTAGCCGTCGCATCCCGACAGAGAGATTGTGATCTGTCCGCCGCTGCCCCAGCAGTTGGAAGAGCCGGCACCTGACGGAGCCGCAAATACATCTACCGCAATCAGCGATACCGACATCACAAGCACTAATGCCAGCGCCGATATTTTTGTAATCGTTCTTCTCATCATCAGCCCTTCTTTCTTACAGCACAAGCGTTATTTCGCGACCGGTCTTATTGTATTTTTCATACTTCACGCCTGCCGCATCCATCATGCGCCTTGCAGCCTTTGATGAGTCGGAATCATGATATTTGTCGTCAAGGTAGATTACCTTTCCGATGCGTTTCTGGATCAGAGCTTTGGTACACTCGTTGCACGGGAAAAGCGTCACATAGATTGTTGAACCTGCCAGATCGGCTGTCTTTGAATTCAGAATTGCATTGAGCTCCGCATGTGTAACGAAAGCATATTTTGTATCCAGAGTATCTCCCTCGCGCTCCCATGGAAATTCGGCATCTGAACATCCGAGCGGCATCCCGTTATAACCGACAGAGACAATGTAGTTGTCGCCGTCGACAATACACGCGCCCACCTGAGTATTAGGATCCTTACTGCGTTTTGACGCCATAGTGGCGACTCCCATGAAATACTCGTTCCATGATATGTAGTTCTTGCGTTGAATGCTCATTACTAATCCTCCGGATATATGTTTATCGGGTGCCAAATGCAAAATTGTCAGATTGTCTCTTCACCGCAGTTCATAATAATGCGTTCACAGAGATCCTCGTAAGATATCCCGTCCGCCTTCGCGGCCTCCGGAAGAAGCGAGGTACTCGTCATTCCCGGAAGGTTGTTGGCCTCGATAAACCAGAACTCGTGCCTGACGTCATCATAAATCATATCGATTCTGCCGTACTGATTCATTCTCAGAGTGTCAAACATCTCAACCGCCAGAGCCTGTCCCCTGGCATAATCTTCCCCGCTGATATGTGCCGGGCAGACATGAGTCGTCATGCCGTCCTGGTACTTGTTCTTGTAATCGTAGAAACCCTCGTGAGGAATTATCTCCGTAATAGGAAGAGCCCTGTGATTGACTACACTTATGGTAATCTCGCGGCCTTTGATGAACTGTTCAACAACAACGAGCTGCTTGTACGATGCAGCGAGAGCGATTGCCGCTTCAAATTCTTCGCGTGTCTTGACTATTGACACTCCGCATGACGAACCGCAGCCAATCGGCTTTACCACGCATGGCAGTCCTATTCGCTCATTTACTCTGTCAAAATCAAGCTTCTCCGCCTTGTCGGTTATCCATGCCGCCGTCTTGTAGCCTGCGCCTGATATCAGTGCCTTGGACACATCCTTGTCCATTGCTATGGCGCAGCCAAGATAGCCGCAGCCTGTGTAACGGACGCCGAATGCGTCAAGAACCGCCTGCACCTGGCCGTTCTCTCCGTGAGAACCGTGAAGTCCGAGAAACACCCTGTCTGCGAAACGGCACATCTCAATGACTCTCGGCCCCACCCACTCGCGTCTGCCGCCGTGTGATTTTATAATTGCCTCGAGGTCAGGTTCAGTCTCAGGAATGTCATAAGTGAACGGTTCCACAGTGCCGCGGCGAAAAAAACTTTCCGCCGGTCTGTCGTTCTCGATACCGTCATACAGATCGACCAGCGCGACCTCATGGCCTTTTGACAGGAGCGCATTGGCGATAAGGCTTGCAGATTTGAGCGAAACATCTCTCTCAGGTGAAAGTCCGCCTCCAAGAACTGTAATTTTCATATAATATGCCTCTTTTTTTTGATAATGTATCTAGATTATACCGCATAAGTGACACCGGACAGTGCAAAATTCAATTTGTTATCTGCTTGTAAAACTTCAAGCCCGTATTGATTGATATAATCTGCTTATTAAAGGGGGATACTATGCTCGCTTCACTATACCTGATTATGTGCGCCGTCTTCGGCATAACACTTACCGTATTTCTCGTACCCGACGTGAGACGTCTTTATCTCGCCTGCGCGCCGTCACGTAAAATCATTGACAGAATACCAAATTCTGTATTTATCGTTCCGGCCGGAATAACTCTCGGTCTGCTCTGTGTACCGTTCTTCAACTATTTCGCGGTTCTCGGGCTGTCATATTTCATCCGAAGCGACAGCCTCGCGATGAAGGCCGGACTTATAGCCACTGCCGCTTTCTTCCTCTGGATGACGTTGTCCGGAATAATCATGATAGCCCGCCGCCGTGCGCGCATACAGGAATGTCAGAGTTCCGGCGAAGACAGTCTGTCTGTCGGCATATATCATTTCAGTGCCGGGAACGCAATTATCTACGGTGCCGCAACCGTACTGTTCACGGCATTCGCAGCCTTCCTTATGTTTTACACTTACAGAATTGAAGGCTCGTCGCTTCTCGTGGGATATTCGGTATTCTCCGATTTATCGCCGCACACGGCCATGGTGTCTTCGTTCGGAGTGGGATTCAACTTCCCGACTCAGTACATGCATTTCTCCGGAGACGGCATACAATACCATTTCCTGTTCTATTTTCTGTGCGGAATGCTCGAATACCTCGGATTCCCGATTGACACCGCCATCAATGTGCCCTCTGTCATAGTTATGGTATGCGCACTGGTTCTCGTCGGTCTCCTCTCGGTTCTGCTCAGCGGAAGACGGCTCGCATTTGTGCTCGCGCCGGTTCTTGTGCTGTTCAGAAGTTCGCTGAACGTTTTCGTGCACCTGCGTGAACTGACATCATCCGGGCTCTCATTTCGCCAGGCGGCGGCAGCAATACTCTCTTACGATCAATGGTACGGCGTGACGGATTACGATAACTGGGGAATCTGGGCAATCAACGTCTACCCCAACCAGCGTCACCTGATGCTCGGCATATCTGTACTGCTCATTCTGATAATTCTGTTTATTCCTTTTCTGCGGAGAATGCTGATATCCATCGGCAAGAACGGCATAAAAGCCCTTGTCGCCGGACGCAACGCCTGGCTTGTGCGAAGCGGTGACCCTCTGCGCCCCTGGTCCGTGATGGTTCTCGCCTGTATTTTTACCGCGGTGATGCCGTATTTTCACGGCTCGTGTCTCATCGCGTTCATCCTGATTCTTGTCGCTATGGCGGTCTTCTCTGAGAGCAGACTCATCCATATAATCGTAGCATCAGTCGCCGTCATATCTTCGTTCGCGCAGACCGCGGCCTTTTCAGGCGGCGCTTCCAACGTGGTATCCCTGCATTTCATGCCGGGCTTCATCCTCACCGACAAGTCACTCGGTTCTATAACACGCTACCTGGTAATTATCAGCGGTCTGACATTGATTCTCGCTCTTGTATGCGCGGTAATCTTCCTCGTTACGGATATAATCCACAAGCGTCCGGTCTACAGAGCGATACTATTCCTGTGTTTTCTTACTCCCGGTGTCTTCGCTTTCCTGTTCCAGATTACAAACGAGATTCTCGCCAACCACAAATACATTCAGATTACGATGATTCTGTCAGATGTTTTCGTGGCAATTCTTCTGTCAGGACTGTTCCTCATCCCGTTCAAAAGACGCAGGCTTCTTTCCTCCGAAGAGAATGGTGCCGGGATTGAATCGGAAGAAGCCGGCAGAACCGCAGACTCAGTCGTTTCCGCAGGCACCGGCACGCCCGAAGCTGCAGATGCGGCAGAAGGCGGGAATATTACGGTTTCCGGATTTGAAGAAATCTCTGAAGCCGAAGAAGTATCTGAGCCAGACGGAAAAGCCTCCGTGCCTGACAACGCTCCTGACACTGACTGCAAAGAATCAGAGGTCGTATTTGGCGATGAAGCCGGCGGAGTACGTCCCGGAAATATCGCCCTAAAGGAAGAAGCGGCTGACAGCCCGGCATTTGTTTTCGGCGACGAAGAACCCGTCGTCAATGACACGTCCCCCGCCGTCAAATCAGATAAGTCTGAAACCGCAGACAATCCGTCTTCGGAGCAAAGCTCAATAGGCACCGTCTCGCATGAAGCGGCCCCTGCCGCGCCTTTATACAGCAAAGGTCTTTCTCCTGTCGCCTGGATTGCGCTGGAAATCTGCGGAGTCATTCTTGCTCTTGCGCTTCTTGTGCCGCTCACTGCAACCGGCATATCCGAGTGGGCAACCTACATCAATTACAACAAGGATCCTATGATCGTCAACACAGATTCACCGCTGACAGAGTGGGTGATATCGAACACCGACCCTTCGGATGTTTTCCTGACTCCGATGTGGTCGATGAACCGTTTCATTCTCGCAGGACGCCCGATGTACTACGGCTGGCCATACTACGCATGGTCCGTAGGTCACGACACCTATACAAGAGACACCATCTACTGCTGGCTGCTTACCGGCTGCAACGGAAATATCGATGAATTCACAAGATACTGCAAGGAACGCGGGATTAAATACCTCATTGCCGACCCGGAATTCGACACCGCCACATTCTCAAACGGCATTATCTTCAATCGTGATTTCTTCGCGGCAAACCTTAAGCAGGCCGCGTACTTCGCGGAAGAAGGAACCACAATCTATCAGATTTACTGATACAACAGCACTCGGGGAATGCTGACACAGCTGTGACTGAACAACAAAACACGCCGCATTCCGTATGGTCTGCGGCGTGTTTCTTTCATCTGTCCTGTTAATCTGCTGTCAGTTTCTAATTTGACAGTCACCCCGGGCTTTAAGCGTTAGCCTGCGCTGCCGCGATAACCTTATCGGCAATATCCTGCGGTGCCGGGTCATAGCGGACATGTGAGAGCACGAACCATCCGCGGCCCTGCGTCATCGACTTCAGATCAGTCGCATAATCAAGCATCTCGGCTGTCGGCACAGCGCAGTGAATAACCGAGCCGTCGTCATCGGCATCAATTCCGACAATTCTAGCGCGTCTCTTGTTCAGGTCACCCATTATGTCGCCCTGCTTGTCTTCCGGAATATGAATCTCCGCCTTGCTTATAGGTTCGAGAATTATCGGATCCGCAGCAGCCATTCCCGCCTTAAACGCAAGGTTGGCAGCAATCTTGAACGCCATTTCCGAAGAATCAACCTCATGGTATGAGCCGTCTACCAGCGTCGCCTTAAGATTCACAACCGGATAGCCGGCGAGAATTCCGCACTGAACAGATTCTTCCAGACCCTTCTCAACCGCAGGGAAGAAGTTCTTCGGTACCGCACCTCCGAAAACGTTCTCCTCGAAGACGAGCGCTTCGGTATCAGGATTCGGTTCAAACTCAATCCAGACGTCTCCGTACTGGCCGTGACCGCCTGACTGCTTCTTGTGTTTGCCCTGAACCTTGACCTTCTTGCGTATTGTCTCACGGTACGGAACCTTGAGCTGTCTGAGCTCACAGTCAACCTTATATCTTTCCTGAAGCTGCGATACAAGCACCTTGAGCTGCATATCGCCTATGCCCGAAAGCACCATCTGTTTGGTCTCAGGATTGGTCTCAACGGTAAAACATCTGTCACCGTCCGAAAGCTTCGCAAGACCGGATATTATCTTATCCTCGTCGCCCTTCTTGAGCGGCACGATATTCTTTGACAGGCATGTAGACGGGAATTTGATCTTCGGCATCTCGAGTATTCTTGATCTGTCGCAGAGTGTATCATTGGTATCCGCACTGGTAAGCTTCGAAGCGGCACCTATGTCGCCTGCCGTAACCTTGTCTGTCGCTATCTGCTCCTTGCCGCGCAGATAGAACAGACCGCCGATTCGCTCGTCTCTCCCCTTTGTCGCGTTGTAACATGTGGAATTAGCTCTTATTGTTCCGGAATTAACCTTGAAAATACTTATCTTTCCGACGAACGGATCTGATATGGTCTTGAAAATAAACGCCGCCATAGGATCTTGAACATTGCAGGAAACGTCAACGGTTCCGCCGCTCGGAAGCGTCGCCGTAAGCGCAGGCTTCTTGCCCGCCGGCGGAGTATCCTTCGCAATGCAGTTAAGCAGAAAATCGATTCCCCAGTTCATATATGCGGAACCGCAGTAGATAGGATGCAGCTTGCCCTCGCGGAAGCCGACGTGTACACCGTGACGGAACTCATCTTCGGTGAATTCCTCTCCGGCAAAATACTTCTCCATCAAAGTATCATCCGCGGCCGCTACCACCTGGTTTACGCGGTCCTGAAGCTCACTGACTCTGCCCTGATATTCCTCAGGAAGCGCGAATTCCTCAAACGCTCCGGTCTTCTTGTTGATTGAGAACGCCTTGCGGTTCATTACGTCGACAATTCCCGTCATCTCGCCGTCTTCCATAATCGGAAACGACAGCGGAATCACGCTGTCTCCGTAACGTTCCGTCATCCTTGATACAACGCCCTCATAATCACTGTTAGGCTCATCCATTCTGTTCACGAAAAACAGATACGGAACATTCTTTCCGTCAAGGAGCCTTATCGCTTTCTGCGAACCGACCGAAGTGCCTCCTTTGGCTGAAATCATGATAACTCCGCTGTCCGCGACCCTTATGCCGCTCATCTCTTCGCCGAGAAAATCAAAATCTCCCGGAGTATCAATTATATTGATTTTACTGCCCTTGTATTCGCAGCACGCAACCGAGAGGCTGACCGACATGCCGCGCTTAATCTCTTCGGAATCGTAGTCAAGTGTGGTGCTGCCGCCCTCGACCCTGCCCTGACGCGAAATAGCTTTGGTGTAAAACAGAATAGCCTCGGCCAAAGTTGTCTTACCTGAACCGACATGCCCGAACAGGGCGATGTTGCGAATCTTATCTGCGGAATATATTTCCATCAGTTAGTCCTCCTTTAAAGTCAAATTTCAATAACTTTTTTATTATAGAATACTTGGTATGCCATTTCCACAAACATAGTCACAAAAAATGAAAACTTTTTGTGCAGATTTAGACAAAAATTTGCGTCTGTGGTCATGAAAAAACCGGCAGGTAATCTACCTGCCGGTCCATAATTCGAATAAGTTACAGTTACCTCTTAACCGGTCTGTCAAAAATGAGAACCAGACGATCCTCCTTTGATGAATAAGCTCCGACCGACAAAGACGCACTCTCCGTGCTGTCGCCGAGAGAAGAGATGAGCTTGCCGCCGTCATCGTCCACTATCTGAACAAGCTTCCAGCCGTCCTTCGCTCTCTTCTCAAGAACCTTCTCAAGCTTTCCGGTATCAACTTCGGATGCGCTGTTGTGCTCAACGACTTCAACGCTGTAATCCTTTGGGCCGTTGTCTGCTCCGCCGCCAACGCCGCCTTCTCTGATTTTCTTCTCAAGCTCCGCAATGGATTTCTCAAGCGCAGCAAGCTTCTTCTCGAGTTCAGCCTTCTCCATCTCTATCTCCTTAATCTTGTTGTCCTTCTCTTCAATACTCTTAAGGATCTCGCCCTTCTGACTCTCGCTCAGCGCGGCTTCCTTGAGGAATACGGCCTGCTTCTCGGCAGAGAGCACAATCTCCTGCGCTGCTGCCTCCGCAAGAACCGGCGCCTTCTTGGCATCTTCTATGACCTTTCTTGCTTCCGTGAGCTTCGGCGTCAACGCCTTAATCTCATTCTCAAGATTGCTGTGCTGTGCGACATATTCCTTGTAAAGCTTCTCAGCCTCAGCCTTCCTGGCTTCGAGCTCTTCAGTCTCTTTGCGCTTTGCCGCAACAATACCTTCAAGTTCCTTATGCTTCGACGCTGAAGCTGCCTCGAGTTCCTTGCGCTGATTATTGGCTGTAGCTTCGAAATCGCTGATTTCCTTCTTGAGCTGGTCACGCTTGTTAAGCGCAGCCTCGGCATCAGCCATAACGCCCTTTGCCTGTTCTGTCATGGCGTCTAGCTCGGCCTGTGCCTGCTTGTTGCGGGCCTCAAGCTCAGCAATAATCTGCTCACGCTCGGCCTGTGCCTGGGCAATAAGCTTCTCCTTCTCAACATAAGCAGCATCGCGCTCCTTCTCGGCCTGAGTCTTGAGCTGAAGCGATACTGCCTCCTGATCTGCAGCAACTCTCTTGAGTTCGTCGGTAGTTCTGACCTTCTCCTTCTCAAAATCGTCATGGAGCTTCTTTATCTTGTCTTCGCAGGCCTTAATCTCAGCTTCCTTGTCGGCCTTGATCTTGTCCGCATTATTCATTAATTCCTGGAGTTCCTTTGCTTCGCCGAGGAGCTGATCCCTCTTTGACATGGCATCTCCGTATTCCTTCTCAACCTGAATTGCGAGCTGTTCTGTCTGCTGCTGGGCTTCGCCGAGAATTCTCTCCTGCTCGGCCTTCGCCTGCCTTATCATCTCTTCACGTTCAGCCTGTATCTTCTTACGGCTGTCAGCTTCCATTGTGGCAACTTCGCCCTTAAGTCTGTCATGCTCTGACTTGACCTGATCATAATCCTTGCGTATGACCGACACTTCCTGCTCCAGGGCAATCTTCTCATCGAGCTTCTTCTTCTGTATCACCGAAAATTCTGACTCAAGTCTGAGCTTCTCGGAATCAAATTTATCCTGCAGATTCTCAATTGCCTCAAGAATTCTCTTCTCGTCCTCAGAACGCTTGGCTTCAGCCCTCGCTATATTCTCCGCTTCCTTCTGTTCAAGAATCTGCTGAGCCTCGGCAGTGGCCTCCTTCGTATTGCCTTGGGAAGCCTTCTGAAAATCATACTTACACATAGAGCAGCGAGCTACATTGTCGCCCATCATAACTCCGCAAACCGGACATTTCTTCATATAAGATTACTCCCTGTCTTCAATTTTCACAAAATCAGTAATAAATGATAATTATTATACTACTGACGATAGTTTTTTATTAGTTATTTCAAATTTTTATTTTTAACATTTTATGAACAATCACCTAAGAACCCTGTCAGGTTTGGAGAATTTTGTTCAGCCTAACAACTTCAACAATTTTTGCTGTCTCTTATAATTAGTCCAATAATCATTTTGGGGGTATCCATATGACCAATTTTGTACGCAAAGTTGCGGCTGCGGCACTCGTTCTCGCTTTGGGAACCGGCATTTGCGCCTGCGGCGGGACTTCTTCAAGTCAGGGCAACAACAATGTCACGGTCGGCATCACTCAGGAGCCATCGTCTTTTGATCCGCACACAGTGGTCGCGGCGGGAGACAAAGAACTGATTTTCAACATATACGAAGGACTGTATAAGTTCGATTCCACAGGCAGCCTCAATCCATGTCTTGCCACCGGAGTCGACATATCTGAAGATTCATCAGTCTACACCTTTACAATCCGCGACGGAGTCAAATTCCATAACGGCGACACGCTTGACGCTGACGACGTTGTATATTCGCTTAAGCGTGCTGCCGGACTGCTTGATTCTCAGGACGGAACAGCTCTCACAGCAGAGCTTGACTGTGTGGCAGACGTTGAGAAGAACGACAAGAATCAGGTTGTGGTAACACTTGAATCACCTGACTCAGAGATGCTCAGCAATTTTACCGTAGGCATTATTCCCGACGGCTACACGGAATGCGATACGGCACCCGTAGGCACCGGTCCGTTCAAGTTTGTTTCCTACACCGTCGGACAGTCTGTAGTCCTTGCAAAGAACCCCGATTACTGGCAGTCAGGGCTTCCCTATCTCGATACCGTGACCTTCAAAATCTGTGCCGACATGGACGCAGGTCTGCTTGAACTTCAGAACGGCAATATAGATATTTTCCCGTATCTCGACCGTGATCACGCAGATCAGCTCGACCCGTCCAAATTTACAATAGAGTCGAACAACTCGAATATGGTACAGGTTTTCGCGCTCAACAACAGCGTTGAGCCTTTGAACGACGTTCGTGTACGCGAAGCAATCAACCTCGCTGTCAACCGTGCGGACATCATTAATACGACGATGGGCGGCTCCGGAACAGAACTCACAACCGCAATGAGCCCTGCAATGGGAGAGTACTACGATACTTCGCTTGACGGAACCTACACGCAGGATCAGGACAAAGCACGTTCACTTCTTGCCGATGCGGGCTACGGTAACGGTCTTGACCTTACGGTTACCGTGCCCTCAAATTATCTGATTCATGTAAATACAGCTGTTGAACTCGCTTCTGAACTCTCCGAAGTAGGAATAAATCTACAGATTACCCAGGTGGACTGGGCGACTTGGCTCGATCAGGTTTACACAAACCGCGACTATCAGACAACAGTTATCGCGCTGACAAGCGACTTCGCTCCGTATGATGTTCTGCAGCGCTACCAGACGGGCGCTTCCGGCAACTTCATAAACTACTCGAACAGCGACGTTGACGCTCTGCTCGAACAGATTCCGACGCTTACGGACAACGACGCCAAGATTGACCTCTATCATCAGATTCTGGCGCTTATGGTAAAAGACAGTGCGTCATGCTATATTCAGGATCCGACCACACTGACCGCTGTATCGACAAGACTTACGGGATATTCCGTATATCCCATGTACGTTCAGGACATGTCGACGGTTAAACTCGCGTAAAAGGACAATTTCTGTTTATGAAAGAGCCGCTGCATGTATTTTCAGCGGCTCTTTTTGTTTTGAACCGATCTGGTTTTCTTTTTTTACAAATCCCGAAAACCATATATAATAAAACAACAACAAAAGCGGAGAATGAACTTTGAGCCAGAACAGCCGACAGAATTTAAGATATGCAATTGCCAAACTTATCGAGCTTTTGGCTACGCTTCTTCTTGTGTCTTTCTTCACGTTCGCCGCGTTTTCCATAATCCCCGGAGATGCCGCACAGATAATGCTCGGGCCCGATGCTTCACCTTCTCAGGTTGAAGCGCTCAGAATGCAGCTCGGCCTCGACAGACCTGTGGTTCTGCAGTATCTCAGCTGGCTTGGCGGCGCACTGACAGGCAATCTCGGCAATTCCGTCGCCTACCATGTTCCCGTAATCTCACTTATTACCCAGAGACTCCCCGTGACTTTAGGCATGAGTGTCATGGCGCTCTGTCTTGTAATCGTCATCTCATATCCGCTGGCAGTCATATCGGCGCGCAGGCCGGGACACATACCTGACCAGATCTTTTCTGTTCTTGGTCACGTGCTTTTCGCGGTTCCGCCGTTCATTCTGTCGCTTCTGCTGATTGTGTTTGCGAGCAAAGTTCTCGGAATCTTCACGCTCGGAAATTATGTCGGACCGGAAGTCAATTTCGGTGCTTACGCGGCAAGTCTTTTCCTGCCGTCCGTTGCGATTGCACTGCCAAAGATAGCGATGACATTCAAGTTTATGCGCTCGGCGATAATTGAACAGAACGCTTCAGATTACGTCAGGACGTCAAAGAGCCACGGACTGTCTGACCTGCGGATACTTTTCCGTCACGTTCTTCCGAATTCCAACGTTTCCTCGGCAACAATCATATCTCTCGTGCTGTCCGACATTCTCGGCGGCAGTATCATCGTGGAACAGGTATTCAATCTTCCCGGACTCGGGCGTCTGCTTCTCGCGGCAATTTCCCGCAGGGATTTTCCGCTGCTGTCCGGAATGGTCTTCTATCTGGCGCTTATAACGGTGATTCTGTATTTTCTCGCCGACATATGCGCCGGTCTGATGGATCCGCGCATCAGACTGAAATAAGGAGGGGGTGACTTATATGAGATCCAGGGCTTTTTATATTACCGGCGGTATTCTTTTAGGAATCTGTGTAACCGCGTTTATTATGTCGCTTGTCTGCCTTCCTTATGATCCCAACGCAACGGATGCTTCGGCAAAGCTCGTTGCGCCTTGCGCCTCTCACATTTTCGGGACGGACAACTTTGGCAGGGATGTGTTCTCAAGAGTTTTGTCAGCTTCCAAGTA